>JAANMY010000425.1_pt1 | contig 59691 bp, 82 predicted proteins | sample 7279691 | NCBI WGS metagenome assembly JAANMY01 (sample SAMN14094543, study PRJNA606508) | bioreactor metagenome | isolation source: A lab-scale SPAN reactor treating ammonium-rich wastewater day 388 | place: Ireland: Galway | collected 2018-02-07 | reverse complement strand
AGCTCATCCAGCCGGTGGCGGTGGAGGACGGCCTGCGCTTCGCGATTCGCGAAGGTGGCCGCACCGTCGGCGCTGGCGTCGTCACCAAGATCATCGCCTAGCGGAATCGATAGGGAGACGGCACCATGGCTCGCCAGCAAATTCGCATCAAGTTGAAGGCTTACGACCACCGCCTGCTCGACCAGTCGGCCCGGCAGATCGTCGAGGCCGCTGAGCGCACCGGCGCTGCCGTGGCCGGGCCTGTGCCGCTTCCCACCTCCATCGATAAGTTCTGCGTCATCCGCGGCCCTCACATCCATAAAGACGCCCGGGAACAGTTCGAGATCCGCACCCACAAGCGCCTCATCGACATCCTCGAGCCCACCTCCAAGACCGTCGACACCCTCATGCGCCTTCAGCTTCCGAGCGGCGTCGACATCGAGATCAAGCTGTAACTGCCATGACTATCGAAGGACTCCTTGGCCGCAAGCTGGGAACCACACAGGTCTTCGACGAAAAGGGCCGTCTCCGTGGCGTAACCGCCGTTGAGGTGGGCCCCTGCTTCGTCACCAGCCTGCGCACCCCCGAGAAGAACGGCTACACCGCCATCCAGGTCGGATACCGTGAAGACCCGCGCCTCAACAGGCCCGCAGCCGGCCACCTCAAGGCCGCTGGCAACCTGAAGTTGCGCCACCTCGCCGAATTCCGCACCAGCGGCGCTGACAGCTACGCCCTCGGCGACCGCCTCGGCGCCGGGCTCTTCGCCGTCGGCGGCAAGGTCGATGTCACCGCCACCTCCAAGGGCCGCGGCTTTCAGGGCGGCGTCCGGCGCCACAACTTCCGCGGCGGGCCGCGCACCCACGGTCAGAGCGACCGGCACCGCGCCCCTGGCTCCATCGGCTCCGGCACCACGCCCGGCCGTGTCTTCAAGGGCACCCGCATGGCCGGCCACATGGGCGCCGTCCGCACCACCGTCAGGAACCTCGAAGTCGTCTCCCGCAACGATGAAGCGGGCGTGATCTTCGTCGCCGGTTCTGTCCCGGGGCCTACCGGCGGCCTCGTTCGCATTCGCACTGCAAGGAAGGTGGCGAAATGAAGCTCGCTGTCTTCGATACCTCGGGCAGGGAACTCCGCAAGATCGACGTTGCCGATGACGTCTTCGGCATCGAGCCCAACCGTGCCGTGCTGCACCAGGCCTACGTTGCCCAGATGGCAAACCGGCGCGCAGGCACCGCCAGCACCAGGAGCCGGGGCGAGGTGGCAGGTTCAACCGTCAAGATCCGCCGGCAGAAGGGCCTCGGCCGCTCCCGCCAGGGGAGCACCAAGGCGCCTCACCATGTTGGTGGGGGAGTCTCGCATGGGCCGAAGCCCCATAGCTTCGCCGTTCGCCTCCCCCGCCAGATGCGGCGGCTCGCGCTCCGGTCAGCCCTCAGCAGCCACGCCGCCGATGGCGGCCTCGTCATCGTTGAAGGGCTCGTCCCCAACGAGCCCCGCACCCGGGCCGTCCAGGCCGCCCTTTCTGCCCTCAAGGTAGAGCGGACGGCGCTCGTGGTGAGCGGCGAATACGAGCCCAATCTCACCCTCGCCGCGCGCAACATCGACCAGGTCAAGGCCCTCCCGGCGGCGAACCTGAACGTCGTTGACCTCGTCAACGCTCACCATGTCGTCCTCACTGAAGAGGCCGTCCGGAAGATCGAGGCCCTCTGGGGTGGCGCCAATGCCAGGCCCGCCCGCGGCCGCCAGGAGGCGAGCTGATGCCACGCGAGATCCATCCATACGCCGTCCTTCTGCGCCCGCTCATCACCGAGAAGACGACCGTGCTCACCGGTCAGGACAAGTACGTCTTCGAGGTTGACCCGCGCGCCAACAAGAACCAGATCCGCGAGGCCGTCGAGATCGCCTTCAACGTTCGCGTCTCCGACGTCAACACCATGACCATGAAGGGCAAGCCCAAGCGCTTTGGCCGCCGCGTCGTCAACCGCCCCGACTGGAAGAAGGCCGTGGTGACGCTCGTGCCCGGCGACAAGATAGAGCTCTTCGAGGGGATTTAGCGATGCCGATAAAGCAGTTCAAGCCAACATCCCCGGGCCGTCGCAACGCCAGCGGCCAGACCTTCGAAGAGGTCACAAGCAAGCGCCCCGAACGCTCCCTTGTCGAATCCCTCAAGAAGCGCGGCAGCGGGCGGAACAACCAGGGCCGCATCACCGTGCGCCACCGCGGAGGCGGTTCCCGGCGTCTCTATCGCGTCATAGACTGGCGGCGCGATAAGGCCGGCGTCCCCGCGAAGGTCGTCTCAGTCGAATACGACCCGAACCGCACCGCCCGCATTGCCCTCCTCCAGTACGCCGATGGCGAAAAGCGCTACATCCTTGCTCCCAACGGCCTCACCGTGGGCGCCGCCGTCATGAGTGGCCCGGGGGCGGAAGTGCGCGTTGGGAATGCCCTGCCGCTCGGCAACATGCCCACCGGCACCCAGGTCCACAATATCGAATTGACCGCGGGCAAGGGCGGGCAGATGGTGCGGAGCGCTGGCGCCGCCGCCCAGCTCATGGCGAAAGAAGGCGAATACGCACTGCTTCGCCTTCCCAGTGGCGAAATGCGGCGCGTGCGCATTGAGTGCACCGCCACCGTCGGCCAGGTCGGCAACCTTGAGCACTCGCTCATCAAGCTCGGCAAGGCCGGCCGCACGCGCCATCGCGGCCGCCGGCCAGAAGTCCGTGGCGCTGTCATGAACCCGCGTGACCATCCTCACGGCGGTGGCGAAGGCCGCGCCCCGGTTGGCATGCCCGGCCCCAAGACCCCGTGGGGCAAGCCCGCCCTCGGCTATCGCACGCGCAACAACAAGCGCACCGACAGGCTAATCGTGCGCCGGCGGGGCAAGTAGGAGCAGCACATGTCGAGATCCACGAAGAAAGGCCCGTACATCCACCCTTCTCTTGAAAAGAAGGTCCTCGCCATGCGCAACGCGCAGCAGAAGGCCATCATCAAGACCTGGTCCCGGGCCTCGACCATCCTTCCCGAGATGATTGGCCTGAACATCGCCGTTCACGATGGCCGGCGCCACATCCCCGTCTTCATCACCGAGAACATGGTCGGCCACAAGCTCGGCGAATTCGCGCCCACGCGCACCTTCCGCGGCCACGTCTCCAAGAGCGACCGCCAGAGCAAGGTGAGGCGTTAGGTATGGAAGTGCGAGCAACTGCCAAGAACATTGGCGCTTCTCCGCGCAAGATGCGGCTCATCCTCGAGCGGCTGCCCGGCCTTTCCGTCGACCAGTCGCTCGCCCTGCTCCGCTTTCTGCCCTCGCCGCACGCCCGCTCGGTCTCCAAGGTCGTGCTGTCGGCGGCCGCCAACGCCGAGAACAACTTCGACATGAACGCCAACGACCTCGTGGTGAAGCGCGCCTTCGCCGACGAAGGCCGCACCCTCAAGCGCTTCCGCCCCCGCTCCCGCGGCCGCGTAAGCCCCATCCTGAAGCGCTCCACCCACATCACCGTCATCCTCGACGAGCGGGAGGTCTAAGTATGGGACAAAAGGTACACCCCCACGGCTTCCGCCTCGGGTTCATCTACGACTGGGAATCAAAGTGGTTCGCAGAGAAGGACTATACCCAGCGGCTTCATGAGGACCTTGACCTTCGCCGCTTCGTGCTCTCCGAGCTCCCCGATGCCAGCATCAGCCACGTCGAGATCGATCGGAACGCCAACCTCGTCACCGTCACCATCCATACCGCCAAGCCCGGCATCGTCATCGGCCGCGGCGGCGCCAAGGTCGAAGAGCTCCGCAGCTCGCTCGAACGCTTCAGCGGCGGGCGCGTGCGCGTCAACATCCAGGAGATCCGCGTCCCCGAGCTCGATGCCTACCTCGTCGCCCGCTCCGTCGCCGATCAGCTCGAACGCCGCGTCGCCTTCCGGCGCGCCGTCAAGCAGGCCGTTCAACGAACCATGCAGCGCGGCGCCCTGGGCGTTCGCGTCGCCGTCGCCGGCCGCCTGGGTGGCGCCGAGATGTCGCGCCGCGAATCCGATACTGCCGGGCGCGTTCCCCGCCATACCCTGCGCGCCGATATCGACTACGGCATCGCCGAAGCCCACACCACCTTCGGCCGCCTCGGCGTGAAGGTCTGGATCTACAAGGGGAACATCCTTCCTGAGGCCCCCGGCGAGCGCCATCGCGAAGAAGAAGTGGCCGAGGCCCCCACCCCACCACCGGCCCCGGCGCCAGAGCCGGTCGCCGCCGGGCCTGCCCACACCGCCATCACCATGGAACAGCAGGAAGCCGTGCTTCGCGAAGGAGGGGCCTGACCATGCTTCAGCCTCGCCGTGTCAAGCACCGCAAGCAGCACCGGGGGAGGAGGTCGGGCGTGGCCCTCTCCGGCAACGTCGTCTCCTTCGGGGAATTCGGCCTCCAGGCGCAGGGCGCTGCCTGGATAGATTCGCGCCACATTGAGAGCGCTCGCCGCGCCATCACCCACCACATGAAGCGCGGTGGCAAGGTCTGGATTCGCATCTATCCCGATAAGCCCGTCACCGCCAAGCCCGCCGAAACCCGCATGGGCTCCGGCAAGGGCGCGCCCGATCGCTGGGTCGCCGTGGTCAAGCCCAACCGGATGATGTTCGAAGTGGCCGGTGTGCCGGCCATCATCGCCCGTGAAGCGTTGCGCCTGGCGGCTCACAAGCTCCCTATCCCCACGAAGATCGTGGAACGCGATGAGACGGTGATCTAGCCATGGCAAGGGAAACCGCAGAAGAAGCCCGGCGATGGGACGACCAGCGCCTCAACCACGAGATTAACGAAGCCTACCGGGGGTTGTTCACCCTCAGGTTCCAGCATGCCAGCCGCCAGCTCGAAAACTATCGCGAGCTGCGCAACGCCAGGCGCCGGATTGCCCGCCTGCGCACCATCAAGCGCGAGCGCGACCTTGCCGCGCTCACGGGTGAGGAATAGCCATGGGTCAGCAACGCATCATCCAGGGCACCGTCGTCAGCAACAAGATGGACAAGACCATTGTGGTTACCGTTGAGCGGCGCAAGAAGCACCGCCTCTACCACAAGGTCGTCACCCATACCATGCGCTACAAGGCCCACGACGAAGCCAACGCCTGCAGCCTCGGCGACCTGGTGCGCATCCAGGAATGCCGCCCCGTCTCCAAAGAAAAGCGCTGGCGCGTGATCGAAGTGCTTTCCCGCGGCGATGTGGCCGATGTTGCCCCCGAGACGATTGGGCGCGACATCGAAAAGACGGCGCAGGTCGCGCCCAAGGCGGAGGCCCAGGAGTGATCCAGCAGGAAACCCGCCTCAAAGTCGCCGACAACTCAGGGGCGCGCTCGCTCCTCTGCATCCGTGTCCTCGGCGGCACCCGCCGGCGCTACGCCCGCCCTGGCGATGTCATCGTCGCCAGCGTCAAGGTCGCTCAGCCCAACTCCAACGTGAAGAAGGGCGATGTCGTCAAGGCCGTCGTCGTCCGCGTCGCCAAGGAATACGGGCGCCCCGATGGCTCCTACATCCGCTTCGACGAGAATGCCGCCGTGCTGCTCGCCAACGACGGCGAAAACCCGCGGGGTACCCGCATCTTCGGCCCCGTTGCCCGCGAGCTTCGCGACCGCAACTTCATGAAGATCGTCTCCCTCGCTCCGGAGGTGCTTTGAATGCCCGCGAAAATAAAGCGCGGCGATAAGGTCGTGGTGCTTGCCGGCAAGGACCGGGGCAAGCGCGGGACCGTGCGCCGCATGATTCCCAAGGATGACCGCGTCATCGTTGAAGGGGTCAACATCATCAAGCGCCATCAGCGCGCCCGCAGCGCTCAGCAGCAATCGCAGATCATCGAGCGCGAAGCGCCCATCCACATCAGCAACGTGATGCTGGTCGACCCGAACACCGACAAGCCCACGCGCGTCACCTTCCGGCGGCGCGAAGACGGAGCCGTCGTCAGAGTCGCCAGGCGCAGCGGAGAGGACATCGAATAATGCCGCCGCGTATGCGAGACAAGTACCAGAACGAAGTGGCCCCCGCCCTGCGCAGCCACTTCAACTACGCCAACGTCATGCAGATACCGCGCTTCACCAAGGTCGTGGTCAATATCGGCATGGGCGAAGCCCTGACCGATGCCAACGCCCTTGATCGCGCTGCCGATGACGTGGCGGCGATCACCGGCCAGAAGCCTGTCATCACCCGTGCCAAGCGGTCGATTGCCAACTTCCGCCTGCGCACCGGCAACCCCATCGGCGTCACCACCACCCTGCGCGGAACGCGCATGTACGAGTTCCTGGACCGCCTCATGAGCGCTGCCCTGCCGCGCATCCGCGACTTCCAGGGTCTCAGCCCCAACGCTTTCGATGGCCGCGGCAACTACAGCCTCGGCATCCGGGAACAGCTCATCTTCCCGGAAATCGAATACGACAAAGTCGACAAGGTTCGCGGCATGCAGGTGACCATCGTCACCACCGCGAACACTGACGAAGAAGGCCGGCGGCTGCTCGAACTCATGGGCATGCCGTTCCGGAAGAACTAGGAGGAAGCCGTGGCGAAGAAGGCTCTCATCGAGAAATCGAAGCGTCCGCCCAAGTACCCGGCGCGCCAGCACAACCGCTGCCGCATCTGCGGCCGCCCCAAGGCCTATATCCGCAGATTCGCCATGTGCCGCATCTGCTTCCGCGAACATGCTCTCCGGGGTCTCCTCCCCGGCGTGACCAAGTCCAGCTGGTAAGTGCCCACGCAAACGCCAGAGGGAGAGTGCAATGAGTGTTAGTGACCCCATCGCCGATATGCTGACCCGCATCCGCAACGCCGTAACCGCGCGGCATGAGGCGGTCTTCATCCCGGCTTCCCGGATGAAAGTCTCCATCGCCCGGGTCCTCAAGGAAGAGGGCTTCATCCGCGACTACGCGATCGTCCAGGACGAAGGCCGCCCGCAGCCCAACCTCAAAGTTGAGCTCAGCTACGGCGGCCGCCGCCAGCCCGTCCTCAACGGGCTGCAGCGCGTCAGCAAGCCCGGGCTTCGCGTCTACGTGCAACGTCGCGAAATCCCCCGCGTCTATGGCGGACTCGGGATCGCCATCCTCTCCACCCCAAAGGGTGTCATGACCGGGCAGGAAGCAAGCCGCCACGAAGTGGGCGGCGAAGTCCTGTGCTACGTCTGGTAGGGGGTTTCCAATGTCGCGCATAGGCCGCCAGCCCGTAACCATTGAAAAATCAGTTGAAGTCACCATCGACGATGCCAACTTCGTTCGTGTCAAAGGCCCAAAGGGGCAGCTCGAACGCCAGTTCCCGCCCTCCATCACCTTCAACCGGGACGATGGCAACGTCGTGGTCACCCGCAGCAGCGACGATGGGAAGCAGCGCGCCCTGCATGGGCTTTCGCGCACCCTCCTGAACAACATGGTCACCGGCGTCACCGCCGGCTTCACCAGGACCCTTGAAGTCCAGGGCGTGGGCTACAGGGCGCAGCTCCAGGGCTCGAATCTCCAGCTCGCCCTTGGCTTCTCCCATCCCGTCGTCGTGACGCCGCCCACCGGCATCAGCTTCGCCGTGGAAGGCCCGCGCATCCACGTCCAGGGAATCGACAAGGAACAGGTCGGCCAGGTGGCCGCGAACATCCGCAAGCTCCGCCCACCCGAGCCCTACAAGGGCAAAGGCGTCCGCTACCTCGGTGAGCGCGTACGCCGCAAGGCGGGCAAGGCCGGGAAGGTAGGCAAGTAGCGATGGCACAGGTCACAAGCACCCTCGCCCGGGAGCGCCGCCATAGCCGCGTTCGCCGCAAGGTCTCGGGAACACCCGATCGGCCGCGCCTCAACGTCTTTCGCAGCGCCACCCATATCTACGCCCAGGTGATCGACGACCGCGCCGGCCACACCCTGGCCGCCGCCAGCGACACCGACAAGGACCTCGCCGCCGAGACCAAAGGCAAGAACAAGACCGAACGCGCTGCTGTCGTGGGACGCGTTATCGCCGGCCGCGCCCGCGCAAAGGGCGTCGAGCTCGTTGTCTTCGACCGCGGCGGCTACAAGTACCATGGGCGCGTGAAGGCCCTTGCCGAAGCCGCCCGCGAAGGCGGATTGGGATTCTGATATGAGCCAGTTCGAACACAGCCAGGAAGAGCTGACCGAAAAGGTCATCTACATCAACCGCGTTGCCAAGGTGGTCAAGGGTGGCCGCCGCTTCAGCTTCAGCGCCCTCGTCGTTGTCGGCGATGGCGCCGGGAGCGTCGGCGTCGGCCTCGGCAAGGCCAACGAGGTTCCCGAGGCCATCCGCAAGGGCGCCACGCTCGCCCGCCGCCAGATGGTGCGCATCCCCATGCGCGGCGGCACCATCTCCCACCCGGTTCTGGCCGAGTTCGGCGCCGCGCGGGTGCTTATGAAGCCCGCCAGCCACGGAACCGGCGTCATCGCCGGGGGCGCCGTCCGCGCCATCATGGAAGCTGCTGGCGTCACCGACGTCCTCGCCAAGTCCCTTGGCAGCCGCAACCCCATCAACGTCGCCCGCGCCACCCTCGACGGCCTCTCCAGCCTCGTCGACCCGCGCGGCGCCCGCGAACGCCGCCTGGCCATCTCAAGGGGGGCCAGCTAGCCATGGCAAACGTTCGCATCACCTGGCGCAAGAGCGCCATCGGCTACAACGCCGGCCAGAAAGAGACGATCCGAAAGCTCGGCCTGCGCCGCCTCAACCAGACAGTCGAGCACCCGGACTCGCCCGCCCTTCGCGGGATGATCGTCCGCGTGTCCCACCTCGTTGAGGTGGGCGAAGGGGATTCAAAATGAGCATCAGCGCCTCTGAGCTGCGCCCCGCTCGCGGCGCCACCCACGCCAGGAAGCGCGTGGGACGCGGCAACGCCAGCGGCCATGGCACCTACTCGGGCAAGGGCCTCAAGGGCCAGAAGTCCCGCAGCGGCAAGAACGTCCGTCTCGGGTTCGAAGGCGGCCAGATGCCGATCATCCGCCGCATGCACACCATGCGCGGCTTCAACAACAAGTGGCGGGTCGAATTCCAGCCCGTGAACCTCGCCGCCCTGGAACGGTTCGAACCGGGAACGCAGGTCACCCCCGAAACCCTCCGGGCCGCCGGGATCCTCAAGCATCTGCGCGAGCCCGTGAAGATCCTCGCCCGTGGCGAGCTAACCCGCGCACTTTCCGTTTCCGCCCACGCCTTCTCGGCGGCGGCGAAAGAACGCATCGAGGCCGCGGGCGGAACCGCCACCACCATTGGCCCCACCACCGAAGACGGAGACCAGGCGTGACAACACAGGCGGGAACGCGCCCCAGGCTTCTCCAGGCGATGATTGATGCCTTCCGCCAGCAGGATGTGCGGCAGAAGCTCCTCTTCACGCTGGCGATGCTTGTTGTGTTCCGCTTCGTCGCCCACGTCCCCATTCCCAACGTCGATCGCGACGCCCTCGAACAGGCCTTCGAAGGCAACGCCATCCTCGACTTCCTCAGCATCTTCTCCGGGGGCGCCCTCCAAAACCTCAGCGTGGCCGCCCTCGGCGTCTACCCCTACATCACCGCCTCCATCATCATGCAGATCCTCACGCCGCTCGTGCCCTCCTTCCGCTCCCTCCAGGAAGAGGGCGAGCAGGGCCGCCGCCGCCTCCAGCTCTATACCCACTGGCTCGCCGTCCCAACGGCCATCATCCAGGGCTACGGTCAGATCCTCTTCATCAATGGCGCGGGCGCTCCCGTTGTCAAGGACTTCGGATTCCCCGACCATCCCATGTCCACCATCGCCACCCTTGCCACCCTCACCGCCGGCACCATGTTCCTCGTCTGGCTGGGCGAGCTCATCACCGAGCACGGCATCGGCAACGGCGTCTCCCTCATCATCTTCGGTGGTATCGTCGCCGTCCTGCCGGGCCTCATCCCCAACATCTCCACCACCTCCATCGTCGGCGTCCTGGCGATGGCAGGCTTCGCCATCGGGCTCATATTCCTCATCGTCTACTTCCAGGAGGCTCAGCGTCGCGTGCCCGTGCAATATGCCCGCTCCGCCTTCCGTGGCGGGCGCATGTACCGCCAGCAGGGCCAGAGCCATATTCCCCTGCGCGTCAACATGGCCGGCATGATTCCGCTCATCTTCGCCTACTCCATCATGATCCTCCCCGCCACCCTCGCCTCGTACTTCACAAGCTCCGGGGGCTGGGTCGAATCCGTGGCCGACTTCATGATCGACCAGTTCCAGGGCGGGCGCGGCGGCACCGGCACAGGGCCCTACTGGCTCATCCTCTTCCTGCTCGTGATCGTCTTCACCTTCTTCTACACCATGGTCCAGTACCAGCAGCAGCAGATGGCCAAGACGCTCCAGCGCCAGGGCGCCTTCATCCCCGGCATCCGCCCCGGGCCGCCCACAGAGGCCTACCTGATGCGCGTCGTCACCCGCATCACGTGGGCGGGAGCGTTCTTCCTCGGATTCGTCGCTATCGTGCCCTTCTTCATCGGCCTCGTCTCCGACGTCAAGACGCTCACAATCTCAAGCACCGGCTTCCTCATCGTCGTCGCCGTCGTCCTCGACACCATGAAGCAGCTCGAAGCCCAGCTCCTCATGCGCAACTACGAAGGGTTCATTCGCTAGCCGTGTTCGTTGTACTTCTTGGGCCACCAGGCGCCGGCAAGGGCACGCAGGCACAGCGCATCGCTGCTGCCTCCGGCCTTCTTCACGTCTCCACCGGGGATATGTTCCGTGAGAACGTGAAGAACCAGACCGGGCTCGGCCGCCTCGCCGGCGAATACATGGACCGCGGCGAGCTCGTTCCCGACGAGGTCACCATCAAGATGCTCCTCGAACGCATCGGCCGTCCCGATGCCGCCGAAGGCGCCATGTTCGATGGCTTCCCCCGCAACGTCGTCCAGGCAGTGGCGCTCGATGAGGCCCTCGCTACGCGCGGCGCCAGGATCGATAAGGCCCTCCTCATCTCCGTCGCCGATGAAGAGCTCATCGCGCGCCTCGGTGGACGCTGGATCTGCCGCTCCTGCGGCCGCCTTTACCACGAGCGCAACGACCCCCCGAAGCTTCCAGGCGTCTGCGACGCCTGCGGTGGAGAGCTCTACCAGCGCGACGACGACCGCCCCGATGTCGTCCGCACCCGCCTCGAAAAGCAGAAGCCACCCGCCGGGCTAATCGAGCACTACCGCAACGCGGGCGTGCTCCGCGAGATCGATGGCCAGCGCTCCCTCGATGAGGTCACCTCTGCCCTCCTGGAGGCGCTGCAGTAGGTGGCCGTCAAACTCAAGTCCGAAGATGAGCTGCGCGTCATGCGCGAGGCAGGCCAGATTGTTGGCCAGACCCTGGCGCGCATCCGCGAGATGGTTCGCCCAGGCCTCAACCTGCTCGAAGTCGAGCAGTTCGTGCGGGATGAGTTCCGTCGCCGTGGAGCGAAGGAGACCTTCCTCAACTACCAGCCCTCATCGAAGTACCCACCCTACCCGTCGAACATCTGCATCAGCATCAACGATGAGCTCGTCCACGGCATCCCCTGCGACCGCGAGCTGGCCGAAGGCGACATCGTCAGCTTCGATCTCGGAGCAACCTACAAGGGCTACGTCGGCGATGCCGCAATCACCGTTGGCGTGGGCGAAATCAGCCCCATCGCCAGCAGGCTCATCGATGTCACCGAGGCTGCCCTGGGCGCCGGCATCGAGGCCGCCCGCGCCGGGCACTACCTGAACGACATCTGTGGCGCGATTGAAGATGCAATCACGCCCAGTGGCTTCTCCATTGTCCGCCAGTACGTCGGGCACGGCGTTGGGCGCGACATGCACGAAGAGCCCCAGGTGCCCAACTACCGGATGCGCTTCAGGGGCACCCCCCTGCGCCCGGGCCTCGTCCTGGCGCTCGAACCCATGGTTACTGCCGGCGGCCCCGAGACTTACGAGGGCGCCGACGGCTGGACTGTAAAGACGAAAGACGGTAGCTTATGCTGTCATTTCGAGCATACCATCGCTATTCGCGAAGGGCGCGAGCCGGAGGTGCTCACGCTCCCGTGAACATCTGCGCCTAGAGGGTGTATGTCCAGGAAGGACGCAATCGAAGTTGAAGGGGTGGTGACTGAGCCTTTGCCGAACGCCATGTTCAAGGTCGAGCTGGCCAACGGCCATCGCGTGCTCGCGCACGTGAGCGGCAAGCTTCGCATGCACTTCATCAAGATCCTCCCCGGCGATCGCGTCCTCGTCGAACTCTCGCCCTACGACCTCAGCCGGGGGCGCATAACCTATCGCTTCAACGAACGGCGGGTGGCGGCACCCGTCCCAGGAGAGTCATGAAGGTCAGAGCATCCGTCAAGCCACGTTGCGACAAGTGCAAGATCATCCGCAGGCACGGTCGCGTAATGGTGATCTGCGAAAATCCAAAACATAAGCAGCGGCAGGGTTAGGAAATGGCACGTATCTCCGGCGTCGACATTCCCAACGAGAAGCGCATCGAAATCGCGCTTACCTACATCTATGGCATCGGCCTGACCCGATCCCAGGAAACCCTTGCCGCCACCGGCATCAACCCCAATACCCGCGCTCGCGACCTCACCGACGATGAGGTCATCAAGATCCGCGAGTACTTCGACAAGAACTTCATAGTCGAAGGCGACCTGCGGCGTGAAGTCCGCCAGAACATCGCCCGCCTCATCGAAATCAACTGCTACAGGGGCCAGCGCCACCGCCGCAACCTCCCCTGCCGCGGCCAACGCACCCGCACCAACGCCCGCCAGAGACGCGGCGCCCGCAAGACCGTCGCCGGCAAGCGCCGCGCAGGCAAGAAGTAACCAAGAGGATTAGTCAACAATGGCCGATACGCGAAAAGCAGCCGAGGCAAAACGGCGCACCCGGCGGCGCGAACGAAAGTCCATCCCTCGCGGGAAGGCTTTCATCAAGAGCACCTTCAACAACACCATCGTTACCCTCACCGATCCGAACGGGAACGTGGTGTCCTTCGCCAGCGCCGGCGGCTCTGGCTTCAAGGGTTCGCGCAAGAGCACCCCCTTCGCTGCCCAGATGGCCGGCGAAAAAGCCGCCCGGGCCGCCATGGAACACGGCATGCAGACCGTTGAGGTCTACGTTCGCGGCGCAGGTTCCGGTCGCGAGGCCGCCATCCGCTCCCTCCAGGGCGCTGGCCTCACCGTGACCGCCATCCGCGATGTCACCCCAATCCCACACAACGGCTGCCGCCCGCCCAAGCGGCGGCGCGTCTAGAGCGGAGGCTCGCAAATGGCACGTTACACTGGCCCGGTTTGCCGGCTCTGCCGCCGCCACGGCGAAAAGCTCTTCCTCAAGGGCGAGCGCTGCTTCACCCCCCGCTGCAGCTTCGACCGCCGCCCCAACCCGCCCGGTCCCAGGCCGGCCCGCCGCCGCAAAGTCAGCGACCGCGGCCTGCAGCTGCGCGAAAAACAGCGCGCCCGCGTCGCCTATGGCGTGCTTGAAAAGCAGTTCGTGCGTTACTACAAGGAGGCCATCTCCCGCCCCGGCGTCTCCGGCGAGAACCTCGTGCGCCTGCTCGAAACACGGCTCGATAACATCGTCTACCGCCTCGGCCTCGCCGACTCCCGCGCCCAGGCGCGCCAGATTGTGCGCCATGGCATCGTCTCCGTGAACGGCCGCAAGCTCGATATCCCCTCGGCCCACCTCAAAGAGGGCGATACCGTCGGCTTCACCCCTCGGGGGCTTCGCAGCGAATACGTGAAGCTCGTGCAGGCCAACATCAAGTCCAAGAACCCGCCCTCGTGGCTCTCGCTCGATGCCGCTGGCCTCAGTGGCCGCGTCGTTGGCATGCCAACCATCGCCCAGGGCGAAACCCACGTCTTCAACGAAAACGTCATCATCGAGTACTACTCGCGCTAAGCAGGGGTTACACCCGGGATTGAGGCTCTGACCGCAATGATGGAATCCATGGAGTTGATCGGCTACACCCCGGAAGAGGTCGAAGCCCAGCTCAACATCGAAGAGGAAACCGATACCTATGCCCGCCTGGTGGCCGAACCGCTCGACCCCGGCTACGGGATAACCCTCGGTAACGCCCTCCGCCGCGTGCTCCTCAGCTCGCTCGAAGGCGCCGCCATTTCACGCGTGCGCATCGACCAGGTCCAGCATGAGTTCTCTACCATCGAGGGCATGCAAGAGGATACCACCGAATTCCTCCTCAACCTCAAGGAGGTCCGCCTTCGCGCCTTCAGCGACCGGGGCGGCACCCTCTCCCTGGAGGCCGAAGGCCCCGGCGAAGTCCGCGCCCGCGACATCCGGGTCCCCGCCGACCTCGAAATCGTGAACCCCGACCTGCACCTCGCCACCCTCGATAACAAGAAGGCAAGGCTCACCGTCGAAATGACCGTAGAGTCCGGCAAAGGCTACCAGCCCGCTGGCTCCGTCGAAGGTCTTCCCATCGGCGTCATCCCCGTCGATGCCATCTTCACGCCCGTTCGAAAGGTCAACTACCGCGTCGAAAAGACCCGCGTCGGCCAGTCGACCGACTTCGACCGCCTCGTCCTCGATGTCTGGACCGATGGCACCATCGGACCCTCCGAGGCCGTCAGCCGCAGCGCCGATATCCTCATCGATCAGTTCGCCCTGTTCAGCGCCATGGGGCGCCCCGAAATCCCCATTGTCGAGCGCGGCCTTGGCACCGGCCTCGCCCTGCCGCCCGACAAGTACAACACCCCCATCGAAGACCTGGCCCTCTCCGTTCGCGCCTACAACTGCCTCAAGCGCAGCGGCCTCATGACAGTCGGGCAGGTGCTCGAAAAGAGCGAAGAAGAGCTCCTTGGCCTTCGCAACTTCGGCCGCAAGTCCTACGACGAGCTGCGCGACAAGCTGATCGAGCTCGGCTACATCGATGGCGCCGCCGAAGGCCTCCAGCCCATCCTCGATGGCAGCCATGGCGCGGCTGGCGCTTCCGTCCGCGCCCAGGCGCGCCGGCCCCATTCCGTCCGAACCAGCCAGGTCATCCTCGATGAGGACGACGAAGAGCAGAGCCTCGGCGCCCTTGGCAAGGCGCTCAAAGAAGCACTCCGAGAACAGGGCGTCGAAGACCTCATCGGCGCCGATGATGAGGACTAGACCATGCGACACCGCCTTGCCGGCCGCCACCTCGGCCGCGACACCGCCCACCGCACCTCGCTCTACCGGAACCTGGTCACCGACCTCCTTCGCTACGAGCGCATAACCACCACCGAAGCCAAGGCCAAGGAGATCCGTCCCATGGCCGAGAAGCTCATCACTCTTGGCCGCCGCGGCGACCTCCATTCGCGCCGCCAGGCCATGCGCTTCCTCTTCGATGTCCATGTCGTGAAGAAGGTCTTTGACGACATTGGCCCGCGCATGAAGGACCGCCCCGGCGGCTACCTGCGCATCACCGGCCTCGAACCCCGCAAGGGCGATGGCGCCCGCATGGCCTCCATCGAGCTGGTCGACGTCGTCGATGCCCCGCCCACCCCCCGCCCTCAGCGCGTGACTGCCGCCCCGAAGGCAGCTACCGCTCCTGTCCCGGCTCCATCGACGCCAGCCCCTGCCGCGGAAGCGCAGCCGGAACCACTCCCCACAGCCGAGGGTGATGCGGCCGCCACCGCGGAGGCGCCCGCGGACGCCGAAGCTCCCGCCACAGCCGAAGTCACGAGCGAAGCGGAGGGTGAGGACAGGGAACAGGACTAGCCGGTGACCGCGACACGCTTCGCGGCCACCGTCAGCTATGATGGTACGGCCTTCGCCGGCTCCCAACGCCAGGCGGCAGAACGCACCGTCCAGCAGGAACTGGAAATCGCGGCCCGCGCCCTCTTCGGAGAGCCGGTCCGCGTGGAACTGGCGGGACGCACCGATTCCGGCGTCCATGCCATTGGCCAGGTAGCAGCGTTCAGCGCCCACACGGTGCTCGGCGCGGCTACGGTGGGAAGGGCGCTCAACGCCCACCTGCCGGGAGATGTAGCAGTCCGCGACGTGCGGGAGGTCGCGCCCGGGTTTGACCCCAGGCGCTGGGCCCGGCGACGCTGGTACCGCTACACAATCTGGAATCACGAAGCGCGCGCGCCGCTCATGCGCCGTAGCGCCTGGCACGTCCGGGGCAACCTGGACCGCGGGGCGTTGGGGCACGCGGCAGACGCGCTTCACGGCCGCCAGGACTTCATTGCCTGCTCCGGCCGGCTCGAAGAAGGACGCACATCCGTGCGCACCGTCTTCACCGCAGGGTGGCACTGCGAAAGCGGCGCCCTCCTGTTCGATATCGAGGCCAATGCGTTCCTTCCGCAAATGGTCCGCCGGCTGGCCGGCGCCATGGTAACGGTGGGACGCGGTACGCTCTCAGTGGAGGAATTCGTCCGCTTGCTCCGGCAGGCAGAGCCCGGAACGCTCGGCCCGGTTGCCCCGGCCCACGGTCTCTGCCTCCAGCGCGTGTGGTACGACGAGGGATATACAGAATGACCACGACAGTGCGCCTCAAAGCGTCGCAAATCTACAAGGACTGGCACGTCATCGACGCCGCCGGCCGCCCCCTGGGGCGCGTCGCCTCCGAGGCGGCCACCCTCCTGCGCGGCAAGCACAAGCCCACCTTTGAACGCCATCTCGACTGCGGCGACTTCGTCATCATCGTCAACGCAGCCAGCGTCAGGGTGACGGGGCGCAAAGCCGAGCAGATGGCGTACTACACCCACTCCGGATACCCGGGTGGGCTCCGCCGCCGCTCCTTCGCCGACCAGATGCAGCTCCACCCGGACCGCATCATCGAGGACGCCGTCAAGGGCATGCTCCCCGGCGGCCCGCTCGGCAAGCAGATGGCGAAGCACCTGAAGGTCTATGCCGGGCCCGGCCACCCGCACGAGTCGCAGGTTGTCGGCTCGGAGCGCGCCCGCGCCGCGCGCAATGCAAACCAGGCGGCGCTTCTCCATGCTTCCCCGAAGCCCCCAGCGCGCCTGCGCCCCCTCAGCGTTCCCGCTCTGACTCAAGCGCCGGCTCCCGAAGCCCACGCTCCGGCCGCCGGGAAGAAGCCCCGCCAGCCCGCGGTCGCCGCTGTCGAAACAGCGGCCGTCCAGGCACCCCCGCCTGAGACAACCCCCGCGGAGCGTCCGAAGCGCACCCGCAAACCAGTCGAGCCCGCGGCTGAGGCTCCGGTGGCCGAACCCGCCGCCGAGGCCCCGGTCGCCGTAACCGTCGAGGTCCCGGCAGAAGAAGCCCCCGAGGCGCCAAAGAAGCGAGCCCCTCGCAAGAAGGCCGAACAGGCCGAGTCCAGCATCGAGGCGCCGGTGGCCTCTGAAGCCCCGGCCGAAGCCGAACCAAAGAAGCCTGCCCGCCGTCGCACCGCCGCGAAGCAGGAGGAGTAAGAAATGGCTGACCAGCAGTACTACTACGGAACAGGCCGCCGCAAGACCGCCGTCGCGCGCGTTCGCCTCTACCCCGGCAACGGCGCCATCGTCGTGAACGGCAAGCCCTACGAAGAGGTCTTCAGCCGCGACACTCACCGCCAGGAAGTCCTTTCGCCGCTCATCCGCCTTGGCCGCGAAGCGAAGTTCAGCGCCCAGGTCAAGTGTGCTGGCGGGGGCGTTAGTGGCTGGGCCGGCGCCATCCAGATGGGCATCGCTCGCGCGCTCGTTGCCTCGGACCCCGCCGTCAAACCCACCCTCAAGCGCGGCGAGAGCCTCCTCACCCGCGACCCTCGCGTCAAGGAACGCAAGAAGGCCGGCCTCAAGCGGGCCCGAAAGGCGCCTCAGTTCACCAAGCGCTAACCCACGCAATCCCGCAATCGAACACCAGGGGGCTCCGCGAGGAGCCCCCTTCAACTATCCCCTCCGAGCCGCGAACGTGAGTGAGCGGAGGGGTCGAACCCGCACCCCTGCACCGCCACCCCCCGCCTATTTCCGCGCTATGCCGGCCCGAGCATATTGCGGCCCCCTGCCCATCGCGTACGATTCACTGTGCGAACCGGGTCTTTGCGCCCCCCTCAGGAGTTGTGTCCAGTGGCTGATGGCAGTGGCGCCGTTGAAAAAGGCTTCAACGGCAAGATGCTCAACGTTAACCTCACGGCCGGCGAAATCACCGTCGAGAACCCGCCTGAATCGCTCTATCGCCAGTACCTTGGCGGCTACGGAATCGGCGCCCGCATGCTCTGGGACCGCGTCCCCAGGGGTGCCGATCCCCTCGGTCCCGAGAACATGCTCGGCATCTTCCCGGGGCTCCTGACCGGCACCCCGCTCTTTGGCCAGCGCTGGCAGGTAGTCTGCAAGAGCCCGACCACGGGCGGCTGGGGCGACGCCAACTGCGGCGGCGATTTCGGCGGCCAGCTCAAGCTCTCGGGCTGGGATGGCATCATGCTCTTCGGCAGGTCGCCGAAGCCCGTCTACCTGCTCATCGACAACGACCGCGTCGAGCTTCGCGACGCCACGGACCTCTGGGGTACCGGCGCCATCACCAGCGAGGAGCAGCTCAAGGAGCGCCACGGCAAGCGCGCCAGCATCGCCAACATCGGCCAATCCGGCGAAACGCTCTCCTACCTCAGTGGCATCTGCAACGACCACGGCCGCCTGGCCGCCCGCTCCGGCGTCGGTGCTGTCATGGGCTCGAAGAACCTGAAGGCCATCGTTGCCCTCGCCGATCGCAAGATCATCGCCCAGACCGGCGAGGTCACGAAGATGGTGCGAACCAACCTCGATGAGTTCATCAAGCCCCTGCGCGACTTCTTCCACACCTTCGGCACCACCGGCATCACCTCCATGAGCGCCCTCAACGGCGACTCCCCGGTGAAGAACTGGGGCGGTGTCGGCGTCGTCGATTTCCCCGCCGAAACCAGCGGCCAGATAGCCGGTGCGGTCATCAACACCAGGATGGAAAAGAGCTACGGCTGCTGGCACTGCCCCATGGCCTGCGGCGCCGAGTCTGTCGAATCGGACAACCCAAAGTACCCCTATCCAAAGCACACCCACCGGCCCGAATACGAGGCGATGGCCAGCTTTGGCACCATGAACCTCGTCAACGACCCTGAAGCGCTCATCTACGCGAACCACCTCTGCAACGAATACGGGCTCGATGTCATTGGCGCCGGGGTCACCGTCTCCTTCGCCATCGAATGCTTCGAAGCGGGCATCCTCACGAAGGAGGACACCGACGGACTCGAGCTCAGCTGGGGTGGCGGCGATGCGATGATCGAACTCCTGAAGATGATCGGCGAGCGCCGCGGCATTGGCGACACCCTCGCCGACGGCGTCAAGGTTGCCGCCGAGAAGATCGGGCGCGGGTCCGAGAGGTTCGCCATGCATATTGGCGGCCAGGAGATCCCCATGCACGATCCCAAGCTGCAGCCCGAGTACCACACCACCTACAAGCTCGACCCCACCCCGGCGCGCCACACCCTCTACGAGGCCAACAAGCGCTTCGGCAAGATCCCGCCCGCGCCCACCAACAACCGCGACTACGCAAACCGTGGCGAACACCACAAGGGCGCCCTCGAATACATGCACATGGTCAACGCCGGCGGCATGTGTGAATTCGTCATGATGGCCGCAAACACCGCCAACATCCCCACCTGGTTCAACACCGTCACCGGCTGGGACACCGACGCCGATGAGGTCATGACCATCGGCGAGCGCATCGCCAACCTGCGCCTCGCCTACGAGGTCCGCGAAGGCGGCAACCCGCGCAAGCGCCACGTTCCTTCCCGCGTCACTGGCCACTCCACCGAGGGAACCCACGCTGGCCCGCTCGAAGGTGTGAAGCTCGATACCGAGCTCCTTGAGACGGAATTCCTCAAGGCCTGCGACTGGGATGTCGAGACCTGCGTGCCATCGCGGGCCAAGCTCGAATCGCTCGGCCTGGCCGACGTGGCGGCAGCCCTGCACGGGTAGCCCTGCTCCGGCTCACGCCCACGCCCGGCCCGCACGCTCACCGGTAAGCGTGCGGGCCTCCGCTTGTTCCGGGCGATGCGCACACACCCATCGATCCCGTATCGTTCTCTCGTCCGCCAGGAGCGGCTCAAGCTGGAGGTCACAACATGCTCATCGCCCTCGCTGCCGTCCTCGCCGCCATCGCGCTCTTCCTCGTCTTCGCCATCGCGAGCGGCATGCTCGTCAACATCGGCGGCCAGCAGATCGGCATCCTCGAACGACGCTACTTCGGCCGCTCCCTCCCCGAAGGCCGCGTCGTCGCCATGGCCGGCGAGGTCGGCATCCAGGCCCGCGCCCTCCAGCCCGGCCTCCACCTCCTCCCCCCGTTCATCTACAAGGTCCAGAAGGCCGACATGATCCTCATCGGCGAGGACGAAGTCGGCCTCATCGAGTCCATCGACGGCCTCCCCCTCGATCCCGGCCGCATCTTCGCTCGCCGCGTCTCCGGCCACGACTCCTTCCAGGACGGTGAAGCCTTCCTCCGCAATGGCGGCCAAAAGGGCCCCCAGATTGACGTGCTGCCCCCTGGCAAGTACCGCATCAACGCCTACCTCTTCCGCCTCCGCGCCGTTCCCGCCGTCATCGTCACCCCCGGCCAGGTCGCCGTTGTTAGCGCTCGCGATGGTAAGCCTCTCGAAACTGGCCGCCTCCTTGCTCGCAGAACCGAAGGGCATACCGCCTTCCAGGACGGCGAAGCCTTCATCGCGAACGGGGGCCAACGTGGCCCCCAGATCGAGCTGCTCCTGCCCGGCCGCTATCGCATCAACACCGACCTCTTCGGCGCAGATATCCAGCCCGCCACCATCGTCGATGCGAACCAGGTCGGCCTCGTCACGGCCAAGGACGGCGAACCCCTCCCTGTCGATGAGCTCGTCGCAGCCTCCGTCTCCGGCCACAACGACTTCCAGGACGCCCCGGCCTTCCTCGCCAACGGCGGCCAGCGCGGCCCCCAGTACGATCTCCTCAAGCCCGGCACCTACTACATCAACCCCCTCATGTTCGATACGAAGCTCGATAGCGTCGCCATCGTCCAGCGCGGCGAAGTTGCCGTCCTCGTCTCCAACGTCGGCAAGGAACCCGAAGTCCTTGCCCAGGAAGAGCGCCTCGCAGGCAAGGAACGCTACGTCGTCCCCCGGGGCTACCGCGGCATCCAGGCCGAAGTGGCCGGCCCCGGCGTCTACTACCTCAACCGCTGGGCCTACATCGCCTATATCATCCCCACCACCAACCTCACTGTTGACTGGGCCGAAGAGACCGCCGTCACCGATTCCGGCACCGAGCCCGGCGCCCAGCGCGTCCAGCTCTTCAATCCCCTCTCCGTCATCAGCCGCGATGGCTTCGAAATGAAGGTCAGCGTCAAGGTCATCATGCGCGTCCGCCCCGAACAGGCCCCCCTCATGGTCGCCAAGATCGGCTCCGTCCAGAACCTCATCGACCACGTCATCCATCCCATGATCGACTCCTCCTTCCGCAACCAGGCGTCCTCCACCGAAGCCATGGCCTTCATGCAGGACCGCGCGATCGAACAGGAGAAGGCCGAAGACCGCGCCCGCGAAGAGCTTGAGAAGTACCACGTCGAATGCGTGCGCGTCCTCATCTCCCAGATCATCCTTCCCAAGGAACTCATGGACATCCAGACTCGCCGCGTCATCGCCGCCCAGCAGCAGGCCATGTACGTCGAGCAGCAGCGCTCCGAGCAACAGCGCATCGCCACCGAGAACACGCGCGCCCAGGCCGACAAGCAGATCGAGCTCGTCTCCGCCCAGATCGGCGTCCAGATCGCCGAACAGACGAAACAGAAGACCATCATCGAAGCCGAAGGCCGCGCCCGTGCCGTCGAAGTCGAAGGCCAGGCCGAAGGCGCCCGGATCCTCTCCGTCGGCAACGCCACCGCCGAGGCCTACGAGAAGCAAGTCTCCGCGGTGGGCCAGCTCAACCTCGCCGCCATCGAGGTCACCAAGGCCGTCGCCGGCGCTGGGCTCAAGATCACGCCCGACATCTCCGTAACCGGCGAAAGCGGCGGCGGGAACGTCTTTTCCGCCTTCGTGGCGCAGCTTCTTGCCTCGAACCGTGCCGCTCCCGCCGTGGCCCCCGCTGCCAGCCAGGCCGAACCCCCGCCCGCGCCCTAGCCCGGCGGGCCTACGGTTCTATCCGGAACACCGGGCTGCGGGGGACAACCCGGGCGATCTCCTCATCCGTCGGCTTCTTGCTTACGCCGAAGTGGCTCGCCGTCACCCCCGCCCACCGGTCCAGGTAGGCTCGCAGGATTGGCGCCTTCTCTTCGTCCGGCACTTCACTGGCACGGATTGTCTCCCGCTTCCGGCCCAGCCGCAGTTCGCCTTCCCCTGTCGCGCGCAGGTTCCGTACCCAGTGCGTGTCGCCACGCGGTGCCACAAGGTACCGCTTCCCTTCGAAGTGCAGCGGGTTAACCGGCATCGTTCGCTCCTTGCCACTCTTGCGCCCCTGGACGGTCAACATATGTGCGCCCTGCAGGCTGATCCCCAGCTTCGCCGCCAGCGAAATGAACCCGTTCCCCACGTGGCTGATGAACCAACCCGGCCGTTTGAACTCCGCCATCGCTCCGCCTCCGTCGTTTGCTGCGCCCACGATAGGCGCATCATCCGCCATCAGCCAGCGCGCGATTCGCGCCGCCGCGCCATACTTGCGCCGTGGCCGTCCACATTCGCCCCGCCATCCAGGCCGACGTTCAGGCGCTCGCCCGGCTGCGCTATGAGTTCCGCGCCGCCATCGGCGCCCCCTCCGAACCCGAGGAGACCTTCCTTGTTCGCTGCCGGGCCTGGATGGAACCCCGGCTTGTGCCGGGCACGGCGTGGCGCTGCTGGGTGGCCGAGAACCCCTCGGGCCTTGCCGGCAATCTCTGGCTGCAGGTCATCGAGAAGCTCCCCAACCCCGTCCCGGAGCTCGAAGCCCACGCCTACATCACAAGCGTCTACGTGCAGCCGGCGGCGCGCGGAGAGAGCGTGGGCGAACAGCTGCTCGCCGCAGCCATGGACTGGTGCCGCGCCAACGAGATCGACTCCGCCATCCTCTGGCCCACAGCCCGTAGCCGCACGCTCTACGAGCGCGCCGGCTTCTCCGTCACCGGCGACATCATGGAGGCCGTGCTCCACCCTGGGCGGACCCTCGTCCACCCCTGACCACTCCGGCCCACGCCGCTATATAGTTTGGAAAACCCGAGTGAGGCCCTCCCATGACTGACGTTCGCCAGCTCGCCGAGGAACTCTGGAACGGCGCCGCCGATGTCGCCGAATACCACCCCCTGCTCGTCCAGGTACCGGAAGGCCAGGAGATTGCCCCCGGCGTTCTCTTCTACAAGGGCCTCGCCAGTGCCAACACCATTGATACGGGCGATGGCCTCGTCATGCTCGACACCGGCGCCGTCGTCGATACATCCCGTCTCTTCGACGCCGTGCGCCGCTGGCGGCCCGATACGCGGCTCGCGGCCGCGGTCTTCTCCCACCATCACGCCGACCACGTCTTCGGCGTCGGCCCCTTCGAACGCGAAGCCGAAGAAAAACGGTGGCCCCGCCCGCTCGTCTACGCCCATGCCGGCGTCGCTTCGGCCTTCGACCGCTACAAGAAAACCATCGGCTGGAACACGGCCATCAACATCCGCCAGTTCGCCCTGCCGCTGGAGCGCTTTCGCTGGCAGGAAAACTACCGCTACCCCGATGTCCACTACCACGACCGAATGGCCATCCGCGCCGGCGAGATCACGCTGGAGCTTAACCACGGCCTCGGCGAAACCGATGACGCCACCTGGACGTGGATTCCCGAACGCAAGATCCTGGCCCCCGGCGACCTCTTTATCTGGGCGACGCCCAATGCCGGCAATCCCCAGAAGGTGCAACGCTATGTGGGCGAGTGGGCCGCGGCCCTCCGCAGGATGGCTGCTCTCGGCGCCGAGCTCATGATCCCCGGCCACGGACTGCCCATCTTCGGCGCACAGCGCATTCACCAGGCTCTCACCGATACCGCCGACTTGCTCGACTCGCTCGAATCCCAGGTTCTCGCCTTCATGAACGCCGGCGCCTCCCTCGACCGCATCCTCCACGAAGTCGAGATCCCGCAGAGGCTGCTCGACAGGCCCTACCTCCGCCCCGTGTACGACCACCCCCAGTTCATCCTCCGCAACGTCTGGCGCCTCTATGGCGGCTGGTGGGACGGCGAGTTCGACACCATGCTCCCCGCGCCCCGTGCCGAGCAGGCGCGCGAATGGGTCAGCCTCGCTGGCGGGCTAAGCGCCGTCCTTGAACGCGCTGCCGCCCTCCGCTCCGAAGGCAACCTGCGCCTCGCCTGCCACCTGGTTGAGTTCGCGGTGCTTGCCGAACCGGGTTCGCGGGAGGCCCACGCGCTTCGCAGCGAGATCTACGACGCGCGCGCGAAGCTGGAGACCTCATCAATCGCCCGCAATATCCTCAATCACGCCGCCCTGGCCAGCGCCCAGGGAAAGCGAGACCTGGCAGGTTCGTAGGCCCCGGCTCGTGACTCAGTTCACATACTGTTCATGGGCTGCCGGCGGAGCCCACGGCCTGTAACGCTATACTTGTGCCAGGATCAGAACGGAGCACCGGTTCCTTGCGCTCACTCTGCCTGGTCACTCGCCACCCGGATGCTGCCCGGATCGCCCGGCCGCTTGAACTCGCCGGGTTTAGTGTCGCGGTCGCCATCCCCGAAGACCTGGCCGGTGATTCCGCCGCGCCGCCCGCCAGCGTGATCCTTCTCGACTTCCGCGATGTACCCGGCTCGGCCATCACCACGCTCGCCCGGGCCTATGGCGAAGCGGCGGTGCTCTTTGCCCTCGTTCCCGACGACCAGCTAGAGCGAATCGCCCCCGATACCCCCGTCGACGATTTCGCGCTCCTTTCCGCCCAGCCTGCCGAGCTTGCGCGCCGCGTCGAGAGGTCCTTCTGGCGGCGCCACGGTGTCGACAGCGAAAACTTCGTCCGCTGCGGCGCCCTGACCATCGATCTTTCCAACTACCGCGTCACCGTCGATGGCGAGTCGCTCGTTCTCACATTCAAGGAATACGAGCTTCTCCGCTTCCTGGCCATGAATGCTGGCCGGGTGTTCACCCGGGAACAGCTCCTCAACCGGGTCTGGGGTTACGACTACTTCGGCGGTGCGCGCACCGTCGACGTTCACATCCGGCGCATCCGGGCGAAGATCGAGATCCACGGGCACGCTTTCATCGAAACGGTCCGGAACGTCGGCTACCGGCTCACCCCCGACGCTCGCCCTGAGACGGCCGCCTAGGGCGGTTGCCGCGCCACCGCTGCAACACAAAGAGGGGTCCGGCCACCCGGTGGCCGGACCCCTCTTCCACTGCATCTTGTTGGGCCTACTCGATATCGACTGAGGCGCCCGCTTCGGTGAGCTTCGCCTTGATCGACTCTGCCTCGTCCTTCGTGATCCCTTCCTTCACCTTCGTGGGAGCCGCTTCGACGAGGTCCTTTGCTTCCTTCAGGCCAAGGCCGCTGACCACTTCCCGGATGGCCTTGATGACGTTGATCTTGTTGTCGCCAAAGCCCTTGAGAACAACGTTGAACTCCGTCTTCTCCTCCTCGGGCTCAACCGCCACGGCCCCGGCCGCCGCCGGGCCTGCCGCCATCATCATCGGCGCCGCTGCCGTGATGCCGAATTCCTCTTCGATCGCCTTGTTCAGGTCGCGAAGTTCAAGCAGGGTCATCCCCTTGATGATCTCAAGCGCTTCTTCGATCTTCGTTGCCATTGGTTTGTTCTCCGTGTTCCGTTTCCAAAGATTGGTGCTGGGGGCTGTGCCGGGTTAAGCCGCGCCCTGTTCTTCAAGCTGGTTCGCGCGCGCCTCAACGAGGCCCGCGAAGTTGCGCATGCTCGCCTGCAGGAGGCCGGCGAGGTTGTAAAGCGGGCTCTGCAGCTTGCCCACCACATCGGCGATGAGCTGCTCGCGCGAGGGCAGTGTTGCCAGGCTCTCTACCCCTGCCCGGTCGAGCACCTGCCCTTCGAGCCATCCCCCGTGGATGGTCACGTTCAGGCGCTTTGTCCGCAGGTGCTCGAAGAGCAGCTTCACGGGCGCTACCAGGTCGCCAAACCCAAAAGCGATCGCGGTCGGCCCCTCCAGCAGCTTGCTCATCTCGGGCCGGCCGGCCAGTTCGGCGGCCATCGCGGCCAGCGTGTTCTTCACAACCTTCACTTCGACGTTCGCCGGGCGTAGTACGCGGCGAATCTCCGTGAGTTGTGCAACCGTCAGGCCGCGGTAGTCGGCGCTGATCGCGATCGTAGACCGCTCCATGCGGTCCTTGACCTCTGCCAGCATCGCGGCCTTGCGTGGGGTCGGCATAGGCGGTTCCCTCGTCACACTGGTGGGATAGCGCGGGCAAGATGCCCTGGTGCTCCCCGTTTCCGGGCCGGAAAACGAAAATCCCTGCCTCCGGGGCAGGGACACAAAACGCACCACGCGCAAACGTGGCCTCGTGCTCTGCCTCGGCAGGCGCCTCTCGGCTTATCCCTTCCACCTCGCGGCGGATCGCACAGGGACCTGCGGTCTCCGGCTGTTCAATTGTCGTTGAACAACTTACGACAGCGCGCCATTCCCGGCAAACGCCGCTACAGTTCCAGCTCCAGGCAATGTGCAGGCGACTCCTCAACCGCCGGGAACTCCACCACCACTTCGCCCCCCAGTTCCTGGCACGCAACCGCCCTGCCGCCCAGCAGACGGGCCCGTACGAACGGAGGCATCCCCGCCCCGGGGAAGCGCAATGGGCCTGCCGCCGGCGTGTCGAAGACCGTTGCGAACACGCGGCCGTCGCCCCGGGTGAACCGGACCTGGTGAATCGTGTCCGTGGCATCGACCGCCTCCAGGGCAGCCCGTTCCCACGGCCTTGTCCCGTAGATCGCTTCGCCGTTGATGGCAAGCCATCTCCCCAGCGCCCGCACCGGCGCTTCGTGCCTCGTGTCCACGCTCCCATCCCCTTTCGGGCCGATGTTCAGGAGCAGGTTCCCGTTTTTCGAAACCGCATCGACGAACGATTGGACCAGCGCCCCGGGCGAAACGATGTTCGCCGGGTCTTCGTTCGCAACGTAGCCGTATGAGTGGCCAATCCCCCGTGTGGCCTCCCACTTCCGCGCGACGATGTCCGGGTACTGCGTGTACTCCGGCGTCCGGAAGTCATGGTGCAGTGGCAGCGGGAATTCCTTTGTCCCTGGCTGCGTCCACCGGTCGTTGACAACGCCGTCAGGGTTCCCGTTGTAGAAGTCGGCGAACAGTTCGAGCATGCCCGGCCCCGGCGGGTAGGCGATGTCGTTCCAGAGCACGTCGGGCCGGTAGCGGCCCATCAACTCCCGGTAGTGCGCATCGACGTAGCTCCGATACTCACCGGTCCGGGGCACCGTGTCGAACAGGTCCGCAATCCCCAGGGTTGGCCGGGGTTCGAAGGTCCAGTCGAGCCCGCCCGAGTAGTAGACCCCGAATCGCAGGCCCCGCTCGCGCGCCCCCTGCGCGATTTCGCCCACCAGGTCGCGCCGCGTGTGCCAGCCGGGGTACTTCGGGTTTTGAACGCCCGTCGGCCAGAGCGCGAAGCCGTCGTGATGCTTGGTCACCAGCACCACGTACCGGGCGCCCGAGGCCGCCACCAGGTCGAGCAGTGGCGCCGGGTCCCACGCCTCTACAGATGCTTCGAACGGCTCCCGGAATGCTTCGTAGGGCGCGTCGCCGTACATCGCCGCGTGGTGCAGCGCAGTCTCGCTCCCCTCGATCTTCATCGTGTTCCAGTACCACTCGGCGTAGGGGTTGAGCCGCTGGAAGTCCAGCGGGTTCTCCCCAACGATGTCGATCAGCGAACCGGCCTGCGGTGCAAACGCGGGGATCGACGCCATAGTCCAGTGGATGAAGATGCCGAACTTGGCGTCGTGGAACCAGGCCGGCGCCTCGTGCGTGCGCAGGCTTTCCACGGAAGGCGCGTATCTCATTTGCACCTGCTCAAGCGGGTCCACCGGGGAGCGCCGTTCGCGCGCCGGTGACCAGTTCCCCGGACAGGTGGGGGGTCGTCGCACCCGCAATCAGCGAAAGCCCGAGGCGTCCCGCCTCCAGGATCGTGATCGAGCAGTTTGGTATCGGCATCGGGACTACCCGGTCATCGTTCGTCGCCAGCCCAATTGCCACCCCAATCGCGATGTAGTGGGAAACGACCACCACGTCGTGGCCGGCTGCCTTTCCCGCTACGCCGAGCTCGATGAGTGTCCTTACCACCCGCTTCCGCCAGTCCAGGAGATGCGGAGGCTGGTCCGTCCATCGGCCCGCCATGAACGGTCCGATCATCGCCGTGCGTTCGGTCGCGGGCATTGCCGGGTCGAACACTTCCGCCACTTCTTCGCGTATCTCGGCGGCAAGACCGAAAGCTTCCGCCAGCGGCTGCGCGGTTTCCCGCGTGCGCCGCAAGGGCGAAACGACCAGCCTGCCCACATCCGAACCGCGAAGGAATTCCGCCGTCGCGTCCGCCTGCCGCAGACCCAGGGGGTCCAGCCCCGGGTCAAGGCTATCCACACCCGCTGTCGCGAGCCCGTGCCGGATCATTATCAACGGCATGGCAGTCCTGGCGCGTGTTGCCCTGGGGGTTGCATGAACGGCTAGACGGCCGCCCTCTCGGCGAAGAAAGTGCGCAGCACCTCGTCGCCGAGAGTCATGTTCATCACATGGGCCCGCTGCAGCTGCTCCCAGAAGTAGCGATAGGTAGCACGGTCGTGCAGGTTCCCCTCATGCTGAATCGGGCCCCAGTCCGCCTGGTACGCCTTCAACATGATCGCCTCCGCCTCCGCCACTTCCGGCATCGCCGGCGCCATCGCCCGGGCGATCGGCTCGATCTGCGCCGGGTAGATCGACCACATCCGCAGGAAGCCAAACTCCTCGCGCGCCCTCCGGGCGTCGTTGTAGATGAAATCCGTGTCCTTCAGCTCCAGCGTCACGTTGTGCGCCGGTACAATCCCGTTCGCAAGGGCCGCCGCCACCACTTCCGCCTTCGCTCGCCTCAGAAGCGCGTGGTCGAACTGCATGGGCGAACGCATCGCCGTCGAAGGCACCGCCCCGTGGTGAGCGCTCACGAAGTCCATCAGCCCGAAGTCCAGCACCTGGATGTTCGGCAGCTCCGCAATCTGCCACACCTCGTGCAGGGCGCCGTGCGTCTCGATGAGCGCATGAATCGGGATCGCCCGCCGGATGCCCGCCTTCTGCGCCCGGTCCTCGATGTAGGCGATCATCTCTCCCAGCCGCACCGCCTTCGTCGTTTTCGGGATGGTGATGTATGCGACGCGTTCGCCGGCTCCCGGGACGATGATGTCAACGTCCTGGCGCCAGTGTTCGTTCGTGTAGTCGTGGATGCGAACACCGGCCATGTTGAACCTGTTCAGTTCGCTGTTCTGCATCCGCACCACCATCTCGGCGTGCTCGCGCTCGGCGCCTGTGGGAGCCCCGTCTTCGCAATCCATCGTGATATCGAAGACGCCGCCCATCTTCTCCTGTGTCTGGAAAGCCTTGGCGATACGCTCCTCCGTCCCGGCGAAATGCTCGCAGGTCGGGATGATCGGGAACGGCTTCTCGCCTTCGAAGAGGGCCTCATTCGGGTGTCGGGGCATTGCCTGGTCCTGTGCAGAGTTTACCCGGTCAGTATCGCCTGAAACCCCCCAAAGCGGCGAATCCTGCGCCGCTCAGTCCCTTCCGCCCTCAAGGATCTCGCGCAGCGCTGCAACCAGCGGCGGGAGATGATCGCGAACTACGTCGGCAACAATCTGCATGTCTACGCGGTCATAACCGTGAATCAGCCGGTTCCGCATCCCGACTATGTCTCGCCAGGGGACTTCAGCGTGGGCCTCCCGGTCCTCCATTGGCACGCGGCTCGCCGCTTCGCCGATGATCTCCAACAGCCGGATAACGGCAAGTGATCGAACCCGGTCCTGTTCCAGTTCCTCGCCCGAGGCTCCGGCGGCGATGGCGACCGCTTCCGTCGCATGATCGAGCATCTGCCGCAGCGCTTCGGCCGCCTCACGCCGCGACAAAAAGCGGCTCCGCTTCGGTCAAGACCGCGTCTCGGAAGGCGTCGCCCAGGAATCCAGGCGTCAGGAGGTCCACCCGCCGGCCGAGGATACATTCCAGTTCCTCGCCCATGCCGAAGAACCTCAGGCCAGGCCTCGCATCGGCCTCGAACTCCACCAGCACGTCCACATCACTTTCGGGCGTGAAGTCGTCGCGCAACACCGACCCGAAGAGCGAGAGCCGGCGGATGTGATGCCGCTGGCAGAACGCGGCCACCTCTTCCATCGGGATCTTTATGGGCAGCTGACGGAGGCGTTCGGTTTCCATGGGGCCATTATGCCACGCCATTCGCCCGCCACCGGGCTATGTCCCTGGCAGCCGGGCCCCTGTGATCGCCTCCCAGGCGCGCATCTCCACCTCCACCAGGGGCTGCGCGGCATTGATGCGCACCCAGCTCCCGGGCGCCGCCTCCTCCATCTGCCGCCGGTACCCATCGCGCACGCGCTCGTGGAAAGCGACCGATTCCAGCCCCGTCCTGATGCTCCCTGCCTCGCCCAGCTTGCGGGCCAGCCCCACGGCGGGCTCCAGGTCGAGCCACACCGTCAGCTCGGGTTCCAGCCCGTTCGTGACCGCCGCGTTGGCGGCGCGCAGGGTGGCAAGGTCAAGCCCGCGCGCATAGCCCTGGTAGGCGAACGTGCTCGCCGCATACCGGTCGCACAGGACGGTTGCACCCCGATCGAGCGCCGGCTGGATAAGCTCGTGCACGATCTGCGCACGCGCCACGAGAAAAGCGAACGCCTCTCCCCAGGGAACCAGGTTCTCGTGAAGGAGCGCCCGCACGCGCTCGCCTGCAGGCGTCCCGCCGGGCTCGCGAGTCAATACCACCTCGTGACCGATATGGGCCAGCCGCCTCCCCACTGCTGCCGCCACGGTCGTCTTCCCCGCCCCCTCGCCCCCTTCGAAGACAATGAATCGCCCGCTCACCGCGCAAACGCGCTTCCCGCACCCGCAGGGAGAATCCTGACTCGCCGGAAAGGCTCCTTCCCCGCGCTCGTGCTGTCGAGGTTGTATCGCGTCGCTAGCTCGTGCTGGAGTCGCCGGACGTAGCTGTTCGCCGGGGCCAGCTCGACGGGCTTCCCCTCATCGATCACGCGCGCGATCGCATCCTCGGCCTCACGGTAGACGTCTGCCATCGGGTCGGCGCGCCCGGCGCCACCGCGCAGCTGCACCAGCACCTGCTCCATCTGGTGGGCCGTGTTGCTCTTGATGACGAAGATCGGCAGCGAACGCTCCTCCGCCTCCCGGATCGATGGCGGCTTCCGCCGATAGTACGTGCGCATGGTTATCACCGCATCGGCTTCACGCACATCCTGCACGACATCGACCGCCGCGCCTATCCCCCGGATCGCCTGGTCGAGGCGGCTCCGCGAGATCCCGAACGGGTAGATGCGTACAACCGCCTCGGACCCGGGTGAAGCCGGCATCCCGCGACGGCCACCCGGCTCCTTCGTAGAGTGGCCGTTCCGCTGCCCCGGAGTGGCCAGCCCCAGCTCCAGGGTTGGCGGTGGTCCCCCTCGCCCTCTCCGGGGCGGCGCTGGCAGGTCGGGCCGCTCCTCTTCCGCTTCTTCCACCAGCTCTATCCGTCCCTCGCCCGTCAGATGGCGCACCTCCGGACGTGCCTCGTAGCCGCGCAGCATGGCGTCGACCGTTGCCGCTACGTCCTCGTGCAACGCCACCTTCCACCAGTTCTGGATCTCAACCACCACATCGAAAGTCGGCGGCGCCTTCCTCTCCAGGATAGACTTCTGCGTTCCCCTGCGCCGCGCCTCCTCGTCGCCAAGCGTCACCGACTGGATCCCCCCGATCAGGTCGGCGAGAGTCGGGTTCAGCATCAGGTTCTCGAGTGAGTTCCCGTGGGCCGTGCCGACAAGCTGCACGCCCCGCTCGGCGATGGTGCGCGCTGCCGCCGCCTCGAGTTCCGTGCCGATCTCATCGATCACGATCACCTCGGGCATGTGGTTCTCGACCGCTTCGATCATCACCGCGTGCTGCATGGCCGGCGTCGCCACCTGCATGCGTCGCGCCCCTCCAATTGCCGGGTGAGGGATGTCGCCATCGCCGCCGATCTCATTCGAGGTGTCGACGATGATCACGCGCTTGTTCGCGTCGTCGGCGAGCACCCGCGCGACTTCGCGGAGCATCGTGGTCTTGCCGACGCCGGGCCGGCCCAGCAGAAGGATGCTCTTGCCACCTTGCACAAGGTCCTCAATCACCCGGATGGTGCCGTACACTGCGCGCCCGATCCGGCAGGTGAGGCCAACAATCTTCCCGCGCCGGTTGCGGATACACGAGATGCGGTGGAGCGTGCGCTCAATCCCTGCCCGGTTGTCATCGCCGAAGGCCCCGATCCTTTCGATGACGTAGAGCAGGTCGTCCTCGCTCACCTCATCGCGGCTCAGCACTACCTCCCTGCCGGGGTAGCGCGCCTCCGGCAACCGCCCCAGGTCCATCACAACCTCCAGGAGGCCATCGCGGCGGCTCTCTTCGCGCAGCTCCTCGCCGATTTGGGGCGGGAGCGCATCGATTAGCAGATCAAGGTCGTCCGTCACTATCTGCTCGGTAACCGGTCGGGGTTTCCCGTTCATTTCCGTCACTTCAGTTAGGCAGCGGCGCCGTCTCTATGCCCGCTGCAGCAACCTCCTTGAGTGTATGAAGCGCGGCCAGCCGCCGTGCACAGATAAGGCGGGTCCCAAGCGCCGTGTAGCCCCGTTCCTCTGCCCGGCGTTGGAGGTCGAACTGGTACTGGGTCGCCACCAGCGTGGCGTGGCGCCCGTCGTGCGCCTCAATCAGGTCCAGGAGTGCATCGTGGACTCCTTCGACAGCCCCATCAGCAAGCACGTATGCCTCGCGCGGCCCAATGCCCACCCACGCATCGACCGCGCCGCCGCCTTCCAGCACGTATTCCCGGTCGCAGTCATAAGAGCCGTGTAACGCGCGCCAGTCTTGCTGCGTCGGTGCCTCCTGGCGCCGCACATTCTCCGGGACAACCCGGCAGTACAACCGGAAGATCGCCTGCCGGTCATTCCGGCCGCCCGGACGAAACGTAGTCTGCCGCGCGTGCGAATGGTGTCCCGGCATCCCCAGCAGATGTTCTTCGCCGTAGGCCGTGAGCCCTGTCTTGCGAACGGCATCGATATGCAGGGAACCATGGGGAATGCGCATGTAGAGCGTCCGGCCGCCGCGCCGCGCCACTTCGATTGCCACTGCCCCGGCAAGCGCGCTCACCGTGTCATCATCCTGTGGACGTGCCAGCCGCAGCGAGATCGCTTCCCAGGCCGCCCCGCCATCGAGCTCCCGCGCTACCAATACGCCCCGGTACCCCAGCCCCCGCTTCACACCCAGGACCACGGTTCGTGGCATCCGAGCCAGGTTCGCAAGCCCGGTCGCCGCCAGTGCCGAGTTCAGCAGCAGGTGCTCCGCCGACCGCGTCGCGACAACCTCCGTACACAGCCGTCCCAGCTGTGGCCAGAGCGTCGCCGTATCGATGGGGCTCAGGCAATCCGCGCGGAGTTCACTCAATGGAGTATCCCCGCCGGGGCCTCCGCCAGGCCCAGGAAGTATGCGTGCAGCCGTGAATCGCCCGTGAGCTCCGGGTGGAACGAGGTCGCCAGCATGTTGCCCTGCCGCGCCGCCACGATAGTTCCGTCGGCGAGGGTCGCCACCACCTCGGCCGGGGGGCGCACTGCATCGATGCGCGGCGCCCGGATGAACACCGCCCGGAACGGCCCGCCTTCAAGCCCGCGCACCTCCACGTCCGCTTCGAAACTCTCCACCTGGCGGCCGAAGGCGTTCCGGTGGACGGAGAGCTCCATCACCTCTATCCCCGGCCGGTCGAGCCGGTCAACTTCCTTCGCCAGGAGGATCGCCCCCGCGCAGGTACCCCAGACAGGCCTGCCGGTCGCGCAGAACGCCCGTAACGGGCCCTGGAAACCGTTGCTGAGAATCAGGCGCGCGATTGTCGTGCTCTCCCCACCGGGGATGACGAGGGCGTCCAGCGCTTCAAGCTGCGAAGGCTTCCGGACCTCGACGGCCCGGTGTCCCATGCGCTCCAGCATCTCGCGGTGTTCGCGAAAGTCACCCTGGAGCGCAAGGATCCCAACCGTTACCGCCCGGGTGCCATTGAGGGTCATCGGCCCGGGCCCCCGGCCGCCTTCGTTTTGTCTGGCGGAGTCTGGCCAGTGAGCGTGTAGAGATGGGTGTTCGTCAATGAGAGAGGCAGCACTTGAGCTACCGTCATTGTAGCGCATGCCCACCATCGATTGGCGCTTCCCGTGGCTGCCGGACCGGCGTCAGCGGCGCGTCACCATCCGCACAAGGCGCTGGAACAGTCCCGCGCGATCGCTTCCCAGGAGGCGCTCATCGGGCGCCCTTACCTCCGAGAGCACCTCCGACTGGCGCTGCCGGATCTCAGCCTGGACTTCCGCCCCGGCCTCTCGCTTCTCACGTTCGATTGGGTTGCTCCCCGGGTTGGTCATGGCACTCACCTCACAACCAGCATACGCGCCAGTGCAACCCCCTGAACTTGCGCCCCCGACCCCCTATACTCCCGCCATGGACTTCAAGCTTTCCCCCGAAACCGAAAAGTGGCGCGCTGAACTGCGCGCGTTCCTGGCATCCGAGCTTCCTCCCGGTTTCGAAGGCGACGATGACTTCTTCGACAACGAAGAACAGATGACGTTCGCCCGGGAATTCACTCGCAAGCTTGGTGCGAAGCGCTGGTTCGCGCCCGCCTGGCCCGGGGAGTTCGGCGGCATGGGGAAGACTGCCCTCGAACAGATGGTCCTCAACGAGGAGCTCGCCTACCACCGCGCCCCTTCGGGCGGGCGGCTCTTCACAATCGGGATCACCGGTCCCACCATGCTCGTCCACGCCAGCGACGAGCAGAAGGCGCGCTACCTCCCTGGCATGGCCTCGGGCGAAATCTGGTACTGCCAGGGCTTCAGTGAGCCCGGTTCTGGTTCCGACCTCGCCAGCATGCAGACCCGAGCCATCCGTGACGGCGATGACTACATAATCAACGGCCAGAAGATCTGGACCTCCAACGGCCACGTCGCTGACCGCATGCTCCTCCTCGCCCGCACAGACCCCGGCGTTCCCAAGCACAAGGGTATCAGCGCCTTCATCGTCGATATGAAGGCCCCCGGCATTTCCGTCCAGGCCATCCCGAACATCGCCTACCGCCGCGACTTCAACCAGACCTTCTTCGAAGACGTTCGCGTGCCCGCAAAGGACCTCCTCGGCGGCGAGAACAACGGCTGGTATGTCGCCACCACCACCCTCGACTTCGAACGCTCAAATATCGCCGCCATTAGCGGCGCGCGCCGCACCGTGCATGACCTGGTGCGCTGGGCGAAGGAACGGCATCCCGGCGGCCGCCCCTGGGATAAGGCCGAAGTGCGCGTGAAGCTGGCCGATCTCGCCATCGAGGTCGAAACTGGCAGGCTCATCGCCTACCGCACAGCCTGGCTGCAATCCCGCGGTGAAGTCCCCAACTACGAGGCCAGCATGGGCAAGGTCTGGATGGCGCTGCTCGGCATCAAGGTTGCCAACACCGGCGTGAACCTCATGGGCCCTTACGGCCAGCTTGCCCCCGGCTCCCGGTGGGCACCGCTCTACGGCCGCGTCCTGACTGCCTACCTGCTGGCAGTCTCCGGGCCTATCGGCGGCGGAACCACCGAGATCCAGAAGAACATCATCGCCCAGCGTGGGCTCGGGCTCCCTCGAGGTTAGGGGACGACCGTCCCCACCCTCCTGAGCGCCGCTAGGTGCTGGTCAACGCCCTTGTCCCAGTCGCGATACTCGCTCACGTTTCGCGCCTGCACCGCTTCGCGTCCCGCCCGCTGGTGCGCCGTGAACTCGTCGAGGGCATGGTCCAGGGCTGTTTCGATAGCAGCCAGGTCCGGCGGCAGCGTCAGACCGCGAAGGTACTGCGAAATGCAGATGGTCTCGTCCACGTAGCGCGCAAACGCCGGCCGGAAACCGCCCGACCGGTAGAACTTCCGATCGGGGTACTCGTCCCGGAACGATGCGGTCAGGTTGTACAGCCGCTCCGTGTTCCGCCCCATCGTGACCCGGTACCAGCCCAGCGGGTCGCGCCGGAACGTTGGCGTCGGCGAAGGCGCGGGGCACGGCGCCGGTTCGGGCATCGCTGTGTCGGCATCGCCGCACGTGAGTACCAGGCCCGCGACCCCGGCCACCGCAAAGACGGCCAGTACAGCCCCCAGGGAGGCCAGCCAGCGGCTCATTCAGCTCCCAACCCGCGCAGATAGGCCGCCGCGGCGCGCACCGCATTTCCGCGATGGCTTATTGCATCCTTCTCTTCATCGCTCATTTCCGCCACGGTCCGCCCGTCCTCCCAGAGGAACACCGGGTCGTAGCCGAAGCCATTCTCTCCCCGTGCCTCGCCCGCGATGCTGCCTTCCTGCACACCCTCGAAGCACCGGACCGCGCCGCCGGGCCGGGCCACGGCCACCACAGCCCTGTACCGCGCCGTCCGCTTCTCCACGGCAACCCCGGCGAGGCTCTTGAGAAGCAGTCCCACGCGGCCCCGGTCGTCCAGCCCCGGTCCGCCATACCTTGCCGAGTGAATCCCGGGCCCGCCGCCGAGGGCATCAACCTCCAGCCCCGAGTCGTCCGCCAGCGCCAGGCAACTGCCCGCGAGCGCAAACGCCCGCGCCTTGAGCGCAGCGTTCTGGGCATATCTGTCCCCGTTCTCCTCCACCTCCACCGCGATCCCGAGGTCTGCCGGCGTAACCACCTCCAACCCGCAGCCATCGAGCAGCCTCCGGAACTCCCGGACCTTGCCGGGGTTCGTGGTCGCCAGCAGCAGCCGCCTCATGGAACGAGTGTCGCCAATCGGCACGTCGCCGTGCAAGCGGCGGTATAGTGCCATCTGAGAAACACGAGGTGACGTCCATGCGTGCGATGGTCCTCCGGGATTCCCGGCTGACAGTCGAAGAGGTTCCCCTTCCTACCCCCGGACCGATGCAGGTTCTTGCCCGCGTACTCGCCTGCGGGATCTGCGGCAGCGACCTCCACGCCGCCCGCCATATGGACCAGATGATTGAAGGCACCGTGCGTGCATCGGGGCGCTCCGCCTGGAGCACACTCGACACCGCCCGTCCCATCGTCATGGGCCACGAGTTCGCCGCCGAGATCGTCTCGTGCGGGCCCGGGGCCGAGGCATGGGAACCAGGTGCGCGCGTTACCTGCATGCCCATGCTCATCGCTGCCGGCGCCCCCAATGGCTTCTACAGCATCGGCTACGCGTCCGAGGCTGTTGGCGCCTATGGCGAATACGTTCTCCTCAGCGCGCCGCTCCTGCTGCGAATCCCCGCCAGCGTCCCCGATGTGGTCGCTGCCACCACCGAACCGCTCGCCGTGGGCATGCACACAGTGCGCCAGGCCAAGGTCCAACCCGGCGAACACGCCGTCATCATGGGCGCGGGCCCCATCGGACTGATGACCCTGCTCTGGCTCAAGAAAGATGGCATCCGCCACGTCACCGTGAGCGACCCCGCGCCCGGCCGTCGCGCGCTCGCCGCACGCCTGGGCGCCGACCAGGTGGTCGACCCCCGCGCGGAAAACCTTGCCGATGCTGTCTTCGCCGCCGCCGGCGCCCCCGCCCCGCTCGTGTTCGAATGCGTTGGCGTAGAAGGCACCCTCGAAGACGCCATGGAGCTCGTCGCCCGTGGGGGCCGCGTCATCGTTGCCGGCGTCTGCATGGGTGAGGACCGCATCCGGCCGCTTGTTGGCATCAACAAGCAGCTCACCATCCAGTTCGTCCTTGGCTACACCCCCCAGGAGTTCGCCGATTCGCTCGCCGCCCTGGGCGATGGGAGCATCGATACCGCCCCTCTCCTGACGCGCGAGGTCAGCCTCGATGAGCTTCCAGCGGCTTTCGATGCCCTTGCCGACCCGCGCGACTGCAAGGTAGTGCTTCGTTTCTGAGCGGTCCGCTCAGTCTCTCCAGCCCGCGGCGACGAGACAGCGTTCAATAAACCCGGTCTTGGCGTCAGTGTAGCCATCGCGGTCCGTGCCAAACTGTGCTGCGAGGGCGCGCTTCATCGCCGCGTATTCGGCGGCCATCTCAGGGTCCGCACGCAGCCGGTCACGAAAGAGCAGGTGCTTCCGCCAGAATGCGCTTCCCATCTCTGTCATGTGCACATGGTGGCTTCGTGGCGCCCCGCGGCGGAAATAGAGCCTGCCTTCGACCCCGTGAGCCCCGGCTGACTCGTAGCCCAGCCGCTCCATTGCCGGGATGAGCGCGTGTGCCGCGGCCAGGTCACTCACCCCGGTCATGATGTCGATGATGGGCTTGGCAGCCAGCCCGGGCACCGAGGTGCTGCCCACGTGCTCGATCGCTACGATGGCCGCTCCACATGCCCGGCGGATGCGTTCCGCTTCTTCCGCGAAGAGCAGCCGCCACCGCGGGTCATGCTCGAAGATGATGATGCGCTCGCCCTGTGCCGCCCGCTCGCCGGGCCCGGGCATCAGTGGTGGCCGCCGTGGGCTTCCGGCGGCGCGTCACCAAACGATTCGGGCGAATCCTTGCTCTGCATGATGGAGATAGGCGCGACCCACGTGGGGTTGGCGAAGTGCCCCATGCTGCGGCGAAGCATGTAGAACGCCCCGCCTGCCGCACAGGCCGCGGCAATGCCCAGCACCGACCACAGCGCCCGTTCCTGCAGCGGACCAGTGTCCGGCCCGGGCGCCTTCTCCTCGTCCGCGGAGGCCAGCCACATCTGTGAGGTGGCATCGGTCCCCGAGTCTGCCGCCAGGGCGGGCGCCACGGCCCCGGCCGCGACGAGCAAAGCGAACGAAAGAACACTGGCGCGAAGAAGAAATCGTCTCATTCCGAACGTGAAGTCTAGGCTGCCGGGAGTGTTGGTCAAGCGATTTCCAGTCCTTGGGGGTTGCGTCGCGGGTTAGCGCGTGCTAGATCTAGTGTGGGCTGCGCTGGAAGCTGTGTCCGCTCCACACTTCCACCGGCCCCTTTTCTTTGCCCGAACGGGTCCGTGCGGGACAGCCCCCTCTCACTCACCAGCCAAGCGCTCTCTCTACGCCCTCCACCGTGGCCTTCGCCCGGGTGATGTCGGGGGAATACTGCGCCGCGGCCGTGTCGGGGTCCTTTAGCCCGTTCCCGGTGAGGACTGCGACCGCCCTGCCTCCGCGTGTGCGCCCTTCGCGGCCCAGCCTCAGCAGTCCCGCCACCCCGGCCGCGCTCGCAGGTTCCACAAAGAGCCCCTCGCGGCGCGCCAGAAGCTCGTAGGCTTCCAGGATCTCCTCATCCGTGACCGCGGCAATGAGCCCGCCGCTCTCGTCGCGCGCCGCCGTTGCCCCCTGCCAGCTGGCGGGGTTTCCTATCCGGATGGCCGTCGCCACAGTCTGTGGCTGCTCTATCGGCGCCCCGCGCACGATTGGCGCCGCGCCCGCGGCCTGAAAGCCCATCATCCGCGGATGCCCGCTTGCCCGTCCCAGCTCGGCGCACTCGCAGAAGCCCTTCCAGTAGGCCGTGATGTTCCCGGCGTTGCCCACCGGGATCGCGAGCACGTCCGGGGCATCGCCCAGCGCCTCGCAGATCTCGAATGCGGCCGTCTTCTGGCCTGCAATCCGGTGCGGATTCACCGAGTTCACCAGCGCCACCGGGTGCTTCTCCGTCAGCTCGCGAACCGCGTTCAACGCCTGGTCGAAGTTCCCCTCGACCTCCAGGATCCGGCTGCCGAAGGCCACGGCCTGCGCCATCTTCCCCGCCGCAACCTTGCCTCCGGGAACCAGCACGAAGCACTCGATACCGCAGCGCGCGGCATAGGCCGCCGCGCTCGCGCTTGTGTTGCCGGTACTGGCGCACATGATCGCCTTTGCCCCGGCCTCGACCGCCTTTGCAACCGCAACCACCATCCCCCGGTCCTTGAACGAGCCTGTGGGGTTGCAGCTTTCCAGCTTGAACCAGAGCTCATCGAGGCCGCAAAGCCCTTCCAGCGCCGCCGAGCGCACCAGCGGCGTATCGCCTTCGCCGAGCGTAAGGCGGGGCGTCCTCTCCGTGAGCGGCAGGATCCCGGCCCACTGGAAGAGCACACCACGGGGCGTACCGGTTGTCGTGCTCACGGCTCTTCAGGCGGCCTGAAGGAATGGAACTTCATCTCGCGCAGCTCCTGTTCGAGCACCTGTATCTGCTTGCGGCGCTGCTTCTCCATCATCTGGTTGTATTTGGCGAATTCCTCGCGCACGTGGTCCACCACTTCGGCAATGTCGCGCCGGATGCCCGCGACGCGCTCCCCCAGCCCCTGGTGGCGCCCTTCCAGGAGCGTGATCTCGGCGTGTAGCTTGTCGGCTGTCCCCAGCAGCCTGTCGCCCAGCTCCTCCAGCACATTCAGCCGCGCATCTATCCGGCCGTGCTGTTCGCGCCAGACCCCGATCTCCTGCAGCACATCGTCGCGGATGGTCTTTTCCGCGATCGCCTGCGCAATCATCTCCTCGTTCCGCTTCACCATCTCCCCCACAACCTGCAACCGCTCAAAGACCACGTCGAACCGATCCTCCACCTCATGCGCCAGCACCTCGCGCAGGCGCTCTTCGAGGTCGCGGTTCACCTCAATCGCCCGGTCGAGGCGCAGCCCAAACTGGTCTACCCGGGCCAGTACTTCCCGTTGGCGTTCCAGTAGCGTCTGCATTGTCTGCGAAAGCTGTGAGCTCTGGCTTTGCACCTGGGCCACATCGGCCGTCAGGAGACCCAGCTGGCTCGTCGCTGCCTCGGTCCTGCGGGACATCTCCGCCCGCTCCTGGCGGTCGTATTCCGCCTCCGCGCGCAACAGCCGAAGCGCGTTCTCCGTCTCCGCCCGGGTGCCAGCGATAGACTGGCGCGTGTGTTCGGCGTCCTCTTCCAGCTCGCGGATCTTCTCCGGCACTCCCTTGAACGGGACAAGCTTCGGGTCGATCTCGCGTACCGCCCGCTCGGCCACGTTCACATCGTCCGCGAGCTCGTGCACCTGGCGCTGCACCTGGTCCAGCAGGGCGTTCGAACGGGAATGCTCCTCCCGCACCTGGCGCAGCTGCTGTTCGAGCCAGCCCAGGATTTCGCTGATCGCCTGCGCCTGGGTTTCTCCGGCCATTCCTACCCCTCGACGCGCAGGAACGAACTCACCCGCATCACCACCGCGAGCTTGCGGATGCTCGCCAGCGCCGCCTGCATGGCGCTCTCGCGCGCCCGGTGCGTCATCACCACCAGCTCCGCCGTCTGCTCATCGGCATTCGCTTCCTTCTGATTCACAGCGGCAATACTGACGCCGTGGTCGCCCAGCACATGGGCAATCTGCGCCAGCACGCCAGGCCTGTCGCCGACCGTCACACGCAGATAGTACCGCGTTTCCACGTGGTCCATGCTCTCCACCGGGAGGTCACCCTCCGGGTCCCAGTACTTGCGTTCCCGGCTGCCGAGCACCAGCGAGTGCGCCAGGTCCAGGATGTCCGCCACCACAGCCGAACTCGTTGGCTCGGCCCCGGCGCCCCGGCCCTGGAAGAGAACGGTCCCTGTGAGGTCGCCAACGATCTGCACCGCATTGAACACACCGTCCACTTTGGCCAGCGGCTCGGGCTGTGGCACGAACACAGGCGCCACCCTCGCCGAAATGCTCCCATCGGTCCGTTCTGCGATCGCCAGCAGCTTGATCACGTAGCCCAGCTCTGCCGCATAGCGGAAGTCGACCGCCTCTAGCCCGCTGATTCCCTCCGTGTGCACGTCCGACGGCCGGACGCGCGTGCGGAACCCGAGGCTCGCCATGATCGCCAGCTTGTAGGCCGCGTCGTACCCCTCGACGTCGTTCGTCGGGTCGGGTTCTGCGTACCCAAGCTGTTGGGCCGCGGCCAGCGCCTCCGCGTACCCCGTGCCCTCCTGGGCCATCGACGTGAGGATGTAGTTCGTCGTTCCGTTGATGATCGCGCGGATCGAGGTGATCCGGTTGGCCAACAGATCGCGCCGCAGGGGCGCAATCAGGGGGATTCCGCCCCCCACACTCGCTTCGAACATGATGTCGAGTCCCCGGCGGTGCGCCTCGGCCAGCAGCTCCGGCCCGGACTTCGCCATCAGCTCCTTGTTGGCCGTCACCACGTGCTTCCCGGCAGCCAGCGCCCTGCGGATGTACGTCCCCGCGGGCTCCTCCCCGCCGATCACCTCGACCACGATGGCGATCGACGGGTCGCCAAGGATGTCGTCGACATTTGCTGTCAGGATCCCTGGCGCCAGGTCCACGCTGCGCGGCTTGGCAAGGTCGCGCACGGCTGCCCGCCGGACCACCAGCGGCGCGCCGACCTGCCGGGCGAAGTATTCCTTCCGCTCGATCAGCGCCCGGGCAACGCCCCCGCCTACGGTTCCGACGCCAATCAGCCCGACGCCGATCTCGCTCGTCACCGGGCTACTGCGCGTTTTCGAGCGCCCAGTCGATGTCACTGGCGCTGAGCGACCGGGTAATTGTCGTCTGGGAGCGCATCGCCTGGATCGCCTCGCTCAACTTGATCTGGGCCAGCTGCTCCTTGTCCGGCTCGTCATAGACGCCAGCCGGGTCCCTCTCCTCGATCCGGAAGAGCCACCAGTACTGCTGCACTTCGACCGGCCCCAGAAGCTCGCCTTCGCCCTTGCCGGCGATCGCATCCTGGATTGCCTTCGGCATCAGCGCGGGCGCCGTTGGCAGCATCATCCCATCCTGCTGCCGCGACGTCAGGTCGGCCGATTCCATCTGGGCCAGCGTCCCCATGTCCTCCCCGTTCTTGATCCGCCCCAGCAGCTCTTCCGCCTTCTCCTTCGAATCCACAAGGATGCTGCGCACCGTTACGAGCTCGCCCTTGTCGCCGATCTCCTGCTTGTACCGCTCGGTGAGCTTTTCCGACGCCACCGCCGCCTTCGTCATCCGCCTGTAGGTCGAATCGTCCATCGCCAGCGTCTTCAGGCGGTTCCGGTAGAGTGTGTCGAACGAGCTGCCCGGGCCTCCCACAGGGACCCCCAGCGACTCCGCGATCGCGCTCGTGACCTCGTCATCGCTGATCGTGATCCCCGCGCTGCCCGCCACCAGCAGCGTCAACGCCTCCTGCTCCAGTTGCCGAAGCAGGTTCTCCGCGTTTATCGTTGCCGATTCGTTCGGGTTTGATTGGAAGAAGAGCGCCATCCGGTCGGCGTAGTAGCTCAGCTTCACACGCTCCGAACCGACCTTCAGGATCGCCTCGTTCGGCCGGCGAAAGTTGTCTGAATACCAGTTCCAACCGATGAGCCCGAGCACCAGGACCAGGAGCGCCGTTACCCCGCCAAGAATCCCCAGGCGGACCACACCCTCCCCGATCGGCACGCCAAGGTAGCGCGGCCGCGTATCGACGATCTCGCGCCGCTTCGGGCGGGGGAGCGCTGTTGTTCGTTCTCGCCGTGACATGCGTATGCTCCCGGCAGCGTGGCCTTAGCCCCGCGTCGGGAAGACACCAGTCTGGCGGACGTGCTGCAGGGTATACGGCAGCAGCGCCAGGTGCCGTGCCCGCTTCACCGCCGTCGCCACAAGCCGCTGGTGGCGCAGACACGCCCCCGTCTTGCGCCGGGGTTCTATCTTCCCCCGTTCGCTGACGTACATTCGCAGCCGGCCAATGTCCTTGTAGTCCAGTCCCCGGATGTGGTCGGCGCAGAAGCGGCACACCTTGCGACGGCTGCCAAAGCGCCGCGGTGGCCGCGCTGGCCGTTCGCTCGGTCCGCTGGGCGCGGCCGTGGATTCTGGAGTTGTTCGTTCTTCCGATGCCATCGTTGCTTCCTTCCCGCTGGGTCTGCGCACAGGAGCTGCGCGCCGGGTTTCTTCATGGGGACGCCGCCATTCCTGCCGTTCGCTGGCGCCCCCCGGCCGTCATTTCATTCGAAGGGCAGGTCGTCGGGTTCGACGTCTCCCCCGCTGCGGCGAGTGCCGGCAAAGCTGCTGCGAGCCTGGCCGCCCCCGCCGCTCCATTCCCCGCCACCCTGGTTCTCCCGGCTGCCGAGGAAGAGCACCTGGTTGGCGATTACCTCGGTCCGGTAGTGCTTCTGGCCCTGGTCGTCGTCCCATGTCCGTGTCTGCAGGCGACCCTCAACGTACACCTGCTTCCCCTTCGTAACGTACTGGCTTATCCGCTCCGCCTGGTCACCGAAGACGACGATGTTGAACCACTCCGTGGCCTCTTCCCATTCGCCCGATGCGCCTTTGCGGCGGAAGTTCACCGCCAGGCTGAACTGCGATTGGGCTGTGCCGTTCGCCGTATAGCGCAGCTCGGCATCCTTGCCAGCGTTGCCAATCAGCATGACCTTGTTCAGGCTCGCCATGGCCGGGGCCTCCTCGATCTCAGTCGGAAGTCTCGGCGCCGGGGGCAGCGTCTTCCCGGGCTTCCGGTTCCTCGGCCGGCTCTGCCGCGGTCGCCGCAGAGGACTCTACCACCTCCGCTGCCGCAGCGGGAGCCTCGGCCGGCGTTTCCACGGGCGCTGCGACTTCGGCGGCCGGCGCCGGTGCGGCCTCGGCCGTTGGCTGCGGGCGCGGCTCACGCGGTGGTGGGGGCGGCGGAAGCTCATCGGCCCGCACGATCAGATGGCGATACACCCGCTCATCTATCTTCAGCGCCGTCTCCAGCCCCGAAACCTCCACCGGCTCCAGGTTCACCCGCGTGATCACGTAATCGGCGTCGAGCGCCCGCCCGATCGGGTACGCCATGCGCCGCCGGCCCCAGTGGTCCACTTTCAGGACCTGGCCTCCGCGCGCTTCTACCACGGTCGTCAGGTGAGCGACGCTGGCATCTTGCCCGCCAGCTTCTGCGACGGCCAAGTCATATACGACCGTCAGTTCGTATTCCCGCATGGGTCTCCAGACCGGGCGATGGGTTTGCCCGCAGGGCGGGCCGTGCTCCCGGTGCGAATCCTCAACCTATCACCCGCCGTGCTACCGCTCAACGCAGCGGCGTTCGCGATCCCTACAGGAGCCCCCTCTCCGTCAGCACCCGCTTCATAGTCGCCCCGATCTCCGCCGGCGAATCCGAAACGTACGCCCCGGCCGCGCGGAGGGCGGCCTTCTTGTTCTCCGCCTTCCCATCTTCGCCGCTGATGATCGCCCCGGCGTGGCCCATTCGCCGTCCTGGAGGCGCCGTTGCGCCCGCAATGAAGGCCACGACGGGCTTCTTCACCTGCTGTTTGATGTATTCGGCCGCTTCCTGCTCGGCGCTCCCGCCGATCTCGCCCACCATCACGATCGCCCTGGTGCCAGGGTCCTCATTGAGCATCCTGATGGCCTCTACCTGGCGCGTGCCAATGATCGGGTCACCCCCAACGCCGATGCAGGTGCTCTGGCCGATCCCTTCGTCCGTCAGCTGCGCCACAACCTCGTAGACCAGCGTCCCCGAGCGGCTCACCACTCCCACTTCGCCCGGCAGGAAGACGTCCCCCGGCATGATGCCCACGCGCGCCTTTGCCCCGGGCGTGATGACCCCCGGGCAGTTCGGCCCAATGAGCACAGTCTTCGAGCCACGCAGGCCCGCCTTCACCTTCACCATGTCCAACACCGGGATCCCCTCGGTGATGCAGACGATCAGAGGGATGCCCGCATCTGCCGCTTCCAGGATCGCATCGGCAGCGCCAGCCGCCGGGACGAAGATGATGCTCACATTCGCCCCGGTCGTTCGGACGGCCTCGCCGGCCGTTGTGAAAATCGGCACCCCGTCCTGCTCTTCACCTCCGCGGCGCGGGTGAATCGCGGCTACCACGTTGGTTCCGTAGGCAATGGAGCGGCGCATGTGGTTGGCGCCTTCCGTGCCAATGCCCTGCACGAGCAGGCGCGTATTCGCATCGACAAGGACGCTCATCAACGTTTCCCGGGAGTGCGATTTCCGATTTCCGGCAGGGGCGCTTGGCCCTGGGGCGGGGCGGATTCCCGACAACGGAGAATACAGGTTGCGACGCTTACTGTCCGGCCGGCCGGGAGTCCGCCGGTGCGCGCCTGCCAGCCGGCCTCTGCCGCGATGCTGCCCCTGCCCGCGGACGCCCCGCCTCAATCACCCCCCGCAGCCGCTGCCACTCGCGCCCGCCGATGGGCCGATACACCGCCGGGAACTGCCCCCGGAGCTCCGCCCCGTGCCGCCTGTACCGTTCGGCGATCGCTCCCATCGCCAGGAGCGTTGCTGGCCCCAGCCGCCGCCACTCACCCCCGGCCATCTCCTCCAGCGTGGCAGCCGCGATCTCGGCGTCCTGGTGCAGGCCCAGCACGTCCTGGAGCGCCGTCACCCGCTGGCTGAATTCCGTTGCCGGCTTCCCATAGATGGGCCCCACGAACTCGAGCGCATACCGCAGCTTCTTCGCGTCGATCCGCAGGGCGTGGTAGTCCGTCGCCGGCGATGTCCGCGTGATGCGGTCGCCCAGCTTCCTCACCCGGCGATAGCGCTTCTCCAGCAGGTCCGGTGCGGCCGCCAGGATCGGCATCCCCGCCGGCTCAAACGACCGCGGCGGCCCCCGGCGCAGCACCGCCGCAAACCGCGCCACGAAACGCTCAAAGCGGCGCGAATCGAGTGCGGCAAGCATCCGTTTCCGGCCCGCCGCTCTTCGCGCCCATAGGAGACCCTCGATCGAATCCAGCGCCCGGCTCCCCTCCGCCGAAAGCCCCTCCCGCCATTCCGTCATCCGCTCCAGCTGCACGTCGAGGTCGCGTACCACTCCGAGCGCCGCTGCAATCCACCCGAGCTCCTCGCGATACCGTTCCATCGCAGGGGGCAGGAAAGGCCGGAAGGCCGCCATCGCCGCCCGCAGCCTGCGCGTCGCTACCCGCATGTCATGGAGCGCTTCGATGTCCTCGCCGAGCCGCGTTCCCCCCTCGTTGGCAAGGAACACGCCGAAGTGCTTCCGCATGACCGCGAACCCGGCCTCCCCGGCCGTCATTTCCGGGCGCACACTGGTGGGTCCCAGCTCCGGCACGGCGTCCCCGGGCGCCTGACCCGTGGCGATAAGCGCCGCCTCGAACTTCGATGGACCCGCTGCCGTCAGGGCTGCCATTGCCACCATCACATCTACGAACCGCTGCGCCCTTTCTATCGTCCCCGCGCCAATCTCGACCTCCACGCGCGATAGCCGCACGGGCTCGTCCTCGCCCACCGGGATGCTCGTCTCGTCGAGTGCGATCTCCGCCACCTCGCCCTCGGTGTCGTGCAGCTGGAAGGTGCGCCGCCTGGTCTGCAGCCGGAAGATCTCGCCCAGGGGCTGCTTCCCTGCCACCGCACGGAGCAGCTCCCCACACGGTCCTGGTGCGGCGAGCGGTTCGCGGCCATCCATCATCTGCTCGGTCAGCTCGCGCCGCGTGCGTATTCCCCCCGATGGGTCCGCCATCGACTTCAGCGTGAGCTCCGGGCCAGCGTCTTTCTCCCGCACCCGGCAGGTGAATCCCGCACGGTGAACGCGCCAGTCATCCGTGTCGAAGTAAGTGTCGCGAAGCAACCTCTCCGGCCCCGCCGTCACCCGGTATCCGGGCACAGCCGCCGATTCGAGCCACCGTGCCACCGGGCGCACATCGAGCGCGCTGAACTGCCACTCGATCTCGTTCTGTCCGGCGCCAGCGGTAATCGCCATGGGCTCCAATGATAGAACAGGGCGTTCCGATTCGATCTACCCGCTCGCCTTCGCCACCACCTGCACCTGCAGCGTCACATCGTCCTCCACCGATACCATGCCCGCGATGTTCAGCACCGGGATGTTGAAGTCCGCGTACAGGAAGTTGACCGTGGCCAGCGCCGAAAGGGCCTCGCCCTCTTTCTTCATCTTCACGTCCCAGGTCACTTCCTTCTTCACGCCGTGCAGGTCCAGGGTCCCCGTGAGCTTCATCTCCACTTCCTGGCCGGCCGGGAACTCCGTGGGGTAGCCCTCCAGCTTCGTCGCCACGAAGGTTGCCTTCGGGTATTTCGCAGTCTCCAGGCCGCGCTGCTGCACCTGGTTGTCTCGCCGGCTCTGGTCACTCCTCAGCGTGGTCAGGTCCACCGTGAACTTCGATTCCTGGGACGTGTCGAGCCCGTTGGCACCGAGGTAAAAGTGCCCCTCAATCGCCTTCGTCGTCCCCTTGGCGGTCGAAGGGAGCGGCAGATTCGCGAGCTTCTCGTCAGCGAAATAGGCGGCTTCCGACTGCTCCGGGATTATTGCGTACCTGCGGACCCCCGCGGCCAGGCCGGGTGAGCTGGATGGGCTGGCGCCCGCGGCCGGCGTCGAACTCGCCTTGACTTCCTCTGGGATCTCGGGGGCAGTGGTCGCCAGCTCATTGTCGGAACGGACGAAGAACCACCACCCTGCACCTGCCAGGATGATTAGCAGCACCACGGCCCCGGCAATGCGGAATGGCCACCCCTTCAGCAAGAACATAGACGGACACCCTCTCCCGAAGATCCCCGCCGCCTGGTCCGCCGGGGCCGCTGGTCATTCTCTCTGCCCTGGCGGCAACTGGTGGTAAAGCGGCGCTCCCGCCCCCCCGGCTGGCCCTTCGCCGCCAGCCCCGTATGCTTCGCCCCATGCTGCGCGGCTTGCTTTTCACCCTCTCAGTCTGGGCCATCGGCGCCATCACCCTGCGAGCCACTCTCATTCCCCCGCAGGTCTGCCCAACTATTAGCGCCGCCGAGGCGCGCTCCGCCGCCAGCGAAGCCGCCCTCTGGATCGAGCGCGCCCAGCGCCCGGACGGCGCCTACCTCTACGAGTACCAGGCCCCCGATGACATCGACCTTGGCGGCTACAACATCGTCCGCCACGCCGGCGTCACTATGTCGCTCTTCCAGCATGCCGCCGAGACTGGCGACCTTCGCTATCTTTCCACCGCGGATCGGGGCCTCGCCTGGATGACTGCCAGCATGTTCCGGCACGATGGCTGGGCCGCCTTCCAGGGCCCGGCCGGCGGCGATCTGCAACTTGGCGCAAGCGCGCTCATGCTCGCCGCTCTCGATCAGCGCCGCATCGCCACAGGCGACACGCGCCACGACGGGCTGATGAAGGAAATCGGGCGCTTCCTGCTCGCCATGCAGCAGCCCGATGGAGCCTTTCTCGCCAGCTGGCGCCTCGCCACCGCCCAGCCGGACCCCGGTCTCCGTTCCAAGTACGCCACCGGCGAAGCCTTCTGGGCGCTGACGCTCCTCCACCGCTTCTTCCCCGGCGAAGGCTGGGACAGGCCGTCCCGCGCCGTCGCCCGCTATCTCTCCCTCTACCGCGACGATGTTGAAGGGTTCGACTTCCCGCCCTGGGCCGACCAGTGGGCCGCCTACGGCCTCTCCGAGATGGCAACCTGGCCCCTGGACGAAGACAACATCGCCTACGCCCGCCGCCTCGCCGAGCGCTTCGGTTTCCTCGTGCGCGTGGAGTCCCAGCGCCGCCAGGACTGGTGGTCCGATCTCGTCCATGGACGCCAGGCAAGGGCAGCCGGCCTCGGAACCTGGGGCGAGGCGCTTGACTCGCTCCACCACCTCGCTTCGGTTGACCCCCGGCTGGCGCCGATGCGCGAGAAGCTCGCGGAGCGCGCCGCCTGCGCTGCGGGCCTTCTCGCTAGCCGCCAGTTCACCGAGGCCGAGGCCGCCCGCTTCGGCTCCCCGGAAAGCGTTCGTGGCGCCTGGTTCACAAAGGGGGTCACCCGCATGGATGACCAGCAGCACGCCCTCTCCGCGTTGATCCGGGCCGCGCCCATCCTCGCCGCAAAGGAAGAACAAGAATGACCGACTACCTTCGACTCGCCCTGGTCTTCCTCCTCGCCGTGAACCCCGCGCTCGCGTTCCTTTCCTTCCTTCCCGTGCGGAATGAAGCCGCGCCCCACACCAGGGTCCCTGCTGCGGGGTTCGGGGCCGTAATGGCCATGGCGCTTTACCTTGCCGCAGTCGCGGGTGCTGCCTCCCTGCTCGACCTGCTTGAAGTAGAACCAGAGACATTTCGCGTGGCCGCGGGTGTGGTGCTCGCTGCCGTGGGAGCGCGCGCCCTTCTGCCCCCGCTTCCCCCGTACGGCGAGGCGCCCGCGGGCTGGCGAGCTGGGATCTACCCCCTCGGCATCCCGCTCCTTGCGGGCCCGGCGGGCCTGATGGCGTCCCTCAGCTACGCCGCCGATGAGGGCGCCGCGACCACCTTCGCGGCCGTCGTCCCTGCACTGCTGCTGGCCGCCGCCCTCCTTGCGTGGGCGCCAGCCCGCTGGCGGCCCGCCTTCGCCATGATTGCTCCGCTCGCCGCCGCGCTGCTGGTCGCCGCCGGCGCCGGCCTCATCGTCACCGGCGTCCGCGACATCTGACCACACCCTACCACCGTTCCTCGTGCACCATCTCTTCAAGAGGCATCCGCGGCCGCCCGCCGATGCCCCGCTCCGCCCCTTCTGCTGCGTAGCCGAAGGCAATGACATTCGCCACCAGGTGCCCTTCTGGCAACCCGAGCACAAGCCGCGCGCACTCCGCGTCGTGCATCGAAGCCGGGCAGCTGGCCACGCCCTCCGACCACGCGGCAAGCATCATGTTCTGCGCCGCTCTCCCCGCGTCGAACGGTCCCCGGAAGATCGTGAAGCCCCCATCATCACGGAACGGTTCGGGCACAAGCACAATCGCGACAGCGAACGCCGCGGCGGGAACGTGCATCGCGAACCCTCCGCAGGCCGCCAGCGCCTCACGGCCCTCCCGTTCCCGCATCACGATGAAGCGCAGTGGCTGCGCGTTCTTGGCGCTGCCTGCCATCCGCCCCGCCTGAAGGATCCGCGCCACGACCTCTCCGGGCACTTCGCGCTCCGCGAATGCCCTCACCTCCCGCTTGCTGACGATTGCCCGGTATGTGTCCATTACTTGTTCTCCCGTCCCGGCCCGAGTTGCCCTACCGGGAACGCCGGGGAGATCCTACACTCGAAGAGTTCTTCACGGCCGGGCCGCCGAACGCCCGCATCGAACGAAACACGCATCCCACAGGTCTCTGCCATGTCCGGACACTCCAAGTGGTCAACCATCAAACGCCAGAAGGGCGCTGCCGATGCAAAGCGCGGCGCTCTCTTCACCAGGCTATCCCGCGAGATCATCATCGCCGCCAAGCAGGGGGGAGGCGACCCCGCGGCCAACTTCAAGCTCCGGCTCGCCATCCAGCGCGCGCGCGCGCAAAACGTGCCCAACGACAATATCGAGCGCGCCATCGCAAAGGCCACCGGCGCCGGCTCAGATGAGCAGCTTGAGGAGATCACCTACGAGGGATACGGCCCCGGCGGCATCGCTATCCTGGTCGCAGCCCTGACCGATAACCGCAACCGCACCGTGGCTGAAGTACGCCACGCCTTCACCCGCGCCGGAGGCAACCTTGGCGAGACCGGCTCAGTCGGCTGGCAATTCGAAGCGAAAGGGGTCATCACCATCCCCATCAACAGCCGCGATGCCGATGAGCTCGCCCTTCAGGCTATCGATGCTGGCGCCGACGATGTCCAGGTCCAGGGCGACGCGGTCGAAATCCAGACCGCTCCCTCCGCCCTGGAAGAGGTCCGCCGAACGCTCGAATCGGCCGGCCTCGAAATCGAGAACGCCGACTTTGCCATGGTCCCCAGGGCCACCGTCGACCTGGACGAGAAGGCCGCCCACCAGGCGCTCCGCCTCCTCGACGCGCTCGAGGACCTGGAAGACGTGCAGCGCGTGTATTCCAACGCCGATTTCTCCGATGAAGCCATCGCCAGCTTCGCAGGTTAGGGCCCGCCTTTCGCCCTAGCCCCGGGCCGCCAGCCGGCTGTGCGCCCAGTGCGTGATCGCCACTGCCAGGGCGTCGGCTGCGTCCACCGGCGAAGGCGTCGCCTTCATCCCGAGCTGCAACCTCACCATCTCTGCCACCTGGGGCTTCTCACCCCGCCCGTAGCCGGCCACGGTCTGCTTCACCACCGTGGGCGTGTACTCGTGGACGGTGAGCCCGCAATCGGCCATCCCCAGGATTGCGGCCGCCCGCGCCTGCCCGAGTGCGAGCGCACTGCGCGCGTTCTCGCCGACGAACGATGCTTCCACTGCCGCCGCCCCGGCCTGCCAGTGCCGGGCCGCTGCCACCACGCCGTCGCGGATCGCCACCAGGCGCGTCGCCAGCGGGTCGGATGGGCGCGTTCGCACGACGCCATGCGCTACATGCCGGCAGCAGTCGTCCTCGATGTCGACCACGCCATAGCCCGTGACGTTCAGCCCGGGGTCAATGCCAATGATGCGCATGGCTCGATGCTATCCCCCAGCGTGGACATCTCCCAGGGGCTTGTCACGCGCAGGCTGTTCCGGGCTCAGTACTTCCCGCCGAGCTTCGCATGATCCCAGCTATAGATGTCGTTGGCACGCACCCTCACCGTCGTTCGCTTCGCCGCCGGCCCCAGCGCCGCCTCGGGTGTCTCCGTCGGAACCGGCATCCCCTGGTACTTGTTCCCCACCAGCGACATCACCCGCGCGGTGTAGGCCACGTCATCGATGAGCTCCGCCGTCCCCTCGATCACCAGCCCCTTCAGCTCGTTGTACAGCTTCCCCGATTCGAGCATCACGCTCAGCTTCGGATTCCGCCGCAGGTTCAGGATCTTCTGGCTCTTTCGAAATGTTGTGAAATGGATGTCCCCATCCACCACCACGTACCACATGGCCACCAGGTGCGGGTACCCGTGCAGCCCAATGGAAGCCACCTGCAGCGTCCATCCGTCCTTGATGAACTGCTCCTGTTCCGCGGGCGTGAGGGCGATGGACGCGCGTCGGCTCGGCATGTCGGGCTCCTGGGCGATGCTAAGATGCCTCAGATTACACGCGCGCCCGCCCATGCGGCCAACGCGCCACGGAGCATTGTGATGGCTGGCCCGGACAACTTCTTCCACGAAGGCGAGCGCGCCGTTCAGGAGCGGTTCGATAGCGCCCGCCTTGCCAGCGCCGTCGGCGGCGCCACCATGCACGATTCCTTCTCGGCCCGCGACCGGGACTTCATCGAATCGCGCGACATGTTCTTCCTCGCCACCTGCGACGACCAGGGCAATCTCGATTGCTCCTACAAGGGCGGCGACCCAGGCTTCGTCCGCATCGTCGATGAGAAGACACTCGCCTTCCCTTCATACGACGGCAACGGCATGTTCATGAGCGCCGGCAACATCCTCCGGCACCCAAAGGTCGGCATGCTCTTCATCGACTGGGATAGCGGCTGGCGGACGCGCGTGAATGGCGCCGCCAGCATCGACTTCGCAGACCCGCTCCTCCCCGAATACCCGGGGGCCCAGTTCATCGTCCGTGTCACCCCCGCCGAGGTCTTCCCCAACTGCCCGCGCTACATCCATCGTATGGCCACGGTCGAACGGTCCCGCTTCGTTCCCCGGCCCGGCGTCGAAACCCCCGACCACGGATGGAAAGACTACTTCGAAGAGGCGCTGCCGGCCGACCAGAAGGCCCGCCGCGCCGCAAGAAAGGCGCAATCGGCCGAATGAGCCAGCCGCTCATCCCGCCCTGCGGTCAGCCCGTTGACCTTCGCGGCTACGACCCTGCCTTCACCGGCAACCTGGCGAAGGAACAGGCTCGACAGCTGCTCCCTGCCCTTTGCGAACGGCTCAACGAGCTCCAGGACACCCTCTACGCGGACCGGCGATTCGCCGTGCTCGCCGTTCTCCAGGGGATCGATACCGCCGGCAAGGACGGGACCATCAAGAACGTCTTTCGCGACGTTGGCCCTCTTGGCTGCTCGGTCGCCAACTTCGGTGTCCCCACCGAGGAGGAGCTGGCCCACGACTTCCTCTGGCGCTACCACCGCGAGACACCGGCCCGCGGGAAGTTCGTGGTCTTCAACCGCTCCCACTACGAGGCGGTTCTCGTCGAACGCGTGAAGAGCCTCGTGCCGGAGGCCACCTGGCAGGCTCGCTATGACCAGATCAATGCCTTCGAACGCCTGCTCGTGGACGAAGGCGTGGTCGTCATGAAGTTCTTCCTCCACATCTCACGCGAAGAGCAGCGCGAGCGCCTCCAGGAACGCATCGACAACCCGAAGAAGCACTGGAAGTTCCGCCAGGGTGACCTTGAGGAACGCCGCAACTGGGACCGCTACCAGCAGGCCTTCGCCGAAATGCTCTCCCGCTGCAACCCGGCCCATGCCCCCTGGCACATCGTCCCTGCCGACCACAAGTGGTACCGGGACCTGGTTGTTGCCCGGGCGCTTGTCGACCGCATTGAGGCCCTCGGCCTCCGTTACCCGGGCCCGTTTGAGCACCTGGCGGGCATCAGGGTGGTGTAGCCTCGCAATCGGGCCGCCCCCAGAGTGTGCACAAGCGCGGCTTCGCGTAGGCTTCAACTGCAACCAGATGGAGCGACTCCGGGAACGTATCTCAGGCTTCTTCGCGACCCCGGCCGGGCAGGCGGCCGGCTGGTCGGCTCTTGGCGTGCTCGGGCTCGCGCTCGCACTCGGAGGCCTCTTGCTCTTTCTTGGTGATGGTAACGACGGCGGTGAGAAAGCCCGCGCCCGCGCCAGTCGCGACGCCTCTCCAACCGCAACCCACACTTCGGCCACACCGACGGCCACCGCCACGCCCTCTCCCACGCCTTCGCCCACCCCCACGGAGACGCCGTCACCTACGCCAACCGCCACGCCGACGCTGATCCGCAACCAGTCCGGCAGCTCCGGTGGCGGCTCCAGCGCGCCACCGCCATCGGCCGAGCCTACCCCGCCTCCCCCTGCCGCGGGCGGACCATACTGCAACAACGGTTCCTCCACGGCGCCACCAAACACCATTGTTGGCCAGCTCTCCATCGGTGGGCAGCTCGCCCCGGTGGGTACCATCGTGAGCATCGCATTCGATGGCGTCATCGGCCCCGGCAAGCCCACCAGCGCCGCCGGGGGCTACCGTGTCGACTGGTCGGCCGGGGGAGCGGATTGCGCCAATCGCTTTGGCGCCGCCATCTCTATCGTGGTCAACGGGCAGGCCGTCGCAAGCCCCTACTCCGTTGGTTCAACCGGCGGCAGCCCCCTCATCCGCTTCGACATCGCAATTCCCTAGCGCGTATCCTGCATCCATTCCGAACATCACCGAAGTTGAGTGCGCATTCGCCCGCGTGCCCTTCGCCCCGGGAGAGCACTGTGCCTCGTAAGCCACCACCGCCTGAATTCGACCCCAACGATCCCGTCGCCGAGTTCGTCCTCGCCCTCGCTGAGCTTCTTACCGCCAACGAGAAAATCGACCCCGGCGAGCTGAAGCGCTCACTTGAATCCGTGCTGGCGAAGCGTCCCGCCCCTCCGTGCCAGGCTGGCCTTTCCCCCGCCGAGCAGGCCCGGGCACTCGTCGAGAGCGCCACCGATGCCGCCGAGAACGGCGCCGCCCTCGCCCTCGATGCCCTCCGGCTTGACCCCAACTGTGCCGATGCCTACACGTTCCTCGGTGACGACGCCGGCGCAGAGTCCGAGCTCGCCTTCGTCCTGTTCTCCCTGGCGATCCTCGCTGCCTCAGAGTCTCTCGGCGAAGAGGCCGTCGAAAGGCACGCTGGACGGCTCTTCGAGGTCCCCGGCGGGGAATCGCTGATCCGGGCTTTGGAGGGGGCTGGCTACGCCGCCCTCGCGGCTGGCGCTCTGCCCCAGGCCGTCTCATTCTTCGGCGAGATCCTGGAGCTCGACCTCGAAGACCACCTCGGGGTCCGCTACGCCATCCTCTCCATCGCCATGTCCGAGGGCGACGGCGACCTCGTCGAATCGCTCTTCAAGGCCTACGATGATGACGACGCCGTATGGCGCTTCTCCCAGGCCGCCCACGAGTTCCGCACCCACGGCGATCGCCCCCGGTCTCGCGCTGCGCTCCGAAAGGCCATTGACCGGAATGCGCACGTGCTCGACTACCTCGTTGGCGGCTACCCGCTACCCGATGGTGGTGATGAGGACGAGGGCCCGGCTTCCGAGGTGGAGGGTGCTGCCGCAGCGCTCGACCTCTTCGTGCTCCTTGAGCGGATTCGCGGGCTCGATACCTGGTTCGCCGCCGGCCGGGAAGCGGCCCGAACCGGCCGCCGCCAGTGGTTCATCTTCCTCGACTGACCGGCCCGTTCAGCCGCCGATGATCCCCTCGCGCTTCTCCTCTTCGTAGAGCCGCTCCATCACGAACTCCTTGAGCAACGTCTGGTAGCCCTTGTGCCGCTGCCTTGCCAGCGCCTTCAGCCGCGCCAGCGTCGACGCATCGAATCGCACCGCCACCGGCGCCGTCCGCGGCCGCGGCGGGGGTAGCAGCAGGTCCTCGTCGGGGCCTCCCCGCAGAAGTTCTTCGCCGAACGAGTGCCTCGACCAGAACTCCGCCTCCCCGGTCTCCGATTCGAATTCCGGGATCCCATCCAGGCTGTGCACCTCAAGCAGTTGCTGGCGACTGGCCGGCCGTGCCTGTGCTGTCATGTTCTTCTCCTTCTCTGTCTCCGCCACGTTCGCTCTTCGACCACCGATGCCGGCCGTGAGGCGACCACGCGGATCAGTCCCGCACGATGCGTGTAGATCACGGCGAGGACCCTGCCCGGTGCAGTTGTCCCAATGACCACGAACCTTCGCTCGCCGTGGGAAGGGTCCGCACGTTTGAGGAACCGGTCAGGGGAGAGCAGCACATCTTCTGCCTCCTCGCGTGACACGCCATGCGCTTCCCGGATGTGGCCTTCGTTGGGCTGAACCCAATCGAACATCGCCGCTCTGCATGCACATCGTATATACCATCGTAGCGACGCGCCCGCCCTACTTCTGCCGCCGCCGCCGGTCCCGGCCCCCCGCCTGGCTCCGCCCGTAGCGCAGCGGGCCGCCCCGCCCTGCAACTGCAGCGAAGGCCGAGAGCTCCTCGGCATCGCTCCCCACGAGGGTGCGCCTCAGCTCCACGATCTGATCCCGGAGCGCCGCCGCCTTCTCGAACTCCAGCGCCTTCGAGGCCGCCTTCATCTGCGACTCCAGCTCCTTCACCAGCCGCAACGCCTCGTCCTTCGGTAGATCCGCCTGCCGGTCATACCCCGCGGGCTCCTCGGCGACCTGCCGGACATGGTCGGTGATGTCGCGGATTGCCTTGACGATGCCCGCCGGTTCAATCCCGTGCTCGCGGTTGTACTCTTCCTGGATCTTCCGCCGCCGGTAGGTCTCCTCGATTGCTGATTGCATGCTCCCCGTCACTGTATCCGCGTACATGACCACGCGGCCCTCGGCGTGTCGCGCCGCGCGGCCGATGGTCTGAATCAGCGACCTGTTCGAACGCAGGTACCCCTCCTTGTCGGCATCCAGGATGCACACCAGCGAAACCTCGGGCAGGTCCAGCCCCTCTCGCAGCAGGTTGATCCCTACCACCACGTCGTATACGCCCAGCCGCAGGTCGCGCAGGATCTCGACCCGGTCCAGCGTTTCGATCTCCGAGTGGAGATAGTGCGTCTTCACCCCCATCTCCTTCAGGTAGTCCGCCAGGTCCTCGGCCATCTTCTTAGTCAGCGTGGTCACCAGAACCCGCTGCCCCCGGTCCACGACGTGCCGGATCTCTTCCATCAGGTCGTCGACCTGGTTCTTCGTTGGCCTCACTTCGATCTCGGGGTCGAGCAACCCGGTTGGCCGGATTACCTGCTCCACCACCTGGGTCGAGCGCTGGATTTCGTAGTCCGCAGGCGTCGCACTGACAAACACTGCCTGGTTGATGTGCTGGTCGAACTCCTCGAACGTCAGCGGGCGGTTGTCCAGCGCACTCGGTAGCCTGAAACCGAACTCCACCAGCGTCTCCTTGCGCGCCCGGTCCCCAAAGTACTGCCCCTGCACCTGTGGCAGGGTAATGTGCGATTCGTCCACAATCAGCAGCCAGTCGTCCGGGAAGTAGTCGAGCAGGCACCACGGCGTTGACCCCGGTTCCCGCCCCTGCAGGTGCCTCGAGTAGTTCTCGATTCCCGCGCAGTACCCCGTCTCACGCATCGACTCGATGTCGTAGTGGGTGCGCTCCTCCAGCCGCGCCGCCTCCAGGATGCGCCCCTGCCCCTTCAGCACCTCAAGCTGCTCCGCGAGCTCTTTCTCAATCCCGTCGATCGCATCGAGCATCCTGTCCTTCGTGGTCACGAAGTGCTTCGCGGGGAAGATGTCCATCTCTTCCCGCTCGGCCATGATCTCGCCGGTCAGCGGGTCGAGCTCGACGATGCGTTCCACCTCATCGCCGAAGAAGTCGATGCGAACGGCCAGTTCGTCGTAGCTTGGCAGGATCGTCAGCGAGTCTCCGCGCAGGCGGAACTTGCCGCGAACCACGTTCATATCGTTCCGCTCGTACTGCATGCTCACCATGCGGCGGATTGCCTCGCCACGGTCGAAGCGCTGCCCCCGCCGGAAGCTCAGCACGAACTGCTGGTATTCGGCCGGTTCCCCCAGGCCGTAGATACAGCTCACGCTTGCCACGATTACCACGTCGCGCCTCGTGAACAGCGACCTCGTCGCGGCGTGCCTCAGCTTGTCGATCTCTTCGTTGATGTCCGCGTCCTTGGCGATGTACGTGTCGCTGCGCGGGATGTACGCCTCGGGCTGGTAGTAGTCGTAGTAGCTCACGAAGTACTCGACCGAGTTCTCCGGGAAGAACTCCTTGAGCTCCGAGCAAAGCTGCGCCGCCAGCGTCTTGTTATGCGCCAGCACCAGTGCCGGCCGCTCCGTACGCGCTATCACGTTCGCCATCGTGAACGTCTTCCCCGACCCCGTGACCCCCAGCAATGTCTGGTACCGGTCGCCCCGGTTTACGCCCTCCACGAGCTTTTCGATCGCCTGCGGCTGGTCGCCGGTCGGCTCAAACTCGGCCCGCAGAGTGAATCCTGATGGTGCACCGGGGGGCGCAAGCGAAGGCATAGGGCCAGTGTAGCAATTGCCACGGCGCAGAACAGTTGTGCTGCTCACGCCCCTCTGGCCCACCCATCCCGGGCAACTCCTTAGCGCTGCTGGTCCTTCTTCTCCGGCGCGGCCTTCATCTCGCCTCCCCCGCCACCTCCCTGCGAGAGTTCCCCCTCCACGCTCCCCATCTTGATGAACCCGCCCCGGGCGGCCTCACCGCCGCCTCCGCCTTCCCGGAACTCCATCCCTTCGGCGCCTTTCCAGCGCTCGCCCTCCACGCTCCCCATCTTGATGTGCCCGGCCCGCGCCGCTTCGTCTGTCAGGCTTTCCCCCTCCACGCTCCCCATCTTGATGTGCCCGGCCCGCGCGGCCATCTCATCCGGCGCCCCTTGCTCTTTCTCTCCCACGGTTGGTACCTCCACTTTCACCGTTCACACGGCACGCGGTCACCTGTCCGCAGCAGGCTACTCGCTCGAATTCGAATTCGAACCCTTCACCGTCGTCGCCTCACTCGATCGGTCCCCGTCGCCGATTCCCTTGCCCGCAACGATGCGGCTCACGTTTGACTTGCTCGAGTTCAGGTTTGTGGCAAGGGCCTGCGGGTCGCCGCCCCCCGTGCCAAAGTCACCGCTGGTCGCGCCCTTCCAGCGCTCCCCCTCCACGCTCCCCATCTTGATGAAGCCGCCCGAACGCGAGGCCGCCCCCTCAGGACTTCCCTGCTCTTTCTCGCCCATGACAAGCTCCCTCCAGGCTGCCTGCGCTCGACAAGCATACGACCGTCGTCAAGGCCTTTCGCCATGCTCAAGGGGCTCGCCGTACTGCAGCCGGAATGTCTCCCCCACGAGGTTCAGCCACTCCTCTCGCCCCAGCGGTGGCCCCGTCAGGCCCGGACACTCGGCGTGCCGCAGCAACAGAGGCGCCAGCACTGCTCCCGCCGGCGGCCGTTGCCACCCACACAGCCAGCCGATCGCGGTGGCCATATCGTCCAGGCCGGCTCTCATGGGCAATCCGGCGAGCATGTCGAAAAAGAAAACGTAGTACG
>JAANMY010000423.1_pt1 | contig 59724 bp, 54 predicted proteins | sample 7279691 | NCBI WGS metagenome assembly JAANMY01 (sample SAMN14094543, study PRJNA606508) | bioreactor metagenome | isolation source: A lab-scale SPAN reactor treating ammonium-rich wastewater day 388 | place: Ireland: Galway | collected 2018-02-07 | reverse complement strand
GAAGCGGCGGTCGATCTCTTCCCGCGAGAGATCCTGGGCCCCGCGCATCAGCAGGCTGCCGGCGAAGCTGGCCGCCGGCGAGGGATTGCGCCGGATCGCGTCCAGGTCGTTGAAACGGAAGTTGCCGGAGAACACCACCGTGTTGCCACGGGTCTTGCGTGGCAGCAGCGAAACCCTGAGGTCGCCGATGTGCACCACTTCAGTGCGCTGCGCGATGTTCTGCGGCGTGGACTCGAACGCTTCGCCGGCCGCCACCGCCGCGCGGCCCCGGTAACCTTCCACCAGCGAAGCGACGCTGGGCGCGGCCGGGATCACCGCGCGCACCGCGTTGTCGGTGGGCACGAAGCGCGCCAGCGTGCGGTTGCTGGGGATCAGATAGGTGCGCGCGACGCGGTTGACGTCATCCACCGTCACCCTGTCCACCGCATCGCGCAGCACGAACCACAGCCGCCAGTCGCCGATGGCGACGTACTCGCTGAGCGCGATGCCGATGCCGTTGACGTTGTTGTAGGCATCCTCGTAGCCGTTCGCCATGCGGCGCTTGGCTTCGGCCAGTTCGGCCTCGGTGACCGGCCGGCTGGCCAGCGCCTCGACCTGCTCGAGCAGCGCCGCCTCGGTCTTCGCGGCATCGCCATCCTTCGGCGCCACCGCCACGAACGTCATGCTGCTCGCGTCGCGCTGCATACCCGCGCCACCGCCCGCGCCGGCGGCGATCCGGGTTTCCACCAGCGCCTTGTGCAGGCGCCCGCCCGGGGTATGGCTGAGGATGTTGCCGAGCACGCGCAACGCGGCCGCATCGGCATGGGTGGCCGCGGGCGTGTGGTACATCAGCCCGACCAGGCGCATGTCGCCGCTGCGGCGCACCGTCACTTCGCGCTCGCCATCCTGCACGGGTTCAATGGTGTGGGCACGGGGCAGGACGCGCACCGGCTTCCGGAGCGGCGCGAAATGCTTGTGCACAAGCGCCAGCGTCTTCGCCGGGTCGATGCGGCCCGCGACCACCAGCGTGGCATTGTCGGGCTGGTACCAGCGCCGGTAGAAGGCCTGCAGGTTTTCGATCGGCACGTTCTCCACGTCGCTGCGCGCGCCGATGGTGGTGTTGCCGTAGTTGTGCCAGAGGTAGGCGGCCGAACGCAGCCGTTCGCCCATCACGCTGGCGGGATTGTTCTCGTTGCGCTCGAGTTCGTTGCGCACCACCGTCATCTCGCTGTCGAGGTCCTTCTTGGCGATGAAGGAATTCACCATGCGGTCGGCTTCCATCCCCAGCAGCCAGTCGAGCGTGGCGTCGTTGGCGGGGAACGACGCGAAATAGTTGGTGCGGTCGAGCGACGTGGTGCCGTTGTAGCCGATGCCGCGCTTCTTCATTTCCGCAGGGATGTCGCGATGGCGCGGCGTGCCCTTGAACACCAGGTGCTCGAGCAGGTGGGCCATGCCGCTTTCGCCGTAGTTCTCGTGCACCGAGCCCACGCCATACGTCAGGTTGGCGGTGACCGTGGGTTTGCTCGCGTCCGGAAAGAGCAGTACGCGCAGGCCGTTGGGCAGCCGGTATTCGCAGATGCCCTCGACGCAGGGGCCGGCGTCGATGCCCTTGGGCAGCGGCAGGCCGTCAGCGGCGGCGATGGCGGGAGCCAGTGCAAGGGCACTGGCGAGGGCGAGGGCGTGCATGCGCGACATCGATCATTCCTTGCTCGACAATGGCGACATGATTCCACCTGGCGACACCGAAGGCGATAGGCCGGAAGCCCTGCGCATCCTGCATCTGGATGACACCTTCGCCGTCGTCGACAAGCCCGCGGGACTGATGGTCCACGACAGCGCGCTGGCGCGCGGCGAGACCGATTTCGCCGCCGACCGCCTGCGCGGGCAGTTCGGGCGCCCGGTGTTCCTGGTGCACCGGCTGGACCGCGCGACCAGCGGCTGCCTGCTGCTGGCCTTCGACCGCGAGACCGCGTCGGTGCTGGGCAAGGCCTGGATGGCGGGCGAGGTGCGGAAGGATTACCTCGCCGTCTGCCGCGGTTGGCCGTCCGAGCCGCGCTTCACCATCGACCACCCGCTCGACGGCGGGCCGGGCAAGCCGAAGAAGAAGGACGCCGTCACCGACTTCGAGCTGCTGCGTACCTGCGAACTGCCGTGGCCCTCGCAGGATTTCGCCACCTCGCGCTATGCGCTGCTGCGCGCCTCGCCGCGCACCGGGCGCTTCCGGCAGATCCGCCGGCACCTCAAGCACGCCTTCCACCATCTCATCGGCGACACCAGCCACGGCGACGGCCGGCACAACCGCGCCTGGCGGATGGCCGGCATCCATCGCATGCTGCTGCACGCCGAGGCGCTGACCTTCGCGCATCCGCGCACCGGCGTAGCGATGCGCGTGGCGGCGCCGGTCGAGGGCGAGTTCGCCCGCGCGCTCGACCTGTTCGGGCCGGCACCGGGCTGAGCCGGCGCCGCGGTCCAACCGTCAATGTTTGGACGCGGGCGCGTCCTTGGCCATCTCGGCTTCCAGCGTCTGCATCATCTTCTGCATCGACTGCTGGACCAGCGGCTGCATCTCCACCATCGAGCGCTGCATGATCAGCGGCAGCTTCTGCATCACGCTGCGGCCTTCCGGGCTTTCGTAGAAGCGGGTCATCGCCGTGACTTCCTCGGCGCTGAGGGTGTCGGTATAGACGCGCAGGTAGATCGGCTGCAGGTTCTTCCACGCCAGCATCTCGCGGAGGCTGGCCTCCTGGCTGGCGACGAGGCGCTCGGCGCGGGCACGGTCGGCGGGCGTGGTGTCCGCCGGCAGCGACTGGGCCAGCATGGCGCGTGATTGCTGCATCATCGCCGGGATCATCTGGTCGGCCATTTTCTGCGCGTCCATCACCTGCAGCAGGCGTTCGACCTGGGCGGCGGTGGGTGGGGCGGCGAAGGCGGGCGCGGCGGCCAGCGTGAGTGCGAGGGCGAGCGGGGCGAGCAGGCGTTTCATGGCGGCTCCATGCCGTGACAGGGGAAGCCGAAGCTTAGCCTGCCGCGGCCACGATGCGGCGGCGGATGGGCTGCTAAAGTTCCGCCCATGCTGCATGTCGCACCGGGGATCGACATCGACGAGGACGAACTGGCGGAGCGCTTCGTGCGCGCCTCGGGCGCGGGCGGCCAGAACGTCAACAAGGTGGCGACGGCGGTGGAGCTGCGTTTCGATGTCGCGTCGTCGCCGGCCCTGCCGCAGGCGGTGCGCGAACGGCTGCTGGCGCGGCGCGACCGGCGGGTGACCGCCGAGGGTGTCATCGTCATCCAGGCGCAGCGTTTCCGCACCCAGGACCGCAACCGGCAGGATGCGCGCGAGCGCCTGGTGGCCTTCATCGAACATGGACTGCACGCGCCGAAGCCGCGCGTGGCGACGCGCCCGACGCGGGCGTCGAAGCTGCGCCGGCTGGACGGCAAGACCCAGCGCGGCGCGATCAAGCGCGGGCGCAGTGGACGGGATTGGGAATGACGACGAATGAGGAATGGGTGCATCCGCCGACCGCGCCGATGGACGGCCCGGTGCTGGTCCTGCCGCCGGCCGTGCCGCGGGTCAGGCCGAACCGCTTCACGCGCTGGATCGGCCGGACGATTTTGAACCTGGGCGGCTGGCGCATGGTCGGGGCGTTCCCGGACGTGCCGAAGGCGGTGCTGATCGGCGCGCCGCATTCGAGCAACTGGGACGGCGTCTGGGGCTTCGCCGCGAAGATGGCGCTGGGGCTCGACATCCGCATCATCGCCAAGAAGGAACTGATGTGGGGCCCGATGGGCACGCTGCTACGCCGGCTGGGGGTGATCCCGATCGACCGCAGCGCGCCGGGCGGTTTCGTCGGCCAGACCGTCGAGCGCATCCGCGACGCCGACCGCTTCTGGCTGGGCGTGGCACCGGAAGGCACGCGCAAGCACGTGGAGAAGTGGAAGACCGGCTTCTGGAAGATCGCGCACGAGGCCGACATCCCGATCATCCTCGAATACTTCCACTATCCCGAGAAGATCATCGGCATCGGCCCGACCATCCGCACCAGCGGCGACATGGAGGCGGACATGGCGCGGATCCGCGCGTGGTACGCGCCGTGGCAGGGCCGCAACCGCGGCACCCAGTGATCCCGCTCAGCGCGGCCTGACGCCCTCGACCAGGATCGCGAACAGCGCCTCGGCGGCGTCGGGCAGCGGCATCGGCAGCACCAGCCCGAGCACGCCGTCCACATGCAGGCTGGCCAGGCCATGGACCATGCTCCAGCCGGCCAGCGCCACCTGTTCCGGTGGCCGGCTGCCGATCAGGCCGGCGCCGGCGCAGTCGCGCGCGGCCAGCAGCACCACGCCGAACGCGCGCTCGCCGGCGGCGAGCAGTTCCGGGTATTCCGGCTTGTTGCATTCCACCCCGAACATCAGCCGGTACAGCAGCGGATGCGCGGCGGCGAAACCGAGGTACGCGCGCCCGACCGCGAGATAGGCCTGCACCGGGTCCGGCGCGGCGGCGCGCGCGGCGTCGGTGGCGGCGGCGAGCTCGTCGAAGCCCTCGGCCATGGTCGCGGCCAGCAGCGATTCGCGGTCGGCGAAATGCCGGTACGGCGCGGCCGAACTCACGCCCGCCCGTTGCGCCGCGCCGCGCAGGGTGAGCGCCTGGCTGCCGCCTTCCTCGACCATCTGACGGGCGGCGATCAGCAGCGCGCGCCGCAGGTCACCGTGGTGGTAGCCCTGCGGCTTGGGGATGCGGGGCTTCTTCCCGGGCGCGGTCCTCATGATGTTGACAACTGTAACATCGCGGGGCTAGGCTGGATGTTAACGAAGTAAACATCCCGTTAAACACAGAGGAAGGGGGATCCCATGGCATTCAATCCGGTGGTCTGGTTCGAGATCTACGTGCAGGACATGGCCCGTGCCCAGGCGTTCTACGAGGCGGTGCTGGCGGTGAAGCTGGAAACCCTGCAGGCGCCCGAAGGCGAAGCGTCCGGCCTGCACATGCTGGCGTTCCCGGCCAAGGAGGAAGGCTTCGGCGCCGGCGGCGCGCTGGTGCGGATGCCGGGCCTGCCCTCGGGCGGCAACAGCACGCTGGTCTATTTCGGCTGCGAGGACTGCGCGGTGGAGGCCGGGCGCGTCGCCGGCGCGGGCGGCGCGGTCTTCAAGGACAAGTTCTCCATCGGCCCGTACGGCTTCTGCGCGCTGGCCACCGACACCGAAGGCAACATGTTCGGCCTGCATTCGATGAAGTGAGCCGCGCATCGCGCACGACCTCCAGGACCCACAAGGACACCCGCATGGACAACAGCCCGATCACCGTCGAAAGCACCATCGCCGCCCCCGTCTCCCGTGTCTGGTCGGCGTGGAACACGCCCGCCGACGTCATCAAGTGGAACGCCGCCAGCGACGACTGGCACACCACGGCATCCGACATCGACCTGCGCGAAGGCGGCCGTTTCAGCGCGCGGATGGAAGCGAAGGACGGCAGCTTCGGCTTCGACTTCGGCGGCACCTACACGCAGGTCACGCCGGAGGAGCAGCTGGAATACGCGCTCGATGACGGCCGCAGCGTGTCCATCGCCTTCATCGACAACGGCGACGGCACGGTGACGGTGCGCGAGGCCTTCGACCCCGAGGGCACCCACACCCGCGAACAGCAGCGCGAAGGCTGGCAGGCGATCCTCGACAACTTCAAGCGCCACGTGGAAGGGGAGGACTGAGCATGGCGACGCGCACCCAGGGCCTCTACATCAACCTGCCGGTGGCCGACCTGGCCCGCACCCGCGCCTTCTACGAAGGGCTGGGCTTCGAGATCGACCCGCGCTTCAGCGACGACAAGGCGATCGCCGTGGTGCTGGGCGAGCAGCAGGTGGCGATGCTGCTGCGGCGGGATTTCTTCCAGACCTTCACCGACCGGCCGGTCAACGACCCGCGCGAAGGTGTGCAATGCCTGGTCGCGATCCAGTTCGGCAGCCGCGCGGAGGTGGATGCGGTCGTCGAGGCGGCGCGCGCGCATGGTGGCAGCGAAGGCCACCCGCCGGAGGACTACGGCTTCATGTACCAGCGTGCCTTCCACGATCCCGATGGCCACGGCTGGGGCCCGTTCTGGATGGACCCGGCCGGCCCGCCGGCGCAGGATTGAGCCCCCATCCCGACCACCGCAGGACACCCGATGAATCCCTATCTCAGCTTCCGCAACGGCGACTGCCAGCCCGCCTTCGACCTCTACCAGAAGGTGTTCGGTGCCGAATGCCTGTTCACCCATACCTGGGCCCAGTCGCCGATGGCCGACCAGGCGCCGGGCGGCGACGGCGACAGGATCATGCACGCCACGCTGCGCTTCCCCGACGGCGCCTTGCTGATGGGCGCGGACGTGCCGGCCGAACACGGCACACCGTTCGGCGGCTTCTCGCTGTCGGTCAACGCGGCATCGGTGGAGGAAGCCGAGCGCCTGTTCGCCGGCATCTCCGAGGGCGGCCAGGTGACCATGCCGCTCGACAAAACGTTCTGGGCCGAACGCTTCGGCATGTGCATCGACCGCTTCGGCGTGTCGTGGATGGTGAACTGCGAGATGCGTGCGCCCGAGTGACGCGCGCCTTCGGCCCGGCCCCGCGCCCCGTGCGCATCCCCCAAGGAGAAAGACCATGAACTATGTGGATGGATTCGTCGTCCCGGTGCGCAAGGACAGGCTGGACGACTACCGCGACCTGTCGCAAAAATGCAGCGCGGTGTGGAAGGAGCACGGCGCGCTGGACTACGTGGAATGCGTGGCCGACGACGTGCAGCCGGGCAAGCTCACCTCGTTCCCGCAGTCGGTGCAGCTGAAGGACGACGAGGTGGTGGTGTTCTCGTGGATCACCTATCCCTCGCGCGAGGTGCGCGACGCCTGCAACGCCAAGGTGATGGAGGACCCGCGCCTGCAGGCCGTCGAGGACGACATGAAGGAGATCATGGGCATGCAGCGCATGTTCTGGGGCGGCTTCAAGCCGATCGTGCAGGCGTGACGCCCGCCGCGGTCGCCGCCGCCGGGCATTTCATCGCCGCCTTCGCATTGGTCGCGGCGTTGGCGATGGAATGGGCCTGGCTGCGCGGCCGCGTGGACCGCATCGCGCTGGAACGGCTGGCGCGTGCCGATGCGCTCTACGGGCTCTCGGCGCTGGCGGTGATCGGCTTCGGGCTGCTCCGCGTCTTCGTGTTGGAAAAGCCGGCGGCGTACTACGCGCACGCCGTGCCGTTCTGGCTCAAGCTGGCGCTGTTCGCGGCCATCGGCCTGCTCTCCATCGGCCCGACCCTCGCCCTGCTCAGGGCCCGCAAGACGGCGCGCGCGGACGCTGGCTTCGTCATGCCTGCCGCGCAGGTGGACGCTCTGCGGCGCCGGGTGGCGCTGGAACTCGGCCTGCTTGTGCCGTTGATCCTCTGCGCGTCGTTGATGGCGAAGGGCGTCGGCCTGGTCGCCTAGCGTTCGGAATGGCCGGTCTGGTCGTAGCCGCGCGGCGCCATCAGGTTGGGCTGGATGAGGTCGACGAAGGCGCGTGCCTGCGGCGACAGGAACTTGCCGCGCCGTTTCACCACGCCATAGCTGCGCGACGGGAAATAACGCGCCAGCGAATGCGTGGCCAGCCGCTGGCGGTCGGCTTCGGTCAGGCAGAACGCGGTGACGATGCTGATGCCTTGCCCCATCGCCACGTACTGCTTGATCACCTCCCAGCCGCCGACTTCCAGCGCGACCGTGTACGGCACCCGCGCCCGCTGGAACACCAGGTCCACCAGCCGGTAGGTGGTGAGGCGCTGCGGCGGCAGGATCAGCCCGTAGGGCGACAGGTCGGCCAGGCTGATGTCGCGCTTGCCGGCCAGCGGGTGGTCCGGCGGCATGATCAGCATCGGCTCGAATTCGTGGACCGGTGCGTAGTCGAGGTCGGCGGGGGTGTCGAGCATCGAACCGAACGCCAGGTCCACCTTGTCCGAACGCAGCAGTTCCAGCCCGCCGGCGCCGGTCACGTTGTGCAGGCTGAGGCGGATCTCCGGGTGCGCCGCACGGAAGGCGGCCACGATCTTCGGCAGCAGGTAGAGGATGGTCGATGAGCCCGCGGCCACGTGCAGCTCGCCGGCGTCCAGCCCGGCCAGCCGTTCGCGGAAGGCGCCTTCCAGCCCGTCCAGCCCCTCCACCAGCGGGCGCGCCATCTCGTAGAGGATGTCGCCCTCGCGGGTGAGGGTGAGCCGGCGGCCGCTGCGGTCGAACAGGCGGGTGCCGACATCGCGTTCCAGCGCCTGGATCTGCAGGCTCACCGCCGGCTGGCTGAGGAAAAGCGCCTCCGCCGCCCGCGAAATCGACCCCAATCGCGCCACCTGGCAGAAGGCACGGAGCGGTTTGAGCCGGCTGCCCTTGTAGGAAAATCGAGGAAATTCAGTGGATTGCGTCATGGGCCGGATCGTTCGATTTCCACATATTTGAAAAGCAAATGTAAAACATTGACAAGTCTGTTTTGTAAATAGCCATTCGGAGACGGATGTTGTGCGCCACAGCATTTCGTGGAGCCGCCCCCGTGTCAGCCGTTCTCAAACCGCAATCCGAGCTGCAGATCCACGGCCATGCCGAGGGCCAGGACAGCGTCCTGACCGCCGATGCGCAGGCCTTCCTGCTCGAACTGCATCGCCGCTTCGAGGGCGAGCGCCAGTCCCGGCTGGCCGCCCGCGTCGCCCGCCAGGCGCGTTTCGATGCCGGCGAGCTGCCGGCCTTCCGCACCGACACCGCGGCGCTCCGCGACGCCGACTGGCGCGTCGCGCCGATCCCCGCCGCGCTCGCTGACCGCCGCGTCGAGATCACCGGCCCGGTCGATCCCAAGATGGTCATCAACGCGCTCAATTCCGGCGCGCAGTGCTACATGGCCGATTTCGAGGACAGCACCAGCCCGACCTGGGCCAACCTGATCGAAGGCCAGCTCGCCCTGCGCGCGGCGGTCGCCGGCACGCTGGCCTTCACCGCCCCCAATGGCAAGCAGTACGCGCTGAAGCCGGAAGCCGAGCGCGCCGTCCTCATCGTCCGCCCGCGCGGCTGGCATCTCGACGAGAAGCACGTGCTGGTCGATGGCGAGCGCGTTTCGGCATCGCTGTTCGACCTCGGCCTGTTCGCCTTCCACAACGCGCAGGCGTTGGCGGCGAAGGACCACGGCCCGTACTTCTACCTGCCCAAGCTGCAGTCGATGGAGGAAGCCGCGCTCTGGGACGCCGTGCTCGGCCACATCGAAACCGCGCTCGGCCTGTCGCACGGGCAGATGAAGGTCACGGTGCTGATCGAGACGCTGCCCGCCGCCTTCGAGATGGACGAGATCCTGCACGCGCTCAAGGACCGCATCGTCGGCCTGAACTGCGGCCGTTGGGACTACATCTTCAGCTACATCAAGACCCTGCGCAGTCACCGCGACCGCGTGCTGCCCGAGCGCGGCCAGGTGACGATGACGCAACCCTTCCTCAAGGCCTATTCCGAGCTGCTGGTGAAGACCTGCCACCGGCGCGGCGCCCACGCGATGGGCGGGATGGCGGCGCAGATCCCGATCTCGGTGGATGCCGATGCGAACGCGCAGGCGCTGGCCCGCGTGCGTGCGGACAAGCTGCGCGAAGTCGGCGCCGGCCACGACGGCACCTGGGTCGCGCACCCGGCGCTGATCCCGGTCGCGCGCGAGGTCTTCGACGAAGGCATGCCCGCCGCGAACCAGCACGCCGTGCTGCGCGAGGACGTGCAGGTGACCGCCGCCGACCTGCTCAAGCCCAGCCTCGGCACGATCACCCGCGCCGGTTTCGAGGGCAACGTCGAGGTCTGCGTCCGCTACCTCGCCGCCTGGCTCGACGGCAACGGCTGCGTGCCGATCCACTGGCTGATGGAGGACGCCGCCACCGCCGAGATCGCCCGCGCCCAACTCTGGCAGTGGCTCCACTTCGACGCCGACCCGGTCAAGCCGGGCCGCCAGCCGCTGCACCTCGACGACGGCACCCAGGTCGATTTCGCCCTGCTCGAACGAGCGCTGATCGGCCTGCCTTCGCGCCTCGCCAACGAGGGCGAGATCCCCGGCAAGGCGCGCATCAACGAGGCCATCGCCCTGCTGGTCGAGCTCACCCACGCCGACACGCTGGCCGAGTTCCTGACCCTGCCGGCCTACGAGCGCATCGACTGATCCCGCATCGACATCCCAATTCCATCACCCCACCGCATCCACCGAAGGACACCGCCATGAACAAGCTCGCCACCGCCGAACAACTCAAGCTGGACTGGGACAACAACCCGCGCTGGGCCGGCGTCACCCGCGCCTACACCGCCGAGGACGTGGTCCGCCTGCGCGGCACCGTGCAGATCGAGCACTCCCTGGCCCGCCTCGGTGCCGAGAAGCTGTGGAAGTCGCTCAACAATTCCGATTTCGTCAACGCGCTCGGCGCGCTCACCGGCAACCAGGCCATGCAGCAGGTCAAGGCCGGGCTGAAGGCGATCTACCTGAGCGGCTGGCAGGTCGCCGCCGACGCCAACCTGGCCGGCGAGATGTATCCCGACCAGTCGCTGTACCCGGCCAACTCGGTGCCGCAGGTGGTCAAGCGCATCAACAACACCCTGCTGCGTGCCGACCAGCTGCACCACGCCGAGGGCAATGACGAGATCGACTTCCTGCAGCCGATCGTGGCCGATGCCGAGGCCGGCTTCGGCGGCGTGCTCAATGCCTTCGAGCTGATGAAGGCGATGATCGAGGCCGGTGCCGCCGGCGTGCATTTCGAGGACCAACTGGCCAGCGTCAAGAAGTGCGGCCACATGGGCGGCAAGGTGCTGGTGCCGACCCGCGAGGCCATCGAGAAGCTGACCGCGGCGCGCCTGGCCGCCGACGTGATGGGCGTGCCGACGCTGATCGTCGCCCGCACCGATGCCGAGGCCGCCGACCTGCTGACCAGCGACGTCGACGACAACGACAAGCCGTTCTGCACGGGCGAGCGCACCGTCGAAGGCTTCTACAAGACCAAGAACGGGCTGGACCAGGCGATCAGCCGCGGCCTGGCCTACGCGCCCTATGCGGACCTGGTCTGGTGCGAGACCGGCAAGCCGGACCTGGAGTTCGCCCGCAAGTTCGCCGAGGCGATCCATGCCAAGTACCCCGGCAAGCTGCTGGCCTACAACTGCTCGCCGTCCTTCAACTGGAAGAAGAACCTGGACGACGCCACCATCGCCAAATTCCAGAAGGAACTGGGCGCGATGGGCTACAAGTTCCAGTTCATCACCCTGGCCGGCTTCCACGCCCTCAACTACGGCATGTTCAACCTGGCCCACGGCTACGCGCGCCGCCAGATGAGCGCGTTCGTGGAGCTGCAGGAGCAGGAGTTCGCGGCGGCCGAGCGCGGTTTCACCGCGGTCAAGCACCAGCGCGAGGTCGGCACCGGTTATTTCGATGCGGTGACCCAGACCATCCAGGGCGGCCAGTCGTCCACCGTGGCCCTGAAGGGCAGCACGGAAGAGGAGCAATTCCACGGCGAACGCGTCGCTGCCTGAATAGCGCTTCGTTCATGAATCCAAAAACGCGGCCTGTGCCGCGTTTTTGGTGCGCTTCGTGACTTGACTTTCCGGTGATATATTCAGCGTCCATTGGGGTGAGCATGGCGGATGGACAGTCGCAGCGCTCGGGTTTCTTCGAATGAGGGCATGGCGCCTGCGCGGATTCCCGCACGGGACAGCTTCGTCGTCGGCGAGAGGGAATTCGCGTTGTTCGCCCGCCAGGCGCGCCGGCTGCAGCTCAAGTCCGGCCAGGAGCTGTTCGCCGAAGGCGACAGCGGCCGCACCATGTACATCGTGGAATCGGGCGTCATCGAACTGGTGTTCGGCGAGGACCTGTTCTGCAAGCAACTGGGCCCGCATGGTTTCTTCGGCGAGCTGGGCCTGCTGATGGGCGACCACCTGCGCTCGGCCTCGGCCCGCGCGGTCGGCGATTGCGAACTGCTGGAACTCGACCACGTGGCCTTCCAGCATTTGCTGGAAGACGATCCCGCGTGCATCGCCGGCTTCCTGCATCGTGCCATCATGCGGGTGGTGGACAACGAGCAGTCGCTGATGCACAGCCTGCGCCGGCGCAACCGCGACCTGCAGTCCGCCCTCGACTCGCTGCGCGATGCCACCGATCGCCTGACCCGCACCCAGGAACTGACCCGTACCGATGACCTGACCGACCTGTGCAACCGCCGCGGCTTCACCGCGATGGTCGACCAGCGCCGCGCGCTGGGCACGCTGGACCGGTGCGGCCTGCTGATCATCGACTGCGACGACTTCAAGGACGTCAACGACCGCTACGGGCACATCGCCGGCGACCGCGTGCTGCAGAGCGTGGCGCACATCCTGCGGTCCATTGCCGGCTCGGTGGAGGTGGCGGCGCGGGTGGGCGGCGACGAATTCTGCGTGCTCGCCTGCCTGGAGCATCCCGACGACCTCGAACGGATGGCCGAATACCTGGTGGCCACCGCCCGCGCGCTGTGGGAAATGAACGGCGAACCGCCGCTGATCTGCCGCCTCAGCGTGGGCGGCTGCATGATCGACCCGGAACAGGACTGGCAGGGCTGGTACGCCTGCGCCGATGCCGCGCTCTACCGCGTCAAGGCGCGGGGCGGCGATGGCTTCGAGATCCACGAGCCCGACACGCCGGCGGTGCACGTGGCGCCTGCGCGGGAGACGGTGGCATGAACGCGTTGCCGCGGCCGGCACCGGTGCCCGCCGCCGCGCCCGATGACACCCCGCTGCTGCGCACCCTGCTGCTCACCGACCTGTGCGATTCCACCGAGATCATGGAGAAGCGGGGCGATGCCGCCGCCGCGCAGATCTACCGTGACCTGGACCGCGTGGTGCTGGAGCTGCAGCAGCGCTGGCGCGGCCGCCTGATCGACCGCTCCGACGGTCTGCTGCTGCTGTTCGAGCGCCCCATCGACGGGCTCGGTTTCGCGCTCGACTACATGAAGGCGCTCAAGGATGTCGGCGCCCGCCATGACGTGGAACTGCGCGCCCGCGCCGGCCTGCACGTGGGCGAGGTGCTGACCTGGCGCAACAGCGTGGAGGCCGTCCAGCTGGGTGCCAAGCCGCTGGAAGTGGAAGGCCTGACCAAGCCGATGGCCGCCCGCCTGATGACGCTGGCGCGCCCCGGCCAGATCCTGGTCTCCGCCATCGCCGAACCGCTGGCACACCGCGCCGCGCGCGAACTGGGCGAGCGCGGCGACCACCTGCTGTGGAAGTCGCACGGCTACTGGTGCTTCAAGGGCGTGCCCGGCCGGCAGGAAGTGTACGAAGTGGGCGAAGCCGGGCTGGCGCCGCTGCGCGCGCCCAGGAACGGCCCCAAGGCCTGGCGCGACATTCCGCTGTGGCGGCGCCCGGCGTCACTGGCGGCCGAAGTGCTGCTGCTGGCGGGCCTCGGCATCGGCGGCTGGTATGCCACCCGGCCCGAGCCGGCCATCGCCTTCGCCGAACGCGACTGGGTGGTGATGGGCGACCTGCGCAACCTGACCGGCGACCCGCGCCTGGACGAATCGCTGGAGCAGGCGTTCCGCATCAGCCTGGAGCAGTCGCGCTACGTCAACGTGCTGTCCGACCTCAAGGCGCGCGAGACCCTGCAGCGCATGCAGAAGCCGGAAGGCACCGCCATCGACCGCGCCACCGCGTCCGAGATCGCGGTGCGCGACGGCGTGCGCGCGGTGATCCTGCCGACCGTGTCGGAAGTGGGCGGCCGGCTGCGCGTGAGTGCCGAGGTGGTGGATCCGCGGACGCAGTCCACGGTGTACGCGCTGTCCGCGGACGGCAAGGGCATCGGCTCGGTGCTGGATTCCGTGGATGAGGTGACCGGCGAGCTGCGCGGCAAACTGGGCGAGGCGCTGGCCGCCATCGACAAGGATTCGAAGCCGCTGCCGCAGGTGACGACGTCGAATATCGATGCGTTGAAGGCTTATGCGTTGGGTGAGTCCACATTCGGACGTGGTGAGTATGCCAATGCCGAGGGTTATTACCGCCGAGCCATTGATCTCGACAAAGCATTCGCCTTGGCCTACGTGGGCATCGTAAAGTCGTTGAATGCGCGTGGGCGCATTTCAGAATCCGCGTCGTATCTCGAAGAGGGAATCCGACGTGCAGCGTCCATGACTGCGCGTGACCGTGCCTACCTGATGGCGTGGCAGGCGCGCATGTTTACACCACGTAGCGAGCTGGATGCTTGGTCTTCGATGGCCGAGCTTTATCCCGACGACAGTCGCGCGGTGATGAACTCCGGCTATCTGTCTTCCTCACATGGTTTGTACCCGCAGGCAATCAGCTACATGCAACGCTCAGTGGCGATCAAGAACAGTGGTCGGCAGCATGCGCTGGTCGGATTGGGCGACGCTCTCATGGCGTCGGGCAACTTCAAGGCTGCCGCTCGCAGTTATCGCGAAGCCCAGGCGGGTGCGCCGAGTCCGCTCTCCTCCGCAGTGCGCGTGCGTGACGCTCTGCTTCAGGCGGCGGCCGGCCAACCGGCGCAGGCATTGGCGTCTGTAGCCAATCAGCGATTCGACAAGGACGTGCTGTCTGCACCGCTTCTTGTCGGCTTAGGCGTGGCCGCAGGGGAATGGGATTACGCCGATCACATCGCACGGGACTATCGGAAGGCACAGGCGGATAACGAACGGCTCGACTTGGCAAATGGCGTGATCGAGGAGTCGCTGCGCTGGCTGCGCAGCCATGCCAACGCTATGACACCGGGTTTCAGGAAGGCGCTGCAGACATCGCTCGGCCAAGTGCCCAACGGAGGCGTGAACCGCTCCTCCAATGATCTCGCCTTGATCCATCTGTACGCAGCGATCCTCGCATTGAGGATGGGCGATATGAATGCCGCGGACGAGATCCTCAAAACCTATCAAGGCCGCAAGGACATCCTCGACGATCCAGAGATTGAAGGCGTGTGGCGGGTCGTCCTTGCCCGGAACCATCTGCGCAGGGGCGATACGCGAAGTGCCATCTCGTTGCTTGAGCGCAAGGCTCAGGAAACGCCTCCCATACAGACGCGGGTCGCTTTGATCGAGGCGTATCGTGCCGCCGGCAACACCGATGCTCTACTACGGGAAGCTAAGGCGCTGCGCGGCACGATTGGACAGGCTTTTATCGAGATCGGCTGCGGCTGGTGCCAGCAGAGCCTGAATATCGCTGACGAAACGACTGTGCTTCTAGACATTGCAACTGTTGAGGCGGAATTGGGTAACGCCTCCGCCTCACGCAAGGCCATCGCCGATTTCGACCGGCAATGGCCGCGCGCAACACTGCCGGCCTACTTGCGGATGCGGCGCGACGCGGTGCCGACATTCAACTGAATCGGTTGGTGCGCCGAGCCCGAGGTGAACATCGAATGCAAAGTGTCGCGCATAGCGATCACCGAAGCCTTCGGTGCAATCCGATCAATTTCGCAGCACATCCACGGCGGCAGCGGCATGTTCGGCGGCAGCGGCGGGCGCGGGCCCTTCGGCGGACACTTCTTCAACCATTCCGCCAGTTCCTTCGACGGCTTGTAACCGGCCTGCAGGAACGCCGCCTGCGGGTCTTTCTTGATCAGGCGCCGGAACTCATTGTCGGTGCTGAGCAGCTCCAGCAGCCGGTCAGCCACCTTCGGGCTCAGCGCTTCGGACTTCTGGCCTTTCGTCGTTGCCATGCGTGCATCCCCTTATGTGGCCCCCCCGGGCCGGAATGCCGACTGTAGGTCTGGGATGCGGGTCACGCAACGGTTATCGTGCCGGCGGAAGCCAGGGGAGAACCACATGCAATTGCGCCGGTGTGCCGTGCTCTACATCGAGCCGCGGGAAACACTCGCCTTCGACCTGGCCCACCTGCTCTCCGGCGGGGACGGCCTGTCCGCGCAGCGGCGCTGGATCGCGCTGGCCCCGCACATCGGCGAGGAAGTGGAGATCGATGCCGAGGCCTGCGCCCTGCTCGGCCAGATCGGCGCACATGCCTGGACCGATACCCGCGACCTGCCCGAAGCGGCCCGCCCGCTGTGGCGGCGCCTGCTGAAAGCGGGTCTGCTGATCGGCAAGGGGCGCGCCCATGCCCACTGGCGCGAACGCGACGAACGCCTGCGCGCGCTGCATTGGCATCCGCTCGGCGCGACGTTGCAGGCCTTCACCCGCTGGGACGACAACGACGCGGTGCAGGCCATGAAGGACATCGGCACCGAGACCGTGCCGGAGATGCGCCAGGTGCTGGGACCGCCGCCGCCGGAATCGTATGCCGATGGTGATGATGCCGCCGGCATCGACCTGCCGTGTGCGCCCGGCAATGCCTTCGACGAGGTGCTGCTGTCGCGCGTGACCTGCCGCAACTTCGATGCCGACCGCCCGCTGCCGCTTCCGGTGTTCGCGCGGCTGATGCAGCGCGTGTTCGCCGCGCAGGGCCGCATCGAGGGCGCGCCCGACACCACCTTCCTCAAGAAGACCAGTCCGTCCGGCGGCGGCCTGCATCCGGTGGAGGCGTACTGCCTGCTGCAGCAGGTGGAAGGCGTGGCACCCGGCCTCTACCACTACGACTGCGTGCGCCACCGGCTGGCGCCGCTGCCCGCGCCGGATATGCCCTTGGCCGAACTGGCCAGCGTGGCGGTCTGCCACCAGCACTGGTTCGCCAACGCGCACGCGATGGTGCTGCTGGTGCCGCGCTACGACCGCACGTTCTGGAAATACCGCCAGCACATGAAGGGCTACCGCGTCATCGCGCTGGAGAGCGGCCACCTGTCGCAGACGCTCTATCTCTCCGCCACCGAGGCCGGGCTGGGCGCCTTCATCACCGCCGCCATCAACGAAAAGCCTTTGGAAGATGCCTTCTCGCTGCGGCCGATGTCGCAGGGGGTGATGGCGATCTGCGGCTTCGGCTGGCGTGGCGAGGTGATGGACACCACCGAGCTCGACCCGCAGAACCGCATCTGGCAGCCGGCCGACGCCTGAGCCTCAGGCGCGCGGGCCCTTGCTGCCGCTGATGATGCGTTCGCCCAGGCTGACGAATTCCAGCCCCACCTGCGCCACGCGGTCATCCTTCATCGCCCGCACGATCAGCGTGGCCGGCCCGAGCACCAGGCGGTCGCCGATCTGCGGGGATTCGTCGAAGCGCTCATCGAACAACTGCGCGGCGGTGCGCGCCGAGAAACGCTTGGGGATGTGCAGGCCGTAGAACTGCGCCAGTTCGCCCAGCGCCACGTCGCCGGGCAGGGTGAAGCTGCCGAAGCCGGCCTGCGCCGGGCCGTGGCCGTCGCTGCCCACGAACAGCCAGTCCAGCCGCCGCGCGGAATCCGGCGGCGCCAGCAGGTAGGCGTAGTCCTCGGGCTGCAGAGCGCCGGCTTCCTCGGCGGTGAGCACCTTGCCTTCGCGCACCGCCATCATCAGCCGCACGTTGAGCGGCCAGGTCTGCGCATCCAGCGCCTTGCTGCCGGCGGCCACGCGGTAGCCGAGCAGGTCGTAGTCGAGCTGGCCGGGCAGATCCAGCTGCACGCGGCGGGTGTCGGGATCGCCGCGCGGCACCGCGACATCGAACAGCTTCGCCGCCAGCCGCAGCGTCCAGCCCTGCACCAGCAGCGAAGTCAGCACCACCACGAAGGCCACGTTGAAGTAGAGCCAGGCGTTGGGCAGTTTGGCGAGCAGCGGGATGGAGGCGAGGAAGACGCCGACCGCGCCGCGCAGGCCGATCCACGCGATGAAACCGATCTCGCCCGGCCGGTAGCGGAACGGCAGCAGGCAGGCGGCGACCGCGACCGGCCGCGCCACGAACATCAGGAACGCGGCCACGCCGAGCGCCGGCCAGAGCACGTCGAGCAGGCGGCTGGGATCGGCCAGCAGGCCGAGCAGCAGGAACATCACCAGCTGCGCGAACCAGGTGGCGGCGTCCTGCACCGAGAGCACCTCGCTGCGCGCCCGCACCGGCCGGTTGGCCACCACGATGCCGGCCAGGTACACCGCCAGGTAGCCGCTCCCGCCCAGCTGGTTGGTGATGGCGAACACCGCGACCGCGCCGGCCATCGCCAGCCACGGGTGCAGGCCCGAGGGCAGGTTGATGCGGTTGAGCGCCCACACCAGCAGCCGCCCGCCCGCGTAACCGCAGGCCGCGCCGCTGGCCATCGCCCAGGTGATCTTCATGGCGATGCCGATGACGCCGCCGTCGCCGCCCTGTCCGGCCAGCACGCCGGTCAGCGCCAGCGTGAGGTAGATGGCGATGGGGTCGTTGGCGCCGGATTCCAGTTCCAGCGTGCTGCCGGCGCGTCGCTCCAGCCGCAGGCCGCCCGAGCGCAGCAGGAAGAACACCGCCGCGGCATCGGTGGACGCCACCACCGAGCCCAGCAGCATCGACTGCAGCGGCGTGAGCGGCAGCAGGTGATGTGCGGCCATGGCGGTCAAGGCCGCGGTGGCCACGACGCCGACCGTCGCCAGCACCAGCGAGGGCGCCACGCTGCCGCGCACGTGCGAGGCGCGCGTCTGCAGGCCGCCGTCGAACAGGATCAGCGCCAGGGCGAGCGAACCGACCATGAAGGTGAAGCGGGTGTCGCTGTAACGGATGCCGCCCGGCCCGTCCACGCCCAGCAGCAGGCCCAGCACCAGGAAGACCAGCAGCAACGGCGCGCCGAAGCGCCGCGCCAGCAGCGACGACGCGATGCCCGCCAGCACCAGCAGGGCGCCGCCGAGCAACCGCAGGTCGATGTGGTGGAGGACGTCCAGGAGCGTGGCCGGAAAAGTCGGGGGTTCCCGGAGTCTAGCGGCAGGCATCGCGCGGCTGCAGCGGTGCAGCCCAAGGATGCGGCGATGGCAGGCGCGAAACCCGGCGCGGGGCCGGGCTTCGTGGTGCGGATGAAAAGGGGGATGCCGGCTCGTTTCTTCACGGACACATGAACGGCAATCGCAACGGCGTTTGCGCGGGCGCGGTCCGGGCGCTGTGGAAGCGATCGCGATGCGGTGAACCAGAACCGCGTGCGATGGCCGGTTACAACGTGCGGTAACCGATCGCTTCGGCCAGATGCGGCGTGCGGATATCCCCGCTGCCGGCCAGGTCGGCGATGCTCCGCGCCACCCGCAGGATGCGGTGCACGCCGCGCGCGCTCAGCTGCAGCCGTTCGATGGCCTGGCCCAGCAGTTGCTGGTCGGCGAGTTGCAGTCGGCAGTCGCGGGCGAGCTCCGCCGGTTCCAGCAAGGCATTCGGTTTGCCGGCACGGGCGCGCTGGCGGTCGCGGGCCAGTGCGACGCGCTGGCGCACCGTCGCGCTGTCTTCGCCGGGCGACGCATCGCTGGCCAGTTCGGCGGGCGGCAGGCGGTGCATCGCCAGCTGCAGGTCGATGCGGTCGAGCAACGGCCCGGAGATCCGCGCACGGTAGCGGGCGATGATGTCCGGGCTGCAGCGGCATCGCCCCGAGACATCGCCGGCCCAGCCGCAGGGGCAGGGGTTCATCGCCGCCACTAGCTGGAAACACGTCGGGAATTCGCATTGCCGCGCCGCGCGCGACACCGTGACCGTCCCCGATTCCAGCGGCTGCCGCAGCACCTCCAGCGCGGAGCGGCTCCATTCGGGCAGCTCGTCCAGGAACAGCACGCCGTGGTGCGCCAGCGAGATCTCGCCCGGCCGAGGCGAACTGCCGCCGCCGGTGACATTTTTCAGAGAATTTGAGACTAGTGGTGCCAGGAGGTGCCGCCATGGACAGGTTCGTCGATCCAAAGTTCTTGAGACTTTCAACCATAGTGTCTGAGATTTCATATAAATTGGATTCAGACACTGAGACTGACGGGAGCTACTTCTTGCCCGATGCCAGAAAGATCGGTTACGGACGTCGTGCGCTGACGGGTTTAATGACTGGTGCGCATAAGACTCCCGGAAATGGGGCCTTCGAGTCCGCGCTCGAGAGGGATCTCTTCGTTCTGCTCGAGTTCGACCGGCACGTTATCGCTTGGCATCCACAGCCGTTCACGATTCCCGTTCCGAAGGGTGAGGGCCGCCGAGCTTCTCGCTACACGCCTGACGTTGTGGTCGAGTACTCGGCATCTGCCGGCGGCTCGACCCTTGCGAGTGTGGATCTCTGCGAGGTCAAGTACAGACAAGAGCTGAGGGACGACTGGGCGAAGTTAAAGCCGCGGCTCAAGACTGGTCTTCGTCATGCTAAGTCGCAAGGGTGGAACTTCAAGATCTACACGGAGGTTGAGATCCGGACACCTCGACTGACTAATGCCAAGTTTTTCCTTGGCTATGTAAAACGAGGAACTGACTTCATGGATATCGCGCGTCTTCAGACGACTCTCGAAGAGCTTGGAACCGGGAGTCCAAACGAGATATTCAGGGCTGCCTTCGTCACGCCCGAAGAAAAAGGACGCATGCTAGGCGTGCTGTGGCACATGGTTGCTATCGGCAGGGTGAGCATGGATTTCGATCAGCCGCTCAGCATGCAGACTCCTATGTGGTGCGATGAGAAGCCCGCAGAGTACTGACAATCCGCTGGCTATTGGCGGGCACTTCGTGCTTGATAGCGAGGTGTATACCACTGAGTCGTACGTTTCGCTCAAACAGATCAAAGCTGTTCGCCATATCGATGGGCAGCCAGTAATCTTGGACATACATCGCATCGTCCAAGCAGCGATGAGCCGCTCGCTTGAGAGTGAAAGCTTTGTTGAGGCCCGCGGTACGGAGTTGCTTCCGGAAGACGATCTCAAGGTAGCGAACGAGAGGCATGAAAAGCTCTCCCGTCTCATTGAGGCTGAGCGTCCGACGCGTGCCTTGGCTGGTGAAATCGCTGCCGAGCTCGGGGTGAGTGTTCCGACGATCTATCGCTGGCGCGCAAGCTATCTGGAATCCGGAAAGAAGCTGGCCAAGCTCGCGCCGTACCGCCCGTCAGGTGGCCGAGGAAAGGCAAGACTTGATCCCTCAGCAGATGCGATCGTGTCAGACACGATCCGCGAGCTGTATCTCTCCAACATCAAACCGACTGTCAGCAAGGTTCAGGAGCAGATCAGGCTCAGGTGCAATCGAGCGGGGGTGATTGCGCCGCATGTCAGCACGCTGCGCAGACGCATCGAGGCTCTGGATATCCGTGAGCGAGAAGTGCTACGTGAGGGCGTGGCAGCGGAAAAAAAGTACAAAGCAGTGCCTGGCCGGTTTCCGGGCGCCGACTACCCCAATGCCATCTGGCAGATCGATCACACGCCAGTCGATATTTGCATTGTGGACGACGTGTATCGTCGCAATATCGGTCGATGCTGGATGACTGTTGCCATCGATGTATACAGCCGATGTGTCATGGGTTTCTACATCTCACTGGATGCTCCAAACGCGGCTTCAGTGGGCATGTGTCTGGTCAATGCCATGCTCATGAAGGATGGCTGGTTGCAGGCACACGGTATCGGCGCTCGGTGGGATGTTTGGGGTAAGCCACGAACTGTACACGCCGACAACGACAAGACATTTCGATGCGAGACTGTCACGCAGTCAGCTCGCGAGCATGGAATCAATCTCGAGTGGCGCCCTGTTCGAGAGCCCCGTTGGGGCGCTCATATCGAGCGGTTGCTGGGCACCATCAACAAGGAAGTTCAGACGCTACCAGGAACAACCTTCTCCAACCCGTTTGCGCGCGGTGACTACAAGCCGCACGAGGAAGCAGAGCTGACTTTCTTCGAGTTGGAGAGATACCTGGCCGAGTGGATCTGTGGCGTGTATCACGTCAGATTTCACGAAGGTATTCGGCGAACTCCAATCACGAAGTTCGAAGCTGGTTTGCTGGGTGACGGCGTGATTCCAGGCACCGGGTTCCCGGAGCACGAGGCTGATCCCGCTAGGCTACAACTCGACTTCCTGCCAATGAAGAAGGCCACGGTCCAAGCTGCTGGCATCACAGTCAACAACATTACCTACTACGATCCCTTGCTCGATCCTTGGATCCACTCGGTCGATCGGGCCACGAAGCGCAAGCGCAAGTTCATCTGCCGACAGGATCCCCGCGACATTTCTATATTGTGGTTTCTGGACCCTGAGAAGGACAAGTACTTTCGTATCCCGTACAGAAATCCGGAGCATCCCTCCATCACGCTCTGGGAGTACCGAGAGGTGCGTGCCCAACTTCGCTCCGAGGGAATGAAAACGGCGGACGAGGCGATGATCTTCGACACCTATGAGCGCCTTGAACGCATCCGCCGGGACGCTTCGGATGCCACCCAGGCTGCGCGCAAGGCGGATCAGAAGAAGAAGGTAAACGAGAGGAAGGCAAGGAGCGAGCGAGCCCAGGTTGATGCGGCAGCCAAAAGGGTCGACAAGCCTGCTCCACAACCGGTTTCTGGGAATGACCGTAGTGAGTCACTTGCGGCGCATTGGGATGACGACGAGGAAGTGCCGCGCTACACCGAGGTGAGCTGATGGACCTCGAGGCGACGTACCCGTACTTGGACACTGCAGCCAGAGACGCCATTCATCTCAGCGCCGAGGAGAGAATTGCTTGGTTCCAGGAGCAGCAGCTCTGGATCCCATATGGATCTGCACAGGGTGCGCTCGCATTGGTTCAAGAGGCGATCGATCGGCCGCGATCACCCCGCATGAAAGGCTACCTGGTGATCGCCGAGTCCAATAACGGAAAGTCCAGGCTGGCGCGTGAGTGTGCACGACGCTATCCCAAGATCGATTCTCCTGGCGCTGAAAGGGTCTTGCTTCGTACATTGTTGATTGAGCTCCCTCCCAACCCGGATGAGGGGGCGATCTATGACCGAATCCTCGATCAGCTCTGTCAGCCGTATCGACCCAAGGATCCGATCTCGATCAAGCGATCGCAAGTCGTCAACGCCCTCCAGCGATGTGGACTTCGAGCACTTCTGATAGACGAGCTTCAGCGGATGCTGTCTGCCAATCAGAACAAACGAAGGCAGGTTATTGAGGCGCTACGCAATATCGCAGGCGAAGTGCCGGTTCCGCTGATTGTGTTTTCGACGCCTCGAGGCGCTAACGCGTTGGCCTCTTCAGACGAGATGATCAATCGCCTGCATCCAGTCGAGCTCCCTGTATGGCTGCTTGATGATGAGTTCCGCACCCTTCTGTCCAGCTTCCGGGCAATTCTTCCTTTGCGCCAGAAGTCGCTGATCACGGGGAAAACGCTAGCACCCTACATCCACTATCAAACCGAGGGGCTTATCGGCGAAGTACGCGATCTTCTGGACGTCGCGCTTCAACATGCCCTGCGAAATGGTCGAGAGCAGATCGACAAGGATGTCTTCGACGCAATCAATTGGACCAAGCCGTCTGACCGGAAGCGCTTCATCAGGCGTTACGGTACCTGGGGCTCGTAGTGGCCACCGGGCGATGGTGCTTTCGGCCGCGCCCCCTTGAGCACGAGCTTCTCTCCTCGTGGCTGCATCGTCTTGCGCTGGTGAACGCTATTCGCGATCACACGCTTTGCAAGTTTATGTGGCCAGGGGTGGAAATATGGACACGGGATCTTGATCGATCACTTCCGTCAGAGCTGCTTCCCATGCTCTCAACATGGACAGGAGTAGGCATCCCATTGCTGCGAGAGCTCCAGCTCACGAGGTGGGTGGGCAGACTGTCTGAGGACATTCCGCCCCGGGGCCTAACGCCATGGATTCTCCCGTTGGGCATCTACCATCGCGTCAGACGCAGGCCGGGTCTGATGTACTGCCCACAGTGTCTTCGCGAGTCGGTCGTCGATGCGCGGTGGATGTGGCGGATGGGATGGACTGTCTGCTGCAGGCAACATAGAAAGCAGGTGCATGATTGTTGTGCGAAGTGCGGCTTACCGTACATGCCCCATCGGTCCGCTCCGTCGCTTCTCGGGCGGATGACATGTCCGCAGTGTGGCGATGATCTATCGAGATCGGAGCAGTCGGACGCACCGGTTTGGGCGCGTCAGTTCCAGCAGCGGCTCGAGACTGCACTTCTGGAGGGACGGTGCCAGATCGCAGGCCGTCAGTATCTGGGGCTGCCCCTTTTCAGCGGTCTGCGGTCACTAGCCGCACTTCTTCTGACGAGGTGCGGACGGGAGCTCAGTACAGCTCTGGTGGGCCGAGCCCCGATTGGTCATCAGCTAGGGAGTGCGATAGAGCTACAGCCTCTCGCCATCCGAATGTGGGTGATGGAGGCGATATGGATTGTTCTTCAGGACTGGCCTGACGCGTTCCTTTACGCGGCTCACCGGGCTGGATTCCGGCAGCATATGACTACAAACCTAGGGCGCGAGTGGGCGTTTTGGCTTCAAAGGGGTATCGATCAACTGGAGGGAAGGCGCCAGAGAGTAGTGAGCCCCGAGGAGGCGACGAGTATTTTGGCGTGGTTAAAGCAGCAAGGCGTTCGGCCATCGCTGATCGAAGTGCTCAAGGCCGCCGACGTGCCGGTTCCTTGTCAAGCGCCACAGCCCGGAATATCTGAAGTCTTACTCCAGTCGCACCCACTGTAGTAGCGGGCGCCGCCGCTACTGGTTGAGCGATGCTAAATCTGTTAATTGTTTTTAAATCGACAACTGCACAATTTGCAATTCAGGGCTTTAGTGATATGCCATTTCGAAAATGGCTATAGCATATGGTGCAAATGATAAGATCTGCTCAATGTGGAATCCTCCTTTTAGCGCTCCATCCTAATAGTTTGACAGTGCATATGACTTAGGACTATGGAGTCCGGGCTGGGTGATTCGTAGAACTTATATTCGTGTACTGATGCGATTTTGTGCCTATAAAGCGGGAGGCGTTTAAAAAACACATCGTGTTCCTTCCCACAATATGCGCTAACTTAATGATGTCTGGGCATAAGGTGACGGAGAGGCTTCCCTAAAAATGCACAACTAAAAGGAGCGCCTCGCGACACAAATTTGCTTCTAAGCGTAAAGAATCTGGTCTCTTCAGGCTGAAATTGATCTTACTAGTCCAGCTGTGCGGAAAGCTCAATCTGTGATCTCCGCCTAATTGTACTTTTAGATGCATGGTGATAGCGTTCAACAGGAATTACCTGGCAGTGTCAAGCTGATCATTGGGGTCTAGGTAAACAGTCGCTACTAGGGAGGGCGCTATGCCTATGTGCACGGGGAATCGTCACGCCACACCCAACGGTGTTCGGAAGAACACAACAAATTTCTTCATCACCACATTAGTCTCGGCAGCTGCGCTATTCGGCACAGCCACAGCAGTGGCCGGTATTTCTACTAAGCAAGACGGTGGGGGCGGTGAAAAGAGACTCGACAGGGTCAGAGTACATGGCACGCTCATGCCCGATCGCTACCCGCGCAAGTCATTTGGTGAGTATGGAAGCGTGGGCGGCGGCTCTAGTGGTAGTGGATCGTCTGGGAAAATAGCCCCTGCCACTCCGAAGGACAATAAACAGTCGCAGGAAGACTGTGATAAAGCCCAGCCCAAAACGGGAAAGCCTGTGGTGCTCGCGTCTGGAAATAAAGTTATTTCCGAGGTGGATTTCAGCACTGCAGATGGCGCCTTCGAATTTAGTCGTACGTACACTAAGCAGGGGGATGGGAACGGCTTCGGTAATAACTGGCGTTTTGACTTTTCGTATGGAGTCGGCGGAATCCAAAGATCTGGCTGGGGAAGTTGTGGGCCAGGATATCCTTCGTCGGGAGAACCCTGCCAGATTCAGGGCGGGCGTTATACAGAGCTATACCTTTATCGCCCTGATGGCACAACCTACCGATACCAGTGGAATGCAACCAATAATCGCTATGAGGACTCGCGACCCAGCTCGACTAGTTGGGTAACCGAAGAATACTGGAAGGATATTCTAGGTAGAATCGACTATGCGGGGGGTCAATTTACGGTATACAGAGAAGACGGCGGAATCGAATATTACAATGGGTACGGAAGAATCGTATCTCTAAGAGATGTTCGAGGGGTTGGATACACATTTACCTATGACCCCATGGGAAATGTGGTGCAGAAAGTCAGGCACACCTCCGGCAGGGAAATTAATCTAACCTTCTCTGGCGGCCGCTATACATCAGTAACGGATCCGAGCGGTAAGGTTTATACCTACCAGTACGACGGAATGCGGTTAATAGGGGTGATCTACCCTGATGGGCTTGGCAATAAGACCTATCACTACGAGGACTCCAGCCAGCCTAACGCGATCACTGGATATTCGATCAATGGCATTAGGAAGACGCGGTATGCATATCACCCTGACGGTCGGGTTCTGTATTCCGGGCTCGAAGGTGGTTCAGAGCGGGATACTTTCGCATACGGCAGCAATTGGACAGACGTTACGAATGCGCTTGGTCATACAACGCGGTACACCTTTTCTACCGTAGGTGGAGTTAAAAAGTTGGTGTCCGTGAGCCGCGCAGCAAGCACTGCCTGTACGGCGGGTATCTCTTCAAGACAATATGATTCTCGCGGTTATGTCAGTGTCGAAACGGACTTTGAAGGCTACCAACATTTTTATACATGGAATGACAAAGGACATTTACTAGAAGAGCGCGCAGGCGTGGGGCCTGCGCCGGGCAATAGTCAAGCACAACAACAACGAACCACTTATGGCTGGGATGATGGCCGTAATTTACTGGTGCGCGAATCACGCTATGGCAACAGCGGCAGCATTCAACAAGAAACCTTGTATACGTATTATCCCGATAGCAGTTCAACCCACGCCCGATTGCTTCAACAAATAGATGTTTGTGCACCAGATTGTGCAAGCGGCATTAAGCGTACGACTGCTTACACCTATAGTGTCTACTCTAATCGCATGATACAAACGATGATTGTGGACGGCCCATTGGCGGGTAATGGTGATGCGATTACCTACCAATACGATAGTGTTGGCAACTTGGTCTCTCTTAGCAACTCGCTAGGCCACACTACCAGCTGGTCTGAATATAACGGGCTGGGTCTTCCGGGGCGCATGATAAATGCTAACGGGTCTTCCGCACGATACAATTGGGATGCCCGCGGAAGGAATCTCACCACACGAATCGAAGCAGCCAGTGGCGATCGCACTTGGTCAAATGTATGGAATCCAGATAGCCAGTTAGCTTCGTCAACAGACCCGACAGGTCTTGTAACAACTTTCGTTTATGACAGTATCGGTAGGCTCACGGAGGTCCAGCAACCTAACCCGATAGCATATGGTGCAGGCGCGATCGATAGGCTTGTTACAACCTATAACGCTTTGGGTCAAGCAACACGCGAGCAAGCAGGCTATACGGTGCCTGGCGGTGGTCTTAATGTTACCCGCGACCTACGTTACGAGTATGACGCAGCTGGTTATCTGCATAAATCGCTGGGAAATAATGGTCAGGAAATTATTTTCATATACAACAGTAACGGGCAACTAGCCTCCAAGTCGATTACTGCTAGCCAGACGGAAGTCTATTTGTACGATTCGCACGGGCGACTTAAGCAAATTTCTGACGCCGCCTCTGCTGTAACTAGCATCACTTATGATGTCCTTGGCAGGCTCTCGAGCGTATCCGACCCGCGTAATTTGGTCACTTCATATTCATATAATGGATTTGGTGATCTGACGCAGTTAACGAGTCCAGATACTGGCACTACTACCCAACAATATAACGCTCAAGGCCAGCTCACTAGGATAACGCGTAGTGATGGTAGCTGGCTCGACTATAGTTATGATGCACAGGGTCGACTCAATAACGTTACCAGTCCCACTGAACGGAGGGAGTATGGATATGACTGGTGCGGAAATGGCAAAGGGATGTTGTGTAGTGCGGTAACTTACTCGGGCAGCAGCCTTATCACAATCCGGCACTACGGATATGACCCTGAGGGTCAACGTACTGTTCAGCGGGATCTTAACTATAACTTGGGCAGCGACGACTGGACTGGATATAGCTACGACAGCGCAGGACGCATAGCGGGAGTGAACTATCCCAGTGGTGTGGCAGTTGGTTACGGGTATAACCAAGGCAAGCTAAACGTTGTCCAGGCGACTATTGCGGGCACTCTATATAACGTTGCAACTGGAATTAAGCAACTTCCTTTTGGACCATCATCTGGGTGGAACTACGGCAACGGCGTGATCAAAGAGCGAAGCTATGATCTTGATGGGCGTATGACGGTCACGCATGATCATGGATGGTTAGGCCACACTATGGGATACAATACCGCAAACAACATTACCTCAATCAGCAACTGGTCAAGGCCTCAGTACAACCAGAATTATGGATACGACAATATGTCACGACTTACCAATGTGACGTATCCTGATCGAAATGAGGGGTTTGCATACGATGCGAATGGCAATCGGACACAACATCAATGGTACTGGTGGAGTCCTTCAACGCCTGAGATTTACAGCGTAGATGGTCTGAGCAATCGTTTAAATAGTACAGAATTTGGCTACTCGCATGATGCCCGCGGAAATCGGACTACCCAATCGCTGGGCGGGTCCACTGCCACTTACGGGTACGATGCATTTGATCGACTTCGTACAGTTACGTTGAATGTCAGCAGTACTTTTTTAAAACCAAATACTGCTGTCGAGACCTACCCCGCTGGAACGACAACGTTTACTACAAACGCACAAGACCAACGTGTAGCAAAGAGCGGGCCGTTGGGGGCTAGTCGGTATATATACTCGGGACAAAATACACTCGTAGCAGAGTCAAGCAATGCGGTGTGGACTAGTTATATTTGGGTGGATAATGAGCTGATAGGCCTTGTCCGTAATAATCAGCTCTACTATTCCCACGGAGATCACCTGGGCAGGCCCGAGGTAGTTACAAACCAATCTAATCAGAGCGTTTGGTTGTCCGCAAATTATGCGTTTGATCGAAGGGTTGTAGCAGACAGTATTGGTGGCCTCAATATTGGCTTGCCGGGTCAATACTATGATGGTGAAGCTGGGCTTTGGTATAACGGATATCGCTATTACGACAGCCGTGCAGGGCGGTATACTCAGTCTGATCCAGTAGGCTTGAGTGCAGGAATTAACACCTATGCCTATGTCGGGGGGAATCCGGTCAATCTGATCGATCCACTAGGACTCGAAGCCGGCGGCGGCTATTCGACGGGGCAGTATCAAATGGCGCAGCCAACTATTCCAACTGACCCATGCAGCAAAGAGGCAATGGCGGATTTGGTTGTGAATTCGATTCCAGCGGGCGCATACATTGAAGCTGGTATGGACGTTTTGGGAATCGATCTTAACTTCTTTACAGAACCGCAGGGCGTCCAACCAGGAAACTATGGTGAGGTGGATGCGCCTTTCGCTGCCGTTGGTTATGGTACTGATGCTGCCGCTCGTAAATTGACACAGAGAGCAAGCAATCAGGCGGGTAGAGCTGCGCAGTCTGGAATTCACTACTCGGTGAGAAATGGGCGTCTCAATAGAGCGGCGTCCTCTAGTGCCAAAGCTGCTGGCCTCAGGCGTGCAAGGAGTTTGCTCGGCCCCGCGGGGGCTATCGGTCAATTTTTTATGGATGCGGCCAAATGCGACTGCAATGGCAAGTAATCTTCAAGATTCTTATTGCAGTGCTGGCAGCGGGGGTGTTCGTCTATTCGCTGACATGGATTTTTTCTGGCGACGCAATGCTAAAAGACAGATTGCCGTCAGGAACGTTTGTGCTTTACGTTGGGGTGCTCTTGTTCCTTTGGGGCTACTCTGATAGCAGGATGTTTGACAAAGGAGTCTTTGCTCTGAGGACGAATCTCGTTAGGGCAGTTTTTGTCGCTTTAACGATTGTCGTCGGCATCGCAACATGGTTGCGCGTATCTAGCATTGACTCAGAGCCTTTTCATAGACTTGCCCCTGTTTTTTGGGGGCTTTCTTTGGGTTATTCGCTCGTAATCTTTGTTTCCATCTTCGGGGCCAGCTTTTTAGGCGTGATTGGTAACGTGCTGAAGCTAGGAAGGCGCGATTGAACCCGCGTAAGGCGGTTAAAAACCCGCCTCACGAATTTCCGCGTCGTGTAGGCGGGTCTCGACCCGCCGTATTGAAGCGACGAAGTCCCGAACTGCGAAAACGGGGACGGAGGAAGTTAATCCTCCGTAATCTCCCCGGTAGCCTTCCCTTCAGCCGAGACAGATTAAAAGGAGAACTTTTGGGCAGTCTATGACTGAAGGAGGTTTTCTATGCGCAAGAGCAAGTTCACTGAGTCGCAGATCGTGGCGATTACGAAGGAAGCGGACAACGGCACCCGATCAAGGACGTGGTTCGCAATCACGGGATCAGCGTACCGACTAGTTACAAGTGGAAGGGCCGTTACGGCGGGCATGCCAGGCCAGCAAGCTGCCCAGGGCCACGTGGTATCGGCCGGCGCCGGGCATGAACACTCTTACGCCGGCCGATGCGCGGCGGGGCCCAGCACGAGGATGGTGGTGCTCGATGCCAGCGGCTGAAAGTCGTCCGTCAGGAACAAGGTGCTCATCTGCCCATCGGGCACCAACGAATGGTGCCTTGCCGTCGGGAAATGGTCCGGATCGAGCGGATGCAGCGCACGCCGGCTCCGCCGAACCGATCAAGAAATACGACTCCCAGCAGTCGACCGTCTTCGGATTCGTGCCAAGACTGTTCTTGGACCAGATGCATCGCGCGGGCTTCTCGACAGTAACCGGCCAAGGCGTCAAAGCGAGCTAGACTAATTGGGTGCATACGTGGCGGCTCAGGGGAAAGGGCGCCTACGGACTATATGACAGGGCCTAATTTGCGAGATCAATGGGCGTGGCCCCAACACCCTAGACTTCGGCATCGTCGTTCATCTGAACGGCCGCTCGGTGGCGCCGAGCCGTGAGAAGCGACCTGCAGGTCATGGCCGATATCCGACCCACTGACTGGTCGGCACCAGCGCGTTGATAAGCGCGCCCCGGAATCAGAGGCCAATCAAGCCGGAGTCCGCAGTCAGTCGGATATATCGCCGCCTTCAGGACTAAGCCTGAGATTTCCGCCTGCTGCGGCGCGCGCCTGCGGTTGGAGCGGTTGTTAGAACGGGAGTAGCTAGGTCCCATAGATGCCAGATCTGGATGGCACCAGGTGCGCCGCCCCCCAAGTACGACCAATCGCGAGTGTGACTACTGCGTCCGGAGATCGGCGCATAGCTATCGTGTTCCATAAGCAGGACACCGGCTTCGGGTAGCGCGCGGAGCGACATGTCCGATGCCAAGCGATCGGACAGCGAGCTCATGGGCCGGGGTTTAGATTTCTGATAAGCGAGCATGATTCCGTCGCCCATGGCCCAAGCGTATTCGCCACGCACGAACCGACCAAGCCCGTTGGTCGCATACCCATCCATGGAGTGAGAGGTCGAGACAACCTTACTTTCGACGAATACTCCTACCCAGCGGCGCGTGCTCACCAGCGGCTCGTTCGCTAGGCGGATCACCAGGTCCGGATTCTTGTTGAGTTCCTGGCCGTCGTAATTGCAGATGCTTTCAGCCCGGATGACGCAGTCGATAATGGCGCTGGTGAAGCCAGGCACAGTCGGGGATTCTTCGCCCAGCATCTGATTCAGAAGCTGGCATATCGCATCGGTATATATGTCTTCTTCGGGAGCTTTGGGACCCGGCTTTAGCAGATGGGTGGCCGGATCGCTACAGATGATGCCCCAGGCATGCCGGATTGCCGTAGCCACGACACGCAGTATATGCAATGGTACTTGTCGAGGGAACCCATTGCGCTCGTTAATGTGCGGCAATGGATTCCCGATTAACGCCCCGGGCGCGACGGATGGGGCAACCATGCTCACCCAGCGTCTCGTGTGAGTATTGAGTGAGGGCGGCGGATAAGATCCAGCGCGAGTGTGCGCGCGGCGGTTGCGGACCAGTAACGACGCTGGTTGAGGATACCCACGGTTAAACCATCTTGTTGCGGAATCTCAACCAACGATGCATCGAGCATATCGCCGATGGCTAGGGAATTGATTAGGACCCTTGCGTCGAATGCCGGTGATATACCTGCTTCGCCAAGATGCAAGAATCGCCATGGCGAACTCGCATCCTGAGAAAAAACGGTGGCCTGCAATGAGCGGGGGCCGACTTGGAAGGGAAGCAATGTCTCGGCCAGAACTCGACCAAACGCTTCGGCCTCGAGCTCGGTGGGCGACTGCATCGAGTGCTTGCGGCGATGCGGCATGCCGCTGGCCAATCGATCGGCAATGAGGATTTCATCGGCCGGACGCAGCCGGTAGACGTCCCGCACCCAAGCATCGATTTCTTCGCGCGCAATTTGATTCTTCGTCCACAGGCGTTCGATTTTTAAAAGCTCGCTGCGCTGTTGGGCGGTCAATGCTTCCAGCGACGGCACAGGGAAGGTTTCAACCTCGTTCTTCAAGAGGCTCGGGCGCTCACACCCAAGCTTGCTACTCGTCATCAGGTTGAAGTACAGGAACAGCGCACTGTTGAATACACATGTCAGTAAGACCGCGAGCTCGCGAGGCTCTCTGGCGGTGTGACAACTGAAGCCGATGAATGACTCGCTGTAGGCCACATCCTTGCGAGCGATCAAGCCGAGCGGACATTCATCACGCGTGTTCGGCGACTCGCGAAGCAATGCGAGCGGCGCGCGGTAAATCATGCGCTCGCGCCGACGATGCACTCGAGTTGCTTCGAATCGAGGCAAGCTGTTCACAGGAACCTCTACCCAACAGGCTTCGGCAGCTACTGGCATAACCGGCATACGACGCAGAAATTCGGCAGGCATTCCAAGTGCTAGGCCTTGCTGACCTTGGTAGCCGTCGCCGGCAGCGACTTCACCTGAGGCGATTAGGTCCGACAGACGCGGAAAGCCTCGACTCAAGACGCGTTCGAGCAGCTCGACATCCAGCGTGTTGCCCTTGGCCAGCGTCTTGAACAGGTAGGGAGTGCTCGCCACCATTGATACGTCGGATAGCCATGCATCTTTACTGTCGATCCGGATGCGGCCTTCGCGATTGAGCTGGGTGTCTTCTACCGGCGTAATGGCGTGGAAGGCACTGTTGTCTGTCGCCGGTCGGTTATGGGCGACCAGCAGGCAAAAGGCGTGCTGCATCTTTGGCCAAACGTGTGTGTTGCGCAGTTCCAGTCCGTTCAACACGAACGAAACATCTACACCACGGAACAATGCCGTTCGTGCCTCGTGGCCGGCCGGACTGAGCTTATTAAGCAGGCGGCCATGGAGGGCAAAGGCGAGAACCCCGTCGGGCTTGACCCATTGGGTGGCTGCCCAGACGAAGGGCAGGTCTGGCACGCCATCCGGATTGCGGAGCGGCGTTATGCCGCGGGCTTGCATGCGCGACGCTGTAACCTCCGTTAGCCGCTTCACGCTCTGTTTGTGTTTCCAGGCGGTCCAAGGAGGATTGCCGATACAGCAATCGAACTGGTCGACAAAGCGGGCCGTGGCTTCGGGCGACAGACTGCCAAGTTCGACATTGTCATCGTCCGATGTCCACTCTTCGGCTGCCATCAGGACCGAGCCTTGCAGTGGTGCGAAGGTGAGGTTACTTAGCGTGCACGCATCTGGATCGAGTTCGAGTGCCGTGAGATACAACGCCAGCGCGGTCAATTGACGCGCTGCCGGATTGATGTCGAAGCCGACCAGCTGACTGTTAAGGATGGAACGAATTTCGTTGGTCCGCGGACGCACCCCTGTCGCTTCCCAGCGCGTACGCACGAGGCGCCGTAACATGCACAGGAGGAACACCCCCCCGCCCGATGCTGGATCCAGAACGCGTGCGGTATGCGCTTTGGGCCCAAGTTCTCTGAGGGCGCGGTCGACTAGGTACTCCGCAATATGACGCGGCGTGTAATAGACACTCTTGTCCTTAGCGCTGCGCGTTTCGAAACGGTGCGCGAACTGCTCGTAGACTTGGCTCAGTAGACCGACTGGTACGTAGGAGAAGTGCAGGTCCGACCATCGGAACCGACCTTGATAGGCACCATCACCTACAGGCCGATCGCCGCGTACGATCGCGGTGAGATCAGACAGCGCAGTGTTGTCTTCCACGCCGACCAACGAACTGAAATAGGCCAGACTCCCTTTGTCCGGTAGGCCCAATAGGTCGCCATTGAAAGTTTGGTCAAGCCAGAGGCTAGTCGCATGTGCGGCAGCGGGTGTAGCGAAGCAATCCGAGAGCGTGACCACTCCCGGAATCGGCTGATCCGCCGCCAAAATGCCGCGATCGCCCAAAAAACGCATGAACAGCGCACGTCCTACCAGCGCGAGCGCTTCTTCCGGGGAGCGCTGCCGCAGGGTAATAAGATGGTCTGTAGTGGCATTGAGGAGCTCAAGCATAAGCTCGTGGGCACCAATGCCCCCTGCACGAGTAGGGTCAGGCAGATCGCCGGCAACCAAGCGCGCTAGCAGCCCGGCATCGAGCTTAGGGGTGGTGAGCACAGGGGCTTGCTCGCTGCGCACCGCAGAGAGCGAGAACACCTCTACAGTCCCTGGACGCACCACCGCAGCATATGGCGCATCGTCGCGCAGCGCGAGCAGGCGCAAGACCTCACGCAGCTCCGCAACTGCGGACTTTGAGGCCGCTTGAACCCCTTCGATGACATAGACGAAAGGTTGCCCATCGTGCATTACCACCGCGGTGGGTGCGCGCTTCTCACGAACCAGACCTACGAAATCTAGCAGTGAGGGCGAGACGTCTGCGTCGCGCAACGCCAACACTTGGCCCGTCGGCAGGCTGAGGGCTTGGGCTAAACCGGCGGCGGTGAGCGGTGCAGAGGTCACGGGCCGACTCCAGGCTGCGCGCATCGTAGTCAAACGGGCCCCGAAATGGTACCCACTTGGATAATATCCATAAATTTGGATATTATCCAATTCAGAACACTCCTCTCAGGCGCCGATGGCCCGCACCGCCAACGATCCTGTTTACCGGCGGGGCTTCGCAGAACGCCTTCGTCAGGTACTCGAGAGCCAGCACGCAGGCTTAGGCGAGATTGCGTTGGCCTTGGGCTACAGCGACGACACCACACTACGGGCCGCAATGGCCGCGCGCTCGCAGTTGGATCTGGATCGGTTAGCGCGGTTGGCCGCTTGGGCGCAGGCGAAGGGGCAACCAATCGATCTACACTGGCTGCTTACGGGAACCACGGTGAAAAAAGCTGCTGACGCGGCGTCTGCAGCAAACTGGCTTACGCCAGAACGCGTTCAAGCTTTGCGAGTACTTGCAGAGTCCGTACCCTCCTTACCCGGGCCACAACCGCATGATCGCACCGCCGGATCTCACAGGACGCGACAGCGTGGCTCATCTGCCCGTACACGCTAGCGTTTATAGAGCGCCAGCGATAACCGCACGTAGGCGCGCTCCGGGCAACGCTCTTACAAGTCAATACAGTGCTTGTCGCCACATGCTTATGCCCCCGGGCTTTCCCTATCACCGACCTCAGTCATTGCGGCATCGCGCGACTTCCACCTCAGCATAGAAGCCGACATTCTCCTCGACGTCGAGCAGGTAGTCGCGATGCGCGCGCCACAGCTGGGAGCCGACGTGTGCCTCGATGTTGCGTATGGCATTGCCAGTGGCAATCCCGTGCAGCGCTAGGCGAAATTCGGATTCGAGCTGGACGTATTGTTCGAACATCTCTTGCGTGTCGGTAAAGGCTCTCGTCAAGCTCTCGCTGCGATCACCCATGCCCTCGAGCTGGTCGGTGATGCGCGCAGCAACTTGCCCAGAGGCGTGGACGAGCTCTCCCATCCGTTGCATGTTCTGAATGCTGCTACCCATGCCACTGCGCGACGCGCCTGGGTGGAGGCGCTGTTCGACTAGCTCGTACAGTGCATCGAGGAACCGATGCGCGCTGTCTAGGAACCGGTCGAGTTGCGAGCGAGAGGTGACGTTGAAAGCAGCCTCGTGGGCAACCAGATGTCGAGTCTGGAATATCAACTCGATGTCGGCCAACAGGCTTTGTGGGTCCCCCAGCAGCGGACCTGCGGCGCTTTGTGCTGTGCCGGGCGGTGCATCGGAGAAGAGCTCCTCTTCCCCAGGCTCGACATAGACCTTTATCTCCTGCAGGAGGATTCGAAATTTCTTTACCTTGGACTTGTGGCCGTTCGGCCCGGCGGCCTCAGAGCCTGGGGAAGAAAAGAGTGTCTCGAAGTGCAAGGCAATGTGTTCCAAGCTACTCACCGGCAGCGAATGCGAGATCAGATCGCCGAAGGAGATCTGTCCCGCACTCAACGCACGCGTAAGCTCGAAGTCGAAGCGAACGAACTTGAATTGCTCGGCCTGGGACAAGAAGTCACCACCAGAGTCCACCAGCTGCTTGATCGCTTCGCGAACGCCCACCTCAATGCACGAAGCGATGCCCATGACGTGCAGTGCCAAGGCTGCTCGGTCGGTATCGGCCAAGCGCCGGGTGCTGGCATCAAGAGTGTAGAGCTCGGTCCGAGCGTGCAGGCCGCTGCCGTTGGCGCGGGCATTCCTTGCCTGGATTTCGGTTACCAAATTGCGTGCGGCCATCCGCCTATCTCCTGCCCAACCGATCCAAGAATGAATCATGGAAAGTTAGTTGTCACATGCTGGTCCGCCCTGTCGCTGGACGTTATGGCGGGCCCCGATCCGGTACGACAGGGCGAACTCGCATGACCAAGGGGCTAATCAAGTTGCCTACCGACCAGCTACTGACCAAATTCACCTACTTCTATATCGCGCGTACGTCGCCGACTACAGTCATTAGCTGTGTGGCAATACGATTGCTGAAACGCTTGAGTGACGCGATCTCTGGCGGATTACCGGCGGCGTGGATGACTGCGCGGGCATGCGCATGTCCTTGGTTCTCAACCGATCGGATCCAGGAGTGGCCATCCCTGATGGATGATTCGATCTGCTGAATGATCGTGTACAGATCATCGCTGCTAAGGAGACGATGGCCGGAATTTCCCTCTCTTTCAGATAGCCAGATCACGCCCAAAGGAAGAGGCTGGCTCTCATTACGACGTTCGGGCTCGAAGACGTACGCGTACCGAGCTCCTACCCGAACCTCTGCGACGACAAACTGTCTTGGGATTGCTGCGTTCATTGCTCGACGTGATTCGGACGCCGGAACTCTGAATTCGTACACTTTCGACTCGCATGGAAGAAATCGATAGTGAGCAATGATGTGCTGCTTTCGGTGAGCCGACACTACGAATTCAGTTGCTTGCCGAATCGCGCGAATTGAATCCATGAGGCTAGGGCGTGGATCGGACATTTCATCGCCGTCGGTGAAAATGAGTGGAGCGACTGAGCGGCCTGGATTACCAAACGCCTGTGTTGAGCCTTGACCCACTTCAATGCTCTCGACTCCCTTGAGTCGCCCCCCTGATGCGTGAGAGTAAGGACTCGCAACGCGAGGAACGCGCCGGGCCGCCCGCTCATCCCTCGCAATGACATCATCGATTTCGATGGGCTCAAGAGACGGATTCCAGCCAAGATCGATATCGTCGATCTCGGCATGTGGGTCAGGTTCGAGAATCTTGCCGCCTCCCCCGTGGAGAGATAGACCATCGCCAAAGTTCGAACTCGACTGTGTGCTCACGATCTCAAGTTCCAGGTAAGGCTCGGGGGCATCGAAGCTTTCGATGTGAAGCACCAAGAGCTGCTTTCGCCCTTCTGGGTCTGCTGGTAGTCGAACGACCGACGCATCCCACGTTGCGCTGTTGTAAGGCAGCGGGACGATAGGGAGCCATTCCCGTATGTGCTTATGGGGCATCGGCTCAGGTGAAGCGAAGGCTGACTGAATCCAATTGTGGATGATGCGTAGTGCTCTGGCACCATCACTCGAGAAGACTGTACGGGCTAATCTTTTCGTCAGATCGTGCGTGAGCCTGGGAGTTGGCGTGATTCGCGCTTCTCGCGTGACCTCATTGATCCAGCCCGTTCCCTCAGGATCCCATGCTTGCAAAGATTCGTTCGAGAACGCTCCATTTATTAGCCCGCCGAGAACGCTGGGAAGTGCGCTCGGGATGCTGAAATAATGAGAGCGATAAACCTCACTGAGAGGGAGGTAGATTCGGCTAGGCTCTTTGTCTATCGAGCCCTCATCATGGCCACTTAGCTCCAATACGACTGTATTGCCGGTGTCACTTACCAGCTTGTAAGCAGGAGCCAGGCTGAGCTTCTTGGGATCCTCCCCTGATGTCGTGACGCCACGAGGTTTCGTAGCCGTGCTCTTGAGTACAAGCCTTTTCCGTACTAGCGGCTTTCCGACCATCGCGCCTCTGTACCAACGAGAGCCAATAATGAGAAATGGAAAGTCAGACGCTTTGATCCAGCGATAAAGATGGTCACTTGGGTCGCTGGATCCTTCATCCGCGAACACGGCCTGTACCTCGAGCCGACCGTCTTGCCATCTGCATCTCTTGATCCAGTTCAGGCGGTAAATCACGTCTGGATCAATGTCTGACAGAGCGGCGAGCCGGACATGCGCGGCTTTCATGACGGGATGCTGCAGAGTTTCGATGTCGGCTCGGTCCGAAACGCCATTGGGCCGGCAACAATCTCAAAAACGTCCAAGTTGTTTCCCCATTAGCAGCGATCCATCGCTTATCGGAGTCAGAAATGCCAGTGCTCGGAATCTAGATCAGGTGTATCGCCTTTGCAAATCGATTGCCCAATTAGCGTGTTTGATACACCTACCTGTCGGCGCCCTACGCCAAATGGCGAACTATCATGCAGCTTGAGGGGTGGAGATTCATCACGATGCCTGCACGTCACGCCTCAACAGACCTCGCAGCCAAGGTTGTAGAGGATCGCACGGCAAGTCTCCGAGGGAAAAAGTGAGCCGCTCGCAGCAAACTCGTTCAACCTATCTTGCATCCAGTTGACAAGATGCTGAACGGGTGCGTTTCAAGGTTGCATATTGGGCGAAAAATGTGTATATTGTGTGCAGGGAAAACGGACGGAGAGCAATGATGTCTGCCGTGCTTCAAGACTCGTGCGAAATCTTCCGCGAGCCGGGTAAGACCTACCTGTCGCCATCGAAGTTCGCCACCGTGATGGACCTCGATCTTGGTGTTGTCGCGGATGCCTTGGGTGTTCACCGCAACACGATGCGCCTGCACCCTGAAAGCCAGCGTACCCAGGAGCGACTCGGAGACTTCAACAAGGTTTATCTAGCACTCCTGGAACTCCAGTCGGACACGAAACGTGCCGCATTCCACATGAAGAATACCCCCATCCGCGTCTTGGGTCAGCGCACGCTGTTCGAGGCCGTCAAAGATGGTGATGCGGAGAAGGCATTGCGCTACCTCCTAACGATCTCTGGTGGTCAGAACGGATGAAGCATTCGGTGCTCGACGCGGGGGTTCCGTTGTTTCGGGCACACAATCCGAAATGGGCCTTCAAGCCACTGAGCGGCGCCGGCGCAGCAAGCGCCGGTGGTCGCTTCAACCGCCCAGGCGTTGCTGCTCTGTATCTCAGCACGGAACAAGTGACCGCCGCTGCGGAATACCAGCAAGACAACGACATCACAGATCCCTACTTGATGGTCGCCTACCTCTCCACTCTTCCGCCTCTCGTTGACCTGAGGCTTATTGACGACGATTGGGATGCCCTCTGGAGGGACTGGGACTGCGACTGGCGCCAGCTCGTCGTCGAAGGCGTAGAGCCGCCCAGTTGGACGCTCAGTGACATGCTCCTTACCCATGGTGAGACCGGGCTCATTTTTCCGAGCATTGCCGACGCCGGTGGCATCAATGTCGTTCTTTTCTCGGAACGCATCAGCTCGGACGCATTGGTACCTCACGACCCTCAGCATTTGTTGCCGGCCGATCAGGAAAGCTGGAAAAGTCGTTGAGCGACTTTTCGTAGCTTTGGAGTTCGCCCTGGAATTGCCGGCCTGAATCTGCCGGGTGCTAGAGCAGCTGTTTCTGCGCGTTGAGGGGCGTGTCCTGCACGATCGGGCGTAGTGCCGTCTTGAAATCCGCTTCGTCATTACGGAAAGGCCCACGCGGGATTCGCGCCCGCACGTAGAGGCCGGGCTTGTAGGGCACCGGATTCCCGAGGAAGTCGGTCGTGACGCCGTTCTTTTCGTGACTCTGCAGCTCGCCCTGGAAGTGGTGAACGTCCTTGCCGTCCGGGCTATGGGAGAACATCGCCTGCGTGTTGACGATCCAATGTCCCTTTTTCGACTTCCACTCGATTTGCCGCTTCAGGGTCGCCGTGTCCTTGACCTCGATGATCTCGCGGCCGCATTGCCTAGCGATGATGGTCGGCTCGCACAGGTGGACCCAGTGGCGGTTGTCGGCCCGGCGCAGCAGGTGCTCGGTGAACGTGGCTTCGTCCAGCAGGACCTCATCCGGCACATCGGCCAGGTCGATCTCCACCATGTTGTAGCCCCGGGCGATCACCCGCTCGCGCTTGGCCCAGTCCACGGCGTGGGTGACCTTGATCTCCACGTACAGGGGCTGCAGCACCGTGCGGCCGAGCAGGGCCATCACGTCGAGGTCGGGGCGCATCTGCCCTTCTCGCAGGGTGACTTCGGTCAGCGAGCCCGGCGGCAGAATGGCCATGACCGGGTGGAACTGGAGCTCGCCGTTGAGTGCGGACCAGGCCGGGAGCAGCAGCTGGCCGGCCTTGGCCAGCACTTCCTTGCCCATCCGGTGCAGGGCGCTTTCCCGCCCGCCGCAGCCGGGCGTAGCGGACTTGTGGCAGAAGTAGATCGTCCGCTTCCTGCCGGGAAACGGGTCGTTGCGCGCCGTCAACGGCTTGGCGCAGGCCGGGTCCGGGCAGACGCAGCCGCAGGCGTCACCCGTCGCAAGGGCCGTCTCCGAGGTTGCGACTGGCCGCCCGCAGGAGATCCCATGGCCAGCGTGTCCGTGCCTTGGTTGACTTGCTGAACGGCTAATGCTCGTCCCGCGCAAGGGGAGGAGTGGGCAAACGCAAACGCCAAAGCTTGAATGGTTGTCTATGGCAGCTTCCAGCTATGTCTTTGAAAACAATTGCTTGTGGGCGTTCTAGGTATTTTCACGCACAAAAACCGTGTTCTGCCGTGCGAATGATGCTCCGCACTAGATCTGACCGACCTGCCGCCACCATTTCGGCGGGAGTGAGTTCACCGCTGTGCGGTCTACAGAACCATTCTGCGGCTGTCTTTTCGTTCGGCCAAAGTGAGCTGATCTCATTTGCGAGTACAGGATCGACGTCCTGTAGCGCATGCCAAGTAGCGCGACATGCCTCCAACCGGGCATCGGACGCCAATCGAACGGCATCAACCGCATTTTGCAAGACATCCAACTTCATCGCCCATCTCCACACACTTGACTGGATGATAGGGCATACGGATCGCGGCAAAGCGGAAGAAAGGTCCTATAGGCTGGTGCGCGGAGTCTTATCTACTTTGAGCGAGTCGCACTTACTCTGAAATCTGTCAGCCGGCCAATGCCACCGCGCTCGCCGTGTGGTGCGGGCTGCGGAACGGCCGCTGCCGCCAGCGCGCCGGCTCGAACGGCTGCCCGGACACCGAATGCACGGCGGCGGTCTCCAGCGCCTCGGCCTCGTCCATCGGCGGCAGGATGCCGGGCAGCCGCGAGGCCAGCAGCGTCTTGCCGCAGCCCGGGCTGCCCACCAGAAGTAGATGGTGCTGGCCACAGGCCGCCACCTCCAGCGCGCGGCGCGCCTGCGCCTGCCCGCGCACATCGCGCAGGTCGGGCGTCGAGGCGGGAAGGATGGGCGAGGCGGCTTCGGCGCGGGGCAGGGTCTTCTGGCCGCGCAGCGCCGCGCAGACTTCCAGCAGTGTCCGCGCGACGGCGATGTCGGCGCGTCCGGCCAGCGCCGCTTCCGCGCCATTCGCGGCCGGCAGGATCAACCGGCGTCCCGCGTCGGCGGCGGCGAGTGCGGCCGGCAGCACGCCGGCGACCGGGCGCAGCTCGCCGCTCAGGCCGAGCTCGCCGAGGAACTCCACGGCATCCAGCGCCTGCAGCGGCAGCTGGTCGCTGGCGGCCAGGATGCCGAGCGCGATCGGCAGGTCGAAGCCGCCGCCTTCCTTCCGCAGGTCGGCGGGCGCCAGGTTGATGGTGATGCGGCCCGCCGGGAACGCCAGCTGCGCGCAGGCGATCGCTGCCCGCACGCGGTCCTTCGCCTCGCGCACCGCGGCCTCCGGCAGGCCGACGATCGACAGCGAGGGCAGCCCGCCACCGACGTGCACTTCCACCACCACCTGCGGCGCGCGCACGCCGACGCGCGCCCGGCTCATCACCCGGGCCAGTCCCATGTCATGTCATCCCACGCTGCGCGCATGGCGCAGCGCGGCCGGCGTCAGTGCGCCGCGCCGCCGTCGCCGCGGGCCGCCGCTTCCAGCTCGGCCACGATGCGTTCCAGCGCTTCGAGCTTCTCGCGGGTCTTGAGCAGCACCGCGCGCTGCACCTCGAACTCCTCGCGCGTCACCAGGTCCAGCCGCGCCAGCCCGGCCTGCAGCACCGACTTGAAGTTCTCCTGCAGTTCCTCGCGGCCTTCGCGCAGCGAGGGCGGCAGCAGGCCGCCGAGGCGGCGGGCAAGGTCGTCGAGTTGGGCGAGGTCGATCATGGCGGCGCTCCTGCGCGGTGGGCGAGTCCCGACGATGACGCGCCTTCGCGCGGTGCCGGCATCGGGCAAGCCCCGGGACGGGGGTGGGAATCCGGCGGCGTGCCGCGCGGACGATGGCTTAGAGTAGCCGCATCGACCGTGAGGAAAGCCTGCAATGAAGATGGTGATGGCGATCATCAAGCCGTTCAAGCTCGACGACGTCCGCGAAGCGCTGGCCGACGTCGGCGTCACCGGCATCACCGTCACCGAGGTCAAGGGCTTCGGCCGGCAGAAGGGCCACACCGAGCTCTATCGCGGCGCCGAGTACGTGGTCGATTTCCTGCCCAAGCTCAAGCTGGAAGTCGCCGCCACCGCCGGACAGGTCGACGCGGTGGTGGAGGCGATCCTGCAGTCGGCCGGCACCGGCAAGATCGGTGACGGCAAGATCTTCGTCTGGGACCTGGAGCGCGCGGTGCGCATCCGCACCGGCGAACTGGATGCCGACGCGCTCTGAGGCGCGGCGACCTCCCATTCCCTCTGTGGATCAGCCGGCCAGCGCCTTCGCCACGAACGGCGGCAGGTGGCGCGCGCCGGCGTGGATGTCGGCGCTGTAATACAGCGTGTCGAACGCCTTGCTGCGCGCGTCCGCCTCGCGGAAGCCGAAATCGCCGTCGCCGTTCTTGCGCGCCATGGTCACGCTCCACCAGCCGGTTGGATAGCAGGGCTGCGGGAAGGGCAGGGTCTGGAACGCGTCGAAGCCGGCCTTGCCCATCTCCGCGCGCATCTCCTTGATCAGGTCCAGCAGCACCAGCGGCGATTCCGACTGCTGCACCAGGATGCCGTCGTCCTTCAGCGCGCGGGCGCAGTCGGCGAAGAAGGCGGCGTTGAACAGGCCTTCGGCGGGACCGACCGGGTCGGTGGAATCGACGATGACGATGTCGACGCTGCCGGCCTCGCAGTTCTTCATGTAGGCCAGGCCGTCATCGAACATGATCTCGGCGCGCGGGTCGTTGTTGGATTCGCACAGCTCGGGGAAATACTTCTCCGCCATCCGCGTGACCTGCTCGTCGATGTCGCACTGGGTCACCTTCTCCACGCCCGGGTGCTTGAGCACTTCTCGCAGGGTGCCGCAGTCGCCGCCGCCGATGATCACCACGCGCTTCGGCGCCGGGTGGGTGAACAGCACCGGGTGCGTGATCATCTCGTGGTAGAGGAAGTTGTCGCGCGTGGTCAGCATCATCGCGCCGTCGATCAGCATCAGGTTGCCCCAGTCGGTCGATTCATAGATCTCGATCTTCTGGAACGGCGACTGCACCTCGTCCAGCTTGCGGGTGATGCGGTAGCCGATGGAGGAACCCGCGGGTTCGAAGTTCTCGTGGAGCCATTCCTGCTGGGACATGGACGCGATTCCGTAGGGCCGATGGATGGCCGGGAATTGTACCGGCGGCGCGCGGCCGCCCGATGACGCGCCGTTCGCGCCCTGTCCACGGCGCGCACGCGACCCTGCGTTGATCCCCCACGGAAGTCCCGCCATGGCCGCACGCAAAGCCGCGAAGCAGGTTGCGAAGAAGACCGCGAAGAAAGCCGCCGCCCCCGCCAAGGGCGCCGCCACCCGCCAGGCCGATGCCACCGCGCGCCGGCAACGCGCCATCCAGAAGCCGATCGACGCGCGCGACGCCCGCAAGCCGGCCGCGAAGAAAGACGAAGACAAGAAGCCGGTCCAGGCCGGCGCCCGCAGGCAGCCGACACGGTTGCCGGCGCAGCACGTGGCCAAGCCGGGCATCGAGGCCGACCTCGACCTCAAGCCGCGTTTCGAGGCGCCGGATTACCGCGGCAGCGGCAAGCTGGACGGCATGGTCGCGATCGTCACCGGCGCCGATTCCGGCATCGGCCGCGCGGTCGCCGTGCTGTACGCGCGCGAAGGCGCCGACGTCGCCATCTTCTATCTCAACGAGCACGAGGACGCGGAGGAGACCGCGCGCTGGGTGGAGAAGGAAGGCCGCCGCGCGATGCTCGTGCCGGGCGACGTGCGCGATCCCGCCTTCTGCGACCGCGCGGTGGCGAAGGTGGTGCGCACGTTCGGCAAGCTCGACGTGCTGGTCAACAATGCCGCCTTCCAGCAGCACGCCGACCAACTGGAAGACATCACCGACGCGCACCTGCAGGAGACGCTGCAGACCAACGTGGCCGGTTACCTGCACATGGCGCGCGCCGCGCTGCCGCACCTGCAGGAAGGCGCATCGATCATCAACTGCGGCTCGGTGACCGGCCTGTTCGGCAGCCCGAAACTCATCGACTACTCGACCAGCAAGGGCGCGGTGCACGCCTTCACCAAGGCGCTGGCGGCCAATTTGCTCGATCGCGGCATCCGCGTGAACGCGGTCGCGCCGGGGCCGGTCTGGACGCCGTTCAACCCGGCCGACAAACCGGCGGAGGAAGTGGCCGAATTCGGCCGCGACAGCGCCATGGGCCGCCCCGCGCAGCCGGAGGAACTCTCGCCAGCCTTCGTGTTCCTGGCCTCGCCGGTGATGTCGTCGTACGTCAACGGCATCGTGCTGCCGGTGATGGGCGGGCCGAAGGGCTGAAACGCGCCGTGCGGCACGCGCCCGTAGAATGGCGGGCCACATTCCGCGCGAACCGGCTGCCATGACCTGGTCCCTCGACCTCGCCCGCAAGACCTATTCCATCCCGCACTGGGCGGATGGCTATTTCGATGTCGGCGACGACGGCCGCATCGTCGTGGCGCCGAAGGGCAAGCACGGCCCGCGGATCGCGCTGGCCGAAGCGGTGGACCGGGCGCTGGCCGGCGGCGCCAACCTGCCGATGCTGGTGCGCTTCCCCGACATCCTCGGCGACCGCCTCGGCAAGCTGCAGGCGGCGTTCGCGCAGGCGGGGAAGGACTGGGACTACAGCGGCGGCTACACCGCGGTCTACCCGATCAAGGTCAACCAGAACGCGGGCGTCGCCGGCACGCTGGCCTCGCACCACGGCGAGGGTTTCGGGCTGGAGGCCGGCAGCAAGCCGGAACTGATGGCGGTGCTGGCGCTGTCGCGCGCCGGCGGGCTGATCGTCTGCAACGGCTACAAGGACCGCGAGTACATCCGCCTGGCGCTGATCGGCCGCAAGCTGGGGCTGCAGACGTTCATCGTGATCGAGAAGCCGTCGGAGCTGCGCATCGTGCTGGAGGAAGCGGCTGCGCTCGGCGTGGAGCCGGGCATCGGCGTGCGCATGCGGCTGGCTTCGCTCGGCGCGGGCAAGTGGCAGAACAGCGGTGGCGACAAGGCCAAGTTCGGCCTCAACCCGCGCCAGGTGCTGGACCTGTGGAAGCACCTGCGCGACGCCGGTATGGGCCATTGCCTCAAGCTGCTGCACTTCCACATGGGCTCGCAGATCAGCAACGTGCGCGACATCGCCAACGGCATGCGCGAGGCGACCCGCTACTTCGTGGAGCTGTCGAAGCTGGGGGCGGAGATCAGCCATGTCGATGTCGGCGGCGGACTCGGCATCGACTACGAAGGCACGCGCTCGCGTTCGTACAACTCGGTCAACTACAACATCGCGCACTACGCCTCCAGCATCGTCCAGCCGCTGGCCGATGCCTGCGCGCAGAACGACCTGCCGCAGCCGCGCATTGTCACCGAATGCGGCCGCGCGATGACCGCGCACCACGCCGTGCTCGTCGCCAACGTGAGCGAGGTGGAACAGGCGCCGGAAGGCCGCGTGCCGCCGCAGAACGACGACGAATCCAACCCGGTCCGCCAGCTGCGCGAACTGCATGACGAACTGCCGCTGCGCCCGGCCGTGGAGATCTTCCACGAGGCCGCGCAGGCGCATGCCGAAGGCCTGGCGCTGTATTCGCTCGGGCAGATCGACCTGGTGCAGCGCGCGCGCATCGACGACCTGTTCTACGCCATCGCCCATGCGGTGAAGGCGCGCCTGACCTACGACGAGAAGAGCCACCGCGATCTGCTGGACGAACTCAACGAGCGGTTGGTTGACAAGTATTTCGTCAACTTCAGCGTGTTCGAGTCGATGCCGGACGTGTGGGCCATCGACCAGGTGTTCCCGATCACGCCGATCGAGCGCCTGGACGAGCCGCCGACGCGGCGCGGCATCATCGCCGACCTGACCTGCGACTCCGACGGCAAGATCGACGTGTACGTGGAGAACGAGGACCTCGACACCTCGCTGCCGCTGCACGAACTGCGCAAGGGCGAGAGCTACCGGCTGGGCTTCTTCCTGGTCGGCGCGTACCAGGAGATCCTCGGCGACATCCACAACCTGTTCGGCGACACCGACGCGATCGAAGTGAAGGTGGACGGCGACGACTGCCGCATCGTGCAGCAGCGCCGCGGCGACACCACCGACGTCATGCTCGACTACGTCGGCTACAAGCTCGACGACCTGCGCCGCGCCTACCGCGCCCGCGTCGGCGCGGCCGACCTGAGCAAATCCGAGGCCGCCCGCTTCAACGAGGCGCTGGAGATCGGGCTGACCGGCTACACCTACCTGGACGACTCGCCGATCGAGTGAGGATGCCTGCGCCGCCCGGCCGGCTTCAGCCTTGGCGATGCACCTGGAAGCCGGCGAAGCTCTGGTTCACCGGCATCGTCTCGAGGCGGTTGATGTTGAGGTGCGGCGGCAGCCGCGCCAGCCAGAGCACCTGCTCGGCGATGTCGTCGCCGGTGATCGGCGCGGCGCCCTGGTAGAGCGAATCGCTGGCGGCCTGGTCGCCGCCAGTGCGGACCAGGGTGAATTCGGTTTCGGCCATGCCCGGCTCGATGCTGGTCACGCGCACGCCGCTGCCGTGCAGGTCGCTGCGCAGGCCCAGCGAGAACTGGGTGACGAAGGCCTTGGTGCCGCCGTAGACGTTGCCGCCGGGATAGGGATAGCTCGCCGCGATCGAGCTGATGTTGACGATCAGGCCCTTCGCCTCGATCAGCCGCGGCAGCAAGGCGTGCGTGAGCGTGACCAGCCCGGTGATGTTGGTGTCGATCATCTGCCGCCACTGCGCCAGGTCGGCGCGTTGCGCGGGCGCGGTGCCGAGCGCGAGGCCGGCGTTGTTCACCAGCAGGTCGATGCGGCCGAATGCGGGCGGCAGGGCGTCGATCGCGGCGGTGACCGCATCGGCATCGCGCATGTCGAAGCAGGCGGCGTGCAGCGCGTCGCCGGCTTCATCCTTGAGTGCCTGCAGCCGCTCGGCGCGGCGGCCGGTGGCGACGACCTGCCAGCCCTCGCGCAGCAGGCGGGTGGCGATGGCGCGGCCGAAGCCGGAGGTGGCACCGGTGACGAAGGCGGTTTTCGAAGTCATGGCGGGGCGCGCGGTGGAAGGCGCCCATTGTGCCGCTTCACCAGACGAACGGGACCAGCCGCCAGGTCCGCCGCGCGTGCGCGGTCCAGGCCTCTCCGAAGTGCGCGGCCAGCGCCGCCTCCTCCACGTGGATGCGGCGCAGGAAGGCGAGCGGGACCGGCAGCATCAACACGACCAGGCTGAGCACGTTGCCGAGCGCCAGGCCCATGCCGAGGAAGAGCATCAACGCGCCGGTGTAGGACGGATGCCGCAGCCAGCGGTAGGGCCCGTGCTGGATCAGGCGCTGGTCGTCGCGCACGGCCACGTCCACGGTGAACCAGCGGTCGAGCGTGCGCACCGAGATCCAGCGCAGCAGCAGGCCGCCCGCCATCAACGCGATGCCGGTCCAGAACAGCACCGACTGCAACGGCTGCGGCCAGTGCAGCCAGCCGGTGTAGGCCGCCAGCACCGCGAGGAACACGCTGGCGCCGATCACCCGGTGCAGCAGGCGCAGCGTGCCGTCGTCGCGCGAGGCCTGGCCGCCGCCCGAACGCCGCCGGCGGCCGAGCCAGAATTCCAGCGCGACCCACAGCGCGACCAGCGTGTAGAAGATCAGCATGCGACTCATGCTGGCGGCCGCTTGCGCGTCGCCGCCGGCTTGGCGGTTTTCGAGGCGGGCTTGGGCGTGGATTTGGTCGAGGTGGTGGCTTGAGCGGCCGCCGCCGCCGCATCCACCATGGGTTTCGACTTGCGCGCCCGCGCTCCGCTTGAACGCGGGCGCGTCTGCGCCTTGGTCGCGCGATGCTTCTGCAGCATCTCCTCGGCCAGCACCACGTCCTCGCTGAGGATGCCGGCGGCCTTGGCGATGGCGATCCTCGCCGCGGCCTTGTTCTCGTCCGGGCTCGCCAGCAGCAGTTCGCGGATCGCCTCGCGCACCGCCTTCTCGGCGTTGCGGTGCAACTGCACGTTCTCGCCCCGGCGCAGCAGGGCCATGATGGCGTCGACCACCGGCTTGATCAGTGCGGATTCGATGGCCATGGCATTCTCCTTGGCCTGCAGTGTGCCGCATGCGCGTCGCACCCGCTGCGAAGCCCGGAGGAGGCCCGATGCACCCGCACGCAACGACCGATTGGCTGCCGATGGACGACGGCCTCGCGCTGCGCACGTACGCATGGCCGCACACCCGTGCAGGCGATTCGCGCGGGACGGTGCTGATCGTCCACGGCCTTGGCGAACACGCGGCACGCTACGCCCACGTCGCCGCCGAACTGAACGCGTGGGGCTTCGATGTGCGCGCCTACGACCAATACGGGCATGGCGAATCGCCGGGCAAGCGAGGCACGCTGACCTCGAACGGTCGCCTGCTGGATGACCTGGCCGCCGTCATCGACCATCTGCGCGGGGAAGCCGGCGCGGACACGCCGCTGGTCCTGCTCGGCCACAGCATGGGCGGTGCGGTCGCCGCGCGTTTCGTCGAACGCGGGCTGCGGCCGGTCGATGCGCTGGTGCTGTCGTCGCCGGCGCTGGCCTCGGGCATGCGCGGCTGGCAGAAGGCGCTGGCGCGGGTGCTGGCGAACCTCGCGCCCGGCATCACGATCGGCAACGGCCTGCCGATCGAGCGCATCTCCCACGACGCCGCGGAGGTGGCCGCCTATCGCCACGATCCGCTCTGCCATGACCGCGTCGGCGGGCGGATGGCCTGCTTCATCGATGCGGCGGGTCCGGCCGCCATCGCGGCGGCGCCGGCGTGGCGCGTGCCCACGCTCCTGCTCTATGCGGGTGACGACCATCTGGTCGATGCGGCGGGCAGCCGGGCCTTCGCCGAAGCCGCGCCGCCGGACGTCGTCACGACCCAGGCCTTTCCGCGGCACTACCACGAGCTGTTCAACGAAGCTGACCGCGCGCCGGTGTTCGACGCCCTGCACGCGTGGCTGGACGCGCGCTTCCCCGAAGCCGCATCGGCATCCACATCGTCATGACCATCGCGCATGAAAAACGCCGGGCATGCCCGGCGTTCCGTGGGTGTGGCGAGGCGGCTTACTTGGCCTTGACCGCGACCGCCGGCAAGCCGCCACTGGACAGCTTGGACTTGGCGTCCGCCAGCTCCGAGGCGGTGGCGTAGGGCCCCATCCGCACGCGGTACATGGTCTTGCCGTTGATGCTGGCCGATTCCACCCGCGCGTTGAGCCCGAGCATCGCGATCTTGGCCTTGACCGCCTCGGCGTCGCCGCTGGCCTGGAACGCGCCGGCCTGCAGCACGTAGGGCGTGGAAGCGGTCGGCGGCTTGCTCTCGGCGATCGGCGTGGTGGCCGGTTTCGCCGTGGTGGATGCGACCGGCACGGTGGCCGGCTTCGGTGCCGGCTGCGCGCTGGCGACCTGCACCGGCTTGGCCGGGGCGGGCGTGCTGCCGGCTTCGGGCAGCGGCTGCGGCAGGCCGGCGGCCGCGGCGGTGGCGCGGGCCTGTGCATCGGCGGCCTGGGCGGCGGCATCCAGGCTGGCGGCGCTGTCGGCCTTGGCTTCGGCGGCCTTGCGGCGCGCTTCCTCGCGGGCGATGGCGGCGATCTGGGCGTCGGTCATCGCCACTTCCTCGCCCGGCAGCAGTTCGTAGAAGTCGAAGTTGCCGGCCTTGTCGGTGGCTTCGGCCGGCTTCGCCGGCTTGGCGGCAGGTTCGGCGCCGACCGGCTCGAACGCGCCATCGGTTTCGCTGCTTCCCTGCGGCTGTGCGTCCGGATTGGCATGCGGCGCACCGATGCGGAAGAAGCCGCCTTCGCCGTCCTTGCCGCCCATGAAGCGGGGCGCCATGAGCACGGCCACCAGCGCCAGCAGCACGCCGATCACCAGCCAGGCCCAGCCCGGCAGTCCGTTGTTGCCGCCACCACTGCGACGGGCCTGGGATTTTCCGCGACGTGCGGCCATCAGTTCCTGCTCCTGCTCACATCTTCTCGGGCGCGGACACGCCCAGCAAATCCAGCCCGTTGGCCAGCACGCGCGCGGTGGCGGTGCAGAGCGCGAGGCGGGCGTCGCGCTCGTCGCCATCGGCCACCAGCACCGGCTGCGCGTGGTAGGCGGTGTGGAAGGCGGTGGCGAGGTCACGCAGATACTGGGCGATGGCATGTGGCTCCAGCGTGACCGCGGCGGCCTCCACCACCTCCGGGTAGCGCGAGAGCTCGACCATCAGCGCCTGGCTGGCGTCGTCCTTCACGACATCGAGCTTGTCCAGCCCGTTGGCGATGTCGACGCGGAAGCCCTTCTCCGCGGCCTGGCGCAGCAGGCTGTGCACGCGGGCATGCGCGTACTGCACGTAGTAGACCGGGTTGTCGTTGGACTGCGAGCGGGCCAGGTCGATGTCGAAGGTCAGCTGCGAGTCGGGCTTGCGCGCGATCAGGAACCAGCGCACCGCGTCCTTGCCGGTCTCCTCGATCAGGTCGCGCAGCGTGACGTAGCTGCCGGCGCGCTTGGACAGCTTCACTTCCTCGCCGCCGCGCATCACCGTGACCATCTGGTGCAGCACGTAGTCGGGATAGCCCTGCGGGATGCCGGCGTCGAGCGCCTGCAGGCCGGCCTTCACCCGCGCCAGCGAACCGTGGTGGTCGGCGCCGAGCTCGGTGATGGCGCGCTGCCAACCGCGCTGCCACTTGTTGCGGTGGTAGGCGACGTCGGGCACGAAGTAGGTGAAGGTGCCGTCGGACTTGCGCATCACGCGGTCCTTGTCGTCGCCGAAGTCGGTCGAACGCAGCCAGAGCGCGCCGCCTTCCTCGTACGTGTGGCCGTGGCGGACCAGCTCGGCGACGGTCTCCTCGACCTTGCCGTCGGCGTACAGCGACGACTCCAGGAAGTAGTTGTCGAAGGCGACCGCGTAGGCGGCCAAGTCGGCGTTCTGCTCGCGGCGCAGCCAGGCCACCGCGAACCGGCGGATGGCGTCGAGGTCGGCGATGTCGCGCGCGCCGGTGACGGTCTCGCCGTCCACCTCCACGCGGTCGCCGCGCAGGTAGGCGTCGGCGACGTCGGCGATGTAGTCGCCGTTGTAGGCGGCTTCGGGCCAGTCGGCGTCGCCGGGCTTGAGGCCGTCGAGACGCGCCTTCACCGACTTCGCCAGGTTCTCGATCTGCACGCCGGCGTCGTTGTAATAGAACTCGCGGATCACCTGCCAGCCGTTCGCCGCCAGCACGCGGGCGATGGAGTCGCCGATCGCCGCCGCGCGGCCGTGGCCGACATGCAGCGGGCCGGTCGGGTTGGCGGAGACGTATTCCACGCCGACCGTCTGCCCGGCGCCGCTGTCATTGCGGCCGTAGGCATCGCCGCGCGCGTGGATCTCGCGCACCACGCCATGCCAGGCGGCCGGCGCGAGGTGGAAGTTGATGAAGCCCGGCCCGGCGATCTCGGCCTTGGCGATGGTGGCATCGGCCGGCAGCGCGTCGACCAGCGCCTGCGCGACGGCGCGCGGGTTGCTGCGCGCGGCCTTGGCCAGCAGCATCGCGGCATTGGTGGAGAAGTCGCCGTGGCTCGATTCGCGCGGGCGCTCGATCACGAAATCGGGCGTGGCGGCATCGGCGGGCAGGGTGCCTTGGCTGCGGAGGGCTTCGATGCCCCGGTCGACCAGGGCCTTGAGCTGGGATTTCACGAATGGATCGGCAGTTCTGCGGCTGTGTAGTTTACGGCAGGCCGCCGCCGCATCCCCGGAAACGCGCGGGATTCCGGTCCGCCGCGTTCAGACCCAGCCGCGCGCGGCCAGCGAGACCGGCGGCCCGTCGGCGATGACGAAGTGGTCGAGCAGGCGCACGTCGACCAGGGCCAGTGCCTGCTTGAGGCTCTGGGTCACCGCGCGGTCGGCGGCACTCGGCTCGCGATGGCCGCTCGGGTGGTTGTGGCCGACGATCACCGCCGCGGCGTTGTGCAGGAGCGCGCGCTTCACCACCTCGCGCGGGTGGACCTCGGTGCCGTCGATGGTGCCGGTGAACAGCTCCTCGAAGGCCAGCGCGCGATGCCGGGTGTCGAGGAACAGCGCGGCGAAGACCTCGCTGGGGCGGCCTCGCAGCCGTTGCGCGAAGTAGCGGCCGGCGGCGGCCGGGTCGGCCAATGCCTCGCCGCGCTCCAGCCCGGCGGCGAGGAAGCGGCTGCCCAGTTCCAGCGCCGCGGCCAGCGTGCAGGCGCGGGCCGGACCGATGCCGCGCAGCTTCGCCAGCGCCACGGGCGGGCGTTCGAGCAGGGCGCGCAGCGGGCCATGCGCCGCCAGCAGGCCGCGCGCGGTGGCGACCGCGTCTTCGCCGCGCAAGCCGGAACCGAGGAACAGCGCCAGCAGTTCGGCGTCGGAGAGCGCCGTCGCGCCGTGGCGCAGCAGTTTCTCGCGCGGGCGTTCGTCGGCGGGCCATTCACGGATGCGCATCGCGGAACCCTGTCGGAAGCAGCCGACAGGCTGGCCGGCGGGGGTGTGCGCCGACATCGGGCGGAAGAGGGGTTCGGTTAAGCTGGCGGCCCGTGCCCGCGTAGGAATCCGGTCGAGCCGTGCAGATGCCCTCACCCCAACGCGTCCTGTTGTGCGTCTGCGGCGGCGTGGCCGCCTACAAGGCGGTGGAACTGGTGCGGCGGCTGCGCGAGCGCGGCTGCGAAGTGCAGGTGGCGATGACCGACAACGCGCTGCGCTTCGTCGGCGCGACCACCTTCCAGGCGGTGTCCGGGCAGCCGGTGCGCCAGAGCCTGTGGGATGAGGCCGCGGAGGCCGCGATGGGCCACATCGAACTGGCGCGCTGGCCGGACGCCATCGTCATCGCCCCCGCCACGGCGAACACGCTGGCGAAGCTGGCGCACGGTTTCGCCGACGACCTGGTGTCCACGCTCTGCCTCGCCACCACCGCGCCGGTCTTCGTCGCGCCGGCGATGAACCACCGGATGTGGCTGCACCCGGCCACGCAGGCCAATATCGAGACGCTGAAAGCGCGCGGCGTCACCGTCATCGGCCCCGGCGTCGGCGCGCAGGCCTGCGGCGAGACCGGCCCCGGGCGGATGAGCGAGCCGGCCGAGATCCTCGATGCCGTGATCGGGACCGGCGCGTGAGCCTGGCGGGGACGCGGATCGTCGTCAGCGCCGGGCCGACTTTCGAGGACATCGATCCGGCGCGTTTCATCGGCAACCGGTCCAGTGGGAAGATGGGCTTCGCGCTCGCCGCCGCCGCCGCGCGCCGCGGGGCCGAAGTGGTGCTGGTCGCCGGCCCGGTCCACCTGCCGACGCCCGAAGGCGTGGCGCGCGTCGACGTGCGCAGCGCCGCCGACATGCACCACGCGGTGATGGCCGCGCTGCCGGCGTCGGTCTACATCGGCGCGGCGGCCGTCGCCGACTTCACCCCGCGCGCGTTTTCCGACACCAAGCTGAAGAAGACGCCGGGCAGCGAAACGCTGACGCTGGAACTGGTGCGCACCCGCGACATCCTGGCCGATGTGGCGGCGCATGCCGCGCGCCCGCGCCGGGTCATCGGCTTCGCCGCCGAAACCCACGACATCGAACGCTATGCGCGCGGCAAGCTGGAGGCCAAGCGCGTCGACATGATCTGCGCCAACCGCGTCGGCGTGGCCGGCAGCGGCTTCGAGGCCGAGGACAACGCGCTGCAGGTGTTCTGGGCCGGCGGCGAGGCGATGCTCGGCCCGGCGCCCAAGACCGCCATCGCCGACGCGCTGCTCGACCTCATCGACAAGGAATTGCCCTGATGCACCACGTGCTGCAACTGAAAGTGCTGGACGCGCGCTTCGGCGCGGAATGGCCGTTGCCTGCCTACGCCACCGAGGCCAGCGCCGGGCTGGACCTGCGCGCCGCGCTCGATGCGCCGCTCACGCTGGCGCCCGGCGATACCGCGCTGGTGCCGTCGGGGATCAGCATCCACATCGCCGACCCCGCCCTGTGCGCGGTGATCCTGCCGCGCTCCGGCCTGGGCCACAAGCACGGCATCGTGCTCGGCAACGGCACCGGGCTGATCGACGCCGATTACCAGGGGCCGCTGATGATCAGCGTGTGGAATCGCGGTCGCGAGGCTTTTACGATGCAGCCGGGGGATCGCATCGCGCAGCTCGTGCTGTTGCCGGTGGTCCGCGCCACCCTGCAGGTGGTGGATGAATTCGAAACAAGCGCACGCGGGGCCGGTGGGTTCGGCCATACCGGCGTGCAATGACGGGGACGATGATGAGCGACAAGACCAGCAAGCTTCCGAAACTCTCCCTGCAGCTCGGCGCGCCCGACAAGGCGCTGCCGCTGCTCGCGCTGCTGCTGGCCCTGCTGGGCGCCTGGCTGCTGTGGTCGGGCGTGCGCCAATGGCGCGCCGATGCCGCCGGCACCGCATTGCTGGCCGAACGCGACGCGCTGGCGCAGAAGGCCGCACAGGCGGTGACGCAGGTGCGCAAGCGTGCGGTGGAGGCGGCTGCCGACCCGGCGGTGAGCGCCGCTGCCGCCGGCACCGATCCGCAGGCGCTGGCCCAGGCCTTCGCCGCCGCCGCCAAGGGCGCGACCGAAACCGCCGTGTTCCCGCCGGATATGCAGGCGGCCTATGCCGGCCTGCCGGCGACCGGCTACGGCAAGCTGGCCGTGGTGGAAGCCGTGATCGCCAGCGGCAAACCGGAAGTGCGGGTGGCGCGTGCGGCCAAGGGCAATGCGCTGGTCGCGGCGGTGCCGCTGGCCGGGGGCCGGGTGGCGCTCGCCGCCTATCCGATGCAACCGCTGCAGGCGGCGCTGGGCTCGGCCCATGCCGGCACCGGTTACCTGGCGTTGCGCCAGGGCAACGCGACCATCGCCGAAACCGGTGACACCGCCTTTGCCGACAGCGCCGAGGGCAAGGCGACCAAGGTATCGGGCACCGACCTGCGCGTGGCCACCGGCATCGCCACGACCGAAGCCGGCCCGTTCGGGCTGGGGGCGCTCGCCAGCCTGATCGGCGGCGTGCTGCTGCTGGCGCTGGCCGCGCTGGCGCTGATGTGGCCGAAGCTCAAGGCGCGCCGCGCCGGCGAGGCCGTCGCCGAGGACGAAGTCACCCTGGAACAGGCCGTGGCCGCCGAGCACGCCGATGCGCCGGCGCCGGTGATCTCCGACGGCGTGCCGCTGTCCGCCGTGCCGGCCACCGCGCTGGCCGCCGCCGCGTCGCGCGAAGACGGCGTGCCGCCGCTGCCCGTGGCCGACATCCCGGCGGTGGATCGCGGCATCTTCCGCGCCTATGACATCCGCGGCGTGGTCGGGCAGTCGCTGAGCGCGGATGTCGCCCGCGCCATCGGCCAGGCCATCGGTTCGCTGATGAACGACAAGGGCCTGAAAGAGATCGTGGTGGGCCGTGACGGCCGACTGTCCGGCCCGGAGCTGGCCGGCGCGTTGATCGAAGGCCTGCGCAGCACCGGCCGCGACGTCCTCGACATCGGCCTGGCGCCGACGCCGCTGGTCTACTTCGCCGCCGCGCAGCAAGGCAACGGTTCCTGCGTCGCGGTGACCGGCAGCCACAACCCGCCGGACTACAACGGTTTCAAGATCGTGGTCGGCGGCGAGACGCTGTCCGGCGACGCCATCGCCGACCTGCACCAGCGCATCGTGGGCGGGCGCCTGCACCGCGCGCCGCAGCCGGGCACGCTCGACAGCCGCGACATGGCCGCGGAATACGTGCTGCGCGTGGCCTCCGACATCCAGCTCGGCCGCCCGCTGAAGGTGGTGGTCGATGCCGGCAACGGCGCCGCCGGCGAGCTGGGCCCGAAGGTGCTCGAAGCCATCGGCGCCGACGTGGTGCCGCTGTATTGCGAGATCGACGGCCACTTCCCCAACCACCATCCCGACCCCAGCGAACCGCACAACCTCGAGGACCTGCGGCAGGTGGTGGAAGCCGAAGGCGCCGACCTCGGCATCGCCTTCGACGGCGACGGCGACCGCCTCGGCGTGATCACGCCCGGCGGCGCCAACATCTTCCCCGACCGCCTGCTGATGCTGTTCGCCGCCGACGTGCTGGATCGCCAGCCGGGCGCGGTCATCGTCTACGACGTGAAGTGCAGCGGGGCGTTGATGCCCTTCATCCTGCGCCATGGCGGCAGCCCGCTGATGTGGAAGACCGGCCATTCGCTGATCAAGGCCAAGATGCGCGAAACCGAGGCCGAACTGGCCGGCGAGATGAGCGGCCACTTCTTCTTCAAGGAACGCTGGTACGGCTTCGACGACGGCATCTATTCCGCCGCCCGCCTGCTGGAGATCCTGGCCGCGCGCGACGAGGGCGCCGATGCCGTCTTCGAGGAAATCCCCGAGGGCGTCAGCACGCCGGAACTGAAGATCCCGGTGGAGGATCCGCACGCCTTCATCCAGCGCTTCGTCGGCGAGGGTGATTTCGAAGGCGCGCGTTCGGTGACCATCGACGGCCTGCGCGCCGACTGGCCCGATGGCTGGGGCCTGGTGCGCGCCTCCAACACCACGCCGATCCTGGTGCTGCGTTTCGAGGCGAATGACGAGGCCGCGCTGGCGCGGATCCAGGAGACCTTCCGCACGCGCCTGCTGGCGCTCGACCCGGGCCTGTCGATCCCGTTCTGATCGGGTCGCGATGACGCGCGGGGGCAGCCCCGCGCGTGGCGCTCAGGCGCGCGGGGCATTGGCCGGCGCCGTCGCGGACGGCGGCAGGCCGGTGGCAGGGTCGAGGCCCTTGGCCTTGCGGTAGCGCGACAGGGCTTCCTGCAATTGCGTGTCGAGGTTGGCGCGTTCCTGCTGCTGCAGGCGGTAGCTCTCCTGCGCATCCACGACCGAGGCGCGCTGGGTCAGCACGTTCTGCGCCAGTTTCGCCGGCACCTTGCCGCCCTTGAGCTCGGCGTCGGCGGCGGCGTGCAGCAGCTGCAGCAGGCTCTGGCGCTGGTTGTCGATGGCCATCTTCGAGGTCTTCAGGCCTTCGTCGACCATCTCGTAGCGGATCTTGTAGGCACGTCGCAGCGCCTCCTCGGATTCGTAGGACTCGGCCAAGGCCATGTCGCGGCGCTGGTCGGCCAGCGCCTGGTCGGCCTGGGCCTGGGCCTCGGCCTTTCGCACTTCCTGCGCGGCTTGTTCCTCCGGCGTCAGCGCGCGGTCGATGTGCTGGCCGGGCAGGCCGCTCTTGCCGCTGATCTCGGTGCGCGCGCTGTTGACCGCGGAGGCGGGCAGCGCGTCGCCGCAGACCTTGCGGCCGCCTTCGTTCCAGCAATACAGCTTCTTGCCGCCGGCCGCCTGCTGCTGGGCCGTGCCGACCGTGGCGGTCACGGCCAGCGCCAGGAACAGCGTGCCGCGTTGGAGCTTCTTCATCGGTATTTCCCCCTTTCGCGGACTCAGCCGCCCGCGCCGTAACGCTGGCGATAGGCGCCGAGCGCTTCGCGATAGTCGGAAAGTTCCGGCCTTTGCGCCGAGAAATCAAGCAGGTCGGCAAGGCTTGCGACGGCGATCACGGGAATCCCGTGCTCCTCGGCCACGCCCTGGGCGGCCGAACGCGGGTCGCCCTCGCGGACGATCTCCTGCCGGTCCAGCCCGATCACGATGCCCGAAGGCACGCCGCCGGCGTCGCGGATCAGGGCCAGCGCCTCGCGGATCGCGGTGCCGGCGGTGATCACGTCATCGACGACCAGCACGCGGCGGCCGGCCAGCGGCGCGCCGATCAGCATCCCGCCTTCGCCATGCGCCTTGGCCTCCTTGCGGTTGAAGGCGACCGGCAGGTCGCGGCCGTCGGCGGCCAGCGCGCAGGCCAGCGCGGTCGCCAGCGGGATGCCCTTGTAGGCCGGGCCGAACAGCAGGTCGAAGTCGAGGCCGGCGGCATGGATCGCATCGGCGTAGGCGCGGCCGAGCGCGGCCAGCGCGGCGCCGGAATCGAAGCGGCCGGCATTGAAGAAGTACGGGCTGACACGGCCGGACTTGAGGGTGAACTCGCCGAAGCGGAGCGCTTCCGCGCGCAGCGCGGCATCGAGGAATCGGGTGCGGTGGTCGGTCATCGGATCGGCGGGAGCAGGCGGAACATCACCAGTTGCGGGCCGGCGCGGCCGCCGGGCATGTACTGGCCATTGTGGACGAAGCCGGCGCGCTGGTAGGCGGCGATGGCGATGCGGTTGCGCGCGTGCACGGCCAGCACCATCAGGCGGCGGTCGGGATGGCGGCGGCGCGCGTCCTCGGCCATCGCGGCGGCGGCGCGCGACCCGTGGCCGCGGCCCTGCTGGCGGTGGTCGAGGCAGAACGCGCGCACGCCGACATGCGGGGTGCCCAGCTCGCGGCCCACCACCGCGCGCGGCGCGAAGTCGAGCCGGTAGAAGCCGATGACGCGCCCGTTGGCGAGGATCGCCATCGCCTCCGAATTCGCATCCGACTGCGCATCGAGCAGGTTGAACGCGGTATTGCCCACGTAGGCCGACTGCGCCGGCGACACCTCCACCGCGCGCACGCCGGCGGCGAGCGTCGGGGTGACCGGTGCGACGTGGATCAGCACGGCTGCGGGCATCGGAATGCGGACTTGGGTGGCGTTGTTATCATCGTCCCACATCAAAGAGGCCGACTGCATGCGCATCCTGAGCTTCAACGCCAACGGCCTGCGTTCGGCCGCCAGCAAGGGTTTCTTCGACTGGTTCGGCGGGCGCGACATCGACGTGATGTGCGTGCAGGAAACCAAGGCGCAGGAGCACCAGCTGCGCGTGCCCGACTACCTGCCGGACGGCTACCACGCGTACTTCCGCGATTCCACGGTGAAGAAGGGCTACAGCGGCGTGGCGATCTACAGCCGGCGCGAACCCGACGAAGTCCGCACCGCGCTCGGTCGCGCCGATTTCGACGAGGAAGGCCGCTACATCGAGGCGCGCTTCGGCAACGTGTCGGTGGTGAGTTTCTACATCCCCTCCGGCAGCTCGGGCGAACTGCGCCAGGGCGTCAAGGAGGACGTGATGCAGTGGCTCGCGCCGATCCTGGACGCGTGGCTGGCCAGCGGCCGCGAGTACGTGCTCTGCGGCGACTGGAACATCGTGCGGGCGAAAAGCGACATCAAGAACTGGACCGGCAACCAGAAGAATTCCGGCTGCCTGCCGCACGAGCGCGCGTGGCTGAGCGGGATGATCGACGACGACGCCCACGACGGCCTGGTCGCGCGCCGTGAAG
>JAANMY010000420.1_pt1 | contig 60065 bp, 49 predicted proteins | sample 7279691 | NCBI WGS metagenome assembly JAANMY01 (sample SAMN14094543, study PRJNA606508) | bioreactor metagenome | isolation source: A lab-scale SPAN reactor treating ammonium-rich wastewater day 388 | place: Ireland: Galway | collected 2018-02-07 | reverse complement strand
CGCCGCGCTGGAGCAGGGCGCGTTGCAACAGAGTCTGCCCCACCTGGGCAACGCCGTGGCCGCAACAGAGATGGACGCGGCCCCCGCGGCCACGGGCAGCGGGCTGCGTATTCTGCACGGCGGGCGCCGCCGGCTGGGCGATTTCCAGCGTTTTCACCACGCCCTCGACCGCGAAAAAGGCTTTGGCGCCGATCTGGCCCTGAATCTGGCCGGGCTGACCGAGGAAGTGGGCGAGGTCAGCCGCGAACTGAAGCTGGCCTGGATTCAGGCGGCGCAACAGATGGAGCGCGCCGGCAACCTTGCTGCCGCCATGGATCAGGTGCTGGCCGGGCGCCGCGCCTCTCTGGCCGAAGAAATGGCCGACGTCCTCGCCTACCTGCTCAAGCTGGCCAACTACACCGGCGTGGATCTCGAAGCCGCGTACGTGGAGAAGATGGGCCGCAACTGGCAGCGCACCTGGGCGCGGGCCGGGCTGGATCAGCCAGCAGAGGAGATACCATGACCAAGCGGTTCATTGCTATTGCCGGCCCGGCAGAGGAGATACCATGACCAAGCGGTTCATTGCTATTGCCGGCAATGTCGGCGTGGGCAAATCGACCCTGACCCAGCGCCTGGCCGAGCGGCTGGGCTGGGAGCCTTTTTTCGAGGCCGTGGACGACAACCCCTATCTGGCCGATTTCTATCAGGACATGCGCACATGGGCCTTCCATTCGCAGATTTTCTTCCTCTCGCGGCGCCTGCGCCATCACCACGACCTGCTGCGCCGGCCCCACTCGGTGATCCAGGATCGCAGCGTCTACGAAGATGCCGAGATCTTCGCCCACAATCTCTACGATCAGGGCGCGTTCGACGAGCGCAATTACCAAAGCTATCGCGAACTGTACGAGATCCTCTGCGCGCTGCTGCCCCCGCCCGATCTGGTCATCTACCTGCGGGCCGAAGTCCCCACCCTGCTGGATCGCATCCGCATGCGCGGGCGAGCCTATGAGCAGGCCATCGATCCCGACTATCTGCACCGCCTGAACCGGCTCTACGATGCCTGGATCGCGCATTTCAGCCTTTGCCCGGTGCTGACGGTGCAGGCCGATGATCTCGATTTCGTGCAGCACGCAGCCCATCTGCAGCGCATCGAGGCCGCGGTGGCCGACCGCCTGGCCGGCAAAGCGATCCTCCGACTCGACAACGGGAGTTTCTCATGACCACACCTGCTTTTGTCGCCGGGGTCGATCTCGGCGGCACCAAGATCCTGGCCGCCATCGTCGATGAAACCGGCGCCATTCGCAGCCGCAACAAGATGCCCAGCGTCTCTGCTAAGAGCGATCAGCGGCCCGGGCCCGAGTTGATCGCCGATCGCATCGCCCTGGCAGTGCAGGAGGCCGCAGCCGCGGCCGGGCTGGGACTGGCCGATCTGGCGGCGGTGGGCGCCAGCGCGCCGGGGCCGGTCAATGTGCACAGCGGCGAAGTGTTGGGCGCGGTGAATCTGCCCGGTTGGGAGAAGCCCTTCCCCCTCGGCCCCGAACTCTCCACCCGCCTGCACGGGCTGCCGGTGGCGGTGGACAATGATGTCAACCTGGGCGTGTGGGGCGAGGTGATGTATGGCGCGGGCCGCGGCCTGCGCGATGTGGTGGGCATCTTCATCGGCACCGGCATTGGCGGCGGCGTGGTGCTCGGCGGCGAACTGCGCCACGGCGTGCGCTGGTCTGCCGGCGAGATCGGGCACATGAGCATGCACTGCCGGGGTATGCAGGCGGATGTGGAGGCCTTCGCCAGCCGCGGGGCCATCAGCCGCCAGATGCACAAAGCCCTGGCCAAACGCAAGACGCGCATCCTCGCCCGCATCGTAGGCGAGCGGGAGAAGGCCGGCAAGGGCGCGGGTATCACCAGCAGCGTGATCAAACAGGCGCTGGCCGCGGGCGACCCCACGACCGTGCAGGCAGTGGCGCAGTCGCAGCAGATCGTGGCCCTGCTGATTGCTTCGATCGTCAACCTGCTCGACCCGGAATGCGTGATCTTGGGCGGGGGGCTGGTGGAAAGCCTGGGTGATCTGTATGTGGCGCCGGTGCGCCGCCAGGCCTACGCCCATTTCTTCCTGCAGCAGGATGTGGAGCGGGTGCAGATCGTCACCGCGGCGCTGGGGGATGACGCGGTAGTCCTGGGCGCGGCCGCGCTGGCCCGCGCCCGGTTCGGCAAGGCGACGCAACCGGGATGAGCGCTCCGGGGTTCCTGGCCCTGCGGTTGTGGGTGGCCGATGGCCCCCTGCGTCTGGCGCCGCTGTGGTGCTTGCTGGCCGGCGCAACCTTGGCCGCGGGGGGATGGCCCGCGGCGGTAGGCTCGATCCGCCTGCTGCTGGCCGCGCTGCTGGTCGAGGCGCTGTGGGGCGGGCTGTGGGGGCAGATGCAAGCCCTGCCCGCGGCGCGAGCGGGGGATCCGGCGGCTGCGCTCCCCCTGCCCTATGCCGCCGGCGAGGCCCCGCTGGGCCGGCTGTGGCGCTGGCTGCAGGGCGAGACGCGCAGCGTCTGGGGCCGGGATGCGTGGCTGGCCCTGGCTGTGGCCCTGATCGTGGCCGCGGCGCTGGGAAGGGCCGCGGTGGCAGCCACGTTGGTGGTCGCGGAGGCGGCCACGCTATTGGTCGCGGTGCGGCCACGCAGGGCCGCACCTACGATGGCGACGGCGCTGCTGGCTGTGGCCCTGCCCTGGGCCTTGGGCGTGCAATTGGTTGTGGCGGATGGCGATCTGACCTGGCCGGAGAGGACGCTGCTGCCGGTGTGGTTGCTGGCGGCATGCTTCACCCTGCTGCGTTTGGGGCTGGATCGTTGGCAGGCAGGGCGGGGCCGCGGGCTTTATGTCGCGGCGCTGTTGGCCCTGCCCGCGCTGCTGATCTGGCAGGGGGAGATCCTGGCCGCGGCAGGTGTTTTGTTGATCTTGGGCCTGGTCGCGTGGCGATTGTCCCCGGCCCGGCAGCATGGCTGGCAGTGGCTGGCCCTGCTCCTGACGGTGGCGCTGTGGCTGTGAGCGTGGCGCTGGCGGGGGGGCTGCTCCTGCTCGGCCTGCTGCTGTACTGGCTGCTCTTCCTCACCGAGGGCGCGTACCTGGGCCGCAAGGTGGTGGTGTGGCTGTACGATCGCTACGCCAGCCGCTACGATCGCATCAAACAGTGGTCGTGGGAGGATCAGATCGCCTATCTGGCCGAGCCGTTCGCGGACGAGGTGGGGAACCGGCAGCAATCGCCCCTGATTTTGGATGTGGCCGCGGGCACCGGCCAGTTGGCGCGGGCTGTGGCCGCGGCCGGCCTGCTGCCCGACGCGCAGTGGGTGCTGCTCGACGCCTCCGCCGGCATGCTGGCCCAGGCGCGGCGACATCTGGGCGCGCCCACGCAGAGGCGCGTCTACATTTGCCAACCGGCGACGCCTCTGCCTTTCCCAGATGACACCTTCGATGTGGTCGCCTGCCTGGAGGCGCTGGAATTTATGCCCGATCCGGCGGGGACGGTGGCCGAATTGGCGCGCGTGCTGCGCCCCGACGGGCTGCTGGTCGTCACCAACCGCATCGGCTGGCAGGCGCGGCTGCTGCCCGGCCGCACCTGGTCGCACGCGCAGATCCACGACTTGTGGCAGCGGCTGGGCCTGTGCTATGTCTTCATCCGCCCTTATCTGCTTGATTATGAATGGGTTAGTTGCAGGAAGTGCGTTGCATCGTCGTAGGTGTTAGAATTAGAGTGCGTTGCATCGTCGTGGATGCTGCCTCGCCGCTTGGCGGCGAGGCAGCATCCACGACGATGCAACGCACTTGATCCTTGATCCACACCCCCCACTACAAACGATGAAACACTTTCTCTCTCTGGCCGATCTCACCCCCGCGGCCCTGCACGATCTACTCGATCTGGCAGCGCAATTGAAAACCGAATGGCAGCAGTCCGGCAACCGCCCGATCCTTGCCGGCAAGGCCCTGGCCATGCTCTTCCAGAAACCCAGCCTGCGCACCCGCATCTCCTTCGAGATGGGCATGCAACATCTGGGCGGCCACGCTCTCTACATTTCGCCGGCAGAGGTGGGCCTGGGCCAGCGTGAGAGCGTGGCAGACGTGGCCCGCGTGCTCAGCGGCTATGTCGATGGCATCATGGCCCGCGTGTTCGCCCACAACCACATCCTGGAACTGGCCGCCCACGCCCGCGTCCCGGTGATCAACGGTCTCAGCGATTTCAACCATCCCTGCCAGGGGTTTTCCGATCTCTTCACCATCCGCGAGGCCCTGGGCAGCCTGGCCGGCGTCCGCCTCGCGTATGTCGGCGACGGCAACAACGTCGCCACCTCGTTGATGTTCGGGGCCGCGCTGGCGGGGATGCACGTGGCAGTGGCCACCCCGCCCGGCTATGAACCGGCCGCAGAGGCCGTGGCGCATGCGCGGACGCTAGGCCCCGGCAGCATCACCCTTTACACCGACCCGCGCGCGGCCGTGCGTGGCGCCGATGTGATCTACACCGATGTGTGGGCCAGCATGGGCCAGGAAGATCAGCGCCAGGCGCGCTTGCGCATCTTCTCCCCCACCTATCAGGTCAACGCCGACCTGCTCGCAGCCGCCGGCAACGCCCAGGTGCGGGTGATGCACTGCCTGCCCGCCCACCGCGGCGAAGAGATCACCGACGAAGTGGCGGACGGGGCAGCGGGCGCCGGCCAGAGCCTGCTGTGGATCCAGGCCGAGAACCGCATGCACGCCCAGAAGGCGATCCTCGCCCGCTTGCTGGGCGGCCTATGACCCTCTCCTTTCACTGACCCTTGCAAGACTTCCTCTCCATCTTCGCCCGTTTTGAATGGATCGACGCCATCGATATCCTGTTGGTGGCGGTGATCTTCTACGGCGTTCTCCGCCTCTTCGCCGGCACCCAGGGGGTGCAGTTGCTGCGCGGCATCCTCGTGTTGGTCTTCCTCGGCTTTCTGGCCAGCAATTTCACCGGGCTGACTGCCTTTGGCTGGCTGGTGCGCAACAGCGCCATCGCCTTCCTCATCGCCATCCCCGTCATCTTCCAGCCCGAATTGCGCCGGGCGCTGGAGCGCTTGGGCCGCAGTGGGCTTTTCTTTGCCCGCTCCCAGCGGGGACTGGGCGCAGCCAAGACGATCAGCGAGCTCGTCAATGCCTGCAGCCGCCTGGCCCAACTGCGTTACGGCGCCATCATCGTGCTCGAAAGCCAGACCGGACTGGAAGAAACCGTCGAAACCGGCGTCCGCCTGCACGCCCTGGTCGATGCCGACCTCCTGCTCACCATCTTCCATCCCGGCACGCCCCTGCATGATGGCGCCGTCATCCTGCGCGGGCAGAAGATCGAGGCCGCGGCCTGTGTGCTGCCCCTGACGCAGCGCCCCCTCAACGACTCCATGTTGGGCACGCGCCACCGCGCCGCCCTGGGCATCACCGAGGGCACAGACGCTCTGGCCATCGTCGTCAGCGAAGAAACCGGCATCCTATCCGCCGCCCGCAATGGCCGCCTGGTGCGGCGGCTGGATGAGCGACGGCTATGGCGGCTGCTGGAACATTTCTATGAAGCGCGCACACCAGGTGACAAAGAAGGCGAAGAAGAGGATGATGTAGACGCGCCCCTGCGTGGGCGCGATGTAGACGCGCCCAACCCCGCGGTCGCACAGGGGCAGGGGGAGGCGACATGACACCCTCTCGCCCTCGTATGCCCTCCCTGAAAGCCGCTTGGACCGGGCGTCTGGGCACCCTGCTGCTGGCTTTGGTGCTGGCCATCACCGTGTGGGCCGTGTCCGAACAACAGCAGAATCCCATCGAAACGCGCACCTTCAGCCGTCTGCCGGTGGCCGCCCGGGGGCTGCCTGCCCAACTGGTGTTCGCCGAAGGGTCCGGCACCTTGCCCGCGGTGGATGTGCGCGTGCGCGCCCCCCGCCGCATCCTGGACAATTTCACCACCGGCGATCTGGATGTGTATGTGGCCCTCGGCGCCGCCGTCGCCGGCCGCCAGGAACTGCCCATCACCGTGGAACCGGCCCTGCCCGATGTCAGCATCATCGAGATCCTGCCTGCCTCGGTCGTCCTGCGGCTGGAAGAACGGATCGAACGGGAGATCCCGGTCACCATCATCACCCTGGACGCGCCCCCCTTTGGTTACGAGGTCGGCGCGGCCGTGGCCGACCCGGCCACTGTGGTGGTCAGCGGCCCGGCCTCGCTGGTCGATACCGTGCAGCGGGCCGAGGTGTCTGTGCGTCTGCTCGACGCGCGCAGCGATGTGCAGGTGACGGAGTTCGTCATCCTGCGCAACCTCAATGGCTCTACCGTCACCCGCGTGGACGCCGCGCCGCGCACCGTGCTGGTCACGGTGCCCATTCTGCAGACCGAAGGCGTGCGCGAGGTCAGCGTGGTGCCGCGGGTCGTGGGCCAGCCCGCGCCCGGCTACCAATGGATCGGCGTGTCCGTGGACCCTCCCTCCGTGCGTCTCATCGGCGAGCAGCAGGCCCTGGACGCCATGCCCAACTTCGTGGAAACGGTGCCGGTCAGCATCGAAGGCATCACCGATGACCTGGAGGAGCGGGTGCCTTTGATCGTGGATGAATCGATCTCGGTGCTGGCCGCGCAGGCGGTCAAGGTGCAGGTCGATATCGAACCGATCGAGGGCAGTCTCACCCTCACCTTGCGCCCCATCTTGCAGGGGCTGGGCTCCGGTCTCCAGGTCGAATCGGTTTCGCCGCGTACCATCGATGTGATCTTGTTGGGCCCCTTGCCGCGCTTGCAGACGATCACCGCCGATCTCAACGCCCAGGCCATCTTGCAGCTTTCCAATTTGGATGACGGCATCTTCGATCTGGCGCCGATCCTGATCCTGCCTGAAGGCGTCAGCGCCCAGGCGGTGCTGCCCGATTCGGTGCGGGTGACGATCATCGACCCGGCCCTGGTGACGCCTAGCCCCACGCCCACGTCTACGCCCACGCCCACCGTCACCCCTACGCCCACCGTCACCCCTACTACGACCCCATGACTTCTTTGCCATCGAAACCGATTGTGGCCCTGGTCGGCCGGCCCAACGTTGGTAAATCCACCCTGTTCAACCGCATCGTCGGCCGGCGACAGGCGATCGTGGAGGATCTGCCCGGCACCACGCGTGACCGCATCTACGCCGATGCTGAGTGGATCGGCGTGCATTTTTTGCTGGTCGATACCGGCGGCATCGAGCCGGTGGATACCCGTCATGGCGCCCGCCAGCCCCTGGCCGACCCCCTGGCTACCGCCTCTGCCGGATTCATCCTGGAGATCCGCGAGCAGGCGGAAGCCGCCATCCAGGAGGCGGACGCCATCATCCTGCTCGTCGATGCCAGCCAGGGCCTGGCCGCGGCCGATGAAGAGGTGGCGACCCTGTTGCGCGGCGCCCAAAAGCCGGTGATCGTGGCCGCCAACAAGGCAGACAACGCCCAGCGCCGGCTCAACGCCGTGGAATTCTATGCCCTGGGCCTGGGCGAGCCTTATGCCATCTCTGCCCATCATGGCGTGGGCGTGGGCGATCTGCTGGATGCCGTGGTCGCTCACCTGCCCCAGAGTCCGCCCGCGGAGGCAGAAAATGAGATGCTGCGCATCGCCCTGGTGGGCCGCCCGAACGTGGGCAAATCCTCCATCCTCAACAGCCTGCTGGGCCAGGAACGGGCGATCGTCAGTGATATTGCCGGCACCACGCGCGACGCCATCGACACTTATCTCACCTGGGATAACGAGCCGTTGATCCTGGTGGACACCGCCGGCATCCGGCGACCGGGCAAAGTGGAGCCGGGGATCGAAAAATACAGCGTCATGCGGGCGCTGAAAGCCATTGGCCGGGCCGAGGTGGTGGTGTTGGTGCTGGATGCCACCCAGGGCGTGGCCGCGCAAGATGCGCACATCGGCGGCTACATCCTGGAGGAGTTGCGCAGCCTGATCATTGTGGTGAACAAGTGGGACGCCATCGCCAAGGACAGCCACACCATGGCCGCGTACGCCAAAAAACTGCGCGAAGATCTGAAATTCCTGGAATATGTGCCCGTGCTTTTCGTTTCTGCCCTGACGCGGCAGCGCATCGACCAGATCCTGCCCACCGCCTTGCGGGTGCAGCGCCAGCGCCGGCAGCGATTGAGCACCGCCGATCTGAACCGGCTGTTACAGGAGGCGATGGCTGCCAATCCGCCCAAGACTTTCGGCGGCCGTCGCGCCCGTTTTTACTATGCCACGCAGGCAGAAACAGATCCACCCACCTTTGTCTTTTTTGTGAATGATCCGAAGGCGGTGCACTTCAGTTACCTGCGCTTTCTGGAAAATCGCATCCGCGAGCGCTTCCCCTTCGAGGGCACGCCGATCCGGCTGGAACTGCGCGGGCGGCCCGCGGGAAAATCGGGAGGGGGATCATGAAACGGTTTCTCACGGCCAGCCAGGTGGCCACTTTGCTGATCTTTGTGGCCGCGCTGGCTTATCTGGGCTGGCTGGGCTATGGCGTATTGCCCAAACCGACGCCCACACCCACGCCCACGCCGCCCCCAGTCTTCCAGGGCGAGCAGGCGCTGGCCCTGGCGCAGCAGCAATGCGATTTCGGCCCGCGGGCTACCGGCACACCCGCGGGCTGGCGCACCGGCGATTGGATCATCGCCCAGTTGCAGACCGCGGGCTGGGAGGTGGAAACGCACGAATTTTTGTGGAACGAGACGCCGGTGCGCAACATCATCGGCCGCGCCGGCCCGGCGGCCGCGCCCACGCCGGCCTTGATGCTGGCCGCGCACTATGACACGCGCAGGATCGCCGACCAGGACCCCAACCCGCTGCTGCGCACCCTGCCGGTGCTGGGGGGCAATGACGGCGCTTCCGGCGTGGCGGTGTTGCTGGAACTGGTGCGCGTGCTCGACCGGGACGCGCTGCCGCACCTGGTGTGGCTGGCTTTTGTCGACGCTGAGGACAACGGCAGCATCGAGGGCTGGGAATGGGCCATCGGCTCCACCCGGCTGGCGGAGGAGATGGATCCCCTGCCCGCGGCCCTGATCCTGGTGGACATGGTGGGGGACACGGCCCAGCGCATCCCCTTCGAGGCCAACTCTGACCCGCGGCTGAGCCAACAACTGTGGGCGCTGGCCGCAGAACTGGGCTACGGCGATGTCTTCCTGCCCGAGATCGGCCCGGCCCTGATCGATGACCACATCCCCTTCCTGCGCCGCGGCGTGCCCGCGGTGGATATCATCGACTTCGATTATCCCGAATGGCACACCACCGCCGACACCTGCGACAAACTCAGCCCCGCCAGCCTGGAACGGGTGGGGCGGCTGTTGCAGACATTTGTCGAAACCAATGGTCTTGGCCTGTTTTTAACACCTTAGAACGCCCCAACGCCCAGCCACTGACCACTGACCACTGAATACTGACCACTGAATACTGAATACTGCCCCATGCCTACTCCCATCACCCTACGCCCTGTGATCGAACGCGGCCTGCTGATCGGCGTCGAGATCAAGGGCAAACCTGGACTTTTCCCCCTCGACCAATCGCTGGACGAATTGGCGCGGCTGGCCGAAACCGCGGGCGTGACCGTCATCGGGCGCGTCACCCAGGCGGTAGACGCGCCCAACCCGGCCACCTTCATCGGCTCCGGCAAGCTGCAAGAGGTAATCGCGCAGGTGCAGGCCGAGGCCATCGACATCCTCCTCTTCGATGACGAGCTCAGCCCCCGGCAGCAGCGCGAGATCGAGCGCGCCATCGCCAACGACGCGATCAAGGTGCTGGATCGCACTGCCCTGATCCTCGACATCTTCGCCCAGCACGCCAGCACCCGCGAGGGCGCGTTGCAGGTGGAGCTGGCGCAATACGAATACCGCCTGCCCCGGCTGACCCGCGCCTGGACGCATCTGGCGCGGCAGGCGGGCGGCCGCGCCGGCGGCGCCACCGGCGGCGTGGGCGTGCGCGGGCCCGGCGAAACGCAATTGGAGATCGACCGCCGCGAGATCAGCCGCCGCATCGCCTTCCTCAAACGCCAGATCGAAGAGGTGCGCAGCCATCGCCAGCAACATCGCCAGCGCCGCCGCAGCTCCAATCTGCCCCTGGTGGCCCTGGTGGGCTACACGAATGCAGGCAAATCGACCCTGCTCAACGCCCTCAGCCAGGCCGATGTGCTGGTCGCCGACCAGCTTTTCGCCACCCTCGACCCCACCACCCGCCGCATCGACCTGCCCTCCGGCCGGCAGGCCCTGCTCACCGACACGGTGGGCTTCATTCAGAAACTGCCCACACAGCTTGTCGCGGCCTTTCGCGCCACGCTGGAGGAGATTCTAGAAGCCGACCTCGTGCTGCACGTGATCGACCTTTCGCATCCCCAGGTGGCCGAGCAGGTGATTACGGTCAACCAGGTGCTGGAGGAACTGGGCGCGGGGGATATCCCCCGGCTGGCGGCGCTGAACAAGATCGATCAGCTGCCGCCGGCGCTTTCCGCCACGCCTTTCAGCTTCGCCCCGGCCGATCTGGAGGGCGTACCCATCTCTGCCCTCAGCGGCCAGGGCCTGCCCCAGCTGGCAGAGCGCCTGGACGCGGCCCTGTGGGGCTTGATGATCCCCCTGACCGTCCTCGTCCCGTACAGCGCCGGCGAACTGGTCGATATTTTCCACCGCTTCGGCGTGGTCACGCGGGAGGAGCACCAGCAGGAAGGGATTTTGCTGAGCGGGCGGCTGCCCCGCGCCCTGGCAGGCCGCTTCCGCGCGTACAGTTGACATAATTTTATTCGCCGCCGAAGAGCCGGCGATGGGGAAGGGCGCCGCCGGCGGGGAGATGCTCGGATGGCGGGCTGCCCCACCGCCGCCGCTGTCCGGCTGTTCAGGATCGATGGCAGCCCGGCAGCGTGGATGTGCTGGCAGCACCCTCATCGTGTCGCCATAAGCGGCGAGGGTGTGGCGATTTTGTAAAGGATTATGTCAAATTATAGGAAAATTTTTACTACACACTAGGATAATTATGTAAAATATTTATCCTTTACTCGACATAACGACATAAAAATCGGCGTCTCACGCCCCGGCGGTCGTGGTGAAGGCCCCCATACCACACCCACCGCCACTGCTCCGCTCTCACCGCTCCGTGACCGGCGAGAGCGGAGCAGTGGCGCAGGCAGCATCAAACCTCCGCCAACTGACCCACGCACCCATATCAAATAGCAAATAGCATCTCTACCGGCATTTTTTAATCCTGAACCCTTAATCTTTATGTCAACTCCTCCCCGACCCCCTCTGCCATCCTGGCCCTATTTTCTGGCTGGCGGCCTCTGCGCCCTTGCCCTCTTCCTGCTGGGCGCGGCTTCGTTTTGGCTGTATAGCCAGCGCCAGGCCCCGCCCACGCCTGGCCCCGCCGCCGCCACGCCCGACCTCTACGCCGAGGCCTGGCGCCTGGTGGAACAGGACTTCTTCGGCGACCTCCCCTCCCCCACCGCGCGCGCCTATGGCGCCATTCGGGGCAGCCTGCAAACACTGCACGATCCTTACACCTATTTTGTCGAGCCGGCGCCGGCCGTGCGGGAGCAGGAGCAGCTGCAAGGGCATTTTGGCGGCATCGGTGCGTATTTATTGCTACACGAAGATGGCGGCATCTACCTCTCCCCCATGGTCGAGCGGCCCGCGCAGCGCGCGGGCGTGCGCGAAGGCGACCGCCTGCTGGCCGTGGATGGCGCGCCTCTGCCTCAGCCAGCCGACCTCGATCAGGCGACGAACCTGCTGCGCGGGCCGGTGGACAGCGTGGTCGAAATCCGCGTGGCGCGGGGCGTCGAGACACTGGACTTTCGCATCACCCGCGAGCAGATCGAGCTGCCCACCGTCAGCTGGCGCGCCCTGGAGGAGGCGCCACGCATCGGTTACGTGCGCATCGAGCGCTTCAGCGGCCTGAGCGGGGCGGAATTGGCCGCGGCCCTGCGGGCGCTGGCCGCGGCCGGGGCCGACGCCGGGCTGATCCTTGACCTGCGCGGCAACCCCGGCGGCCTTTTCGACGCCGCCGTGACCTGCCTCGGCCCTTTCCTCGATGGCGGGGTGGTGGTGGAAGAACGCAACGCCCGCGGCGAGAGCAAACGCTACCAGGCGGCGCAGGGGGGCGCGGCGCTGCACCTGCCCCTGGCCGTGCTGGTGGATGAGGGCAGCGCCAGCGCCGCCGAGATCGTGGCCGGGGCCTTGGCCGACCGGGGCCGCGCCATCCTCGTGGGCCGCGCCACTTTTGGCAAAGGCTCGATCCAACGGGTGCACCGCCTGGCCGACAACAGCGCCCTCCACATCACCTTTGCCCGCTGGTACACCCCCAGCGGTCGCCAGATCGACGGCCAGGGCCTGCCCCCCGCCATCCTGGTGCCGCCCGACGCTCCCGGCGACGACCCCATCCTGGCCGCGGCCCTCGCCCACTTGCGCGCGTCTATCCCCTTGCCCTGATTCGGAGCGCAGGGCAGAGAGGCGTATAATACCCCTCCCCCCTCTTCTTTCAGTCGCCACACTTGCATCCCCACGCCCCATGAACACCAACGCCCTCCTCAAATTCTGCGCCGGCTGTCTGGCCCTGTTGCTGATCGGCGGCATTCTCTGCAGCATCGGCTTCGGCCTCGGCTTCTGGGTGCGCGACCTCACCCAAAATCGGGCAGAGGCCGCGGCCATCACCCGCGAGATCGACGAGCCGGAGACCCCGCTGCCCGTTCGCCCCACCTCCACCCCCGCCCCGCCAGCGCAGCCTCCCTCCCCCCAAGCGATCGACGCCCCGCAGAATTTCGCCGTCTTCTGGGAGGCAGTCGTCCTGCTGGAGACGCATTTCGATGGGGAGATGCTGACCGGATCCGCCCTCACCGACGCCGCCATCGCCGGCATCGCAATCGCGGCAGACACGTGCGCCGCGCAACCCGCGCCGCAAGAGCAGATCACGCTTCCGCGGCCCCCGCGGCAGGCTCCGCAGGACTTCGCCCGCTTTTGGGAAGTGGTCAACGCCGAATATCTGCGCTGCGGCAGCGACGCCGCCACCCTCGACAGCATCCTCTACCACGCCGTCGACGGCATCTCCGCCGCCCTGGACGACCGCTACACCGGCATCGTGCCCCCGCAGCGGGCAGAGCAATTCCGCATCGATCTGGAGAGCAGCTTCGAAGGCATCGGCGCCACCGTGAATGAGGCGGAGCAGGGCGGGGTGCTGATCGTCTATCCCTTCCCCGATTCGCCGGCAGAAAAGGCAGGACTGCGCCGGCAGGATGTGATCATCGCCATCGATGGCGTGGACATCACCGCCTGGACCCTGGATGAAGCAGTGACCAAGATCCGGGGGGCCGCGGGCACGCCCGTGCGCTTGACCATCTCCCGCCAGGATGAAGCCGCGGCCTTCGATGTCACCGTCATCCGCGCCCGCATCAACATCCCCATCATCGACGTGGAGCAGCGCCCCGATGGCCTGCTCTACATCGCTCTGTTCGATTTCTCCTCACGCTCGGTCAGTGAGATGCGGACGGCGCTGGAGGAGGGGCTGCAAGCAGGCGCGCGTGGCGTCATTTTCGATCTGCGCGACAACCCCGGCGGCCTGCTGAACGCGGCGATCGACATCAGCAGCCTGTTCATTGGCGAAGGGATCATTGCCAGCGAGACCGGCACCCGCCAATTCGAACACCGCGCCAGTGGCAACGCCATCGCCGCGGAAACGCCGCTGGTGGTGCTGGTCAACGCGGGCAGCGCCAGCGCCTCGGAGATCGTGGCTGGGGCCATCCAGGATGCCGGCCGGGGCGTGCTGATGGGCGAGACCACCTTTGGCAAAGGCTCGGTGCAGAGCCTGTTCGATCTTTCCGATGGCTCTATCCTGCGGGTGACGACCGCGCGCTGGTTCACGCCCCTGGGCCGTCAGATCGACGGCGTCGGCCTCACCCCCGACATTTCTGCGATCGATGATGAACAGACCGAGGAAGATGAAGCCCTGCTGGCCGCGGTGGAGTATTTGCTCTCGCCCCAGACCAAGCCATGACAGCCAACGATGTAAAAGTGCTTGCCACCAACCGCAAGGCCTATCATGACTACGAGGTGGTGGAGAGTTTCGAGGCGGGCATCATCCTCACCGGCACCGAGATCAAATCGGTGCGGCAGGGGCAGGTGAACCTGCGCGATGGCTTTGCCCTGATCCGCGGGGGAGAGGTGTGGCTGATCAACGTCCACATCGCGCCCTACGCCCACGGCCAGCGGGACAATCACGAACCCAAGCGGGAGCGCAAGCTGCTGTTACACCGCCGCGAGATCGACCGCATCCAGGGCAAGATCAGCGAACGCGGCTGGACGTTGGCGCCGCTGCGCCTGTATCTGCGCCGCAACCGCGCCAAGATCGAGCTGGGCCTGGTGCGAGGCAAGCGCCAGTATGACAAGCGCGAGGCCATCGCCCGCCGCGACTCGGAGCGGGACCTGCAACGGGCCTTGAAAGAGTACCGATAAGCGCCCAACCGGATTTGTTAGATTGGTAGATTGGTTGGTAGATGGACGATCTTCACCAATTTACCTTATTTGGTAAGTTGGTAGATTGTTAGATTGGTTGGTAGACGGGCGATCTTCACCAATCTACCAACTTACCAATTTACCAATCTACCAACTTACCAATCTACCTTATGCTGCAACAGATTGTTGTCTTCCTCGTGCTGGTCGCCACGCTGGGCCTTTTTGTCTGGGGCCGCTGGCGGTATGATGTGGTGGCCCTGCTGGCCCTGCTGGCCGTGACCATCGCCGGCGTGATCCCGGGCGATCAGGCCTTTGCCGGATTTGGGCATCCTGCCGTGATCACGGTGGCCGCGGTGCTGGTGCTCAGCCGGGGCCTGCAGAATTCGGGGGTGGTGGCGCTGCTGGCCAAACCGCTGGCGCACGTGGGCGAGGGCGCAACCGCCCAGGTGGGCGCCCTCAGCGGGCTGACCGCCGCCCTCTCCGCCTTCATGAACAATGTGGGCGCGCTGGCGCTGCTGCTGCCTGTAGCCATCCGCATGGCCCGCAAGAGCAACCGCTCCCCTTCGCTACTGCTCATGCCCCTGGCGTTTGCCTCCCTGCTGGGCGGGCTGGTCACACTGATCGGCACGCCGCCGAACATCATCATCGCCACCTTTCGGGCCGAGACGGGCCAGGCGCCCTTTCGCATGTTCGATTTCACGCCGGTGGGGCTGGGCGTGGCAGTCGCCGGCCTGATCTTCGTCACCCTGATCGGGTGGCGGATGGTGCCGCAACGCAAAGGCACAGGCTCGCGCTCCGATCTGTTCGAGATCGGCGATTACGTGACGGAGGTACACATCCCCGCCAATTCGGCCCTGGCAGGCAAGCGCCTGCGTGATCTGGGCCAGATCAGCGATGCGGAGGTGGTGGTCATTGCCGTGGTGCGGGAGAAGCGCCGCCATATCAACCCCTCCGGTTTCGAAGCGCTGCGCAGCGGCGATCTGCTGGTGGTGCAGGCGGATCCGGAGGATCTACATGAACTGATCGAGGCTGCCGGCCTGGAGTTGACCGGCAGTCCCAAGCGGGGAGAAGAGGCGCTTGACCTGGGGGAGCATAGCAGTTTGATGGAAGCGGTGGTGATGGCGGATTCGCCGATCGTCGGCGAGACCGCGCGCAGCCTGAACCTGCGTTGGCGGTACAGCGTGAACCTGCTGGGCGTGGCCCGTATGGGCGCGCGCATCCATCAGCGCCTGCGCGATATCCGTTTTCGGGTGGGGGATGTGCTGCTGTTGCAGGGGCCTGCCGCCACCATGACGCAGACCCTGGCCAGCCTGGGCTGTCTGCCCCTGGCCGGGCGGGGGCTGAACCTGGGCGCGCCTCGCCGTGTGGGGCTGGGCGTGGGCATCTTCGGCGGGGCCTTGCTGCTGGCCGCGGTGGGCCTGCTGCCGATCCAGGTGGCTTTTGTGGCCGCGGCCGTGGCCATGCTGTTGACCAACATCCTTTCCTTGCGCGAGGCGTATGAGAGCATCGACTGGTCGGTGATTGTGCTCCTGGGCGCGATGATCCCGGTGGGGCAGGCGTTGGAGGTCAGCGGCGGCGCCGATCTGATCGCACAGGCCACGCTGGCTGCGGCCGGCCAACTGCCCCCTGTCGTCAGTCTGATCATCGTGCTGGTGGCGACGATGTTTCTCTCCGATCTGGTGAACAATGCTGCGGCCGCGGTGCTGATGGCGCCGATTGCCATCTCGGTGGCCTACGGGTTGGGCGCATCGGTCGATCCCTTCCTGATGGCCGTGGCCATCGGCGCGTCCTGCGCCTTTCTCACCCCGATCGGCCACCAATCCAACACGCTGGTGATGGGGCCTGCCGGCTACCAGTTCGGCGATTACTGGCGCATGGGGCTGCTGCTGGAGGCGATCATCGTCGCAGTCGCCATTCCCTTGATCACCCTGTTCTGGCCGTTCGGAATCACGCCCTGAGCAGGCAAACTTCCCCCTCTCTCTCCCCTCTCTCCTCTCGCAGGTCTGCCTGCATTTGACCTGCGCCCCGCCCGGTAGTATAATCGCCAGCGACAAGGTTGGCTCTAGATAATTGTTTGCGCAAGAAGTGGGCTTCGCCCACTTTTTTCATTGTCAGGGCCAAATCACTTTTGTACCCCCGCTCTTCTTTCCTCATTTTCACGCAATCCAAACATATCCAGGCAATGAACAAGCAGTTGTTGATGGCAATCAACCAGATCTGCGCTGAGCGCAATCTCAAGCCTCAGGTCGTGATCGCTGCCGTCGAGCAGGCGTTGGTCAGCGCGTACCGGCGTAATTTCGGCAGCAGCGGCGATGTGCAGGCGCGGCTAGACCCTGAAACCGGCGACATGCGCATCTACGAACGCTATGTGGTGGTGACGCCGGACGAGATCGAAGACCCCAAGACGCAGATCAGCCCCACGGACGCGGCGGCCATCGATCCGCGGCATGCCACTGTGGGCGATGAGGTGCTGATCGAGCGTACTCCCAACGATTTTGGCCGCATCGCCGCCCAGGCCGCCAAGCAAGTCATCCTGCAACGCATTCGCGAGGCGGAGCGGGACGCGGTCTATGAAGATTATGTGGACCGCGAGGGTGAGTTGGTGCAGGGAACGGTGCGCAGCATCGAACATGGCACCGGCAACCTGGTCATTGCCCTGGATGGGGGCCGCGCCGAAGCGGTCATGCACCGGCCAGACCAGATCCCAGGCGAGCGCCTGCGCGTCAATGCCAGCGTCCTGGCCTACATGTCCGAGATTGTACGCGGGCCGCGCGGGCCGATGATCCATCTCAGCCGCACCCACCGCAATATGTTGCGCCGGCTGCTGGAAAAAGAAGTGCCGGAAATCAAACAGGGGTCGGTGGAGATCAAGGCCATCGCCCGTGAGCCAGGCTCTCGCTCGAAGGTGGCTGTCACGGCCACGCAGTCCGGCGTGGATCCGGTCGGATCCTGCGTGGGCATGCGTGGGGTGCGCATCCAGAACATCGTCAATGAGTTGAATGGCGAAAAGATCGACGTGATCGAATGGGATGCAGATGGCGAACGCTTCGTGGCCAACGCCCTCAGCCCGGCCCGCGTCACCGATGTGCTGCTTTTCCCCGAACTGGATCGCACAGCCATGGTCATTGTGCCCGATAATCAATTGTCGCTGGCCATCGGCAAAGAGGGGCAGAACGCCCGTTTGGTGGCCAAACTGACCGGCTGGCGTATCGACATCAAAAGCGAGACGGAAGCGGTGGCCGAAGGCATGGATGAGTTGGAACGCCAGCACGTGCGCATGGAACGCCGCACCCGCGAGCACGCGGAAGACCTGCTGGACGCGGCCCGCCGCATCTTGGAAGAGGAAACCCTGCCCGACCTGGCCGCCATCACGCCCGAAATCGAAGAAGCGGCCGCGGCCGATGCCTTTGCCGATGCCCTGGCGCAAGTGACCGCGCCAGAGGTCATCCCCGATCTCGACAGCGCCATCTTGCCGGAGAAGCCGATCCCGGCCATGCCGGAGGTCGATGAGATCAAGGCAGCGGAGGAGGCCGAGGCGCGAGCGTTGGCGCAGAAGCTTTCCAGGGCCATGGCCGGCGTTACGGATGACGAGGATACCGGCTTCGACGCCGACGCCTTCAGCCGCATCTTCGGCGGCGGGGCGGCAGAGGGTGGCGACGAGGAGGAGGGTGAGGCTGCGGACAAGAAGAAGAAATCCCGTCGCAAGGACCGCCAAATGGTCTACGATGAGGAGGCCAAGCGTGTGGTGGCGGTGAAACGCCGCAAACCCACGCGCGGCGGGCGCCAGTTCGACGCAGAGGATTTTGAAAGCGATTTATGATGACCAAAGCTCGCAAACATATCCCGCAGCGCACGTGCATCATCTGCCGTCGCACCGCGGGCAAGCGCGAGCTACAGCGCATCGTCCGCACCCCCACCGGCGTGCGTTACGATCCCACCGGCAAGCTGCCGGGCCGCGGCGCCTATCTCTGCGACTCCCCCCTCTGCTGGCAGGCTGCCATCGAACGGGGCGCGCTGGCCAGGGCGCTGAAAACCTCGCTTAGCGACGAGGAACGCGCTGCCCTGCGCTCGCTTGCGGCGAAGATAGCAGAAGATGGATGATCGTCTATTATCTGCTATCTATCGCCCATCATTTCATTAACACTCGGTAATCGACGTTTTTAGGGAGGTTTCTTATGATTTTACAGGCTAGATCTCAAAAAATATATTCACAGAAATCAATCGGCGAGCCCGCGGCGACTGCCCCCAGCCTGACCGCGCGCAGCCGTCCGCCGCGCCGTAGCGGCGGTGGCGGTGGAGGTGGCGGCGGCGGCAGCAGTAGCGGCGGCGGCAACCGCGGCCCGCGCGGCGGGGGCGGCGGTCGTGATGGTGGTTCCAGAGGCGGCGGCGGCAACCGCCGGGGCGGCGGATCACGCGGCCCCGCCCCCGCCGCGCGCCCTGAATCTCAGGCCGTCGCCGTCCAAGAGGCGGAGGCCCCGCCTGCCTCACTCTCCGGCAAAATCATCATCCCGGAGGTGATTTCGGTGCGCGATCTGGCCGCGGCCATGGGCACCAACCCCATCGAGATCATCCGCACGATGATGAGCTACGGCACCATGGCCAGCATCAACGAGCTGGTCGATTTCGACACCGCGGCCATCGTGGCGTCGGAGTTCAATCTGGAACTGGAGCGGGAAACGGTGGCCGAGCCGGTGGCCGAGCCGGGCGCGGAAGCGCCGAAGACGCTGCGCGAGCGCCTGCTGGAAATGGAGGACGATCCGACCCTGTTGCGTCCCCGCCCACCGGTGGTCACTGTCCTCGGCCATGTCGATCATGGCAAGACCACCCTGTTGGACGCCATTCGCAATACGAACGTGGTGGCGGGTGAGTCCGGCGGCATCACCCAGCATATCGGCGCGTATCAGGTGGCGATGGAGGGGGGGCGGATCACCTTTTTGGACACCCCCGGCCATGCCGCGTTCACGGCCATGCGCGCTCGCGGGGCCCAGGCCACCGACATCGCCATCCTGGTGGTGGCCGCTGATGATGGCGTGATGCCGCAGACGCGGGAGGCGATCGCGCATGTGCGGGCCGCGCGGGTGCCGATCGTGGTGGCGCTGAACAAGGTGGATCGGGCCAACGCCAACCCGGATCGGGTGAGGCAGCAGCTTGCGGATCTGGGCTTGCAGCCGGAGATCTGGGGCGGGGACACGCCGGTGGTGGAAGTCTCGGCCAAGCAGCGCCTGAACATCGACGAATTGCTGGCCAATGTGTTGATCACTGCCGAAATGATGCAATTGCAGGCCAATCCCACCGGCCCCGCCGTGGGCACGGTGATCGAAGCCAATCAAGATAAACGCCTGGGCAATGTGGCCACGCTGCTGGTGCAGAAAGGCACCTTGCAGGCCGGCGATGCGATGGTGCTGGGCAAGACCTGGGGCCGCATTCGGGCGATGTTCGATTATCAGGGCAAGCCGCTGAAGGAAGCGCCGCCGGCCACGCCGGTGCGGGTGACAGGCCTGCAAGGCGTGCCCGATGCCGGCGACATCTTCCAGGTGGTGGAAAATGACCGCATCGCCCGCCAGATCTCGGCGGAGCGCAGCCAGAAGGAAGTGACGGCGCAGCCCGCGCCCCGGCTCTCGCTCGATGATCTCTTCGCCCAGATTCAGTCGGGCGCGGTGAAAGAACTGAACCTGATTATCAAAGCGGATGTGCAGGGGTCGCTGGAGCCGGTTGTCAATTCTCTGCGCGATCTGGACACGAAAGAGGTGAGCGTGCGCATCCTGCATCAGGATGTGGGCGCGGTCACCGAATCGGATGTGATGTTGGCTACGGCCAGCCATGCCCTGGTGTTGGGATTCAACACCGGCGTGGATCCGATCGCCCGCCGTCAAGCCGAGCAGCAGGGCGTCAGCATCCAGGTGTACGATGTGATCTACAATCTGGTGGATGATGTGGCCAAAGCTCTGAAGGGCATTCTCGACCCCATTTTCGAGGAGCGTGTGCTGGGCGAAGCCGAAGTGCGCGCCATCTTCCGGGTGCGGGGACATGCCCGCGTGCTGGGCTGCCAGGTGCGCACCGGCGATATCCGCCGGGACGCTATCGCCCTGGTGCTGCGCAATCACAAGGAGATCTTCCGCGGCAAAATCAATAGCCTGAAGCGCTTCCAGGAAGATGTGACAGAAGTGCGCGCCGGGTTCGAGTGCGGCATCGGCATCGATGGCTTCAACGACCCCATGGAGGGGGACGTGGTACGCGCCCTGGAACGGGTGCGCGTGCGTTGAACCGTTGGAACGTTCAAACGTTACACTGGAGGTTAGCATGAGCCGGCATTACCGCAAGGAACGTCTGGACGAGTTGCTGTTTCGCGAATTGACCACCCTGATCGGTTACGAATTGAGCGATCCCCGCCTGGGCGATGTGGCGGTGAAGCGGGTGGATGTCAGCAAGGACTTGCAAACCGCCCGGGTCTATATCACCCTGCTCAGCGATGAGGGGGACGAGCAGGCCGCGCTGGCCGGGCTGGAGAGCGCCAAAGGATTGATCCGAGCCGAGATTGCCACCCGCGTGCAGTTGCGCCGCGTGCCTGACCTTGTCTTTCGCGTAGATCGCAGCTTTTTGGCCAGCCAACGCATCGACGCCATCCTCGATGCCCTGCCCCCTGTGGCGGCAGGCGATGAAGGATCTGGCCCATGAGCTTGCTTTCGGCCATGCCGGCCCCCTTCTCCCCGCCCGCTGATCTGCTGGATCGCGTGCGCATGTCGCGACGGCCGTTACTGATCGCGCACATCTCGCCAGATGGCGATGCCATTGGCAGCCTATTGGCCGCGGGCAGCATCCTGTATCATCTGGGCAAGGATCCGGTGCTGGCTTGCCAGGATACGCCCCCTGCCAGCCTCAGCTTTTTGCCCCGCTACGATCGCATCACCAACCAGGTGCACGAGGAAGTGGATCTCGTCATCGCCCTGGACAGCAGCGACCGGGAGCGCCTGGGCAACATCTATGATCAGGGCCGCATCCGCAGCCTGCCCTTGGTGGTGATCGATCATCACATCACCAACACCCTGTTCGGGGATTGCAACTGGATCGAGCCCAGAGCCTGCGCCACCGCAGAGATGATCTTCGATCTGGCGCAGGCGCTGGAAGTCACGATCGATACCCAGATCGCGACCTGCCTCCTCACCGGCATCGTCACCGATACGCGCGGGTTTCGCACCAGCAGCACCACCCCACGGGTAATGCGCATCGTCTCCGCCCTGATGGAAACGGGAGCGGATCTGCCGACGATTGCAGATCTGGCGCTGGAGGCCCGTTCGACCGAGTTGATCCAGCTGTGGGGCCGGGCAATTGCCACGATCACGGTGCATCAAGGCGTGATCAGCGCGGATAATACCCTGGAGATGCGCGTGGATCTGGGCCGGCTGATCCGGGCTGAGGGGCTGGCTTCCTTTTTACTGGGGTCGCGCGATGCCCAGATCGCGGTGGTGTTTACCGAGTTGCCGGATCAGCGCATCGAGTGCAGCTTCCGCGCCCAACCAGGGCAGGATGTGGCGGCGGTGGCCTATGCTTTTGGCGGGGGGGGCCACGCTTTGGCCGCGGGCTGCACGGTGGATGGCCCACTGGAAGCCGCGCGCGAACGGGTGCTGGCGCGGCTATACGAAAGCCTGAGGCGCTGAAGCGGATGAGCGAGGCAGCGATCTCCCCCTCTGGCGTGCTGAATATCGACAAGCCCGCGGGCCTGACCTCGCATGATGTGGTGGCGCGGGTGCGGCGGCTGAGCGGTGTGCGCCGGGTGGGGCATGCCGGCGCTTTGGACCCCCTGGCCACCGGCGTGTTGCTGGTGTGCGTGGGCGCGGCCACACGCATCGTCGAATACTTGCAGGCGGGGCGCAAGACCTACGCGGTGCAGGTGCGTCTGGGCCAGCGCACCGATACCTACGACGCGCAGGGGCAAGTTCTGAGCCAGGCCCCGGTGCCCGCGCTGGATGCAGCGGCGCTGGAACAGGCGCTGGCGCCCTTCCGTGGGCCGGGCTGGCAGATCCCGCCTATGGTGTCGGCATTGAAGCACAAAGGCCGCGCACTCTACGAATACGCCCGGCAAGGCGAAGAGATCGCCCGCACGCCGCGGGCGATGACGGTGCATCATCTGGAAATCACGCAGTGGCAGCCGCCCGATCTCGACCTGCTGGTGGTCTGTTCGCCTGGCTTCTACGTGCGATCGTTGGCGCATGACCTGGGCGAGGCGCTGGGCTGTGGCGGGCATGTGCGGCAATTGCGCCGCCTGGCTTCCGGCGCCTGGCGGGTGGAGGATGCCATCCCCCTGGCCGAGTTGGAGCAGGCCGGGCCGGCGTGGAGTGACCGCCTGCACAGCCTCAAGGCGGCGCTGTCCATGCTGCCCCCGCTCGTCCTAGACGATGAATTGGCGCAGCGTTTCGTGCAGGGCCAGCGGCTGCCTCTGCCTGCCGGCGCGGTTGCGGGCGATGTGCGCGTGTTCGGCGTGGATGAGCAGCTGCTGGGCATCGGCCGGGCCGAGCCGGAGCAGGGCCGCCTGTCGCCGCACAAGATTTTTCAACCCCCGGCAATGATTAATCATTAATAATTAATGATTCATGATTAATGATTAAAAACCGCGCTCGTACGTGGCGCTTTAATCCTCAATCATGAATCATTTGTCAAGGGCAGACTGCGGTAAAATCAACCATGCCCAACCGTCTATCATCTGAACGGATCACGCCATGCAGGTCTACGAATCCCTTTCCAGCGCCTCTCTGACCGGGCCGACCGCGCTCACCATCGGGAATTTCGATGGCGTCCATCGCGGGCACGGCGCGCTCATCCGAGCCATGGCAGAGGCCGCGGCGGCAGAGGGCGCGGCCTCTGGTTTGCTGACCTTTCACCCCCACCCCCGGGCAGTGTTGCAGCCTACAGCTACGGTTTCCTCCCTCACTTCGCTACACGAAAGACTCGATCTGCTCTCGCGCACCGGCCTCGATTTCACCGTCGTCCACCCCTTCACCCGTGACACCGCACAGACAGAAGCCGCAGCCTTCCTGCACGCCCTGCGCGGGCACCTGGGCCTGACAAGCCTGTGGGTAGGGCCAGATTTTGCCCTGGGCAAAGGGCGGCAGGGGGATGTGCCCTTTCTGCGCCAGCTGGGTGCAGAGATGGGGATCAGGATCGAGGTCGTCCCCGAATTTCAATGGGAGGGGCAACCGGTGCGCTCCAGCCACATCCGCCAATGGATCGAATTGGGCAACGTGGCCGCGGCCAATGTGGCCCTGGGCCGGCGGTACGCCATCCCGGGCGTGGTGGTGCACGGCGCGGAGCGAGGCCGCACCATCGGCTTCCCCACCGCCAACCTCTCTCTGGCCGGCGAACAGGTGATCCCGGCCCATGGCGTCTACGCCACCTGGGCGCACGTGGGCGGGGAGCGGCTGCCCGCAGTCACCAATATCGGCGTGCGGCCCACGGTCAACGGCTCCCACCGCACGGTCGAGGCGCACATCATCGACTTCGATCAGGACATTTACGGGCGCTGCCTGCGGTTGGAGTTCGTCGACCGGCTGCGCGATGAGATGAAATTCCCCTCGCTGGCCGCGCTCACCGCTCAGATCGCGCGCGATCGTGATCAGGCCGCACACCTGCTGGCGGCGGAGCCGGCCCTGCCCACCGCTCCCCGCTTCCAGGAATTGGCCTACACCGCGGACTGGGGCGTGGCGGTCTATGGCGATAGCCAGGCGGCGTTGTACGCCCACGCCGCCCTGGCCATGTTCACCCTGCAAGGCGCGGCTGACGTGGACGGCCCCACCGTGCGCCAGCAGTTTGCCATCGCAGCCGAGGATCGCGAATCCTTGTTGGTGTGCTGGTTGAATGAGTTGCTGTGGCAGGCGGAAACGCAGGGCGTGTTCTTCCAACAGTTTTGGGTGGAGGCGATCGACGACGTCAGCCTGCGGGCGCAGGCAGTGGGACGCCGCGGCCGCAGCGAACAGGCGCACATCAAGGCCGTCACCTATCACGATCTGGAAGTCCTCGCCCCCACCCAGCCGGGAGAAAGCTGGAAAGCGCGGGTGCTTTTCGATACGTGATCGGAAAGGAAACCCGTTAAAACGGGTTGTTTATGACGTTATCATGCCAATAATAACCTGCTTTAGCAGGTTTCTGGTGCCAGACCGTGAATTCATTCACTGCTCCATCGTCTCATCCTGGCGGCGGCTCCGCCATGTACGCCTCCCAGATGTCGGTGAACACGCCGGGGGCCAGGGGGTAGATCTGGCGCAGCATCTCCATCGCCACCTCCCGCACCTCCCACTGCGCGGCTTTGTCGATGCGCAGCCAGAAAAAATGCCGCAGGGCCGCATAATCCATCGACATCACCAGCCGGGTCTCGGCCGCGTTCGGCAACAGAAACCGGGCGTCCTCCTTGCGAATACCCAGCCCGCGCAGGCGCTCGTAGGCCTCCTGCACCTCGGTCCAGGCCTGATCGAGCACCGCCTGGGCCGCGGGCTGCGCGGCCAGCGCCGGCGGAGACACCGGCTCCCAGCCTCCCTTATCCAGGCTGACATAGCGCTGCGATTCCTGGCTGAAGGAAGCCAGACGATGCCGCACGATCTGATGGCTGCACGTGCGGGAGATGCCTTCGAGCAGAAAGGTGGCGCCGCCGTGCTTCTCCGGCTGCGGCACATGGGCGATGGGCACATAGCCCAGCAGCGTGACTTTCATGCGCTCACCTCCCCTGCCGCCGGCGGCAGATCGGCGTAGACCGCGGGAATGGCCTGATAGGCCAGCCGCACCATCGCCGCAGCCAGATCGCTGCCCGAACGCGTCCAGAAATCGCGCACATTGCGGGCGTTGAGGCTGAGGATCCAATCGCCCCCGCCCAGATCGGTGTAGGCCACCGTGGGCAGGTTCACCAAGGCCAGCAGCGTGTGATCCAGCGGCTGATCCTCGAGCTTGAACACAAACCGGGTGTGCTCGACGATGTCCTCATGCCCTTCGCGCACGCGGGCCATGATGAAACCGGGATTGTGGCCCATTTTGGCGTCGGAGCGGTAGCACACCCGCCCGGCAAATTCGATCAGATTCTCTTGAAAGGTGCCCTGCCCCTGCCGCAGGGGGTGATCTGCGGGGATGCCGGGATGGGGCTGTGTGTACGCCAACAATGTCAATTGCACTGAAGTCTCCTACGTGGGTGAAAGTAGATGAAATTACCCCCCCGACTCGCCGCTGAAACGGAGGATTTCGGCGCGCAGCGCGCTGCGTTCATCCAGGGCGGCGCGCAGGGGCAGGGCCAATTGCTGCTGCCAGTTGGCGCTCGTCTCCGCCACTGTGGCCAGATGCGCCTCCACCGGGTCGAGCAGGCCGGTGACAACCTGATCGATCAGCCGCACGAACAGCCCGGTTTCCGGGTCGGTGGTAAACCAGCGGGTGCGCAGGGGCTGCAAAAGCCGCTCATTCACCCCTTCCACCAATTCTGGGACGGAGGCGAGCACCTCGGCCATGCCGGCAATGCCCCGGCGGATCGGCTCGCCCACGCCAAAGGGCAGCAGGCCCAGCAGGCGATCGGCAAACGCGGCGATGGCCGCGACCAGGGGGCGAGCCGGCTGCAACACCTGCGCCAGCGCGTCCTCCAGGCGCTGCAGCGCCCCTGCCAGCGCCGTCACTCGCGCCTCCACCCAGAGGATGCCCTCCTGAATGGCTGCAAAAGGGATCTCCAGATCGAGCAGCGCGGCCTCGGCCCGCTCGGCGCCGGCTTGCAGGGCAGTCGCCCCCCGCTCGACCAGGCGCAGGCTGCGATCCGCGGCCACCAGAGCGGCGGCGGCAAGATCGTCCAGGCCAGCGTTTTCCAGTTGTTCGTACAAGACCAGCAACCCGCGCAGTTTCAAGATCTCGGCGCCGAAGGCCAATTCCGCCGCGGTGCGTTGGCGCATGCCCCCCCATTCCCAGGCGGCGTAGCCCACACCGGCAGTGGTGGCCAGCCCCAGCGCGCCCACGCCCAGCGAGGTGCGCAGAAACTGCCGCCGCGTCACCATCCCTTCCCCGTGCGCGGGCGATGGAGGGGGCGGCGACGCGGCATCGCTGCCGGCCAGCGCGGGCGGACGGGTGCGCAGCTCCAGGGCTGCCAGTTCTGCGTCATCGAGCAACCGCAACCGCGCTGTCAGCCGTCCGATCAGCGCCTCGCGGCCAAGGTCTTGCAACTGTGTGGCTGATTCTGTCATCGCTTCCTCCTGCGCCCGACAAGCGACTCGGTCGAGGCGGGCATAGTGTACACTCCCCCGCCCCACCCCGCCAAAGCCGCGACATTGCGATCATCCTTGCCCTGCCGCTTTTTGACACAGCCGCGGCCCCTTGTCTACAATACCGCTGCCAATTTCCGCGACGATCCTTGCCGGCGCTGCCGCGCTGGCGAGGATGATCTCAGCCGCAGAGGACTCCTTCATGTACAAACGCTATTTCATCATCCTAGCAGCCATTTTGCTGGCCATTGCCCTCGACGCCTTCATCTTCATGGGCATCTTGGGCGTGCCCTACAGCCGGGTGCCCAGTTCCTATCATTTTCTGAACATTGTGTTGCTCTCCGCGGCGCTGACGATCTTTGGAGACATGATCTTCAAAGGCGATGTCCTGCGCTAACCCATGACCCCCTCCCCTCCGGTGGCGCAAATCGGGCCTGAGAGCCGGCCCGGGTTGGAAAACAGACGCGAGATCGGGCAGAAGCCAGGGCTGTTGGCGATTTACCTGGCGCTGATGAAGCCGAAGATCGTCCTGCTGTTGTTGATCACAACAGCGGGGGCGATGTTCGTGGCTGCCGGCGACGCGCCGGACGCGGCCCTGTTTGGCTGGACGATGTTGGCTGGCGCGCTCTCCGCAGGCGGGGCCAACGCCATCAACCATTATCTGGATCGGGATATCGATGTGCACATGGGCCGCACCAGCCGTCGGCCCCTCCCCGCAGGCTGGGCGCGGCCGCGGGCGGCGCTGTTGTGGGGGATCCTGTTATCGGTCGTCGCCTTTCTGCTCTTTGCCACGCAGGTCAATCTGCTGGCAGCGCTGCTTTCGCTGAGCGGGGGCCTGTATTACATCTTCATTTACACCCTGTGGCTGAAGCGACGCACCCACCACAACATCACCATTGGCGGCGTGGCCGGAGCCATTCCCCCCCTGGTGGGCTGGGCCGCGATCACTGGGGGGCTGGATATCACCGCCTGGGGACTGTTTGCCATCGTCTTTTTCTGGACGCCGCCGCACACCTGGGCGCTGACCCTGGTGGTGACGCAGCAATATGCGCGCGTCGATGTGCCCATGTTGCCGGTGGTGGTGGGTGAAGCGGAGACGCGGCGGCTGATTGTGCTCTATGCCTGGGCCTTCGTGGCCGTGACGGTGCTGCTGGCGGCCCTGCCCCTGTTTGGCGGTATCTATCTGGCCACAGCCCTGGTCGCCGGCGCCATTTTCATGCGCGGGGCCTATCGCCTGCGGCGCCAGGGGAGCCGGCCTGTGGCGCTGAGCCTATACAAATATTCGCTGTTGCACCTGGCCCTGCTCTTCGCGGCCATGGCTGCGGATGCAGCAAGAGGGGCATAACTATGCCGCGGCCCGTGCCTGCTGTTGCCGTCGCCGGGCCTGGCCATACAGAGCGTAGAGGTTGGCCCGGTGCAACTGCACCGCCAGGCCCCCCATCAGCGTAGCCGGATAGCCGCACGCCTCCAGCGTCAACGCATCCAACGCCTCCTTGCCCTCTCCCGCCGCCAGCACTGCCTGGGCGTGCGCTTCCACCCGGCCCAGATAAGTCAGTTGCGCCTGCAACACCGACTTCACCTCCCCCCGCAGCAACACCTCCCCATGCCCCTGGATCACATCCTCCAGGGGCGTCAACTCCAGCACCCCGTGCAAAGAGCGGCGCAGGTCATCGATACCGCCGTTGGCAAAATAGGGCACCGGCATGACGGCATCCGCGGCGTACAACACCTTCTCCTCCTTGATGTACACCGTGATCAGATCGGGCGAATGACCGGGCGCGTGCCGCAGCACCAGCGTGAACCCGCCAATGCGGATGCTGGCTTCCTTCTCGGTCAACATGGTGGGCAATTGCAACGTCACCTCGGCCAGGGCCGTGTTGCGCTGCCGCGCCTCCATCAGCGCCGGGCGCGTCTGCTTGATCAGATGCTCACGCGCTAACAGATGGCTGATCACCTCCGCTTCGGGGAAGAGATACGCGCCGTACACATGATCCGCATGCGCGTGCGTCAGGATCAGATAGCGCACATGCGAGCGCAGGCGCTGTTTGACGAATTGAATGATTTGTTGGGTTTCCTGTGGATACGGCAAGGTATCGATCAGGACACACCCCTCTTCCGTGGTGATCAGCCCGGCATTCACCTGGGCATACATGCCGCTACGAAAGACATAGATGTGATCGGCGACGCGCTCACGCAAGACCATACCGATTGAGACTCCTCGATGCAATAAGATGGGCGCCTCATCTGGCGCCGCTGAGGGCGCAGCTTAACATAGTCTCTGCTTTTGATCAAGGGTTCGTGTGCAATTTACACTCGAAAGGCGCTGCCCGCCCGACCATCCCCCGCCAGGCCAAGAAAAAGCCAGCCGGGCCAGCGGCTGGCTTGCAAAAGATGATGGCTTTGTAGTCCCCCGTCGCACCGTGTGCCTGGGTAGCTTTGAACCTGCTTACGCAGGTGGGTGCCTTGACCTGGTTCTCGCCTTGCCAATCGAGGGCTATCGCGTTCCCCAGTGTATGACCTGGCTCCCGAAGGTCTGATGTTGGCTCAAAACGTATCAGAGGCATCACGCATGCAAGAGGGGAGCTACAGCATCTAGTCTAGCACAACCGCCGAGGGATGACAAACTGCCCATTTGGTGGTGGAGAAGCGCGGCGAGAGCGATCCAATGTACGTAAAATTACACAGGAATTGCCACCCGTTCCAGGTTGTGCTATAGTTCACAACACCGGGCGCGGCCACCACGCCTGGCCCAATGTATCATCCTGACAATGACCTAGCATCCGCCAAGGAGGAAGCTGTGACAGCGCAAATTATCGATGGCAAAGCGATTGCCGCCGCCATTCGCGGGGAAATCGCCCAAGATGTGCAAGATCTCCTGACCAAAACCGGCAAGGCCCCCGGTCTGGCCACGGTGTTGGTGGGGGAACGCCCCGATTCGGCCACTTATGTGCGCATGAAGAAAAAGGCCTGCGCCGAGGTGGGCATCCAATCTTTCAGCGTCGAACTGCCCGGCGACGTCAGCCAAGAGCAATTGCTGCAAGCCGTGCAGGCGTTGAACGCCAATCCCGATGTGCACGGCATCCTGGTGCAACTGCCCCTGCCCGGCCATATCGATGAGGAGGAGATCCTGGGTGCCATCAGCCTGGAGAAGGATGTCGATGGCTTTCATCCCCTGAATATCGGGCGGCTGTCCATGAAGCGCCGCGATCCTCTGTTCGTGCCCTGCACCCCGCGCGGGTGTATCGAGCTGCTCGACCGCATGCACATCCCCATCGAAGGTAAACAGGCCGTGGTGCTGGGGCGCAGCAATATCGTGGGTCTGCCCGTGGCGATGTTGCTTTTGCACCGCAACGCCACCCTCACCATCTGCCATTCGCGCACCAAAAACCTGCCCGATGTGGTGCGCAGCGCCGATATCCTGATCGCGGCTGTGGGCCGGGCGGAGATGGTGAAGGGGAGCTGGATCAAGCCTGGCGCCGCTGTCATCGACGTGGGCACCAATGCGGTCGATGACCCCAGCGCGGCCAAAGGCTATCGTCTGGTGGGGGATGTGGATTTTGCCGAGGCCAAAGAGGTGGCCGGGTACATCACGCCATCCCCCGGCGGGGTGGGGCCGATGACGATCATCATGCTGTTGCGCAACACCGTAGACAGCGCCCGCCGCGCTTACGGGGTTTGAGTAGGCGGACGATGGACGATGGACGATGGCGTGATCTATCGTCTATCGTCTATCGTCCATCGTCCTGAAACGGTGTCAGTCGGTCAGACAGATGTGCAGCTCGCGCAGTTGCTGCGCTGATACCGGGCTGGGGCTATTGAGCATCAAATCGGTGGCCGAGGCGGTCTTGGGGAAGGCGATCACCTCGCGGATGCTGTCCTCGTCGGCCAGGATGGCGACCACACGGTCGAGGCCCAGAGCGATGCCGCCGTGGGGGGGCGCACCGTATTGGAAGGCCTCCAACAGGTGCCCAAACTGGGCCTGGGCCTGCTCTGGCGAGATGCCCAGGGCCGCAAACATGCGCGATTGCTGCGTTTGATCGTGGATGCGGATGCTGCCGCCGCCGATCTCCATGCCATTGCACACCAGATCGTAGGCTTTGGCCAGTACCGCGGCGGGGTCGCTCTCCAACAGGGGCCAGTGCGCGTCCAGGGCGCTGGTGAAAGGGTGGTGTTTGGCCTGCCAGCGGCTCTCTTCCTCGTTCCATTCCAGCAGGGGAAAGTCGATCACCCAGGCGCAGGCCAGCACGTTGGGGTCGGCCAGGCCCAGGCGCCCGGCCAGGAGCACGCGCAGGTGTCCCAAGCTCTCCGCCGCCACCGCAGGCGGGGCCGCGGCAATGAGGATGAGATCGCCATCCCCCGCCTGGCAGCGCTCGCGGATGCCTGCCAACTCTGTCTGGCTGAGGAATTTGGCGATCGGTGAGCGCAATTCCCCGGCCTCCACCTTGATCCAGGCCAGTCCGCCCGCGCCCTTGTGCCTGGCTTCCTCGACCAGATCGTCGATCTGCTTGCGCGAGTAGCCGCCGCAGCCGGGCGCGGTGAGTGCTTTGATCTGGCCGCCGGCAGCCGCGGCGTTGGCAAAGACGCTGAACCCGCTCTGCCCCAGCAGATCGGTCAGATCGACCAGTTCCAGGCCATAGCGCAGGTCTGGTTTGTCGCTGCCGAAGCGGGCCATGGCCTCGGCATAGGTCAGCACCGGGAAGGGCCGGGCCTGCACCTGCTTGCTGCTGACTGTCTGAAACAGCCCCAGCACCATGCCCTCGATCAGCGCCGTCACATCCGTGCTGTCGACAAAGGACATCTCCAGGTCGAGCTGGGTGAATTCGAGTTGGCGGTCCGCGCGCAGATCCTCATCGCGGAAGCAGCGGGCGATCTGAAAATAGCGCTCGAAGCCGGCCACCATCAGCAATTGCTTCATCTGCTGGGGGGATTGGGGCAGGGCGAAGAACTTGCCCGGCTGCACACGGCTGGGCACGATGAAGTCGCGGGCGCCTTCGGGCGTGCTCTTCAGCAGGATCGGCGTTTCGATATCGATGAAATCCTGCTGATCGAGATAGTTGCGGATGAAAGTGATGATGCGGTGGCGCAGGAGCAGGTTTTTCTGCATGCGCTGGCGGCGCAGATCGAGATAGCGGTATTTGAGGCGAATGGCATCGCCGATCTCGGCTTCTTCGTTGATGGGGAAGGGTGTGGTGAGGGCGGGATTGAGCACGCGCAGGCTGGCCGCGGCCACCTCGATCTGGCCGGTGGGCAGGTGCGGGTTGATCAGACCAGAGGGGCGCAGGCCCACCACGCCCTCGACCTGCACCACATACTCGCTGCGCACTTCGCCGGCCGCGCTGTGCGCGGGCTGGGAAATGTCGGCGTTGAACACAACCTGCACCAGCCCGGAGCGATCGCGCAGATCGAAAAAGATCAGGCCGCCATGATCGCGGCGGCGGTGCACCCACCCGGCCAGCCTCACCTGCTGGCCAGCATGTTCAGGACGCAATTCACCGCAATTGATTGATTTCAGCATGAAAGAGACTCCAAAGGGATGGGAAGGAAGTTGTCTGAGAAAAAGGGTGGATTGGCCGGCGGCAGAGCATACGATCCAATAAAAAAAGACCGCCGCGGCGCTGCGATCCAGGGCATTATAGACGGCGCTGCGGGCGATGGCAAACGGTAGACATCCCCCCCATTTCCTGTGTATAATAGCGCCCATCTGTCTGTCTGGGCGTTCCTTCGCAGTGGTTTATGTGGCGGAGGGACCCACGCCACAAGTTCATCCCCCCTCAAGGCGATCTCTATGGCCCGGCCACTTTGCGACTCTGAATACATCTACGGACTTCACGATCCTGGCGGCGAGCAGCACATGCTGGACAAAGGCGCGCCGGGGTGGGTTGTCGTCACGGAAGGCATCGGTTTCAACCGCAACGACCATGGCAGCAGCGACTATCGCTACCTCTCTGACAAAGGTCTGGGGGTGATGGTGCGGCTGAATGCAGGATACAGTGGGACGGGCACGATCCCGCACGAGCGCAATTACCAGGATTTCGCGCAGCGCTGTGCCAATTTCGTGCGTAACTCGCACGGCGCCCACATCTGGATCATCGGCAACGAGATGAATCACCCGGTCGAATGGCCGGGCGCGGACTGGGACTGGGGCGCGCAGCCGCCGGCCCCGCGCAGCGCTGCCCAGACAGGCGAGGCGATCACCCCGCAGCGGTATGTGCAGTGCTACCGGCTGGCGCGCGAGGCGATCCGCGGGCTGCCCGGACATAGCGAGGATCAGGTGCTGATCGGCGCGGTCGCGCCCTGGAACAACCTGACCAAATATCAGGGCAATGAGGGCGGCGATTGGATCCTCTATTTCCGCGACATCCTTACCGCCCTAGGCCCCGATCGCTGCGACGGCATCACCATCCACACCTACACGCACGGCCCGCAGGTGGAAAAGATCGACGCGGAGACGCGCATGGGCGCGCCTTTTCAGAACCGGCGCTACGAATTCCGCACCTACATCGACTTCATGGAAGCGATCCCGGCCACCATGCGCCACCTGCCGGTCTACATCACCGAGACGGACCAGGATGAACCGTGGGTGAATGAGAACAGCAGTTGGGTGCGGCGGGCGTACGGAGAGATCGACTATTGGAATAAAAACAACGCCCAGCAGATCCGGGCGCTGGTGCTCTACCGTTGGCCCCGTTATGACAAGTGGTACATCGAGGGCAAACAGGGGGTGATCGAAGACTTCCGCATGGCCATGGACTGGAAGCTGAAATGGCGCACCGACGTGGCCCCGCAGCCAGAAAAGCAGCCCTACCGCGCCGACATCCGCCTGCCGCAGCCCCTCACCGCCGCGGACGCCGGCGCCACCCTGACTGTGGCGGTGACTGTGCGCAACACCGGCAGGGATGCCTGGCCGCGCGGGGGGCCAAACCCGGTGCGGCTGGGCTATCGCTGGTACGATGCCGGCGGCCAGCAGGTGGCGGCTGCCGATCATCGCACGCCCCTGCCGCGCGATGTGGCGCCAGGCGAAGAGGTGCAGATCAGCGCCACGCTGGCCGCGCCGGCGCAGGCGGGAACCTACACCCTCTCCTTCGATCTGGTGCACGAAGGCATCACTTGGTTCGCGGACAAGGGCAACACGCCGGCCAAGGCCCGCGTGGCCGTCAGCGGCGCGGCCGCGCCGGCAGAGCAATACTTCGCCGAGACCAAAGTGTGGGTGCGCGGGGCGTTCCTCGATTTCTATCGCCGCTATGGGCTGGATATCTGCGGCTATCCCATCACCGAAGTCTTCAGCGAAAACGGCATGAAGACACAATATTTCCAGCGGGTGGCCCTGGAGGAATACGAGCCGGGCAAGGTGCGGCTGCGCCTGACCGCGCAACAGGCACTCGAGGCGAGCCAGCGCATCACCGCCCTGGAGCAGCAGATCGCGGCCCTGCGCCGGCAGTTGCAATCGGGGGGCGGCGCCGCGCCGCAACCGCCGATGCAGGACGTGAGCCAAAGCCTGCCTCGCGATGTCAGCGCCATGATCACCCGCCCGCTCACCGACGTGCGGCACATCGTCATCAACCACACCGCGGTGGGGCCGGATGTCGGAGTCGAGCGCATTGCCCAGGCGCACCGCAAGACCTGGCCGGCCATCGTCTGCCAGTTTTTCATCGACGGCGCCGGCAACATTGTACAGACCAACCCCCTGACCGAGGTGGTGAGCAGCAAGGACGTGCATCTGCGCGACGCCATCAACATCCATGTGGCGGGCAACTTCTCCACTGCCACGCCCTCGGCCAATCAGATCGATGCGCTGGCCAGCCTCTGCGCCTGGTTGCTGGACATGCTGGGCCTGGAAACGACAGCAGTGCAGGGCGCACGCGAGTTCGTGGTGACGCAATCGCCAGGCAATAACTGGATGGCCGGCGCCAATTGGAAGCAGACGCTGGTCGACCGCATCGCGCCCCTGCGCGGCAGCGGCGCGCCATCCCCCGGGCCCACGCCCGGCGATGGCGCCAGCGCCCAAGAAGTGGCCCGCTTGCAGCGGGAGCGGGATGAGCTGGCGGATCATCTGCTGGACGCGCACGCGCAGATCGACATCCTCCATGGCCGGGTGATGGCGTTGGAGGCGGCGTTGGCAGCAGCGCTGCAAGGGGGCGGCGGGACTGGCGGGGTGCAGCAGCCCGCGGTGCGCGATGTGATCAGCAATCTGCCGCGGGCGGCAGAGCGGATGTTCAAGCGCAAGGCTGAGGATGTCCGCTACATTGTCATCAACCACACGGCTGTGCCCCCCACGGTGGGGGTGGAGCGGGTGGCGCAGGCGCACGCGGCCCGCTGGCCCGCGATTGTCTCGCAGTTCTTCATCGACGGCGAGGGCGCCATCTTGCAGACCAACCCCCTGAACGAGGTGGTGGATGACAAGCAGGAGTGGATCCTGCGGGGGGTGAATATCCACGTGGCCGGCAATTTCAACGACGCCCTGCCCAGCGAGGCGCAGCTCGACAGCCTGGCGCGGTTGTGCGCCTGGCTGCTGGCCAGCCAAAAGCTGCCAGACGACGCGATCCGCGGGGCCAGCGAGTTCATCGTCACCCAATCGCCGGGCGCGCAGTGGCTGGGCGGCCAGCGCTGGAAGGATCTGTTGTTGCAGCGGGTGCAGGCGGTGCGGGCCACAGCCGGGCCAGGCGCGGCGCAGCCAGGATCCGGGCCGGACCCGGCGCTGCTAAATTCTCTGCGCCAACAGATCTCGCAGTTGCAGGCGCAGAACCAGGAGCTGGCGCGGCGTTTGCAGGATGCCACCAATCAACTGGCGGCCCTGCCCGCAGAGGCGCAGGCCCTGAAAGCGCAGGTGACTACCCTGCAGCGGGAGAAAACCGCGCTGGAAGGGGAGCGCAACCAGGCGCGGACGCAGGCGGCGCAGTTGCAGACGCAGATCGAGGCCCTGAACCGGCAGGTGCAGGACTTGAACAAGCGTTTGCAAGAGCAGCCGGGAGATGCGGGGCTGCGCGCGCAGATCGCCACGCTGGAGAAAGAGAAAACCGCGCTGGCCGCGGAGCGAGACCGGCAGCAGCAGAGCATCGCCGCCCTGCAAAAACGGGTGGCGGAGCTGGAAAAAGGGGGCGGATCGACGCCCCCGCGCGACGAGGCGGCGATGCCGGGCAAGATCGCCAAGCCGCCGATGGTGGAAGTGGTGGATCAATTGATGAAGCATCCCACCGAGACCTATCCCAGCCGCGAGCTGACTGCCATCACCCACATCGCCATCCACCACAGCGCCGCGCCGGCCAACATCCCCCCGGAACGGATCGCGATCTATCACGTGACGAACGAAAAGCACAAATGGCCGGGCATGGGCTATCACTATTACATCGGCCCGGATGGCGTGATCAATCACACGCAGGACTTGAAACTGGCCAGCTACCAGGTGTACAAAAACAATCACTACAGCCTGGGCATCTGCGTGGCGGGCAATTTCACCGATGTTATTCCCACCCCCGCGCAGGTGGAATCGGCTGCGCATCTCACCGCCTGGCTGATGCAGGAGCTACATATCCCGATCGAGCAGGTGTGGGGGCACCGCGAGTTCCCGCTGAACAGCACCTCTTGCCCTGGCAACCAGTGGCTGGGCGGGCAGAAGTGGAAGGACATCCTGCTCAATCGCGTGCGCGAGATCCAGGGGGGAATCAGCCCGGCGCAGCCCAGCGCGGGCAAGGCCATCGAGCATTATCTGCTATTCTGGCATCATGGCGGCAACAACTGGGCGCAGCAGGATTGGCAGGCGGCGATCAATTACATCGCTGCCTTCCAGCCCACAGCCGGCTTTTCGCTGGATGCGGCCAAGGCGGCGCGGTATGTGACCATCGTCGGCGGCACAGCCGGGGTGAGCCAGCAGATCGAGGATGCGATCCGGACGTCGGGCAGCCGGGTGGAACGGTTGGCCGGGCGCGATTTCGCCGAGACCAAGGCCTTGCTCGACCAACTCGCTGCCTCCGGGCGCAAATTCATGACAATTTGATCTTAAAAACGCAAAGGCGCAGAGGTACGCAAAGGTACGCAAAGTTTTTTTGTTTTTTTCTTTGCGTACCTCTGCGCCTTTGCGTTAAATCCTCATCTTCTCTGCGTTCCTCTGCGTTCTTTGCGTTAAAATCCTGATCTTCTCTGCGTTGAATCTCTCATGCCCAACCCCTTCCAACTCCGCCCCGCCGAGCCTTACGTGTTTCATCTGGATGTGGGCGAGGAAGAGCCTTTCCAAGGCCCGATGGATCTGCTGCTGAAGCTGATCGAGCAGGAGGAACTGCCGATCACGTCCGTCAGCCTGGTGCAGATCACGGGGCAGTATCTGGCGCACCTGGCCGAGATGGAGGAATTGCAACCGGAGGGCATCGCCGAGTTTTTGGTGATGGCGGCGCGGCTGATCTACATCAAGTCGGCGGCGCTGCTGCCGCGGCCGGCAGCCGAGTCTGAGGAGGAAGAGGAGGATCCGGCAGAAACGCTGGCCCGGCAACTGCGCGAGTACAAGCTATTCAAGCAGCGGGCCGCGCTGCTGCAAACGTTGGAAGAGGCCGGACAGCGGGCCTATGTGCGCCTGGCCCCGCCGCCGCAACTGCAAAAACGTCTGGAACCGGGCGGGCTGAATGTGGCCACGCTGCTGGATGCACTGTACGCCGTGCTGGAAGATCTGGAGGCGCCGCCGCGGCCCATCCACTCCATTGCCCCCCTCGATATTACCATCGATGCGTGTATGGCCGCGCTGAAAAAGGGATTGGCGGGAGGCAAAAGCGTGCATTTTCGGCAATTTCTGGGGCAGGCGCGGGGCCGCATCGAGGTGCTGGTGCATTTCCTGGCCCTGTTGGAGATGATCAAATTGGGAGAGATTGCGGTGCGGCAGGAAAAAATGTTTGGGGAGATCGTGATAGAGGGGGTGGCGCAGGAGGCCAGGCTGCCTGTCGACGTTTGAGGCGCTTTTCGTGGTGCGTGGTGCGTCTCGGCTAGTGTTGCGGAAGCCCTGTGTGGTTGTTTTTTGGTTCTTGACAGCCCGCGGGCAGGCTGCTATACTCGCCGTAGACGTTGAGCACACGTGTGCTCAAGCATGATCAAACCGTCCCCTCCATGTCCACAGGCAAAGAGATCTCCATCCGCGATATTGCCGAGGCCGCCGGCGTCAGCCACACCACGGTGAGCCGGGCGCTGCATGGCCGCGGGCGCATGCGCGCCGATACCCGCGCCCACATCCAGGCCCTGGCCGAGCAGATGGGCTACACACCCGACGTCAGGGCGCGCAGCTTGGTCAGCGGCGAGACCCGCACCATTGGCGTCGTGGTCACCACCATCGCCGATCCCTTCGTGGTGCAGATCGTGGATGGCATCGAGGCGGTGGCGCAGGCCGCGGGCTACAGCCTCTTTCTCAGCGCCTCGCACTCCGACCCGGAGCGGGAGCTGGCGGTGGTGGAAACCTTTCACCAGCGCCGTGTGGATGCGGTCATCGTCACCGCTTCACGCGTGGGCAACCTGTACGCCGCCCGTTTGAAACAGTTCGGCGCCCCGATCGTGCTGATCAACAACCTGCAGGAGGGGCCTTATCTCTATTCCGTCTCTGCCGACGATGTGGCCGGCGCGCAGTTGGCGGTGGCGCATCTGCTGGAGTTGGGGCACCGCCGCATCGCCTATCTTGGCTCCACTTCCCGGCCTATATCTTCGCTACGCCGCCAACAGGGCTACGCCGCGGCGTTGCAAGAGGCCGGCATCTCCTTCGACCCTGCTCTGGTGGCGGCCCCGGAGGCCGAGAGCGACCTGGCCGCGGGGCAGGAGGGGCTGTGGATGCTGCTGGCCGCCGCGCCCACCGCCCTTTTTGCCTACAACGACATGACCGCCATCGGCGTATTGCAGGGGGCCGCCCGCATGGGAATCGACATTCCGGGCAAACTCAGCGTCATCGGCTTCGACGACAACGAAATCGCCCGGCTGGTGACGCCGCCGCTGAGCACCATCCACCAGCCGCAGCAGGAATTGGGGCGTCGAGCCATGCACATGGCGCTCGACTTACTGGCCAAACGCCAGATCAACGACGTCATCCTGCCTTGCACCCTTGTCCTCCGCGCCACCACCGCCTCACCCACCCACTAACCCCCCAACCAACAAACCAACCAACCAACCAACCAAGAGATACCACCATGAAAGGCTTAGTTTTGGATGCCGCCTGGCATCCCAAATCACATTACAAAGTCAGCGACTGGGAAAAACAAACCGGCAAGGCCATCACCGGCAACAGCATCTGGCACAATCCCACTCTCGAAGTGCGCGAATGGCCCGATCCCAAAGTCGGCCCGCAGGATGTGCTGCTGGAAATCCAGGCCTGCGGCGTCTGCGGCTCGGACATGCACTTCTACGAGACCGACGCCGACAACTACATCCTCTATCCCGGCCTCACCAAATTTCCTACCATCCTTGGCCATGAATTCTCCGGCAAGGTGGTGGAGATCGGCAAGGATGTGAAAATGCTGCAGGTCGGGGATTACGTCACCGTCGAGGAGATGATCTGGTGCGGGCGCTGCACACCCTGCCGCAACGGCTATCCCAACCATTGCACCAATCTCGAAGAGATCGGCTTCACCATCCCCGGCGCGTTCGCCCGATATCTGGCCGTGGATGAGAAATTCTGCTGGAAAGTGGACGGGATTCTCGACCGTTTCGGCCTGGAAAAGGGGCTGGAAGTGGCGGCCTTGAGCGAGCCGACCAGCGTCTCGTACAATGCCATGTTCACCCGCGGGGGCGGCTTCAAACCGGGCCATTTCGTCAGCGTGTTCGGGCTGGGGCCTATCGGCCTGGCCGCGGTGGGGCTGGCCGAGGCTGCCGGCGCCGGCATGATCGTCGGGTTCGAGGTCTCGGCGCAGCGCCGCCAGATCGCCAAGCAACTGGGCGCGGACGCTCTCTTTGACCCGCGCGAAGTCAGCCCGCACGAGGTGATGAACGAGTTGAGCAAAGGCGTGGGCTTCGATTTCCATGTCGAGGCCGCGGGCGCGCCCCATCTCACCGTGCCGGAGATGGAGAAAGCGCTGGCGATCAACGGCAAGGTTATCCAGATCGGCCGCGCTGCCCAGAGGGTGCCGATGTATTTGGAGACTTTCCAGGTGCGTCGCGGCCAGTTCTTCGGCGCGCAGGGGCATTCCGGCCACGAAAACTTCCCGAATGTGGTGCGCATGGTCGCATCCGGCCGCCTCGACCTCAGCCCCATCATCACCGCCCGTTACGGCCTCGATGACGCCGTCGCCGCCATCGCTCAATCCACCGAGCGCCGCGACGGCAAGATCATGGTCAAACCGGGGCAGTAATCAGTGGTCAGTATTCAGTAATCAGTATTCAGTAATCAGTATTCAGTAATCAGTATTCAGTGTTCGGTATTGGGTATTTGGTATTGGGCATTCAGTGTTCAGCGATCAACGATCGCTTTTTGCTGAAAGCCAAATACCGAATACCGAATACCCAATACCAAGCAAAGGAGTTAGAAGATGCCCGAAAAACTCACTCTCGGCCTGATCGGGGCCGGGCGGATCGGACGGCTGCACGGCGAGCACCTGGCCCGGCGCCTGCCTGCAGCGGACCTGCTGGCGGTCTCCGACATCTTCGTGGACGCGGCGCAGCGTCTGGCCGCGGACTTCGGTCTGCCGCACGCCTACGCCGACCACCGCCGCATCCTCGACGACCCCGCCATCGCCGCGGTCGTGATCTGCTCCAGCACCGACACGCACGCGCAGATGATCATCGACGCCGCCGAAGCGGGCAAGCATATCTTCTGCGAAAAGCCGATCCACCTGGATCTGGCCGAGATCGACCGGGCGCTGGCCGCGGTGGAGAAGGCCGGGGTCAAGCTCCAGGTCGGGTTCAACCGCCGTTTTGACCCAAATTTCCGGCAGGCGCGGGAGATCGTGGCCTCTGGCGGCATCGGCGAGCCGCAGATCGTGCGCATCACCAGCCGCGACCCGGCGCCGCCGCCGATCGGCTACATCCAGGTCTCCGGCGGCATCTTCCTCGATCAGACCATCCACGATTTCGACATGGCCCGCTTCCTGCTGGCCGATGAGGTGGAGGAAATCTTCGCCGTCGGCGGGGTCATGGTCGATCCGGCTATCGGCGAGGCCGGGGACATCGACACCGCCCTGATCACGCTGCGCTACCGCGGCGGGGCGCTGGGCAGCATCGACAACAGCCGCCGGGCCGTGTACGGTTACGACCAGCGCGTGGAGGTCTTCGGCTCCGAGGGCGTGGTCACGGTCGCAAACGCCAAACCGGACACCGCCGTCCATCTCAACTCGACCGGAGAACACGCCGCCCTGCCCCTCTTCTTCTTCGTCGAGCGCTACACCGAGTCCTATCTGGCCGAAATGCGCGAGTTCATCACCTGTGTGCGCGAAGACCGCACCCCGCCCGTCACCGGCCACGATGGCCGCATCCCCGTGGTGATGGGCTACGCGGCGAAGCGCTCATATGATGAGAACAGGCCTGTGAAACTGAGTGATATCGAGTAACAAAAGCTATTGGATATTGGGTATTAGATATTTTTACACTCAAACAAATATCTGATATCCAATACCAAACAACCAATAAAGGACAAAAAAGCTAAAAAATGGAGAAATCCCTCATGACAACTATGCCCAAAGGCTGGCTTGCATCCAGCAATCCCACCGTTATCTTCGAAGACAACCACATCGGCCACATGAAAAAGGCGCTGTTCGAGGCCGACGAGGCCACGCTCGACGCGGTGCTGGCCGAGTACGGCATGGCGCCGGGGGCTGTGCCGCCGGTGGAGTGGAGCAAACCGGGCACCTACATCCAGATGATGACGCGGCGGCAGCTGATCGAAGAGCGTCGCAAAAACGACATCATCCTCGTGCCCATCGGTTGCACCGAGAACCATGGCTTGCACCTGCCCAGCGCCACCGACACCCTCTTCGTCAGCCAGATCATCGAGGGCGTGCGCCGCTATTTCCGCAAGCAGGACATCCCCATCGCCCTGTCGCTGCCCCCGCTGAATTTCGGCGCGCATCCCTACCATCACTACGGCATGCCCGGCACCGTGCCCGTGCGCGAAGACATCGCCCGCGAGATGCTGATTGACATGATGCTGGGATTGTGGAACGATGGCTTCCGCAAGATCATCATGCTCAATAACCACGGCCATCTGTGGATGCTGGAGGCGGCGGTGCAGCAGTTCCAGAAGCGCTACCACCTCCCCGGCATCTTCCGGGCCATGGACTGGCACCGGGCCGTGCGCGAGAGCTTCTACACCCACGACCGCGGGGGCGATTACGGCAGCAACTTCGTCCACGCCGAAGAAGCGGAGACCTCGTTGGCCCTCTATCTCTTCCCCGACATGGTGGAGATGGCACTGGCCGTGAACACCAAAGGCAAGTCTTATCTCAAGGAGGGCCACTTCGACACCTCGGTCGATCCCTATCACCGGCCCGGTCGCTGGTCGGAAGGCGAGGGCCACTTTGCTATCGAACTATCGGCCACCCCCGAAGGCGTGGTGGGCAACGCCGCCGACGCTGACGCCGCCAAGGCCAAGCGGCCCCTGGCCATGATCCTGCGCTATCTCACCCTGCTGATCGAAGACATCCGCGCCGCGTTCCCGCCCGGCGTGCTGCCTCCGGTCGAGGAAGTGACCCTACGCACTGCCGCCGAGATGGAACCCTACCTGCGCGAGCCGCAGAGCGAAGGCTGGAAACCGGTCTACGCCCTGCCCCGCATCGGCCAGAGCAATATTTTTTAAGTAGCAGTGGTCAGTATTCAGTATTCAGTATTCAGTAATCGGTAATCAGTGGGCGGGCAGGCAACCCAGCGGTCGAAACTCTGCCCACTGACTACTGAATACTGAATACTGAATACTGAATACTGCCCACTGATTACTGACCACTGACTACTGACTACTGACCATGCCTGATCTTCGCATCGCCGTGATCGGCGCCGGCCGCATCGGCCTCGTCCACGCCGCCAACATCGCCCACCGGGTGCGCGGGGCCGCGCTCGTGGCCGTGACCACAGCAAATCCCGACCGGGCAGCCGCGGTTCGCCAGATTTTCGGGCCGGAGCTGGCCATCTATCCCAACCTGGCCGGCTTGCTCGCGCAGGAAACCCTCGACGCCGTGGTCATCGCCAGCAGCACTGCCGCGCACCGCGCCAATATCGAGGCCTGCGCCGCCGCCGGTCTGCACATCTTCTGCGAGAAACCGCTGGCCCTGAGCCTGCCCGATTGCGACGCCGCCATCCTCGCCAGCGAACAGGCCGGGATCAAGCTGATGGTCGGGCATGTGCGCCGATTCGATCCCGCGGCCATCGCGGCCAAACAGCGTATCGCTGCCGGCGACATTGGCCGGCCCATCGTCTACCGCGCCATCGCCGGCGACCAGGATCCGCCCCCACCCAGCTTCGCCGATCCCACCGTCAGCGGCGGCCTGATTACCGATGCCGGCTACCACGACTTGTACCTGGCCCGCTGGCTGATGGAGGATGAGATCGTGCGGGTCTACGCCGAGGGTGGGGCGCTGGTAGCCCCGGAGATCGGCGCGGTGGGCGACGTGGACAACGCCATCGTCGATTTTCGCTTTGCCCGCGGCGGGCTGGGCACGCTGTACGTCAGCCGCACCACGCGCTACGGCCATGATGTGCGCGTGGAAGTGATCGGCAGCGAGGGGGCCATGCACATCGGCCAGTTGCGCCGCACCCCGGTCAATCTGCTCACCCGCGGCGGCGTCAGCCACGATGTCATCCCCGACACCGCCGCCCGTTACGCCGAGGCCTTTGTCGCCGAGCTGCAAGCCTTTGTCGATTGCGTACGCCACGACACGCCGCCGCCGGTCAGCGGCCAGGACAGCCGCACGGTCGTCGCCATCGGCCTCGCCGCCCGCAAATCCCATCAACAAGGCGAAATCGTGTATGTGCTTCAATAATCAATATCCAATACCAAATATCTAATAACCAGCATGAACCTAGCGCAAATCAGCCAAAACTACGATTTCAGTGGCCGTACGATTGTAATCACCGGCGGGGGCGGGGTGCTGGGCGGCGAGATCGCCGCGACCCTGGCCGGCTGTCATGCCAACATCGCCATTCTCGACCGGGACATGCGCTTAGCCGAGCGGGCGGCGCAGCGCATCGCCGAATTGCCGGGCATGCAGGCGCGGGCCGTGGCGATCGATGCCGATGTGCTCGACAAAGCCTCGTTGGCCAAGGCCGAAGCCCGCGTACACAGCGAATTTGGCCGCGTCGACGGCCTGATCAACGCCGCCGGCGGCAACAAACCGCAGGCCACCACCTCGCCCGACCTCGCTTTCTTCGACCTGCCCGCGGAGGCGCTGCGCTTTGTCTTCGACCTGAACATCCTGGGCACGATCCTGCCCAGCCAGGTGTTTGGGCGGGGCATGGCCGCGCAGCAGGAGGGCGTGATCCTGAATATCTCTTCGATGAACGCGTTTCGTCCGCTCACCCGCATCCCCGCCTACTCCGCGGCCAAGGCCGGCGTCAGCAATTTTACGCAGTGGCTGGCGGTGCACATGGCCCAGGAATACTCCCCGCGCATCCGTGTCAACGCCATCGCGCCCGGCTTCTTCCTCACCGAGCAGAACCGCTTCCTGCTCACCGACACTGCCACCGGCGAGCTGACCCCGCGCGGCCAGACGATCCTGGCGCACACGCCCATGGCCCGCTTCGGCGACCCCGCCGACCTGCTGGGCGCGGTGCTGTGGCTGCTCTCCCCCCTCTCCCAATTCGTCACCGGCATCGTCCTCCCCATCGACGGCGGCTTCTCGGCCTTTAGTGGGGTTTAGGTTGGTTGGTTAGTTGGTTAGTTGGTTGGTTAGTTGGTTGGTGGGGATTGCCGATAAACACGCAAACCTACCAATTTACCAATCTACCAATTTACCAATCTACCAATTTACCTACCAACCAACAAACAAACCAACCAACTAACAAACTCCCCCCCCATGCTCACCTCCCACGCCCATCCCACCCAAACCTTGACCGAACCCGACGTGCGGGGGCTGTTGCAGCGCGGGTTGGGGCAGATCGACGTGAGCGGCAAACGCCTGCTCGTGCTCATCCCCGATGGCACACGCAGCGGCCCCATCCCCCTGTTTTTCCGGCTGATCCACGAAATTCTCGGCGGCGAAGTGGCCGCGCTCGATTACCTGATCGCCCTGGGCACACACCAGCCCATGCCCTCCGCAGCCATCGCGCGGTTGACCGGGGCCTCCGCGGCGGACATGGCCGGGCGCTACCGGAATGTGCGGGTGCTGAACCACGCCTGGCAACACCCCGACACCTTCGTCACCCTGGGCGTCATCCCCGCCGCCGAGATCGAAGGACTGAGCAACGGCCTGTTCGCCATGCCCGTGCCGGTGGCGCTGAACCGCCTGGTGCTCGATTACGACCACATCCTGATCTGCGGGCCGGTCTTCCCACACGAGGTGGCGGGGTTCTCCGGGGGCAACAAATACTTCTTCCCCGGCATCGCCGGCCAGGAGATCATCGACTTCACCCACTGGCTGGGCGCGCTGATCACCAATTACGAGATCATCGGCGTCAAACACACCCCCGTGCGCGCCGTGATCGAGCGCGCCGCCGCCATGATCCCCACGCCCACCTCCGCCATCTGCTTCGTGGTCACAGAGAACGACCTGCACGGCGTCTTCACCGGCCCGGTCGTCGAAGCCTGGGCCGCGGCCGCAGACCTCGCCGCCCAAACTCACATCCTCTGGGTCGATCGCGCCTACGATCAAGTGCTCTCGGTCATGCCCCGGCTGTACGACGACATCTGGACCGCGGCCAAAGGCATGTACAAGCTGGAGCCGGTGATCGCGGATGGCGGTCGGGTGACGATCTACGCCCCGCACATCGACGAGATCTCCTACACCCACGGCCGCATCCTCGATGAGATCGGCTACCACGTGCGCGATTACTTCGTCAAACAGTGGGATCGCTTCAAACACTACCCCTGGGGCGTGCTGGCGCATTCCACGCACTTGCGCGGCATGGGCGCCTACGAAAACGGCGTCGAAACCCCACGCGTCGATGTCAGCCTGGCCACCGCCATCCCCCCCGAACGGGTGCGCCGGGTCAATCTCGACTACACGAATCCCGCCGCCATCCGCCCTGAAGCGTGGGCCGGACAAGAGGATGCCGGCATTCTGCTCGTCCCCCATGCCGGCGAGATGCTCTACCGGCTGAAACCGGAGGCGGCGCGATGAACAGCGGCGCGGGCGTGATCCCGGCTCATCAGGCCGAGCCGCCGCTGGTGCTGGCGCTGGATGTGGGCAGCTCATCCATCCGGGCGTTGGTTTTCGACCGGTTGGGCCGGGCGATCGCTGGGCTTGAGGCGAAGGAGCCGCATGCGTTCCGCACCGACGCGGCCGGCGCATCTGAGGCCGACCCCGACGCGCTGCTGCAATTGATCTTCGCCTGCATCGACCGCGCGTTGCAGGCGGCAGGCCCGCTGGCAAATGCCATCGCCGCGGTGGCCGCCGATACTTTTGTCAACAACATCCTCGGCATCGACGCGCATGGGCGGGCCATCACCCCACTGACCACCTATGCCGACACCCGCGCCGCCGGCGAGGTGGCGGGCCTGCAAGCCGATTTCGCCGAAGCCGAGACGCACAACCGCACCGGCTGCCGCTTCCATCCCAGCTATCTGCCCGCCCGCCTGCGCTGGCTGCACCGGGCCGATCCCGACCTTTTTCGCGCGGTCGCCCGCTGGGTCTCGCTGGACGAATACCTCAAGCTGGCCCTGTTCGGCGAGGCCGCGGTCAGCACCTCGGTGGCAGCCTGGACCGGCCTGCTCGATCGGCGGCGGCTGATCTGGGATGAGCCATTGCTGGCGGGGCTGCCGATTACAGCCGGACAACTGTCGCCCCTGGTCGATGCCGATGCCGGCCAGCAGGGAGTGCGCCCAGTTTTTGCCCGGCGCTGGCCCTCGCTGGCGCAGATCCCCTGGTTCCCGGCCATCGGCGATGGCGCCGCGGCCAACCTGGGCTGCGGCTGCGTCGGCCCGGAGCGCGTGGCCCTGACCGTGGGCACCTCCAGCGCTCTGCGCGCGGTGGCCGTCGCCGATGCCCCGCAACTGCCCTCCGGTTTGTGGTGCTATCGCGTCGATGCCCGGCGTTCGTTGCCCGGCGGGGCTTTGACCGAGGGCGGGTCGGTCTACGCCTGGATGCGCCAGACCCTGCAATTGGACGATCCCGCGGCGGTGGAGCAGGCATTGGCGGCAATGCGCCCGGATGGGCATGGGCTGACCCTGCTGCCCCTGTTCGCTGGCGAGCGCAGCCCCGGCTGGGTCGGACACGCCCGCGCCACATTTCATGGCCTGACGTTGGCGACCACGCCCCTGCACCTGCTGCGGGCCGGGCTGGAAGCCGTGGCCTATCGCATTGCCCTGGTCTACGCCCAGTTGCGGCCGCTGTTGCCCGCCGAGCCGGAGATCATCGCCGGGGGTGGGGCGCTGCTGGCCTCGCCGGCCTGGTTGCAAATCATGGCCGATGTGCTGGGCCGGCCCGTCATCGCCTCGGCTGCGCCCGAAGCGACGGCCCGCGGCGCCGCGCTGCTGGCGCTCGAGGCCATCGCCGCGCTGCCCGACCTATCACAGGCCCCGGTTTTCACCGGCGATGCCTATCTGCCCAACCCCGACCATCACGCCATCTACACCGCCGCCATTGCCCGCCAACAGCACCTGTACCAGCGGGTGACCATCCTGACACTTGACACTTGACACCTGGCACCTGACACCTCCCCCCTACCCCTCCGCCGCGGCAAACACCTCCGCCACATCCACGGCAAAGCCCTGCAGCAGCACCGACGTGGCCTGCTGGCCCGGCGTGAAGCGGCCATGTTCAGCGTAGCGATCCCCTGCCAGCGTCAGCACCAGGATCTCCGCCCGCTCTTGATCGACAATCCAATACTCGGGGATGCCTGCCTGCGCATACTCCCGCCGCTTCGTTTCCGTGTCGTGCCGCCGATCCTTTGGGCTGACCACCTCCATCACCAAATCCGCGCCGATCCAGAAACTTTCGGTGCGCCGTGAGGCATTTTTCCGGGCCATAAACACCAAATCTGGCTCGCGGAACTTACCCGGCCATAGCCGCACTCGTAAAGGAGCAAACAAAACCAGTCCTAATCTCTGCGCCAAAACAAACTGCTCCAATAGCTTGAACAGCAGTCTTGTGATCAGTTGGTGTGATTGAGTCGGCATCGGAACCACCTCCAAATGGCCGTGCGAGAATTCGATCAGGTGATTGGTATCCAACGCCAGATATTCTTCCTCGTCCCAATGCCCCTGCGCCGGGAAGAGTTGCGCGATGTTCCAGGTCGGTTCTGCCTCCTCCGGTCGCAGATATTCGAGTGTTTGCATACATGCCTCCGTGAGCGAAACGGCTATCAGGCCCCGATCCTACCATAATTTCCTCACCCTGTCGACCCCCTCTACCCCATGAAACTCTCACTCGTCCTCTCCACCCAACCAGCGCGGTTCGACGCCGTGGCCTTCAAAGGCGACCTGGCCGCCAATTTTGCCAAGATCGCCGGCTGGGGCTATGACGGCGTCGAACTCGCTATCCGCGATCCCCGGCTGGTCGACGCCGAAGCCATCGCCGATCTCGCTCGCGGGCACGGCCTAGCCATCCCCGCCATCGGCACCGGCCAGGCCTGGGGCGAAGAGGGCCTCTCCTTCACCGATCCCGATCCGGCCATCCGTGACGCCGCTATCGCTCGCGTGCACAGCCACATCCCCCTGGCCGCTCGTTTCGAGGCCGTGATCATCATCGGCCTGCTGCGCGGGATCGTGCGGCCGGGGCTGGCGCCGGGCCAGGCCATGGCCCTGCTGGTCGATGCATTGCGACAAAACTGCGCCGCCGCCGCCGAACAGGGCGTGCGCATCGCCCTGGAGCCGATCAATCGCTACGAGACCACCCTGATCAACACCGTGGCCGAGGGTTTGGAACTGATCGAAAAGGTCGGAGCGCAAAATTTGGGCTTGCTGCTCGACACCTTCCACATGAACATCGAGGAGCCTGCGATCGAGGCCAGCATCGCCGCGGCGGGAGACCGTATCTTCCACTTCCACGTAGCCGATTCCAATCGCTGGCCGCCCGGCGGCGGGCACATCGACTTCCGCTCCGTACTCGACGCCCTGTTTGCCGCCGGCTACGACGGCTTTGTCTCCGGCGAGTTCCTGCCCCGGCCCGACGCGGACAGCGCCGCGGGCCAGGCCATCACTTTTCTTCGCTCACTTTCTCCTTTCCATGATTAGCGAATTGTTTTTTTCTCTTGATTTAGAGGTTACTGAACAGATAGCCTTATGGCTACACGAAATCAGCGATCTGGCAATCTATCCACGCTCATTGGCCACGGCCAACCAGGCCTTGTTTGCCCTGGGCCGGGCTGGTGCTGCCAAGAAACTGATCATCGTCAGCCGCGGCGACCAGCCGCCGCCGCCCGGATTCAGTGGCGAGACGCGCGCCGTCGGCGAGTTGCGCCTGACCCTCTGCCCCACCAGCGCGGCCCATGCCGCCGCGCTCCGCGTAGCCCTTGACTACACGAAGCCATCCTGTCTGGGGCTGGCAACCTCGGTTGGCTGCGGCGATCGGTTGGGTCTGGCCACGCCGGGGCACATCCAGGCCGTGGCCGGAACCGGTGTGCGGCCCATCCTGGCCCAGCAATCGATGCGCGAGAACGCCCGCACCGGCCGCACGCCGCAGCAAGTGATCGACGACGCCACCTGGGGCGTGTTCGAGGCGGGCTGGCGGCAGAGCTACGGCGCCGACGCCGATCATCTCAAAACCACGGCGCATATCGATGCCTGCGTGGCCGCCGGCTACACCTTTTTCACCATCGATCCCGGCGACCATGTGCAGGATGAGGCCCACACCGCCCCGCCCGCCCATCTTGCAGACATCGTGGCGGCCCTGCCCTGGGCCAGTCTGGAGAGCAACCTTGCGGACTTGCGCGCCCGCTATCTGGGCCCGGTTTTCGATCTGGACGAAGGAACGCGCATCGCCTTCGACGAAGAGACGCTGTTGCGGGCCGCGGGCAAATATGGCCGGGCCATCGCCCACACCGCCCGCATGGCCCGCCATCTGGCCGGGCTGACCCCGGATTTCGATCTGGAGATGTCGGTGGACGAGACCGAAACGGTGACATCGGCGGCAGAGCATTTCTTCATTGCCAACGAGTTGCGGCGGCTGGGCGTGCGCTGGGTCAGTCTGGCGCCCCGCTATGTGGGCCGGTTCGAAAAAGGCGTGGATTACATCGGCGATCTGGCCGCGTTCGAGGCCAGTTTGGCCCAGCACGCTGCCATCGCCCGCAGCCTTGGCCCCTACAAACTCAGCATCCATTCTGGCTCCGACAAATTCAGCATCTACCCGGCCTTTGCCCGGCAGACCGGCGGCCTGGTGCACCTGAAAACCGCGGGAACCAGCTATCTGGAGGCGCTGCGCGTGGCGGCGCAGGCCGAGCCGGATCTTTTCCGCCGCATCCTCGCTCTGGGCATCGAACGGTATCCCGCCGAACGGGCGACCTACCACGTCTCCGCCGATCTGGCCCGTGTGCCCGATCCCGCCGCGGTCGCCGACTCCGATCTGCCCCGCTATCTGGATCAGTCCGACGCCCGGCAGGTTCTGCACGTCACCTATGGGGCGGCGCTGGCCGCGTTTGGCGACGACCTGATCGCCGTGCTACGCTGGCATGAAGAGGCGCATTACGCTGCCCTCGCCGGCCATTTTCGCCGGCATCTACAGTCATTTTTTTGACGAAGGACGAAAGATCGCATCATTGCCTCATCGTAAGGAGCCTACGCATGAACGACTATCGCATCGAAAAAGATTCTCTGGGCGAGGTGCGGGTGCCCGCGGGCGCGCTCTACGGCGCCCAAACCCAACGCGCAGTGGATAATTTCCAGATCAGCGGCCTCCTCTTCCCCCGCAGTTTCATCCGGGCGCTGGGCCTGGTCAAGGCTGCCTGCGCCCAGGCGAACCAGGATCTGGGCCTGATGGAGGAGGCGATGGCCGCGGCGATTCAGCAGGCCGCGCAGGAGGTGGCCGCGGGCCAGCACGATGCCCACTTCCCTCTCGACATCTTCCAGACCGGCTCCGGCACCAGCACGAACATGAACGCCAACGAGGTGATCGCGGCCCTGGCCAGTCGCGCCCTGGCCGCGGGCGTGCACCCGAACGATCATGTGAATATGAGCCAGTCTTCCAACGATGTCATCCCCACAGCCATGCACGTGGCCGCGTATCTGGAAGCGCAGGAGGCGCTGCTGCCCGGCCTACAACAGCTCTATGATGCTCTGATCGAAAAGGCGGCGGCGGTGGATGACGTGGTCAAGACCGGGCGCACCCATCTGATGGACGCCATGCCGCTGCGGCTGAGCCAGGAGCTGGGGGGCTGGGCCACGCAGATCGGTAAAGGCATGGTGCGGGTGGAGGGGGCGCTGGCCAGCGTGGCCGGATTGGCGCTGGGCGGCACCGCGGTGGGCACCGGCATCAATGCTCATCCTGCGTTCGGGGCCCGCGTCGCCGCGGTGCTGGCCGAGCGCACCGGCTACCCCTTCGCGGCCAACGATAACTTCTTCGAAGCTCTCTCCTCCGCCGATGCCATGGTGGAGCTGAGCGGCCAGATCAAAACGGTCGCGGCCAGCCTGATGAAGATCGCCAACGACCTGCGCTGGATGAACTCTGGCCCCCTTGCCGGCCTGGCCGAGATCAGCCTGCCGGCGTTGCAGCCCGGATCCAGCATCATGCCCGGCAAGATCAATCCGGTGATCCCGGAGGCGGTGATGATGGTCTGCGCGCAGGTGATCGGCAACGATGTGACGGTGACGATCGGCGGCATGTCGGGCAATTTCCAGTTGAATGTGATGCTGCCGGTGATCGCGTACAACGTGCTGCAAGCAGAGAGGCTGCTGGGCCGGGCCGCGGCGGCGCTGGCTGATAAAGCTATCGCCGGCTTCAGCGTCAACCGCGAGCGCGTGGCCGCGCTGGTGGACAAAAATCCCATTCTGGTCACCGCGCTCAACCCGGTGATCGGCTATGAAATGGGCGCGCAGGTGGCCAAAACCGCGTACGCGCAGGGCCGCAGTCTGAAGGAAGTGGCGGCGGAGCTGACCGACCTGACGCCGGCAGAATTGGATGCCCTGCTCGACCCGGCCAAGCTAACGCGCGGGGGCATCCAATCGGCCTGATGGTGGACGATAGACGGTGGAGGATAGACGGTGGACGATGGATCACGCGTCGCCATCGTCCATCGTCTATCCTCCATCCTCCGCCGCGGCCAGGGCGATGGCCCCCAGCACCCCGGCATAGGCCCCCAGCCCCGGCGGCACGATGTAGTCATCGATGGCATCGAGAATGGCCGGGGCCTGCACGTAGCCGTTCAGCACTTCCTGCACGCGGCGGCGAATGACGGGGAACAGGTGGGCGTTGCTCATGACGCCGCCGCCAAGGATGATGCGCTGCGGCGAGAGGGTGCAAACGAAGATGGCGAGGGCCTGGGCCAGGTATTCCGCCTCCAGCGCCCAGGCGGGGTGGCCGGGGGGGAAGGTTTCGGCCCGCTGCCCCCAACGCGCTTCCAGGGCCGGGCCGGCCGCCATCCCTTCCAGGCAGTCGCCGTGAAAGGGACAATGCCCGGGGAAGGGATCGGCCTGCCAGTCGTGGGGCAGGTGGATGTGGCCCATCTCCGGGTGCACCAGGCCGTGCATGAGCCGGCCGCTAATCATGCCGCCGCCGCCCACGCCGGTGCCGATGGTGAGATAGATGAAGGTGTCGAGACCCTGGGCCGCTCCCCAGCGATGTTCGCCCAGGGCCGCGCCGTTCACATCGGTATCGAACCCGACCGGCAGGCCGAACGCCCGGCGCAGCGGCCCGGCCAGATCGGTATGCGACCAGTTGGGTTTGGGCGTGGCGGTGATGTAGCCGAAAGTGGGGCTGGCCGGATTCACATCCACCGGCCCGAAGCTGGCGATGCCGAGGGCAGCCAGATCGCATCCTTTGGCCTGCTCCGCGAAAAAGGCGATGGCCCGCCCAATGGTTTCGTCAGGGGTGGTGGTGGGAAAACGGACTTCAGCACGGATATCGTCAGGCCCAGTTCCGACTGCGCAGACGAATTTGGTGCCGCCAGCCTCGATGCCGCCAAAAAGGGGAGAGTGGTTCATGTTGTAGTTGGTTGGTTGGTTGGTTGGTTGGTTGGTTGGTTGGTTGGTTTGTTGGTTGGTTGGTTGGTTGGTAGATTGGTAGATTGGTAGATTGGTAAATTGGTGGAGATCGCCAAAAAAAAACGAGAACTCACCAACCAACCAACAAACAAACCAACAAACCAACCAACCAACCAACAAACAAACAAACCAACCAACCAACCATCACCTCACGACAAAGGTTCGAGCAGGATTACGGGGATATGGCGAACGCCGACGCGCTGCGCGTACTGCCGGTAGCCGGGATAGCGGCGCACCGCCTCCTGCCACAGCGCCTCCCGTTCGGCCCCTTCGGTTTCGCGGGCCAAATACGCGGCCTCGCCCTGGCCTTGCACCGCGGCCCGCACCTGGGGATGCTTGCGCAGGTTGTGGTACCAGCCGGGATAGTGTTTCTGACCCCAGTTGGAGGCGATGACCACATAACCGCCCCCGGCCACCGGCAGGCTGAGCAGGGGCGTGGTGCGGGGCAGGCCACTCTTGGCCCCGGTGGTGGTGAGCATGAGGACGGGCAGACCCGTAAGCAAGCTGGCGGCGGAGCGCCGGCCCCCTGTCAGCCGGAACACCGGCCTGTCCAGGTGATGCATGATCCGGGAAAAAAGGTAGGTGCCGGCGAGGGAACCGGCCAGAGCGCGGGTGAAGCGGTAGAAAAGAGAGGTCATGAGATTACACTCCTTTTTTGCTCACAGTGGACGAAGGACGAAAGACGATAGACAAAAGTTCGCGTTACCATCGTCCATCGTCCATCGTCTATCGTCCACCATGATGCGCGGACGGGCGCGGTTGCCGGTGGCGCAGGCCATCGATAGTATACACCGCCAGCGCCAGCCAGATCAGGATGAACCCGGTGAGATGCGCGGTGGTGAAGGGCTCGTGATAGAGCAGGACGCCCAACAGGAATTGCAGGGTGGGCGCCAGATATTGCAGGATGCCCAGGGCCGAGAGGGGCACCCGCCGCGCCGCCGCGCCGAACAGCAGCAGAGGCACGGCCGTGACCATGCCCGCGGCCACCAGCAAGAGATGGGTGGCCGCATCCGCCTGGCCGAACGCGGCCTCGCCCCGGCTCATCAGCCACAGCAGATAGATCAGCGCCGGCGTAAACAGCGCCATCATCTCCGCGGTCAGGCTCTCCAACGAGCTGAGCGACACCCGTTTCTTCAGATAGCCATACAAGCCGAAGGTGAAGGCCAGGGTGAGGGCAATCCAGGGCAGCGAGCCGTACACCAGGGTGAGGTAAAACACGCCAACAGCGGCCAGCGCCACCGCCGCCCATTGCCCCCCGCGCAAACGCTCGCGCAGCAGCAGCACCCCCAACAGCACGCTGAGGATAGGGGTGATGAAATAGCCCAGGCTGGTCTCGACCACAAAATCATGGGTCACACCCCAGATGTAGAGAAACCAATTGACGCCCAACAGGATGGCGGCAAGGGCAGATACAGCCATCGCCCGCGGCCGGCGTCGCAGCGCGACCAGCCAGGCCCACTGCCCGCGCCAGGTCAGGATCAGCGCCACAAAGACCAACGACCAGATCATGCGGTGCACCAGCACTTCGGAAGCAGCCACATGGCCCAGCGCCTTCCAATAGATGGGAAACAGGCCCCACAGAGCATAGGCAGCGATGCCGTAAAGGGTGCCCCGGTTCATACGCGCGCCGGCTCTTTATCGGGGGCCAGGGCCACAATGCCATGCCGGTGGGGATAGCGGCCCTGCACGCCTGCATAGAAGGCCCGGATCACCTCGAAATCGCGGGCAATATCGCCCGTGGGCATGAGCGCGGGGCCAATGCCCACCACTTTGGCGGCGTAATCGGCATAGCCGCAGAGGATCGGTACCTGCGCGCCCCTGGCGATATGATAGAACCCGGTCTTCCAATAGGTGCTGTATTGCCGCGTGCCCTCTGGCGCGATGGCCAGACGAAAACGGGGCAACTGCGCGAACAACTGCACCATCTGGCCGACAAACTGGTTGCGCTGGCTGCGATCCACCGGTACGCCGCCGATGGCGCGCAGCAACGGGCCAAAGGGCGGGCGGAAAAAGACATCCTTGCCCACCCAACGCATGCGCACCCCGCCGCCAAACGCCAGCAACATCAAGGCCAGGAAGTCGGCGCCAGAGGTGTGATGCGCGCCGATGATGACGCACTTGTCGGGGATCGGGGTATCGATTTGCACGCCCCAACCGGCCAGACGTCCGGCGCCCAGGGCGAGTTTTTGCAGGAGGGTGGTGGGAGGCAAGGAAACAGCAATGCTTTGTGCGCTCATGAAAAAAGAGGCTCCAGGGTGGATGGGGAAGGAGAGAGGGTCAGGTATCACCACTTCCCAAACGCCCGCCTGCCCACACCCCGGTGCGAAGGTCGATGCCATCAAGAAGCTGTGATGAGGGCCGATCCTACACCCCTTTCCCGCGATCTGTCCAGTTGGGCGGCGTCTTGGGGTGGCAATCCCAAGCCCTAAAGGTTTCCAAACCCTTTGGGGCTTTTCCCGGCGATCGCTCACGCTGCTGCGCTTGGCCAGCGCCCGCAACTCCTGGTAAGATGTGTGGTTCCCATTCGCCTCACGCCCCCTTGCCCACCCGCCATGCCAGATATCACACCCGAACCTGTGAACCCGCCGCCGCTGACCGATCGCGGCTACAGCTACCGCGTCGGCACCGAGCTTTATCTGGTGCGGCATGGCGAGTCGATGACCAACATCTATAGCAACATCGTCACCTATGACCCCAATCTCACGGCGCTGGGCTGGGCGCAAGCCCTGGCCGTGGGCCGGTGGATGGCGGAACACGTCCCGGTCGATGTGGTGATCACCTCTGCCCTGCGCCGCGCGCACAGCACGGCCCTGGCCATTGCCCACGCTCAGGGCCTGCAACCGATCACCGTGGCCGGGTTGGAGGAGTTCAGCCTTGATTTTTGGGAAGAGCTGCCCCTGCATCACCCCACCCAGCCCTGGCTGGGCCGCTGTGAATGGCAGGCGACCAGCGCCGGGCAGCCAGCTTTCGTGGCCTTTCGCGACCGCATCCACGCCGCCCTGGCCGCGATCCTGGCCGAATTCAACGGCCAGCGCATTTGCCTGGTCAGCCACGGTGGGGTGATGAATGTGATCACCGCGGCCATGCTCGGCAGCAGCCACCTCTCATTGTGGACGGAAAACACCGGCATCAGCCATTTTCTGTGGCCAGAGTGGCAACGCTGGCTGGCCACGTATATCAATCGCCGCGAACACCTGCTCAGCCTCGACCCCGCCGCGTACCCGCGTGTACCCGAAGCCACGCCTGCTGGCAACGGCCAGTTCGCTCTGCCCGATCGCCTGATCCGATCCTGGGCCGACCTGCCCGCGTATCCGGCGCTGGCCTTCCTCAGCAACCGGTTGCGCCGCAGCGACCGTATCCTCTTCCTGCGCCCACCCGACCCGATCACGCCGCTGCGGGTATCGCTGCGGGCGCGCAGCGCGGCCATCCTGCATGATGACCTGGCCGCGCTGGAGATAGGCGAACTGCGCCGGGCCACACTCAATGCCAACCACATCCGTTACCAATACCTGTTCACCCCCCTGCCCTATGCCGACGGCCACTTCGACGTGGTCGTAGCGCCGGCAGGCGACCCCGCCCTCGCCTCCGAAATCACCCGCGTCCTCAAACACCCCGATGGACTGATCGAGATGAATTCGTAATGATTGATAATCAATGATTAATGATTAATTATCGAATACCGAATACTGACCACTGAATACTGACCACTGAATACTGACCACTGAATACTGACCACTGAATACTGACCACTGAATACTGACCACTGAATACTGACCACTGACCCCTGACCCCTATGGCTCACGATAAACTGATCGTCCGCGGTGCGCGCGAACACAATCTAAAAAATATCACCGTCGAAATCCCGCGCGACAAGCTGGTGGTGATCACCGGCCTGTCCGGGTCGGGCAAATCCTCGCTGGCGTTCGACACGATCTACGCCGAGGGCCAGCGCCGTTATGTCGAGTCCCTCTCCGCCTACGCCCGCCAATTCCTGGGCCTGATGGAAAAGCCCGATGTCGACCAGATCGAGGGCCTCTCCCCTGCCATCTCCATCGACCAGAAGGGTACCAGCCGCAACCCCCGCTCCACCGTCGGCACCGTCACCGAAGTTTACGATTACCTGCGCTTGCTCTTTGCCCGTATCGGCCAGGCGCACTGCCCCCAGTGCGGCCGCCTCATCAGCCGCCAAACCCCGCAGCAGATCGTCGATGCCATTGCCGAGTACCCAGAGAACAGCCGCCTGCTCATCCTCGCCCCCCTGGTCAAGGATCGCAAAGGGGAGCACAAAAACGTGTTCGAGGATGTGCGCAAGGCCGGCTTTGTGCGCGTGCGCGTCGATGGCGAGGTGCACGATGTCAATGATGAGATCGAGCTGGATCGCTACAAAGTGCACAGCATCGAAGCTGTTGTCGACCGGGTGATCGTGCGGCGGGGGGAAAATGGGCAGGAGAGCCTGGATCTCACCCGGCTGACTGATTCGGTGGAGACGGCCCTGGCCCTGGGCGGCGGCGTGATGACCGTGGCCGATGTCAGCGATTCCGACCTGCCCGACTCGACTGGAAGCCGGCTCCGCCTCTTCTCCGAACACCTCTCCTGCGCGGCCTGCGGCATCTCCCTGCCTGCGATCGAGCCGCGCACCTTCTCTTTCAACTCGCCGCACGGCGCCTGCCCCACCTGCACCGGCCTGGGCACACAGATGGAGTTCGACCCCGACCTGATCGCGCCCGATCCAGAACTGAGCCTGGCCGATGGCGCGCTGCACCCCTGGTCGCGCGATACCGCCACCTATTATCAGGCCCTGGTGGAAGCAGCCTGCAAACACTATGGCATCCCCACCCACGCCCCCTGGCAACAGCTCAGCCGCAAGCAGCAGGAGATCATCCTGTACGGAGGCAAGCGCGGGGACACGATCAAGGTGCGTTATGTCAATCAACAGGGCCAGCAGCGGCAATACGAGACCAGTTACGAGGGCATCATCCCCAACTTGCAGCGCCGCTACCGGGAGACTACCTCCGAATACATCCGCGGGGAATTCCTGGAACGGTACATGACCAACCGCCCCTGCCCCACCTGCCAGGGCAAACGGCTGCGGCCAGAGGCCCTGGCCGTCACCGTGCACGGCCTGAACATCGAAGAGGTGACGCGCATGGCCGTGAGCGAGGCCCTGGACTGGGTGCGCGCCCTGCGCGGCAGCAGCCAGGAGGCGCATGACAGCGCCTCCCTGCCGGAAGAAGTCCCCGCTGCCTCTCCCCTCAGCCAGCGGGAATGGATCATCGCCCGGCAGGTGCTGAAAGAGATCCAGGCGCGGCTGCGCTTCATGTTCGATGTAGGGCTGGACTATATCACCCTGAACCGCCAGGCAGGGACGTTGAGCGGGGGTGAAGCGCAACGCATCCGCCTGGCCACGCAGATCGGCTCGCAGTTGATGGGCGTGCTCTACATTTTGGACGAGCCCAGCATCGGCCTGCACCAACGAGACAACGCCCGCCTGATCCGCACCCTCTACGACCTGCGCGACCTGGGCAACACCGTGCTCGTGGTGGAACATGACGAGGAGACGATGCAGGCCGCGGATTGGCTGATTGACCTGGGGCCGGGCGCGGGCGAGCATGGCGGCGAAGTGGTGGCCGCGGGCACGCCGGCAGAGGTGGCCAATGACCAGGCCAGCCTCACCGGCGCCTTCCTCTCCCGCCGCCGCAGCATCCCCATCCCCGCCGCCCGCAGGATCGGCTCCGGCAAGGAACTGATCCTGCGCGGGGCCAGCGCCAACAACCTCCGCCGGCTGGATGTGCGCATCCCCCTGGGCCGCTTCGTCGTCGTCACCGGCGTCAGCGGCTCCGGCAAATCCACCCTCGTCATCGACACCCTCTACCACGCCCTCGCCCAGCGCCTGTACCGGGCGCGGCAGAAACCGGGCCCGTTCGAAACGCTGGAAGGGCTGGAGCACCTGGACAAAGTGATCGACATCGACCAGTCCCCCATCGGGCGCACGCCCCGCTCCAACCCTGCCACCTACACCGACCTGTTCACGCCGATCCGCAAGCTCTTTGCCAACCTGCCCGAAGCGAAAGTGCGGGGCTACACCCCGGGGCGCTTCTCCTTCAATGTCAAGGGCGGGCGCTGCGAAGCCTGCCAGGGGGATGGCATCCTGCGCATCGAGATGCAGTTCCTGCCCGACGTCTACGTGCCCTGCGAGGTGTGCCAGGGCAAACGCTACAACCGCGAGGCCCTGGAGGTGGTTTATAAAGGCAAGTCCATCGCCGATGTGCTGGACATGACCGTGGAAGAGGCGCTGGACTTCTTCGCCAACATCAGCAGCATCCACAGCCGGCTGCAGACCCTGCACCGCGTCGGCCTGAGCTACATCCGCCTGGGCCAGCCCGCCACCACCCTCAGCGGCGGCGAGGCGCAGCGCGTCAAGCTCTCCAAAGAATTGTCGCGCCGCGCCACCGGCAACACCCTCTACATCCTGGACGAACCCACCACCGGCCTGCACTTTGCGGATGTGGAAAAGCTGCTGCATGTGCTGCATGATCTGGTCGACCGCGGCAACACCGTGCTGGTGATCGAGCACAACCTCGATGTGATCAAGGCCGCGGACTGGGTGATCGACATGGGCCCAGAGGGGGGCGGCAAGGGCGGCAAGATCGTGGTGGAAGGCACCCCGGAACAAGTCGCCGCCCATCCCCGCTCCTACACCGGCCAGTTCCTTTATAAAGCCTTGCATTCCTTCTAAGTCAGTTGCACGACCGCCCAGCGATTCAGCTCGATAGCGAGTCGCTGCAGGCGGTTGCCTTATCTAAGTGCCTTCTAAGTGAGTTGCACGACCGCCCAACGATTCAGCTCGATAGCGAGTCGCTGCAGGCGGTCGTGCAACTCACTTGCGAGCCTATCATGCCGCCGCCGACTGTAAGCCCCTCCATCGCCGACTTCGGCGATCTCAATCCCACCGCGCACCTGGCCGCGCTCACCCGCGCCCAGGATCTCTTCACCGCGCTGCTGCGCGTCAGCGCCCGCGTGCACACCGCGGCCACCCCCGCCCAGGTGATGGAGACCCTGGGCGCAGAGCTGCTGGCCCTGGGCATGCACTGCGCGGTGCTGCTACTCTCTGAGGAGGGCAGCGACGACGGTACGTCGTATCTCCAGGCCGCCTACGTATCCCTGGACGAGGCCGCTCGCCGTAACGCCCGCGTCGCCCATCTCGGCCAG
>JAANMY010000419.1_pt1 | contig 60384 bp, 47 predicted proteins | sample 7279691 | NCBI WGS metagenome assembly JAANMY01 (sample SAMN14094543, study PRJNA606508) | bioreactor metagenome | isolation source: A lab-scale SPAN reactor treating ammonium-rich wastewater day 388 | place: Ireland: Galway | collected 2018-02-07 | reverse complement strand
GCGGGTCCTTGACCGGCACCTGATGCACGATGCCCAGGGTGTAATGGGCCAAATGAAAAATAACAAATGCCAGGATCACCAACCCGGTCAGCAACATGTATTTGGAAGGCAGGCTGGCCCGGAGCGTCCGCTCCATCTGATAACCAATGGGCCGAGCCTGGCGGTTGCGCCGACTCAGACGAAAGGCCAGGCCGATGTGGACGAGGAAGACCAGCAGCAAGCCGCCGCGCGCGATCCAAAGCATCGGCCCCATGCCTTTGAGGAACTTGGCATAGCTGTTCAGGGCGTCCTGACCGCGATAAACGAGCAGATTCCCGGCCATGTGGACCAGGACAAAGGCCACGAGCAGGAGGCCGGTGATGGCCATCCAGTATTTCGCGGCAAGCGTGGAAACGGGCAGCGGCGCAACGTTCGTCCGGGCGGCGGGCCGGGGGGCGGTCATGGTGCTCATGGATGGGCCAATCTCCGAGGTGATGCAATGGGAAGCATCAGGGGGCCGGCCGACGAAAATCGCGTCGGCGAGCGCCTGTGATTTTCTTATCCATTTCGCGCAGCTTGGACAGGTGAAAGTAGTTCACCCCAGGGCGGCCGCGGCACGATGAACGATTGACTTGGAGCAGGTCCGTCAGCTTCGACAGATCGCGGAGCACCAAAGCGCCATCAATCCTCGGGCAATTGCACGGTTTCGCCGCCGTTGCGGGTGCACAAGGCCCGCATGACGCGATCCGAGACGGAGTATTTGAAGAAATGAACGGAGCCATCCACCATGAGAAAATGGGCCCCGCCAGGGTGCATGCTCCAGTAGTGGCCGCGGTCGCAGGGCCGGTCGATGCGGCCGGGACCCAGGCAGGGCGTGGGGAATTGTTCGCAGGGATCACGGGGAACTTCAATGCCCACGTCATAGCGCGGCGGACAATGAACGGTATTCTCATTGTTCCTCACGACGGGAAGCGGTTGATAAATGGTGTACCATTTCCCGGAGCGGTAATCGTCTGGCGGCGGTCGTTCGCCGACCATGATGGTCGTGGAATGGCCATCGATCACGTCGCTGAACCGGATCTCGTTGAAATCGAGAAAGATGCCATTGTACAGGGAGCCAGCATTCCCAACATAGGACATCACGGCAATCTTTTGCCCCGACGGCGTGAAGACCGGGTTTAATAGTCGGCGATCCAAGGGACATACAAAGAGCGGGATGACCGTGGCATTGCCCACATGCGGCGGATCGATCCACGTTTCCACGTTGAGTTCAAACGCTTGCTGCGTCTGACTCCATAAGGCGTTCTGTTCGATGTAAGGCAGCAATTGCGCAGGCCAGGCCAGCCGATCCTCGGCGTATTTCCAAAAGTTTGTGACATAATCAGGATTCCGTTTGGCATATTGCGATGGGCCGGGGAAGCGCTGATGGTTGGCATGAAAGTGATGAATGGCCACGCCGATTTGCCGCAGATTGGATTGGCATTGAACCGCGGCGGCCGAGGCGCGTATCCGTTGAATGGCAGGCATCAAGAGGCCGATGAGAAGCGAGATGATGCCCAGGCAGACCAACAGTTCGACAAGGGTAAATGCAGAGCGATGGTGATCATGTGCTTTCATGGCTCACAGTTCTCCATTACCTTGCCCATGTCATGAAGCCATTATGAAGCTTCCAGCCGCTCCCGCCGCTTTTGCCAAAGCCAATAGCCAACCGCCAGGAGAAGGAGAGCCAGGCCGCCCAGGATAAACCACAGCCCGCCGCTGCCCGGCTCCGCGCGGGTCGGCCCCAACAAGCTGCGCGGATCGTTGGTGGCATAAGACAACTCGGCCTGATTCATGGTGACTTCTTGACCATCTTTCTTGAGCGGAGCCAATGAACCATCATCGAGGACTTTCCAAATCTTTTTGTTGACTTCATCGAACACTTGAGCGCCTGGAGGAAAAGTCAATTGAAACAGTGAATCGGGTAAATCGGGATTAATCTGATAGTTCTCGAAAGTCATGACCCCATGGGCCTTTTGCCTGATCTCATTGGATGTTTTCATATAAGCACGGGAATGGAGACTGATCTTCTTGGGTAAAAATAATCCTGGCAATGGTTCAACATACTCATCAACGGTTTCTTCTCCATGAATGCTCGCATATGGCTCATCGCTGATCGTATCCTTTATTTTTTTATATATGACACCATTTTTGTCAACATCATACCATAATTCATACTTATTTATAGTGGACGCTATCTCTGTAGCATACTGATATTTTACGACAATATAATCTTTCTCTTTCTCTCTTATCATTGACGCAGTTGCCTGCTTGTCATCCAAAATCTCTTTGAGATACTTGCCCTGATTATGATACATGGAAATGATGCCTAAATGGTCTCTTAGGTCAAAGAAGCTAGAAAGTCTATTTCCATGATTATAAGATCGAATATAACCTGTTGCAATTTTTCCTTTTGGTGCATCTAGCCGCAATAGTGATTTGTCCGTGATAACGATAACGGAATAGGCATCGATAGCAAAATCTTCCATCCTGATCATTTTATCCTTCATCATGAATAGCCCATTTCTGGCGATGCCTATTTCTGGATCACTGGAAATAATTTTACATGATATATTTGATATTGATGAATGTAATACATCGATCAGTTTGCATAGTCTTTCTTTTTCACTTGAATGAGTGAATGTTGCAATACATAGTAGAAAATAAACATGCATGGTCATGTCCTTGCTAGTTCATCAAAGACTTTATATACCCAACTGGACTATTATTGGATAAGACGACGCCCTTTTGCCATTGAAGCAGCTTATGAAGTCATTTCATGCTGTTCAATAAAAAAGGCAAAAGGGCAATGATCACATTCTAGAAAACCTAATCGCAGCTCCACCTCTGTACATAACAAGTGAAGCCATTTATCGTTGAAGTTCCGACGCATGATGTCAGGCTGCCATTTTCGCACCATTCAAATTGCATGTCGCCACAGACAAAATAAGTTGTACCTGATTGAGTTACATCACATCCCGTTATTGGCGCACCATCTCCAAGTACTCCAGGAACAACGCCAAGAGTACTACAATTCTTCTGCGTGATACATTTGAAATTTGCCAATCCCGTTCCAGGTTGCCCCGCGACTCGGCCCAGGCCGAAGACCACCAGCCCCATCCCCAACACCGCCAGCAGCAGCACGCGACGCATGGGTTTCTCCTTATCTCAAGAGGTTCATTTTACCAGGCAGCACAAGGATACTGTCAAAAAAAAAATTCAAGTGAAAAAGGAAAAAAACGCTGGCCTAGGTGCTGGATTGAGAAATGAGCAGAAAAAGTCCAGGAAAGAGGGTTTCCCTTGGGTGAATTGCCCGCCGGCCCGGCTAGCTCACACCCCATTCGATGAGCGTGTCGCTGAGGTCGGCCGTCTCGTCGGCGACGACGCAGTCCCGTCCCATCGCCTTGGCGCGGTACAGGTTGTGATCCGCCCGGCGGACCAGGTCTTCCGTCTTCTTCATGTCTTCGGACAGGCTGGCCACGCCGAAGCTCGAAGTCAAGCACAGGACCGTCTCGCCGATGCAGATGGGATGATGGCGGATGCGCTCGCAGAGGCGGTTGCAGAAGGTGATCGCGCCATGGTTGTCCGTGTTGGTTAGGATCAACATGAACTCCTCGCCCCCCCAGCGGCCAATGAGGTCCGTGTCGCGGAGGGCGGAGCGGATCAGTTGGGCCACCGTTTGCAAGGCGCGATCTCCAGCCAGGTGGCCGTAGGTGTCGTTGACCCGCTTGAAATAGTCCAGGTCCATGATCACGATGCTCAGCGGCATGTGATACCGTTGGGCGCGGTGCATCTCGTCCTCGAGCCGCTGCGTGATGAAGCGGCGATTGAAGAAGCTGGTCAGTTCATCGGTGTGGGACAACTCCCAGAGCCGGGAGGTGAGTTGTTCCAACTCGAGGTTGCGCTGCCGGAGGGCCTCGAGAATGCGGCTATTCTCGCGCTCCAGGCTTTTCAGGTAAATGGCGGATTGCACGGCGCGGTCGATGCGGATGGGGTCGTAAAGGACTTGGTCCTTGACCAGATAGTCGGATGCCCCGGTTTTCATGGCCCGCACGGCGGCGGCTTCATCCCCTTGGCGGGTGATGATCAGAAAGGCCGCGTCGGGGCAGACGGCGGAAAGTTTGGGGATGATCGAAATGCCATCCTCGGTGGGCAGGCGGTAGTCAAGCAGGATGGCGTCGGGGCTGTAGCGCTGCGCCAGGTCCAGGGCCGTCGCGGCGTCGGAACATTCGAAGATTTGATAACGGGTCAGTCCGGCCTTGATGAGCGCCGTCCGCAGAAGGAAACGGTCCGCACTGCTTTCATCCACGATTAAAATGCGCACCTCGCCCATCAGCGGCGTCGCATTCGCGCTCGCTGCCGATGGGCTCGCCGGCGGCGTTGCCTTCGCCGGGCCGGTCAGCTTGGGATCACTGGATTTACCGATGGGGGGTGCGGACAAATCAACACCTGGAGGTTAGTCGTCAAGCACTGATGAGAAACTCATGAACCACGATGATCGTCAAATGAAGGATCAAATGCAAGCAGTTTCCGCTTGGCATTGAATATTCATGTGTTGATGAAAACCATTGAAGCTCCTTTTCGTTAAGCAGCAGCTTTGGGCTGGACCCGGGAATGGATAAAGCGAATTTGGTTGCGAACGGCCAACTCTTGCTCGCTTGGAAGGGCGGAGGCGAGAATGAGCCACTTCTTCTGTCCAAATTCATGCAGCCAGGGGCCGAGCCGGTTCCAATCAAGCTGTCCCGAACCCAGTGGAACCAAGCCATAAGGCTCACGCCGCTGCCGCTCCTTAAGACGGATTTGGCCCAAGACGGGTTCCAGCAAGTGCAGTTCCGCCAGTGGGTCGCGCTTGACGGCGTGGGCGTTTCCTAAATCATAGCTTATGCAAAGCCGCGAAGAAGGCAGTTTCGCCAAGAATTGTCGGCAAACCTCGGCCGGCCAGAACGTTTCCAAAGCCAAGGGCATGACGTGCCGTTCGGCCTGTTCGATCACCGGTGTTAAGGCGTTCATCCAGAAGGCTTCGCTTTCGGTCGGTCTCAATTCGGGGGGATCGTAAATCGGCAAGTGCACAGTGGCGATGCCCGCTTCGACCGCCCGATCGATCAGGGGAGGAATTTCCTGTTTCATGTAAACCTTGACGTCTTCGAGTCGAGGAAATTGGCCAGGCCAGACCAAGGACTGGATCGAGAGCGAAGCCAAGGCGACGCCGGTGTGGGCCGACCATTCACGCCAACGCTCCGGCCCATCCTTTTGCATCAGGAGCCGATGGGGGCCGGTGAGGGGCGTAGTGCAGAGTTCCAGACCTGAGCCACCCCATTCAGCCGCCTTGGCGAGTCGCTGTGATTCGTCCCCGGGCAATAAATAGTCCGGAATCGCTAATTTCATAGCGTCCATCCTTGGTTTAGAATGCAGCCCGCAAAGCTCTGTTTCATAAAGGGGATGCAGGCTTTTGTCAATTCTGGCTTGTGATCGGCGATCGTGGCTCATTGCTATGGGTCATTTACAAAGTCAAGGTAAAGGTGGCACATGAGGCAAATGGTCTACTCCGTGGCCATGAGTTTGGACGGCTACATTGCGGGGCCCAAAGGTGAATTCGATTGGATCATCATGGACCCCGAAATCGATTTCGCGGCCCTGTTCAATCGCTTTGACGTGCTGCTGATGGGAAGAAAAACCTATGAAGTGGTTCAGGGCATGGGAGGTGGTGGATCATCGAACGTGAAGACACTGGTCGTTTCCCGCACCATGAAGGCCAAGGATCATCCCAACGTCGCGATCCTGCACCGCGATTTAGAGAAGAGCCTTCGCCATCTCAAGGAAAGCCCCGGGAAGGATATTTGGCTCTACGGCGGCGGTCAACTCTTTCGAAAAATGCTTGAGTTGAATCTGGTCGATCGGGTCGAAGTAGCCATCATCCCCGTGCTCCTGGGCCAGGGGATTCCCTTGCTTCCCGCTCCCAGCCAGCGGGTGAAGCTGCAACTGGCGCAGCATCGCGTTTTGAGCCAAACGGGCATCGTGATGCTGGAATATAACGTGTTGGGGCAGAAGAAATCCGCGAGCCGACGCAAGGGACGTCGTCGTTGAAGCAGCTCGCGCCACGGCAGCCATTGGACCGCATGATCGATCGCTTCGAGCCCGCGTTGACTCAGCGGGCGCGGATGATCATCTAGGCCATCGCCACGCACCAGCGACCCCGCTACCCCGCGGAGAAATTACAATAAAAAATGGGACAAGTAAAAGTGTGGGAAAATTGGGTCATTATGAGTCCTGTGACGGAAGTTCCAAAATTGCGCGCAATTTTTCTTGCCGAGCTGCATCCAAGTTGTTAGAGTTGACAAAGCAAATCCATGGTTGCGCAACTATCACATCTTGTGCGCGCCCAGGACGATTCTAAACGCAAGAACTGTACCTGTTGTAGCGGTTCTGCATGTCGCATTGACCCGGAAGGGTTGGTATCCTTGGGAATCTGGTAAATGGGCAAGGTTCGACTAGACCTGTCCTAGATTTTGCGACTACAATTGCGTGGCCCGGTCGTATCGTCGTCCGGGTCTGGTCCGTCATGTCTTTTTTTACGGAGTATGGGACATGCTATCTGTCCGCCGTGTCTTGGCGCTGAGCGCCTTCTTGGCCCTCATCGTCATCTCCTCACCTCTTATGGGAGATTCGGGATCCGCCACGGATTCCAAACGGTCGCCACTCAAGGGCGACGCGGTTCATCATGATGCCGGTCAACTGGTGGAAAAGGCCCTGGCGAAAGCGATTGTCAGCGATGCCTCGTTAACGTATCAGTCGGCCCAAGGCGACACACTGTTCGCCCTCAAGGTCAAGCCTGCCCTGACGGGACAAAACGACCTGCCCAAGGATTACGTGATCCTGGTGGATTCCACCGCCAGCCAGGCCGGTGCGCCGTTCATCGTGCAGCGGCAAATGGCGGCCCAGTGGATCAAGCAACTGGGTCCCAAGGACCGCGTGGCTTTGTGGGAAGTGAACGTCAAGCCCCGCGCATTGACCTCCGGATGGGCTTCCGCCAACGATCCGCAACTCAGCAAGGCCCTGGCCAAGCTGGATCAGACGACGCCGATGGGCGCCGCCGATTTCAAGTCGGCTTTGTCCCAGGCCGTGTCGAGCTTTGAAGCAACCACGCAGCGGCAACAAGTCGTCATTTACCTGGGCGACGGCCAAGGCACGCTCAATCCCTTTACGCCTCAAGAACGCCGCCAGGTCGTGCAGACCATGACCCAGCGCCGCATTCAATTTTTCGCTGTTCCACTCGGAGCGAAGGTGGACCTCTTGGACATCAGCGCCCTGGCAACGGGCACCGGCGGCGTCATTCTTCGCATAAATCTGACTGAAGCGGCCGACGTAGCCGTGACGCGCTGCCTGGCCACCGTGCGCCAGCCCGTGCTCTATGTCGACAAAGTCGCCGCCGACGCCAATGTGGCCGAAAGCTATCCGACGCAGTGGCCGCCGCTGCGCAGCGACGTGCCGACTCTGGTCGCGGGCAAGCTGGCCAAGAGCGCGCCGCAACTCAGCTACCAGGTCGAAGGCCAGCTGCTGGGCCGAGCCGCCTCGATCACCGTCAGCTCTCCCGTGGCTGAGCCGATGATGGAATGTTTCTTCCTGGCCAACGTCGTCAAACAATGGCGCACAGCCGCCGATCAGCCCGCGCTGATGCAGGCCGACTATGCCCTGGCGTTTTCCTTCAACCAAACCTCCTCGGCCAAGGAAGAAATCATTCTACAAGGCCGGCAGGCGCTGGAATTCGAAAAGCTGGACGTGGCCAAGCAATTGTTCGAACAGATCGCGGACCTCGATCCGAACGACGCCGAGGCGCAAATGGGCCTGAAGCTCGTTGCTCACCTGGACAAGGAAAAGAGCAAGGGGCGCTTCAAGCAAACAGACGACAATCTCAAGAAGGAAGACGACCTGCTCCGCCGCACGCAGCAGCGCCAGGATTTGGAAAAGCAGCGGCTCAAGCTGCTCATGGATGACACGATTCGCCAATCTCGCAAGGAACTGGCCGCGAATCCCGACGAAGCTGTGCGCCGGCTCAAGCTCCTCAGTGAAGAAGTTCGCAACGACCCCAACCTGGGCGATGAGCTGCGCAATCAAATGCGCCGCGAACTCGAAAGCGAACTGCGCACGGCGCAGGATCGGGCCGAGAAATTCCTCGCCCAGCAGCAAGACCGTGAACAGCGCCTGGCCCAGGCCAAGGCGATTCTGGATGCGCAGAACGCCCGGGCCGATCAGCAGGCGCGTCTCCGCGCGGCCTTGCAGCAATTCGAGGGGTTGGTCCAGCAGGCCCGCCTCGAGGAAGCCATGCTGCAAGCGCAAACGGCTTTCCAACTCGCGCCGGAATCCATCGTCACCAACGTGGCCGTGCAACAATCGGAACTGGGTTACAACCTCGACGCCAACCTGAAATTGCAACAGGACAAGCGCGTGGCTTACATGGAAACGATGTACGAACTGGAAGTGTCGCATCGCCCCATTCCGGATAATCCGCCGATGGCCTTCCCGCCGCCGGGCGATCCGTTCTTCAAGACCAAGACCTACACCACGTGGGGGCAACTCTCCGATAAACGCAAGAAGCGCTGGGGCAACACCCGCTTCAACGAACCCAACGCGGCGCAGTCCGAGGAAATTCAACGCAAGTTGAACCAGGCCACCGACAAATTCCGCAGCGGCCTGGATGCCATGCCGCTTGAAGAACAGCTGGCCTTCATCGGCAAAGTCTTCGGCGTGCAATTCATCATCGATGAACGCTCCTTCAAGGCAGTCGACCCCAACGTCGAAATCGCCAAGAAAGAAGTCTCGCTCCGCCAGATGACCAATGTCAGCGTCAACACCGTTCTCAACAGCATCCTGGCTCAACTCGAGCCGACGGCCACTTACGTCATTCGTGGCGACCATGTCGAAATCACCACGCTCGAACGCGTCCTCAAGGACCCAGGCAAACCGATCGTGGCCTACCCCATTCTTGAGCTTATTTACATGGGCGGCGTCGCCAGCATGATGCAGGGCGGCATGGGTGGTGGCATGATGGGTATGATGGGCATGGGCGGCGGTATGATGGGCATGGGCGGCGGCATGATGGGCATGGGCGGCGGTATGATGGGCATGGGCGGCGGCGGCATGATGGGCATGATGGGTATGGGCGGCGGCATGATGGGTATGGGCGGCGGCATGATGGGTATGGGCGGCGGCATGATGGGCATGGGCGGCGGCATGATGGGCATGGGCGGCGGCATGATGGGTATGGGCGGTATGGGCGGCATGATGGGCATGGGCGGCGGTATGATGGGCATGATGGGCATGGGCGGCGGTATGATGGGCATGATGGGCATGGGCGGCGGCGGTATGCCTCCCGCTATGTCCTTCTATCCCTTCCGCATCATGAACGCCAACTCGCTCATGAATCTCATCAAGCAAGTCGTCGACCCAGGCAAAGATATGACCTGGCACATCGTTGCCGAAGATCCAGGCCAATTAAGCGGCGGCGGTGGCGGTCTGGGCGGCGGCCCGGGCGGCGGCACCGACACCGATGCGCCTCCGGTCTCTCCCGACACGGCGCACACCATGCAGTACTACGATCCGGTCTTTGCCCTGATCGTCAAGGCGCCCTCGCAACGCAATCCGCGGGCCTCGACCCTCAGCTCCAGCGACGGCGGTTTCGCTCGAATCAAGGACAAGGATGAACAGCGCGTCGTGGCGGGCAAGGGTGATGAGAAATCGGCCCCCAAGACCGGCTCGGGCAGCGACAACAAGGGCGACCAGGCCGTGGCTTCCAACAAGCCCAAGATCGACGTCGATCCCAAGCAGGCTTGGGAAGCAGCGCTCGCCAAGAGCAACATCCATGCCGGCTTCGTCATCGCCACGGTCGACTTCCTGACCCAGAATAAACAATATGACCACGCGGCCGAGTTCCTCAAGGCCGTGTTCCGCAAGGGCGTGGACCTCCGTCCCTGGATGTTCGATGCCCTGGCCCTCAATCTCGAACTGAGCCAAGGCGATCCGGTCGAAGTGGAACGAGCGCTGCTCTCCGCCGCTGATCTGATCCCCGAAGGCGGCATGGGTTATCTGACCGCGGCCAAGGCGATGGCACGCCATCGTCATTGGCAGCGAGCGCTCGAATTCTGCCAGCAGGCCGCCGCTCGCACTCCGGGCGATCCGACCAGCTACGTCTTCGCGCTCGAATATGCGACCGAGGCCAAGGACGCCAAGGCGTTGAGCTGGGCTGCCAAGGCGCTGCTCTCCCGCGATTGGCCCATGAGCCTCGATCTGCACGCCCTGGCCCTGAGCAAGCTGGACGAAATGTCGGCCTGGCTGGCCAAGGAAGGGCGCACGCAAGACGCCGAACGGCTCCACTTGACCCGCGGCACGACCAAGCAGCGCGACCTGATCGTTCGCCTCACCTGGCAAGGCGATGCGGACCTCGACCTGCACGTCAAGGAACCGGTCGGCACCAGTTGCTCGTTCCTGCATCGCGAATCGCCGGCCGGCGGCGTGCTGCAGAGCGACCTCTCCGCCACCAAGCGGACGCAGGTGTACTCCGTCGCCGAGGGCTTCTCGGGCGCTTACCAACTCACGGTTCGCCGGGCTTGGGGCCGTCCGATGGGCAACAAGGCGGTGCTTGAAATCATCACCCGCGCGGGGACCGGCGATGAAACCATCCGCCGCGAAACCCTGACGGTGGATCAGGACAGCACCTTCACCGTGCAACTTGACCACGGCCGCCGCACCAAGCTCAGCGACGTGGCCGCCCCCGACGTCTACCGCCGGCTGGCCGCGGAACTGCGTCCGGCCCCGGAATCTGCTCAAGAGCAGTTGTCGGCCTTGGCCGTCCCGGTCGTCCGCGGCACGACGGGCTACCTGCAAGCGAACATGCTCGATGAAGAGAATCCGCTCTTCAAGGCCATGCGTTCGCGAGGCGCCATCAGCAGCGGCACCTATCAAACGACGGTCATGCCGAGCACCGGCACGGTGGGCTTCGCCGCCCAGGCGAAACCGACCCTTGACGGCAAGGCCACCAAGGTGACCCTGCAGCCGATCTTCCTCGGCGGTTCGACGACGCTGCCGATCAATCCCGTCATCCCCAGCAACAACTAGGGATGAAGGCGACCTGATCGGTCCGCGACAGCAACAACACTCCTCAAAGCCCGGCGGCAACCCCGCCGGGTTTTTGTTTGCCGCTGGCCTTGAATCATCTGCGGATTTATCGTTTGACGGATTTTTTTCAATTTATATTTGACACACACACACATTAAATTTGAATAGGTTCTCAATGCAAAAGGAGGTTGATCATGAAAGTCGAATCCATGGCGAAGATGTTGGGCTGGGCGGGCATGGGACTGTTGCTCGCCTGCGCGGGCGTGGCCCTGGGACAATCCCAAAATTCAAACTCGGTGCCGCCCAATTTCCCTTCCTATTACTGTAGTCTAGATGATAATGTTTTGAAAAACTGTTCGAACATTAACGGGGGCAGGTGGCCATGGCCCGGAGGCAATTACTGTAATTTCAATCGCTACCACATTCCTGGTGAACAAGGACAAGGGGGACCCTATTGCATTCTGCGCTCAGGCTCGATCTGTGCGATTCATAATCCACCACAAGGCACAAGTTACTTTTGCAAGGGACTGATCGATACATCAGATGGACAAGCAAGCAAAACCCCATGCGAAGTTTATTGGCTAAGCTGCTCTACGCAGTCTCAATAAGCATGGATTCAATAAAAGAGGTCGCTATGCATTTCATCGTTTGCCCCATTTGGCTCATCTGTGCCTGTGCTGCTGATGGCCAGGTGTTAGAGCGCATTCGAGCATCGATCAATGAACTCTCCGACATGCATTTCGTGGTCAAGTGCATGAGCAAGAGCAAGATGAAACAACAAATGCGCCAGTCCGAATCCGTGCAAGAATGCTGGTCCTTCAAGGGAACCGTTCGACTCAAGACGACAGGTATGGATCGCACAACGGATCTGATCTTGAAAGACGGCCAGCGATGGAGTTTTGAGATGAGCAGTACCCCATCCCATCAACCTCGCAAGGGAATGGGTATGATCGGAAAACAAGAAGGACGACCGCCCATTCACGGCGGCTTTTCGATCTTTTTGCTGGGTGAAATATCCAATAACCTGGATCGATTGAAACGATATGCCGTAAGCATGAATGACCGGGAACCCTTGATCGTGCTTAAACAAAGCAGCACATTTTCAAACAAATCTAGGTACGAAACGATTTCCGAGCACGACCCCAATTGTAACTTCTTGATGAGACGATCCAGTTCCAAACTGTTCGATCATAACGGCGTCATTGTCTCTCAATCAACGAGCGAAGTCGTCAAGTTCAAGGAGATTGCGCCTGGAGTTTTTTTCCCAGCCATGGTCAATGTGTCGGCCTCGACGGCGAATGCATCTTCCTCAGAATACGTTTATGAGTTGATCGATGCCCAATTCCTCAATGATTGCCCCTCCGAGATACTCGATTTTCGCTTTCCACCTGGCTGCATGGTGGAAGACTATATTCAACTAAAAGTGTTTCGCGCGGATGAACATGGTCAACCCACGCTGACGGCCCGGGATGAGCACGGCCGAGAAATGCAGATCGACACGACTTCTATGCCGGTGGCCATGTCCAGTCAAGCTTTAGACCCCATGGATGAGGATGATTTGCCCTGGACCTGGTCGCAGTTGTTCCTGCAGTTCGGCGTGCCCTTTTCCCTGGGGCTCATCACCTTGGCCTTGCTGATCAAGGCCTGGCAGCGCTTTCGAGCAGGATAAATCATGTTCGTGAAGACCAAAGCTTTGCCTGTTCTGTTGCTGGCGAGCATGCTCGCGGTCCTGGCGGGCTATGGGTTCAATTACCCATCCGCCTTTTGGGATGTCATGCTGCAGCGAGCGCCGCTCCTGGTTCCACCCAAACCCATCGAACTGGCAACGGCGGAGATCGGCCAAGTGGCGGTGCAGCCTGTGCACATCGAGAATCGCGGCAACAAACCCCAGATCATCGACCACATTCGTATCAGTTGCCTGTGCGCGGGGCTTGAAATGGAGAACGAGGGCGTTTATCAGGCACGCTTCACCATCAAGGGACATCAACCATTTACCTTGTTGCTCGATCAGAATCGGTTGCCCGATGGCTTGACCATCCAATGGGAAACTTCCGCTGCGCCCTCCGTCGTGCACAGGGGCGTGGTAACCTGGCAAGGGAGCGAACCCTCTTCCACGCCCGCGTCCTGGAGGATTCCCTTGACGGGGCGCATGGAATCCGAGATACATGATGCCAGCTTTGAAGTCGTTCTTCATCCGCGGGGTGGACCATGATCAAACGCTCCTGGAAGCCGTTCCGCATGACCACGCGGCGGGCATTCACCCTGGTGGAAACCTTGGTGGTCATCGGGGTGATGGGATTGCTCATCAGCCTCATGATCCCCGCGATACAGATGGTTCGCGCCGCCATGGATCGGGCCGCCTGCGTGGCCAACCTGCGCCAGATCGGTCAGGCCGTTTACCAGTTTCACAACGACCATGGCTCCGTGCCGCCAGGCCGGCACATGCTGCGCATTGGTCCCTTGCGGCACATGTTGCGCTGGGAGGTGGGTTTGCTGCCCTACGTCGGCCGCGGCGACCTTTGGGAACAGGCTTTGCAAAACTGGCATTCCCGAAATACAAAATCCGCCTCATCGTGCATTGGATCAAGTGATTCGTGTTTATACTTGCCCCTCGGATGCCCGGCTCAAATATCCAATCATCGATGGAGACGGCATCTCGGCTGCGTATGGCACATTCATGGGCGTTTCTGGGAGCATGGCGCAAAAGGGTGTTTTTGCCGTCCAATATGGAAAACCTGGCATCCGCTTATTCGAGATAACCGATGGCTTAAGTCAAACGCTCATGATGGGGGAGCGACCGCCTCCAGATTCTGGACAAGCGGGCAAATGGTATCCCAGTTCAGGTTATCCAGCATCCTCGGTTTTTCAGTTTGCTCAGGGACCCAATTCGGCCATGCCTGTTGATATGAATATGTTCCATGTGGGAGCCGGTTGTGGAGGGGCTTATTATTTCCGCCCCGGGCGCACCGACCGCCCGTGCGACCGTTATCATTTTTGGAGCCTGCATCCGCGCGGCGGCAATTGGCTCTTCGCCGACGGCTCCTGCCGCTTTTTGAGCTATCAGGCGCGCGACCTCATTCCGGCCTTGGCTTCCATCGCCGGTCAAGATCCCGTGATGCTGCCGGATTAGGTTTCTTATTACCTCCCGCCGGGTTTTTGTTTGCCGCACCCACCGAATTCTTCCAGCCACCACCGATGGTTGCATCTCAATGTATTTAGCATAAAAATAAAATGGTTGAAAGGATCTGATTCACAATTTAATCTCTTAGCAGGTGTGTCCGCACTTCCTCTCCGGGCATCGAGGTGTTTTGATGCGGCGGCGTTTCGCACATCCTGGTCGCCCTGCCCTTGCTGATGGCCGCGGTGCTCAAGGGGCATGCCTTGTGGCTGGATCCCCTTTCTAGCACGAATTGGTTTGATACACGACAGACGCAGATTTTTCTCATTCTCGTGGAAAACACCGTTGGCGTCTTCTTATTGTTCGGCCTGGTCAGCGTCATGCTCTGGCGGACCGCGCTGCTGCTCTATGCCGCCTTTTTGATCTACTCTTTCGTGCTTGGCGTTTCAGGATCGTCCTCCTGTGGCTGCTTTGGCAAAGCGACCATTCATCCATGGATCACGTTTGGTCTGGATGCCCTGGCCATCTTCCTGCTATGGACTTTCCGCCAGCAGTTTACTGATTCGGCCCGCGAGCGCCCATGGGTCGCTCATCTCATTCGCCATCCCGTCGTTTTTGTCTTGGGCAGCCTGCTGCTCTTGAGCGTGGGTGCGATGTCCCAATATCTGGTGCGTCCGCCAGCGGACCTGTTCGCCAACACCGCGATCGAACCCATCGAGCATGATTTTGGCATGGTGAATCAAATGGAGGAATTGCAGCACGAGTTTCAGTTCATCAATCATTTGGACAAGCCCGTCACCATCACGCATCTGCATTCCTCCTGCGGTTGCACAACCGCGCTCGAATTGGCGGGACATACCGTTGCTCCTCGGTCCAGATGCGCGATCCCCGTGATCATGGAATCCGGAAGCGGAGAAGGCAAGAAAAGCGGCGTCATCACTGTGTTTTTCAAGTCGGATCATCAGTCGCAGGCCGCCTGGCATGCGTGCTCCGTCAAAAGCCAGGTCCAAATCGATTATCACCTGTCCGCCGATTGGATCGATTTTGGAACGATTGAGCAGTGCTCAAGCGAGACGCGCATCGTGCAATTCAAGCCGGCGTCCTTCACGGAGGCTAAAATTCTGGATTTTGAAGTCACGGATCAGCGCTTTCACGTAACGAAGAAAGCCCAGCAGGATGGCGTGGAATTCCTCGAGATGACGTTTCAGCCCTCAAATCTGTTGCGCCGCGAAACCGTGACGGCTTTGTTGACCATAAAAACCAATAGTTCGCGGGTGCCCGTGAAGTCCATTGTGCTGCAAGCGGCGACCAATCCGCTTGAGGAGATCGATACCAAAGCGATTGTGATTGGCTCGGACGTCGCGGGGACCGTCAAGAAGATCATAACCTTGCGCAGTTCCAAGCCAACAACGTATCGCGCACAATGCCAACATCCCCACATTTTCTGTGCCGCTGCGGAAGAGGTCGTGGATGGCAAAAGGACCTTGGAAATCCAGTAGGAGCCTCTATTAAAAACCCAACATCATGAAATGGATGAAATCAGGGATTTTGCTTGAACGGAAGGGGTGTTTAGCATGAATCTGTTCAAAAAGCTATTAATCGTATTGATGATCATTGCTTTGCTTTCAACTATTACCGCAAGAAACTTGTTCGCGAAGGGCAAACCTGATCCAATGGCTCTTTTGCGTGGTGTAGAAGCTGCAAGAAATTCCATTGTATCTGGCAAGTTCGTTTATGAAGCGGAGACAAAATCATCTCGTACGAGTAGCAATAAGCAATCGAAAATTAGCATTATCTTTGATGGTGAGAAAAGAAATGTTGTATTCGAGTATGACACTATCTCGATTACTCCTCCAGATACGGAAGCAAAAGTAAATCAAATAAAGTCAAATCAGTATTCAGATGAAAAATTTATCGAATTAGGGCTTGGAAGAAGAGCAAAAGCAGTTCATCATTTTATTTATGATGGAACTCAAGTTATTTCAACTCATGACCGAACTCAAAGCGCAACCTTCTCAGCTCCGAAAGATGGTGGATATTCTGTTATTGAATCGCAAGATCCACGAATGATGGGACTAGCTATTTCTGGCTCACTTAAGCTAGAACTCGGGAATATTCTATATAATTATGAAAATAATATTAAAATAACTCATGAAGAAGTTATATCAGGAGAAAAAGCATGGTGCGTCGAGATGCAAAGAGTTAATAATCCTGATATGAAGCTCTTATTTTGGATTAGTGATTCAGAAGGTTTTAAAGTATGGCGTGTTAAGACAACATATAAGAATAAGATTGTCTCTCTAATTAATTGTGAATATCACCATTCGGATGGCAAAAATCCTTTTCCAACCTATGTACAGATGTATCCTGTATATGGGCCCAATGCGGAGCCGATAGAGGAAATATCAATCAAAGAAGTGGCTTCGGATTATAGCTATAAAGCAAAAGAGAAGGAGTTTACCTTGGCGGGGCTTGGGCTGCTTCCCGGTGCGACGGTTGGTGACAGCCGAATCCCCAAAATTCTAGGTTACTGGGATGGTGAAAAGATTACCAGGATATACACGCAGCTTTTCGAGCGCGCAACAAACTGCTCGCCCAACAAGCCCAAGAAGAAACTGCTTATTGGCCAAGGTGGGCCATGTGGATGGGTGGTATCCTGGGTCTCCTGATTGGTTGCTGGTTCATTCTCCATTGGCGGCGCCGACAGCAAGCATCGACTCCTTGATATGGAACAGTCCATGTCGCATCGACTTATCCAGCCCAACTCATGCAAGCGCTTTGGGCTTACCCTGGTCGAAATGCTGGTTTCCCTGGGCATCATCGTGCTGTTGATCGCTCTGCTGCTTCCCGCCATTCAGCGCGTCCGTGCAACGCTCGACGCCATGGTCTGTGCCTCGCGGCTCCGGCTAATGGGGCTGGCCGCTCACCATTATGACACGGATCATGGCCGCTTGCCGCCGGGGTACATTGGTCCAGCATACGATGAAGAAGAAGCGTTTCCTGACCATTTCAAACGAGGGCAATGGATGGGCCATTTCCCTTTACTGTTACCCTATCTCGACCAGCAGATTATTGCTCGGGAATTTGATTATGACTTGAATTTAGACCTGGTCTCCCCTTATCCTTGGTTTTTTTAAGTCAACAGCAAATAACATTAATGATTCTTTATATATGATTCTACATAATAAAATGAAAATATTTACATGCCCTTCAGTAGCTCCCTATTTTCCAGAAGTGGGTATGTTCCCAGCACCAGGGGGCGGGACCATGGTTGCCTCACATGTCTTTAATAGTCTTGAATTGGGGGCTTTCACATCGGGATTCAAAGACGACTACTCGAAAACCTCAGCTTATTTCCCATTGGGAGTAACGCATTATGTCGGCGTGGCGGGGTGCGGCACAGGTTCACACCCAGCATACAACCTCTTTGCAGGCATCTTTACCAATCGTTCAAAGGTGTCCCTGGCGCAAATCACAGCCAATGACGGCACCAGCAACACCTTGCTCTACGGCGAAGCCTGCGGTTCGCAATGGCTTGGAAGTCGTTTCGAATCCATGGATCTATCATGGTTCGGTGTCAGTGCCTTGGGCACCTATGGCGGCCTGCATCATCCGCGCACGGGGCAGGTCATTCACTTCAGCGGTTATCACCCCGGCGGTGTCCAATTCTGTTTTGCCGATGGCTCCATTCGCATGGTCCGTCGCGGGACCACCACCGATCGGGACACGCCTGATTGGTATGTGCTGCAAGAGTTAGCGGGATGGCGCGAAGGCGGGCGAAGCGATAAAAGCTCGTTGATCGACTAACCTGATGCATGTCATTGCCACTTCCCTAGCCGCGGCCAGGTTGCCAGGTTTGCCCAGTCTTTCCGAACGTCAGGTCGTTCCCGGTTCGCCACGGCAGTTGGGCTTGTTCCAATTCTTCTTCCTGATATAAGTTGCGTTCGAGATCGTTGGACCACAGGCCGTCCGCGATGCCGTCAGGGAGGATGGATTGCATGGCCGCCGCTTTACCCGTTGCCGTTCGCTTTCGACCCGCGCGCCGCTCGCTGCGGCGCACGGCCACCACGCCGCTCGTTTCGGTGGTGATTGTCAATTATCGTCGCTGGGAAGAGACGGCGGCCCTCGTCGATCAACTGATCCATGGCCAGCACATCTATCGCGATCGCATCGAAGTCATCGTCATCGACAACGCCTCTCCGAACAGTCCGATCGAGGATCAACTGCGCGGCAACTCGCGCGTCAAACTCAAGCGTTTGGCGGAAAATCGCGGCTTCTCGGCCGGCGTCAACGCCGGCTGCGCCGAAAGCGGCGCGGATTGGATTCTCGTCCTGAACCCCGACGTCATTCTTTGCCCCGGGTTCGTCGACTTGCTCTGCGCCGCGGCCTTGGACGTCGATGAGGATGCCCGGCATGGGGCGCCCGTGGGCATCGTCGGCTTCCAGCTTCGCAACCGCGACGGCAGCCGCCAGCTTTCCACCGGGCTGTTTCCTTCGCTGCCGCGGATGCTGCTCGGCCTGCTCAAACCCCGGCAAACGCGCAAGTATTTCGATACGGAAAACAACGATCGGCAGCGCGTCCCGTGGGTCACGGGCAGTTGCATGCTGCTGCGCCGCCAGTGCCTCGAAAATTTAGGCGGCTTCGATGAGGATTACTTCCTCTATTACGAGGACGTCGACGTGTGCCGCCGGGCGGAGGATCAAGGCTGGTCGGTGTGCTATGACCCGGCTCTCGAGGCGGTGCATCTCGACCCGCTGCAGAATCGCCTGCTGACGGGCACGATGCGCGCCGTCACCCGCCATGCTTCCTTGACTTACTTCCGCAAGCACCGTTCGTCCTGGTCCTTCTGGGGCCTGGCTCAGATCGTGCGGCTCGAAGCGCGGCTGCGGCGTCTTTGGTTCCGATGGAACAAGAAGGATCAGGAAGCCTGGATCGCGGAGCAGATGGATGCACTGTGCGCCGCTCTGCTGCGCGGCCAACCGCGAGAGGCCCGGCGGCTGCTCGAACAGGTCCTCCAGGCTGCCGGGATGAAGGCGTAAGCCAGCCAACGGCCGCCTTCGCGGCGCATGCCGTCGGACCACACCCGCGGACGGACCCCATGAGACTTTCCATCATCATTCCCTGCCACGATCGAACCGACTTGCTCGCGGCGTGTCTGCGCTGCGTGTTGGCGCATGCTCCGGAGGATGCGGAGATCATCGTCGTGGACGATGCTTCCCTGGACAGGAAGGTCGCTCTCGCGGCCGAGGCGTTGCCGCGCGTCCAGGTGCTGCGTTTACCCAAACGAGGGGGGTTTTGCGTTGCCGTCAATGCCGGGGTGCGGCATGCCCGGGGGGACGTGGTCGCGCTGCTCAACGATGACACGGAGATTCAACCGGGCTGGGCTGAGCCTGCCCTGCGGCATTTTCAGCGGCCCGAGATCGCCGCGGTGGCGTCGCTGATTCTCGCCTGGCCGAGAGGAGACCGGATCGATTCGGCGGGCGACCTGTATCATCCCGCTGGCTGGGCGCGCAAGCGCGGCCGAGGGCAGCCGCTTGAGGAGCCCTATCTGCGACCCGGTCCGATCTACTCCGCATGTGCGTGCAGCGCGTTTTACCGCCGCTCGGCACTGCTGGCCGCGGGGGGATTCCCCGAGGAATTCGGCGCTTATTTCGACGATGTGGAGGTCGGACGGCGGCTGCGGCAGGCGGGCTGCGAGGTTTGGTACGAACCGGCTTCGCGAGTGCTGCATCATGGCTCGGCCAGCCATGGCAGGACGCCGTCTCCTGAATGGATGGCTCAGCAGTCATGCAATGAGGAGCGGCTTTTTTGGCGGCATCTTGCCCCGGCGGCAAGCTGGCGGTTTATCCCGCTTCACGCCGTCCTGCTTCTGGGCAAAGCCTGGCTGCGCTGGCAAGAGGATCGACTGCGGCCCTTCCTGGCAGGGCGGCTCGCGGCGTGGGGCGAATTGTGCCTGGCGATGCTGGCTTGGAGGTTGCCTTCACATCAGCATCACCCCGCCGGTCCACCACCATAGCAAACCGTTCACCGACGCCAAGACGACAAAGAGCAGCAGCTTGGCCAGGCGAGCGCGGCGCAGGAACCGCTCTTCCTTGTCTGGTTGCACGATCAGCTCTTCCAAAAACTGCACCCGGCTGGCGATGCTCCCATGCCGCCAACTGGGCCGTTCGCGGCTCAGGCCATTCACTTCCGCCACGCGCTCCAAGGCCGAGATGAAGACGCGGATGCCATGGGGGTGCAGCGCCTGGGGATGATTTTCCTCGACGACCACGTGGCGCAGGTAGCCGTTGTGTTCGTGCATGACGGTGGCGACGCTCACCAGGGGCAGCGGCTTCACGGCCTTGCAGCCGAACAAATCGGCTTGCCGTTCGCAAGTGCGCATCAACCAGCCAAAGGCAAGCCACACGTACAGCCCCACGCCGGTCAAGACCAAACCATAGGCTATAGCATCGCCGATGCTCAGGCCGTGCAGTTCCCAACCGGGCAGCGGCGCGGGCCAGCGCTGGGATAGATCATTGACCAGCCATTGCCCCAGCAAGGAAAACCCCAGGATGCTCAGCAGGGCGAACACCAGGAACTGAAAGAAATGGCGGTAGCGCAAATGGCCAAGCTCATGACCGAAGACGGCTTCGATTTGCTCGGGATGCAGGGTTTCAATCAACAGGTCGCTGAGGATGACGTAGCGAGGCCGCGGCAGAAAACCGGTGACCAGGGCGTTGGCCAATTTGCGATGCGTATTCCACAGAAGGATGTCGGTGCAGCGAAAGCCCAGACGGTCGGCCAAGGCTTCCAGCTCATGCCGCAAAGGGCCAGCCGGCAGCCGCAGCGTGGGCAGGACGAACGTGAAAAGCCAAGGGAGGATCGGCAGCATGAGGGCCAGCCAGCCGAGTTGCAGCCAGGAATAGAGTTCGCTGTCATAGGTCAATTCGGGGAAGAGCCATCGGGCCGTGCCGTTGAGGGTGATGAGCAAGGTGCCCACGGTCAGGGGCATGCCCCACTGCTGCCGAGCCTGGAAAACGAGATACTCGCGCTTCGACCAAAAGGGATGCAGATAAGCGGCCTGGCTGGTGGCATGGAAGGCCTGTTCGACGCGGTGAAATGCACTCCACTCCAGCAAGACCATCAACAGGTATGGCAAGAGCGTCAGGGCTTCCCGAATAAGCCAGATCGACTTCAGGCGGAATACGTCGATGACCAGATGATCCCAATGCAGCCCCCACAGGCAATAGGCATAGACGATGACCGGCAGCACGACGAACGCCATCCGGATGCGCAGATACACCTTGAGCAGCGGCTGTCGGCGATCCGGGGCTTTCCAAAGGCGGCGCGTGAGAAACGTCGTGACGATCTCGCTTAAGAAGCCCACGCAGAGGATCGAGCAGCCGACGAGGGTCAAGCTGAGCGCGCGGTCGAAGGAGTCGGGAACGGGGCGATCCAGCGAGGCCAAAAGGAAGACGAAGATCAGCAGAAACATGGACGCAAGGATTCCTGGTGAACCATGGACAAGTTTCCTTCATTTTACCATTCAAGTCCAGTTGGCCATGAGAAATGTGCATGAAAGCAAGGTGGAAGAATGCACCGGACAAAAAAGAACCAGGCACGGCTCGGGGAGCGTGCCTGGGATAAGATGCAAAATGCGCTGGATGGATCGGCCCTGGCAAGGCGCCAGTGCGGTCATTTACATGGTCGATGCCGATTCCGATGAAACGTTTTGGCCGAGCTTGCGGCGGCGGTAGTAGTGGAAGCCATAACCCGCGACGCCCAGGCCGATAAGGGCCATCGTTGAGGGTTCGGGGATGGTGACAAAGCCCGTCAGAAAATAGGAGCCCATGTCGTAAAAATAAGCGGGGTCCCAATCGCCGTTTGGCCCCAGGCTCGCATTCTTGCCGCCCGCGCTGGAAACCTCGATGTAGTATCTGCCCGCTGCCAGAGTGATGTTGATGGTTTCACTTAGGCTGGGAGTGTCGGAAATGGCCACCTGGTTGCCATTGATGTCCAGGATGCGGAGTGTGGCGTCGAGGGAAGCGTCGGGATCGGGCACGCCGGGCGTGATCCATTGACCGCCAGCGTTGACGCGGATGGAGGCCGGGCCGCCCGAAGTGTCGAAAACGAAAAAGCCGCGCGTGTAATTATCAACGCCGATGGGTTGCGGGTTGGTGTTGCTGACCGGGACAATGATGCCGCGGGCCAGGGTAAAGTCGATGATGTGGCTCGTGGCGGATTGAAAGGGCAAAGCCGTGGCCGTGGCCAAGGTGCGGCCGATGCCGTCGTTGATGAAGTTGCCCATGCCGGAATTTTGCAGGATGCGCAGCGGATCGTTTTGGGTGGTGCTGCCGCTAACCTTGCCCAAACGCCATACGCTGCGAGCGGCACTGTAGGCCACGCCCATGGTGGGGGCGATGACTGAGGAATTGTTGTTGCGGGAATATTCGTTGACGCGCGTGGTACCGATATAATCGCCTTGGTGGCTGAGTCCCGCGGCATGGCCGACTTCGTGAGCGGAGGCAGTGAAGATGTTGTGGAAAGCCGTGTAGCCGCCTAAGCGGCCGGGAAAGACCCAGTTGGTGGCGCGTCCTTGCGTCTGTGCCGTGGCCCAGACATTGACGAAGGAGACGCCGCCGGCGCCGCTGTAAAAGCTGGAATTCGGGTTGCCAATGATGGTATGCATCAAGCGCGGCGTGGCGTCATAATAGGCCAGCCGCTGGGCATCGCTGCCCGCTTGGCCTGCCGCCACAGCGGGGTCGACTGTGGTGACATTCACGTTGAATGGGGCATAAGCCTCGGCGATCCGCGCCCAGATATTTTTGATGTTGGCCTGCTCGGCTGCCGTGAAGGTGGAGCCGGTTTGGTTGTTGTAGGCGGGGATATTGCCTGGTGTGCCACTGCCCCAGGTTCCCGGGTAATCGAAGCCGCTAAAGTTCACATAAAGCGTGTAGGCAGCTCCCGGCCGGCTATTGAAGGCGGGAGCCAAGGGATGAGATTGCGTCCAAGCCGCATGAACAAATCCCAGACCGAGGACGATGGCAAGTAGGGTTCGCCGTGGAGACATGAAATGACGCCTCGCTTGGTAAAATGAAGACATAACAGAGCCATGATCCATGGAGCAGGATCAAAAAAGGTAATACCATCTTTCATTTTCTCTGGGACGAACGCAAGCGGAATCGATCTCGAATATCGCCGATTTTTTTGTTTCAAAAAGAGGCATTGCGGGCAAATCATGCAGAACGGGCCACGCGCTGCTCGTTCCGTTTCGAACTCGTGGCGTGGGGGAAATCCTTGTGATATGCTCGGTTGGAAGAGCCTGAACGGGAGGATGGATGATTGATGGAAGTCACAGTCTGGCTCATGCTGATCGCCGCGATGGGAGGCGTGGTTCTTTTCTTTTGCGGGTTGATGTGGACCCTGGCGCACGTCAGCGGCTGGAGGCAACTGGCCGCGGACTACCCCGCGAATGAATTGATCCAAGGCCAGACCATCTGGACGGGGAGCGTGCTGTTCGGTTGGCTCATGGGGTACAACAATGGCGTCATCATGACCGCGAACGGCGAAGGATTAAGGCTTTCTCTTTGGCCGCTGATCCGCATTGGCCATCCCCCCATCTTCCTGCCATGGAGTGAAATGCAAGCCAGCGCGTCCAACTATTTGTGGTTAAAGATGCTGCGGATTCGCATGGATCGATCGACCATTTCGTTCCGCATTCCGGCCGAATTGGTCAGCCAGCTCCGCGCCGGCTTGGAATTGCCGATTCAGCCAGAGCAATCCACACCGTGATGGGGTTGCACGCTGCAATAATCGGTCTCTAATCCTCGCCCTGGGCCTTGGTCCAGCCGGGCTGGCCGTCGAATTCCTGCAGCTTTTCCAAATGAGCCCACTTCAGGCCGTTCGCCGTCAACCGTTGGAGCATGTCGTAAATCTGGGCGTCGCTCACGCTGGCGGTTCCATCCTTCAACATCACCCGGCAGCGGTATTGGTCGTTCACGTCAATGACCGTTCCGGTCGGCGGGTAGACCTTCGTGCCGCGGCTGGAGCACATCTTCAGATTGAAATCGGAGCCGGCAATCGCTTTCTCCACCGTCTTGCCTAGTTCCTCGGGAAAGAGATTCGACTCCAGGAAACAATCCAAACCTGCCACGCGGCGGCTCTTTACTTTGACGAAGTCCGGGGCCGCCGGAATCTCGGGCATCTTGATCGGCTTATACTCGCGCACTTTCCACTTGGAAGGCTTCTTGCCGAGGTTCTTGATGATCTCGTCGGTGTATTGGGTGGTGCCGGCGTTCTTGCCGCTGTCGTAGCCCACCACGTCGCCGGTGCGGACCTTGCCTTCTTCCAGGGTGACGAGCAACGCATTTTCGACGGCGTTGGCCGCTTCGAATTCGCCCAGGTAGCGGAGCATCATGATGCCCGAGCCAAGGACGGCCGTGGGATTGATCACGTTCTTGCCGGCGTATTTGGGAGCGGAGCCATGGACCGCCTCGAAGATGGCGATGCCGTTCCCCAGGTTGGCACTGGGCGCGAAGCCCAAGCCGCCAATCAAGGCGCTGGTCAGGTCGCTCATGATGTCGCCGTTCATGTTGGTCGTGACGATGACGTCGAACTGCTCGGGCCGCTTGACGAGTTGATGGCAGGCGTTGTCGATGATGATGTGCCAGCTTTCGATGTCTTTGTACTCCTTGGCCACTTCCTCGAAGGTGCGCTTGAGCATGCCCTCGGTCATCTTCATGATGTTGGACTTGGTGGCGCAGACGACGGACTTGCGCCCCTCGCTGCGGGCGAACTCGAAGGCCAGCCGGGCGATCTTCTCGCAACCCTTGCGGCTGATGAGCTTCAGGCACTGGGCCACGCCGGGCGTCTGCATGTGCTCGATGCCGGCGTAAAGGTCCTCAACGTTTTCGCGAACGACAACCAGGTCGATGCCGCGTCCGGAGTAGGGCGTGGTCACGCCGGGCAGTTCGCGCACCGGGCGGATGTTGCCGTAGGTTTCGAACAGTTTTCGCAGGGTGACGTTGGCGGATTTTTCGCCGTAGCCCACCGGCGTGCCGAGCGGCCCCTTGAGGACGCAGCGGGTCTTGCGAATGGACTCGATGGTTTCCTGGGGAACTCCCGAAGCGATGCCCTGTTTGAAGACCGATTCGCCGGCATGGCGGACTTCCCAAGCGATTTGGACGCCGGTGGCTTCGATGATGCGCCGGGTAGCTTCTACGCATTCGGGGCCGACGCCGTCGCCGGGGATGAGGGTCACCAGTTTCTTCCCGTCGGGGGTTAATTGAATAGCCATGGCATCTCCTTCAAGGGGGGGTTCGGTGAAGGGGATTATAAAAAGGGACGCCGGAGCTTCAATAGGCCCGCACGGTTTCCGTTGGCTTCACCGCAGAGCCTGGGCCAGGAAGGCGAGCGTCTTGGCGCGGGAGTCCGCTTGAGCGCGGGCGTTGGCCTCGGCCGAACCGCCCATCAGAAACTTGCCTCCGGACAGCGTGGCCGCCATGGGCATGTAGACGCTGACAATCCCGTGGCCCGCCCCTGCATATTTCAAATGCTCGACGGCATGCGCAAAGCCGTGCTGCTTGAGCCGAGCGGCAACCTTGTCGGCCATTTCAGCGGAAGGCCACATCTGGTCGTCGGTGCCGGAGATGAGCAGGATCGGACCGTTGATCTTTTCCACGGGGATGACGGCTTTCGCCACGGCTTGTTCATTTTTCAGGGCAGGCGCGTACAGGTCCAAGAGGGCCACGGGGTCGGGACCGCCCATCTTGCGAAACACGTTGACATTGAAGCTGAAGGGCAGGAAGGGGAGCGGCTCGCCGCGGTGTTTCCAGGAGGAACTCATCGCCATTGGCCCGCGCGGGATGCCCGCCCAGACGACGTGGCTAGGCACCTTGGCCACCACGGCGCGGATTTCCGGAAACGTCGCCCCGAGGAGCAAGGCCAGTTCGCCGCCCTTGGAGCCGCCAATGACACCCAGCCGCGCGCCGTCGACGGAGTCGCGCTGCTTGAGCCAATCGATGCCCTGCTTGAGATAGTCCAGCGGAATGTTGATGAGTTGCTGCGGCAAGGGGGCCACGCCGAAGTAGGCGAGGGCCAGGGAGGTGAAACCTCTCGAGGCGAGCAGGGCCGCTTCGGTTTCCGGGATGCCGCCTTCGGAGCCGGACAAGACGAGCATGGCCGGGTGCTTGCCTGAAGCGGCGGGTTCGAAGAGTTTGCCAACCAAACCCTGCTCGCGGACGTCGCTGATTTTGACGCCGGGTCGAGCCAGCCATCGGGTAAGTACAGTCGAAGCGACGATTTTGCCCTCCACTTCCGCTTCGAATCGCGTTGGCCTGGGGTCGGAAATCGACCTTGGCTTGGGTTTCTCACCGTCTCGCGGACCACGGGCGGGATCGGGAGGAACGGCCGTCATGGACCAAAACAGCCCCATGCCATCGATGCCGGAGTAACTGCCGCTGATCGGGGCTTGCAGACTCAGGTCCAGCGTGCCATCGGCACGGGTCTCGAACAGGGCTTCAGCGCGCCACGTCGTCGGACCTTCCTGCATGGCTCGCAGGGTCACGCGCTGTCCGGCGGGCAAGCCCGTGACGCGAATCACCACGGGTTCATCCATCAGGGGTTCTTTGGGCGTGATTTGGATCGCGGGTGGTTCAGCGGGTTGAGCGTGATGCAGGCAAAGACTCGCCAACAGGATCACACCGCAGAACGCCCACCCGCCAGCACGAGCGATGAAAGACATCGGGGACGCCTCCAACCCAAGGGGCATGGCAACAACGTGATGCGACCGATCCAGCCGCGTTCCATACGTAGCGAACCGAGCCACGTCTAACCGGACCATCCATGGCAATTATCAGGGGCAACGCCGGTATTTCAATGTAGAATAGACGCAGTCCTTTTCCCTAACTGAAGGAAACTGACCATGGGCCAACGTGGATTTGCCGGGTACCCAATATGGCTGTTTCTGTTGGGATCGTTAAGTGTGGGATGGTGGGCCGTCGCCCAGGCGGACCCTCGACAAGAAGTCGTGCCGCCGCAGCCGACCCTGCCTGCCGCTTCCAACCCCGCGAGTGAAAAAAAGACCTTGGAGGCCAAGCGCAAGGAGCCAACCTTCCAGGGCTTGTGGGAAACCAACTTCGGCCGGATGCGACTGCGGCAGTCCGAGCAAACGGTGACGGGCCGCTACGCCTATGCCCATGGGTCGAGGATCGAAGGCGTATTGAAAGACGGCAAGCTCCAATTCACCTACACGGAACCCAATGCCCAGGGCGAGGGGTGGTTCGAACTGAGCGGCGACGGGCAACGCTTCAGCGGCCAATGGCGGGAGAAAGGCGGCGCCGCCTGGAAGCCTTGGAACGGCCGCCGCGTTCGGGTCGAGCCTGGGATCATGTGGCTGGTCGTGGTCGAGGCGAATTGGGAAACCTCGCTGGCGGACCACGAATATTCCTTCGGCCAAATGCTCCGCACTTATTTTGCCCGGGATACGCGGGTCCGGGTGCGGCATCGCTTTTTCAGCGACGAAGCCAGCCTCAAGCGATGGTTGAGCGAAGTGACCTATCTCGCCGAGCCGGTGGTCATTTCCCTATCCACGCATGGCCTGGCCAATGGCATTCCGAGCGGGGGCAAGATCGTGGGCGCCTCTAGCCTGGCCGAATGTTTGCGCGACTGCGACCACGTGAAGCTGTTCCACTTTTCCTCCTGCTTGGCGATGAAGGATCAATTAGCCGATGACATCATGAAGGAACTGGGGACGTCGGCGACGTTCCCCATCTCCGGCTACGCCACCAGCGTGGATTGGGCGGGAAGCGCGGTCATCGAGTTCATGTATTTCGACCTATTGTTGTGCCGGCGGCTGCAGCCCAAGGAAGCGGCCGAGCAGTTAGTGAAACTGCTCCCCTATGCCGGGGATAAGGCGGCGGAAGGGGCCATTCTCCCGCCCGCCGGTTTTCGGATCAAGTTTCCCGAGCCGGCCAAAAAGCCGTGACGCCTGCCACCGAAACGCATCCTTGACTGTTGGAAAGCCATCCCATGTCCGTTCACCCCTCTTCCACGCCGCCGGCCTGTGCTTCGCTGGGTTTCGCTCAACTCGACCTGGAGCGTCGGCAGCGGTGCGGCTTCCCCGAGGTCATTTACGCCGAAGGCAAGACGGTTGAGGGCTTGGTGGAGATCGTGAAAACCCTCCATGCCGCCGGGCAGGATTGCCTGGTCACGAGAGTCAGCGAGGAACAGTCGAAACGTCTTGAGGAAGGGTATCCTCAGGCGGAGCAAGACCGCGTGGGCCGCACCTTCTGGCTTCGCTCGGATGCCAAACCGAAGGCATTGCGCGGCCAGGTGCTCGTGGTGACGGCGGGAACGGCCGACCTGCCCGTGGCTCATGAGGCGGTGACGACGGCCCGAGCCTGGAGCTGCCAGGTGGATTTGATCGCCGACGTGGGCGTGGCGGGGCTGCATCGACTCATGGGGCACCTCGACCGCTTGCGGCAAGCGGACGTCATCATCGTCGTGGCCGGGATGGAGGGAGCACTGCCCAGTGTGGTCGGCGGACTGGTGGCTTGTCCCGTCATTGCCGTGCCGACGAGCGTGGGCTATGGCGCCCATTTTCAGGGACTGGCGGCCTTGCTGGGGATGCTGAATAGCTGCGCCGCCAATGTCTTGGTCGTCAACATCGACAGCGGTTTCAAGGCAGGCTACGCGGCCGGGCTGATGGTTCGCCGCGGGACAGGAGGTCTGAACGATGAGTGAATGGCAATTGATCACGTCCGTGCCCCCGATTCCCCATCGACGCGCGAACAGCCACAAGGGCGATTATGGCCGCGTGCTGGTCGTGGCCGGTTCCGCGGACATGAGCGGAGCGGCGATTCTGTGCGGCAAGGCGGCCTTGCGCGGCGGCGCGGGATTGGTTCGCGTGGCCGTTCCCGCCCCCATTCGTGCCGTGGTCGCCGGGGCCGATCCTTGCTATATGACCGCGGCCCTGCCGGCTACGGACGCCGGGACCTTGTCCAAAGCGGCCTTGCCGAGTTTGCTCGATGCCGTGGCCTGGGCGGACGTTGTTGCCCTGGGTCCGGGATTGAGCCTGCATCCCGACATCATGGAGATCGTGGCCCACCTCTTGCAGCAGCCAGGGAAAGCGTTCGTCGTCGATGCCGACGGCCTCAATGCCTTGGCCCGTCTTGTCGAGCAACAACCCCATTGGGAACCATCGGCCAACCTCATCCTGACGCCTCACCCCGGCGAAGCCAGTCGACTGCATCGCCAGGCCGCGATGGAGCGTTCCGAGCTGGCGCGGCATTTGGCCCAGCGGTTTCACGCCGTCGTCCTCCTGAAAGGTCATGAGTCGATCGTGACCGATGGGACCAGGCTCTATGTGAACCCCACGGGCAATCCTGGCCTGGCGACCGGTGGAACGGGGGACGTCCTCACGGGTTTGATCGCCGCTCTCTGGGGACAGCCCCTGCCAGCATTCGAGGCTGCTCAACTGGCCGCGTACTTGCATGGGCAGGCGGGCGACCTGGCCGCGGACGCCAAGGCCCAGCTTTCTCTCATTGCTAGCGACCTGCTCGATTTCTTGCCGCAAGCCGTGCGCCACCATCCCCGAGCTTGATCAACATCTTGGGCCATTGGCGTCCCTTGGACAAAACAGCTACTATCATCCCCTGGACCGCCCGGCTACAATAAACAACGCTCAGTCGAAACGATTTAATGGCTAGCAGGATCAAGCGTGTCCACGCCGACGGATTCAGATTGGTTGCAACTTTGGGCTGGCGGCCAAGCGACGAGGGGCGCTCCGACGTCGGTCAAGACCGACTCGGATACCCATGCGCATCATCTCAAATCCACTCCCGCGCCGGTCCCTGCCATACCGGAGTTTGAAATCGTCGAGGAGTTGGGACGGGGCGGCATGGGCGTGGTCTACAAGGCTCATCAGCCCAAGCTTAATCGGCTCGTCGCGCTCAAAGTCATTGGCGCCGGCGCCATGGCCAGGGCGGTCGATCTGGCCCGCTTTGAGAGCGAAGCCAAGGCCGTAGCCAAACTGCACCATCGCCACATCGTGCAAATTCACGAGATGGGTCAATTCGAAGGGCTGCATTACCTGACCTTGGAATACGTCTCCGGCGGCACGCTGCAGAACTTTCTCCGCGGCCAGCCGCAGCCGCCTGCCGCTGCCGCGCGGTTCATGCGCTTCGTGGCCGATGCCGTCGCGTATGCCCACGATCAGGGGATCATTCATCGGGACCTCAAGCCGCTCAATATCCTGCTCGAACCGGACCATGAATCCTCATCCCAGCAAGGCAGGGACGCGCGGTTCGACGGCCCGCCGCGCCAAGAGGGCATCGATGCCAAAACCAGCTTGGCGAACCTGTATCCCAAGATTTCCGACTTCGGTTTGGCCAAATGGCTGAACCATGACTCGCAGCACACCAACTCCGGCGAAGTCATCGGCACCCCCTGCTACATGTCGCCGGAGCAAGCTTCGGGACAATCGAAACATATCGGCCCCTCGGCGGACATCTACTCCCTGGGGGCCATCCTGTATGAACTGCTGACGGGTCGGCCCCCCTTCCATGGCGTCACGCCGATTGATACGGTCGTTCAGGTCATGTCCGTGGACCCGGTTTCGCCGCGCGTTTTGGTGGCGGGCATCCCCAAGGATTTGGAGACGATCACGCTCAAGTGCCTGGAGAAAGAGCAGCATCGCCGCTACGCCAGTGCCGCCGACCTCAGCGCCGACTTGCAGCGCTTTCTCGAGGGGCAGCCGATCCAGGCCCGCCCCCTTCGCCGGGTCGAACGCGTCTGGCGTTGGTGCAAGCGCAAACCGGCCGAGGCCACGCTCCTTACCTTCGTCCTGATGCTGCTCACGGTCGCCTTTTTCACGTCGCTGTGGTGGTTCCAGGAGCGGGCGGCGCGGGCCGAGGATGAGTTGGTCCTTGCGCAATGGCAATTCGAAACGCAGCAGAAGGCACTATTGGCCCTGGAGGCGGAGTATCAAAGCGCCTTGTTTCATAAAGCACAAGCGGAAGCCACGAAATCGTGGGCCTTGTGGGTCAAAGCCATGGAGGCGATCAGCAACGCCAGGGAACAGCTTCAACACTTCGAAGCCGAACCCGCCCAGCGCGAGCGCGTCAACGCGCTTTATCAACTCATCCAGGCCCAGGAGCAAAAGGCCGCCGTCTTCGACCGCGACCAGCGCATGGCGGACCTGTTGTCCCGCATCATGGCCACGCGCTCGGATTATGGCAAGAATCGGACCCGCCCCTCAAAAACCAATGACAAGTACGCAGCCGCCTTCGCTGATTACGGCATTCCCATTCTTTCCCTGCCGGCCGAGGAAGCCGGGCGCTTGATCCGGGCCAGCGGCATTCGCAAGGCTTTATTGAATGCCTTGGATGATTGGACGCTGATTCGTTATGAAGAAGTGAGTGCCAGCCCCGAGCGCTGGCGCGTCCTGACGGCCGTCGCCATGGCCGCCGACAACGATGCGATCCGCAATCGCATCCGCAAGGCCATGGATCAGCGCGACGTCAAAACCTTGCGGGAAATGGCGCTCGATCCCAAGGTGGAAACTTGGAATGAACGGACGCTCTATCTTCTCGGTCGGCTCCTTTGGCTGGAGGATCAGCCCGAGGCCGCCTTGAAGGTCATCCTCAAGGGCTATTACCAGCAGCCGGGGGATTTCCACATCAACAACCTCCTCATTCGCGTTTACAAGGAAATCAAGCCCGTTCCTTGGGATCAAGTGTTGCGGCACGCCACGGTCGCGCTGGCCGTTCGCCGACAAAGCTCCACTTGGCAAAGCATGGGCATGGCCTTGCAGCAAGTCGGTTTATGGGAGGAAGCCCGAAATGCTTATTTGAACGCCATCGAACAGGAATCCGACAATCCCCACGCTCACTTCCTGCTCGGCAGCTTGCTCCTGGACGCCAATTGTTCTCTCGAGGCCATGAGTTATTTGCAATCCTGCTTGAAAATGGATCCGCAGCATCTGGGGGCGCGGCTATTCCTAACGCGGGCTTGTCGTCGACTGGGACGCTGGGAGGAAGCCCGGGAGCAAGTCCTGGAAGGTCTTCATCATTATCCGCAGAGCCGATTGCTCCGCGAAGAAAGGCTGCATTTGGATCAGCTCTTGAGCTTGACGCCCGGTTCGACTCCGACGGCGGCGCATGCTGTCGTGAAAGACCCGGAAGCCATGCTCTTGCTCGCGGAATGGCTCCAAGGCCGAGAACAATCCGCGCAGGCACTGTCCCTGTTCGCCGAGGTGTTCAAGGCCATGCCCGAGCGCTGGAATACGATCGCGCAAGAACTGCGCATCGCGGCCCTGGCCTGTGCCGCGCGGGTGGGATTTGCGGACGAGGCCATCGCCGAGGAACGCAGACTAGACGCCCGTCTTTGCCTGCGCGCGTGGCTGGAGTTGGAACATCGTCGATTGCTTCGCGGGGCAGCCTCGCCCAACGCCGCGAAAGACATCCGCGACCACCTTCTGCAGTGGCTGAATCTGGAGGATTTAAGGTGGCTTCGGGACGTGGATGGAACGTCTCTGTCTGCGTCAGAACGCGAGTATTGGCAGGGTTTTTGGAAGACGTGGCGCGATTGGTTGCGTCGTTTGTAAAACGCACGGTTCAAGGAAAATATGCGGCGGCACGTCGCTCGGAAGCGCGAGCCGCCTTGATCAAAACGCCTAGGCGGGTTAATGTACATCACCTATCTAGGCGTTGGTTGAGCTTGTTCAGAGAGGATGCTGTTCCATGTCTCTAATCCACGCGGGGATTCCGGAGCCTTCCGCCGAGCAGCGCCGTTCCGCGACGCAATTGGCGGAGCGGGCGCGGCAGGCGGTCAACACGTTCAACTTGGACTACGCCATCGACCTGCTGCAAACCTGCTGCCGGCTCGACCCCGCCAATCTGATCTACCGCAAATCCCTGCGGCAAGCGGTGCGACTGAAATATCGAACGCGCTCCCCTTCTTTTTGGCGAGGCGGTCTCCGCATCTGGTGGAGCCGATGGCGGTTGCGCAAGGCCTTGGCTGCGCAGCGCTTTGCCGCCGTGCTTGAATCGGGAGAGGCCATCCTTTCCCGCTATCCATGGGACACCGCCACGCCCTTGCTCATGGCCCAGGCGGCCGAGGCGTGGGGGCTGCCCGAGGTGGGGATCTTTGTGCTCGATCAAGCGCGGATCGATCACCCCCGCCATCTCGGCATCCATCGCCAAATGGCGATGCTGCTGGAGAAGCAAGGTCGGTTCATGCAGGCCATTCGCCATTGGCAAGAGGTGGCTCGGCTCGATCCCGCCGATGCCCAGGCGGCCCGCAAGGTGAAGGACCTCGCCGCCGTCTCGACGATTCAGTCGGGGCAGTATGACGAGAAGACGCGGGGCGAAGAGGGCGTCATGGGCCGCTTGCCCGGTACGGAGGAATCGAATTCGACCCAGGCCAAGCCCGCCATCAAGCTGAAAATCGAGGGTCTGCGGAAGAAGATCGCCGCCGATCCCAGGCAGCCTCAGCCCTATGTGCAGTTGGCCAAGGTTTTGCAAGAAAGCGATCAGTGGGAGGATGCCCGGACGGTGCTGGAACGCGGCCTGGCCGACACGCATCAACACTTCGATTTGCGGCTGGCGATGGAGTCGTTGGAGATCGAATTTTTCCGACGCGACTTGCGACTTTGCCAGGAACAGCAAAAACAAGATCCGAGCTTGCCCGAAATTCGGCAGCAAGTCGTCCGCTTGCAGAAGGAAATCCTGGCTCGCGAGTTGGCCTTCTATCGCCACCAAGCGGACCTCATGCCCAAGGACATGACCTTGCGGTTTGAGCTTGGCGTCAGACTATGGCAAAGCAGGCTGCATGAGGAAGCCACGGCCGAGTTCCTCCTCGCCTGCAAGGACCCCAGTCTGCGGGATCGTTGTCAGATTTATCTAGGCCACTGTTTTCGGGCGCGGCGGAATTGGCCCTTGGCCCGAAAGCACTATGAGCAAGCATTGGCCCATGCCACGGCCGTGGATGACATGAAACACTTGTTATTCTGCCTGGCCCAGGCCGCGGCCGAGCATAGCGACTGGCCCATGGCCGTGCAATTTGGGGCCGAGCTGGCGGAGTTGGATGAGAACCACGAAGACATCGGCACGCTGCTGAGCCAGTGGAAACAACACATCTCCGATCCCACCGTGGCTCTCTAGCGGGCCACCTGGGGGACGTATCGCGGCTGATTAATGACCTCCCAAACGCGACCGCCAGGTGAACTTCGTGCCCACGGGATTCAACGGCAGTTCCGGCCCCCAGATTTTCACGGCTTTCTTGGGTTTGTAATCGCAGACGAGAATGCGCTTGCCTTGCTTTTCAAGTTTGATGTAGACCCAAAGGCCGTTCGGATGCTGCCAGACCGTGCCGCCCAGGGAGGCGATGGTTTGCGCCTTGATCGTGGGACCTGACCAACCATCGAAGGTGACCACCGGGAATATGAATTTGGCAAGCTGCTTGGGTTCATCGTCAAGCACTTCGTTCCATTGATTCATGACTTTATCGTCCAAATAGCCCTTCCAAACGCTGACCGCACCGGCCGGCACGGTAAGGATGGGGACCAGGCCCAAACCGTAAAGGATTTTGTCCCAGGTGTCGCCGGTGTTTCCTTGATACGCCCAGACGAGGGGTTGCACGATGGCGCCGCCGATAAATTTGCCGGTTTTGCTCAGCCCCTTGAGATTACCAAGGTCAAGGGAAGCGATGAAGACACCTGCGTTGACCAAGGTCGTTTCATAGGACGGATCTTTTTTGATTTTCTCGTCGATCAAATCGGTCACGCCATTTTTCTTCGGCAGGTCGGGCACGTCGGGCTGCCAACCCGGCGGCATCTCGGATATCCAATCCGGCGGCGACACGCCCAGGTCGAGACTATAGCGCGTCTTCGGTTCGAGCCGCTTCCAGCTATTCGGACCCAACATGCCGTCGGCGGTCAGGCCCGCTTGCTTCTCTTGCCAAGCGTAAACCGCCTGAGCGAACGCCTCCGCCGTGGGGGTTTGGTTCGGGATGCCGATCTCCTTGCAGACTTGATAGAAACGTTCGCCCCATGGGGGTTTGGTCGACCAGGCATAGAAGGGATTATTCTTGACTGCCTTGGTTAAGTTCAACTTGGCCATGGCCCTGTTCTCGTTGGTCTGGATCATCATGAAAGAAGGAAAAACTAAGATATGCCATTTCAAATGGCCAGGCAAGCCGCTAACGATCCGCTTGGTTGATTATTCTTAGACGTGCAGCCACATCGAATGAACCAGCGATCATGACCGCGAGTGGTCGTGCTCCTTGGGCATAGCTTGAGCCAGGCTCCCCGATCAACTCAAAATCTCCTCCACGACCCGGGACTCTTCGGTGCCGGTGAGCCTCGCGTCCAGCCCTTGAAACTTATAGGTCAGCCGGGCATGGTCGATGCCCATCAGATGCAGCATCGTGGCGTGGAGATCGCGGATGTGCACGGGGTCTTCGACGACGTTGTAGGAAAAGTCATCCGTTTCACCGTAGACGGTTCCCTTCTTGATGCCCGCGCCGGCCAGAAACAAGGCGAAGTTGCGGGGGTGATGGTCGCGCCCATAATTCTTGTCGGTCAATTCGCCTTGCGAATAAATCGTTCGACCAAACTCGCCGCCCCAGACGATGAGCGTTTCATCGAGCAGGCCGCGCTGTTTGAGATCGGCGATCAGGGCCGCCGTCGGTTGGTCGGTGTCCTGGCATTGGCCGCGCATGGCTTGGGGCAGATTGAAGTGATGGTCCCAGCCCATGTGGAAAAGCTGAACGAACCGCACGCCCCGCTCCACGAGTCGGCGGGCCAGCAAACAGTTTGCCGCATAGGTGCCTTTGCGGGTGACGTTCGGCCCATACAGCTTGAGGACGCTTTCCGGCTCCTGTTTGAAATCGACCAGATCGGGGACGGAGGTCTGCATTCGGAAGGCCAGTTCATATTGGGCGATGCGGGTGGCGATCTCCGGGTCGCCAACGTTGTCCAGCTTGATTTGGTTCAGTTGCCGCAAGTCGTCCAACATCTCCTGGCGCGTGGTGCCATCGACGCCGGGCGGATTGGTAAGATAGAGCACAGGGTCGCCGGTGTTGCGAAACTTGACGCCCTGATAGTGGGTCGGCAGGAAGCCGCTGCCCCAAAGGCGGTCGTAAAGGGGTTGATCGTCGGTCCGTCCCGTACCCTTGGAGGTGAGGACGACGTAGGCTGGCAAGTCGCGATTGTCCGAGCCCAGCCCATAGGCCAACCAGGCGCCCATGCTCGGTCGGCCGGCGATCTGCTGGCCGGTTTGAAAGAAGGTGATCGCCGGGTCGTGGTTGATCGCTTCGGTCACCATGGAGCGGACAAGACAGATTTCATCGGCCAGGCTGCCAATGTGGGGGAGCAGTTCGCTCAGCCAGGTGCCGCACTGGCCATGCTGCTTGAAGGCGAAAATGGAAGGAGCGACGGGAAAGGCGGCCTGTCCCGAGGTCATACCGGTTAGCCTTTGCCCCATGCGGATCGAGTCGGGTAAATTTTGCCCCCGCAGCTTGACCAGATTGGGTTTGTAGTCGAACAAATCCATCTGGGCCGGAGCACCGGATTGAAAGAGATAAATGATGCGTTTGGCCTTGGGGGGGAAGTGGGGCAAGCCCGGCAGTCCGCCTTCGCGTTGGCCTTGTGTCGGCGGGGATGCCGCCTGAGCCGAGGCGTTGTCCGCCAATAAGGTCTGCAAGGCGAGCCAACCCAGGCCGGCCGCCGACCGGGTCAGAAACGTCCTGCGATTCAAGCGATCCTGCCAGGGCCAGGGATTCCACCGCGGATTCATGGTCTGCCTCTATTCCTTGGAAACGACTTCATCCAAATTGAGCATGATGCTGGCGCTCATCGTATAAGCCGCCAGTTCGATGGGGTCGAGCTTCGGGTCGAGGGGCGCTTCTCCCTGCCGGATCAACCGCTGGGCCGCTTCGGGATCCTCCTTGAAGCGGTTGAGCCGCTGCTGCAGTCCTTTCTCCAGGATGCTCAACTCTTCCGGCGTGGGCCAGCGGCACGTGGCTCTGCGAAAGCCGTGGCGCAGCCGATCGGCGGGGGTTGCGCCGCCGTCGCGCAGCATCCGTTCCGCCAGCACTCGGGCGGTCTCCACGAAAGTGATCTCATTCAGCAGCGCCAGCGCTTGCAGCGGCGTGTTGGTCCGCGAGCGCCGCACCGTGCAGAACTCGCGGCTCGGCGCATCGAAGAGCAACATGGTCGGCGGTGCAGCCGTCCGCTTCCAGATCGTGTACATGCCGCGGCGATAAAGCCCCTCGCCCTTGTCGTGCTTGTAATTCCTGAGGTTGCCGTAAACGTTCGTCTCATCCCAAACGCCCTCGGGCTGATAGGGCCGCACCGACGGTCCGCCGATCTTGGGCACAAGCAAGCCGCTGATGGCGAGGGCCTGATCGCGGATCAACTCCGCCGGCAAGCGAAAGCGGGGACCCCGCGCCAGCCAGCGATTCTCGGGGTCTTTCTCCAGCAGGTCGCGGTTGACCTTGGACGTTTGTCGATAGGTCGCGCTCATGACGATTTGCTTCTGCAACGCCTTGAGGTTCCACTGACTCTGAATGAACTCCGCGGCCAGCCAATCCAATAGCTCGGGATGGCTTGGATATTCCGACTGCATGCCAAAGTTATCGCTGGAGCGGACCAATCCCTGTCCGAAGAACTTTTCCCAGAGGCGATTGACCATGACGCGGGACGTGAGCGGATGGTCGGGGTGAACCAGCCAGCGGGCCAAACCCAGGCGATTCAGAGGCTGTCCTTCCGGCATGGGCGGGAGAAATGCCGGCAATTGCGCCGTGACTTTCTCTCCGCGCTTGTCGTATTGCCCGCGCAGCAGCACGAAGCAGTCGCGCGGCTGCGGCATTTCCGCCATGACCATGACCGACGGGATTTTCTCATCGAACTCGGTGAACGCCTTGCGATCGCGCTCGAAGGCGCGATCCGCTTCGGTCAGGGGACCCGCGTGATGCTGGCGGAAATAAGTGGTGATGGCCTGTTTCTGCGCCTCCGTGCGCTGCTCGGATTCGAGCGCCAGGGCCAGGCGAACGGCCAGCGGAATGCTTGGCTCGGCCACAGTCTGCTCCGCGGCGGATAAGCGGAACCGGCCGATGTTATGCTGATCGAGGGCCTCCTGCTTAAGTCGAACAACCAGGATCGCCCCGGCGGGCACGGTCCGCGGCTCGGCCAAATGGAACCAGGCTTGGCGCGGCTGGCGGACTTCGGGAACGTGGCCGTCAATAGCCCAACCCTTGCGGGGAACGTTCTTGAGCACGAAGTCGATGGACCAGTCCTTCTGGGAATACTCCGCCTCGGCGCGCTGGAAGGCGAGGGGGATCGGGGCCGCGCCTTCGGAAGAGATCAACTCCGCTTCGATGCCGCTGAGGACGAAGTTGCCGTTGGGATAGCGGCCGACGCTGCCCTGGGGCAGGCTTTCGTGCATCAGGGCTTCCAGGCGCAGGGCCGCGATGGCGGTCTGATTCACGGGGATCATTAACGTGTAAACGTCAAATGTGGGATTGGTCCCGCTGGCGAGGATGGAGCCGTCGGGCAGACTCGTTAAGGTGGCGCCGCCCTTGGAGGTAGCGCTGTCCGGTTTCAGGACGTGCCAATGCGTCTCCTTCTCTCGGACCTGGGCGGTATACGAAGGCAGCCATTCTTCCAGTAGCCGGGGGAGTTGCTGCTCCAGTTCGCGAACGCGCTGCTCGGAACGCTGCAGATGGGCCCGCAGCTCCTCCAGCCGCGCCTGCTCTTCCGGGCGGGGGGCTTTCATCAGGGGCGGATGGTTCACCGGCCGTTCGACGCCGCTCCCGGATTCGGGGACATTGTTGAAGAAGGCGAAGAAGGAATAAAACTCCTTCATGCTGATGGGGTCATACTTGTGATCGTGGCAGCGGGCACAGCCCATGGTCAGGCCCATCCAGGTGAGGGCGGTGGTTTCGACCCGGTCGATCACCGTCTCGATCCGCCACTCCTCGGCAATGACGCCGCCCTCGGTGTTGATGCGATGGTTGCGGTTGAAGCCCGTGGCGATGCGCTGCTCCATGGTGGCGTCGGGGATCAAATCGCCGGCAAGCTGTTCGATGGTGAACTGATCGAAGGGCATATTGCGGTTGAAGGCGTCGATGACCCAGTCGCGCCAGCGCCACATGAAGCGTTCATAATCGGCCTGATAGCCGTTGCTGTCGGCATAGCGGGCCAGGTCGAGCCACATCATCGCCATCTGCTCGCCATAGTGCGGCGAGGCGAGCAGCCGATCCACCAGTTTTTCATAGGCTTCGGGGGAATTGTCCTGGAGAAAGGCATCCACCTCGGCCAGCGTCGGCGGCAGCCCGGTCAAGTCGAGGGAAAGCCGGCGAATGAGGGTGGTCCGGTCCGCCTCGGGAGAGACGGGCCAACCCTTGGCCTCCAGGGTGGACAGCACGAAGCGGTCGATCTCATTGCGCGGCCAATCGGCCTTGTGCACCTGGGGCACGGGGGGACGCTTGGGGGTTTGAAACGCCCAGTGGGCTTGAAACTCCGCTCCCTCTTCGATCCACCGTTTCAGTTTCGCTTTCTCGTCCGCCGTCAGGGGTTTGTTCGTGTGGTCGGGAGGCATCCGCTCGGTTTCATCCTCAGTGATGATGCGATGAAAGAGCTCGCTCTCTTCGGGCTTGCCAGGGACGACCGTGGGCCGGCCCTTGCGATCCGTGCGAAAGATGGACTCCTTCTGATCGAGCCGCAGCTTGCCCTTGAGCTGCTGGCTGTCGGGGCCATGGCAGGCGAAGCACTTATCGGACAAAATGGGTCGAATATCGCGGTGGAAGTCGAGCTTGGCATCCGTGGCCGTCCGCTTCATCGAGGCCGCCCGCGGCAGGCCGTCGCGGGGCCAGGGAATCGGCTCACCCTGGGATGCCGCCATGAACGCCACCAGCAGGGAAAGAGACAACCAACAGGCACATCGGGGCAGGAAGGAACGCATTGCGAGAAGCTCCAGGCGGGAAGTAAAGGAGCCAGGCAGGAAAGTTTAACTAGGGTTTATTGTAACACAGAAGGTCGAAGAAGCCATACCGCAACCATCCGGTTCAGGAGGACCCCGGTCGATAAAAGCAGGCGCTTAGCGGGTGCTTGGAGGAATGGCGATGTTCAGGCTTATCGGTCCGACTTGGGCCGATCGATGATTTTTTTCACCTCGGGGAAGCGTTCGTTGGGGATGGGGATCGACAGATTGTATTGGGCGATCCGCCAATCCTCGCCGACCTTGACGAGCACGCCGCTGCCTCGGCAAAGACCGTTTTTCTTGTTTTCGAGCATCTCATCGAACCAAGCCGTTTGGCCGGAGGCGGCGAGATGGATGTGCCTTTCCTTGACGACGTAGAGCCAGCCCTGTCCCTTGTCGAAATAGGGCTTGCAGTAGCGGCGGAAGGCTTCCTTGGTCCAGCGCTCGGTGGCGTCGGTGCCGAGGAAGACGGCTTCATCGGCCAAATGGCCGAAGTAGCGCCGCTCATCCGCCTTGGCGGCGGCGTCATGAAAATCATCCAGCACTTGGGCAATCCGCTGCCGGGGCGTGGGCGGCTCCGGCGCTGAGAGCATGAGGCACCATGTGAGTCCAAGGATCAGGGTGGACATGGGGATCACTCGTCCGTCAAGGTTGATTCTTCAATAACGCCACCAACAGGCCTACGAAGGCCAAAGCGCCAAAAATCACCCCGATGATCACCATCGCTATCTTCGTATCGGTCATGCCCAGCGTGGTGCGGTAGGGGTTAAAATCGAGCGTGTGATCCTGCTCGCGGCAGGCGATCGGGCGGCGCAGCCGTATGCGATTGCCATCGAACTTTTCGACCAACTCCCAGCCCGCGCGGGCTTCCTCCTCCAGGGCCGCGCGCATCTTGTCCGGCTTGTCAAAGGCGTTGAAGTTGTTGCGGATGATTTTGAATTCGTAATCGCCGTAACCTTCGTTGGGCATCATGGTCAGGATTTCCTCTTCTTCAGACAACATCCGCGCTCGCGCCGCCGCGGCTCCCGCGGCGCTGGCTCCGGCGGCGCCGCCGGCACTGCCAATCCAGGGAATCATTTCCGGCCTCCCGGTTCTTGAGCCGTTGGACCGGGACCGATTTTGAGCGGCAGGGAGCGGGCCAGGTAATCCACGTTTTTGCTTTCATCCTTCGCCGACACGACGATGGGCAGTTCCTGCGGCCGCACCCAAGGCTCGCAGTAAAGTTCGAATTCGCGCTTCGTCTCTTGTTCCGTAATCAAGATGCCGTTTAGCCCGACGTTGATGGGGCGCACGCCGTGAGGCAAGCCGCGGACGTCGATGGGGATGCGGCCTTTGAAGTTATTGAGTCGTTGAATTTCAACCTGCACCCGCGCCACGCCGCCGGGCTTGAGATGTACTTCCTTGTCTAGAACCACGATTTGGATCGTGCCGGGGCGGGCGAGTCTGGGCGGGTTCCACGAGGTTTTTTGTTCCACGACGTTGGGGCCGATCTTGGCCCGCGCCGTCAGCTCCAAAGGGCCCTCCAGGGGCTTGACCGAAGCCTCCGCATGGAGCGCGACGACGGTTGAGGTGCGCCGTTCGGGAATGATCGTGGGCGGCAGATGCCAGCCCGAGGGCAGGGGAGCGAATTGAATGTCGATGGGGCCATCGAATTCATCCTCGCGCTCCGCCGTGATGGTGACGAGGCAGCCGCCTTCCGGAGCGATGGTCGGCTGGGACTGCACACGGACCTTGAACTGAGGTTGCGGCGGACGCACAGTGAGCCGATACGCCAGCTCCGGACCGGTTCGGCCCAGGGCGTCGATAACGCGGACCTGATAGTCGCCATCGGCGGGCGGATCGAAAACCAGATAGGAGTCCTTGCCGAAGGGGCCGCCGCCGTCGTCATTGCGATACAGGATGTCGAATTGCGGGAAGCCATTGGGGGCCAGCTTCGTGCCGGGCGGGTGAATCTCCACCTTGTATAATGGGACCCCCAAGGCATGCTGCATGGCCGTGGTGCCGAGAAACGCTTGCCGGCGGCCATGCTGAACGTGGAAGCGGCAATCGTCATCGGGGTTGCGCGGCAATTCCTCGATCTGGGCCAATTCCCCTTCGAGGTAAACATAATCGTCAATGGCGAACCCATCCCAGTTTTCGATGCGAATCCCCCGGCCGGCCGCGTCATGATCGCGCAGCGTGGTGAAGGTCATGGCCGTGCTGCGGAGCACGGCCCGGGGCACGGGGCGTCCCTCGGCGTCGAGGATTTCCATCAAGCTGTCCAGCGGCGATCCGAGTCGGCGGGCTTCCACTTCCAGGAGCAGAGTTTGACCCTTCTTGGCCGAAAACGTCCAGACCATGGGCTGGCTCGCACCCGGATTCACCACGCCATCCGCCGACCCTGGCACGGACAGGCGATGCCCGGAATCCGCCACGGCCGTGGGATAAGGAGAGACCTTCACCCAAACGGGATTGATCGGCTCGCCATGCGGCGTCGGGATCGGCAGCTTGATCTTCTGCCCCGGAGCAGCATCGGCGGGTACTTGCATGGGCACCCGCAGCGGTTGGCCGTCTTGACTCAGATGGACCCCCTCGATCAGGAGCGTGGTGGTGGCGCCTTGCGTAACCGCCAGGGGAAAATAACGGGTGACGATGGGGATGGCGCCCAAGCGAAAGCGAAAGCGCCAGCCAGGTCCCCCGCGATACTCCCGATCCCGGATCATGAGTTGCAAGGTCTGGGCCGTCGGGCTGCGATAGGCCAGAAAATCCTGCCCAAGTTGATTGGCGGTCAGCAATTTCCCATTAAGGTCGCGCAGTTCAAAGACCGGCAGCAAGCCGATCCTGGATCGATTGGCCCACTGCAAGCCGATCTCTTCCCCGGCTTCGAGATGCAGAAGAATGGGTTGCACTTGACCGGGACGCGGAAGGGAACCGGTGACGATGATGGGTCCTTTCGCGGTCAAGCTTTTCAGCGGCAGCGCGGCGGGGGACTGATTCGGATCGATGCGGATCAAGGGTTCGAGCGCGGGCAAGGGTTGAAAGAGCCGATCGCCCTTGGCGGCGTCCAGAATCTGCACGACGCCATCGTGTCGAGCCAGGGCCAGGTGCGGGAGCTTGGGATGCAGGGCCAGGTCATGGACGTGGCTGCCCGTCGGCGGGAACAGGGCTAATTCCGTCAGTCGATCCGCGTCCCACAGCTTCAGGCTGCCCTCTTCGCCCCAGGTGAGCAATTGCTTGCCGTCAGGACGATAGACGAGCCGCCACAGGGATTGCTCGTGGGCAAACGCCGAATGCAGGAGCTTGCCTTCCTCGGCGCCGATTTCCCAAACCCGCAAGCTGCGATCGACGCCGCCGGCCGCGAGCCGCTTGCCGTCGGGGCTAAAGGCCAGGGTGTAAAGCCAATCGGTCGACTGGCCCAGGGTGTAAAGACGTTTGCCCGAAGCGGCGTCCCAGATTTTCACGGTGCGATCCGCCGCCGCCGACGCCAGCAGCTTGCCGTCCGGCCGATAAGCAATGGCATAGACGCTGTCGCTATGGTCCTTGAGCGTGGCGGTTTCTTGCCCGGTGGCGGCGTCGATCCGCTTGATCAGCTTGTCGTAGCTGGCCGTGGCCAATTCCTTGCCGTCGGGTCGATATGCCAGACCTTGGATCAAATCCCGGTGCAGCTTCAACGTTAAGCCTGGCGACCAGATGTCATGGACGGCATCGAGCAAACGAACCTCGCCCCATTGCCCGGGCGCGCCGACGGCAACGGCGAGTTGCCGACTGTCCGGCCGGAACCGCAAGGCCGTCACTTTCGGGCTGAAGCCATCAAGCTCTTGCAGCACGTCGTAGTTGTCCGTGTCGAGCAGCAGAACGGAGCCGGACCGCGCCACGGCCAGCCACCGACCGTCGGGGGAGTAAGCGACGGCCGTGAAGGGCAGTGCAGACGCGGGTGGTTCCGTTGAGCGTGCGGTCCTGCCCCACGCCGCCCCAACGAGCATGAAAAGGAAGCTTAAACACAGTCCCCATCGTTGCATCATGATGCATCCCTAAACCGGCAACATCATCTTCAAGACAATTAAAACGCCGAGGCCAGCGTGATGATCCCGGCAACGATGGCCAGGATGCCCATCACTTTGTCCCGATGTTGAAACTGCAAATTACCCGCCTGAACCAGCCCCATCAGAATCAGCCAGGCTCCCATGGCGATCAGTCCGAGTTTCATGGGCGATTCCTTTGCCAGAAGGGTTAACGGTTGAACAAAAATTCCCGGCTCGTCAACACGGCCCAAACCAGGTCTTCGAGCAACTCCCGGCGCTGCTCCGGCGGCTCTTTCTGCAGCAGTTCCATGAGTTGTTCCTTTTCCTTTGCGGTCGGAGCGCGGCACAAGGCGCTGCGATAGAGTTGATCCACGATGTCGGCCGCGGGCGTCTTTTGCTCCTGCCAGCGGCCGATCAGGCTGTTCGGATCGCGCAGCTTTTGATTCAGCGTTTCGCCGTTGCTCAAGTGTAAGGCTTGCGTGACCGTGGCCTCCTCGAGCCGTTCGCAGGCGCAAGCCACTTCCCGCTCCGGCCGGCCAAAGGCGTCGAGGAAATAAGACACCACCTTCGTGTCCGGCAATTGGATGGCGCGCATGCCCAGGGGATAGTCAGCCGTGCCTTCCACTCCGCCTGTGCCGCCGGAGTGGACCTGATTGAATGGCGTGGGCACGAGCGTGAGTTGAGTGTAGACGTCGAGCAGCACCTCGGCCGACAGCCGTTTGACCAGGAAGCGCGTGTAAAACCGGTCGTCCGCTGCGTTCTCGGGCAAGGCCGAGGCGGACCGCTGATAGGCCGCGGAGTTCATGATCGCGCGGATGAGCGCCTTGACGTCGTGACCCGATTGAATGAACTCCTTTTCCAGATCGGCTAGCAGTTCCGGGTGCGAGGCGGGATTGCTCAGCCGCAGGTCGTCCTCGGGTTCGACCAACCCTCGGCCCATCAAGTGCCGCCAGACGCGGTTGATGATCGCCTTGGCGAAGTAAGGGTTTGCCGGCGCGGTGAGCCAGTCGGCCAGAGCCGTCCGCCGATCCATGGTGCTGTCCAGGGGCAGCGCTTCGCCATCGAGCGGCGTCGGCGGCATGGGGATGCCTCGGCGCAGGTGGAGCACCTCGCCGCTGGGCAGCGCCTTCGCGATCACCTCGCCGCCCCGGTCGCCATTGAACAGGCCCACGCGGCTAAAGAGGTTGGCGAACTGCCAGTATTGATCCTGCGTCCATTTCTCCAGCGGATGGTTGTGGCAGCGGGCGCAGCCGATGGACATGCCCAAAAAAGTCACGGAGGTGGTCTCGGCGCGCTGGGCCACGTCCTTGTGCAGGAGAAAAAAGTTGACCGCGCCGTTGTCCAGGTTGCTGCCCTGCGCCGTGAGAATGGAGCGGGCGAAGCGATCCCAGCCGACGTTTTGGGCCACGCTTTGGCGAATGAATTGGTGGAACGACCAGATGGCTTTCTGCGGCAGTTTTCGCGAGGAGACAAGCAGCAGGTCCGACCATTTGTAAGTCCAAAAGTCGATATACTCGGGCCGGCTCAGCAGGGCGTCGATCAGCTTGGCCCGCTTGTCGGGAGCCGTTTCCTTGAGAAAACGCTCCTGTTCCTCCACCGTGGGCAGCGTGCCGATGGCGTCAAGATACGCCCGGCGGATGAACTCCTCGTCCGAGCAAAGCGGCGATGGTTTGAGCCGAAGGTCCATCAGCTTCTGGTTGATCGGACCGTCGATGCGGTTGTGATAAACCCCAGCAACCGCCTCCCCCGCAACCGGCAGCGTGACGGGCGGATGAGCGAACGGCACGCGGATGGCGCAGTTGGCGATGTGATTATCGAACCAGGCGGAGATGGCCGCTTCACCGTGGCCCTTGACCTGAACCCGATTCTCCTCCATCACCGTGGCCACCGCGTCTTCGCTGCTGCTGAACTTGCACCATCGCGTCACGTCCCGAACCTGGCCGTTGTTATAAACGGCTTGCACGATGACCCGCAGCTCCGCTTCGGGTTGGAGCCTAAGGTGCGGAGGGTAAATTGCCAAACGAACTACTTTGGGTTCATCCAACTGGGGACCGATGGCGCCTTGCTTCAGCCATTGCAGCAACAGTTCATATTCGGGCAGATCCGCTTCCAGTCGCTTGCCCCCGCCATGTTTGACCTGGCCCAGAGGCTTGAGGAGGAACAGACTTTGTTCGGGGTGCACCAGGTCGATCCGCCGGCCTAGCGCCTGGCGGGTGAGGACCAGATGATCGGCCTCGGGATCGTAGCCGCGAAGGGACAACTTCATGCCGCCTTTGCCCGCCAAGGCGCCGTGGCAGGCGCCGCTATTGCAACCAGCGTGGGTGAGGATGGCGAGCACGTCGGCGGTGAAGCGGATGCGGGCCGGCTCCTTCGTGCCTTGGACCGTGACCGGGATCTTGGACGTCTGCTCCCCAAGTTGCACTTCGATGTGCGTTTGACCGTCGGCCACGGGCCGGACGATGCCGATCTCGTCCACGGTGGCGACCTGCGGGTCGAGGCTGCGATAGGTCGCTTTCGTCGTGGCATCTCCCGTGCAATGGCCCCCTTCTTGCGGGCCAACCCACAGGGGCTGTTGTGGATTCAATGGTCCAACGTGGACTTCGCGCGGGAAGACCGCCAAGCCATCGGCCCCCAGCAGCAACCCCGGACAGCTCGCCACACCGATCACGACACAGAGCAGTCGCAACATTTTGGAGTTCTCGACAAAACTTTAACCACTCACCACGACCTCGACGGACCGGGGCCTTTTGGCGCCGATCCGTTAAAACAAATCCCGGATTGGCTGAACGGCGTAGTCCACCAAGGGAATGGGGCGATTCTGCGGTCCGCGGAGTTCTTGATGCGGATCCAGCCCCAGACCATGGTAGACCGTGGCGGCCACTTCCGCCGGGCTGATGGGCCGCGCTTTCGGATAGGCCCCGATCTCATCCGATTCGCCGATGACCCGGCCGCCCTGGATCGGCCCGCCCCCCATGAGCACGGTCCAGACGCCGGGATGATGATCGCGTCCGCCCGCCGGGTTGATCTTCGGTGTGCGGCCAAATTCGCCCATGGCGATGACCATTGTCTTTTCCAGCAACCCGCGCACGTGCAAGTCCTCCAGAAGCGCGGAGTAGGCTTGATCGAAATTGGGCGCCACCAGTCGGCTCATTTCCTGAATGTCGGTGAACGGGCGGGAACCATGGATGTCCCAGGTGATTTCATCGAAGACGGTTTCGAACATGTTGATCGTGACGAAACGAACGCCTCGCTCGACGAGCCGGCGGGCGAGCAGGCAGCATTGACCGAAGCGGGTTCGGCCATAGCGATCCCGCAGCGGGTTAGGCTCGGCGTCGAGTTGAAAGGCCGAGCGCGCTTGCGGGTTGGTCATAAGGCGATAGGCCAAGGAGAAGTTGTCGTCCATTTGCTGGGCCTGGGGGCTGGCTTCGAAAGTTTTCATGGCCCCGTCGACGGCTTCGCGGAGTTTTTGTCGGCGGTCGAGCCGCTGCGCGGAGATGTAATCCGGGGGCAGCAGGTCGGGTACTTTGAACTTCGGGTCGGAGGGGTCGGCGTTGAGGATAAAGGGGTCGAACGACTTGCCGAGATAACCCGCGTTCTGGCCATGGGGGAGATTGCCGCCGGTGCGGCCGATGGGCCGAGGCATGAGCACATGGGCGGGCACTTCTCCCCGCTGGCCTTTGAGGTGTCCCAGCACGCAGCCCATGTGCGGATGTTCGATCCCGCCTTGAAACAGCCGCCCCGTCTGCATCATTTGATGGCCCGTGTCATGGACCGCTGTCGCCGTGTGATATACGCTGCGGATGAGCGAGATCTTGTCCATGTGGGCGGCCATCTTGGGGAAGATCTCGGTGATTTGGATGCCGGGCACCTTCGTGGCGATGGGGCGAAACGGGCCGCGGACTTCCGCCGGCGCGTCGGGCTTGGGGTCCCAGGTATCCAATTGGCTCGGACCGCCGACGAGGAAGAGCAGGATGCAATTGATATCGTTATCCGCCGCGGGCTTATCCTGTTCGCGGGCCGCCGCTTGCAGGGTCAAAAACTTCGGCAGCGTCAAACCGAGCACGGACAAGGCCCCGGCATGCAGGAAATCACGCCGCGAAGAGCCATCGCAAAAGTGGACCGAACGGTGGGCGTCGAAACGAAACATCAACGTCTCCTCCTGGGGGGGACAGCGGAGGGGCGGCGGGACAATCCGGGTCCAGTATAATCGTTTCAAGGCGGGGTTGTCAGCAAAATCTGAGGATTTGCCAAAGCCAGGGACAGACTGGCCGGGCCTGCTATCCGGTTTGCAACGAATCTACAGGGAACGACTGCCTGGGGTCCAATCATCTTCATCCGCGCTCTTGCTCCCAAGCGGCCTTTGCGGTCAGATTACATGGTACATGAATGAAGGACGGGACTGGCGAAAGAAGACGATCTTAGAAGGTGAACCATGGCGGACAACGTTCCCAAAGCACCGGCCAAAGGGCCGATTCTCTTGGCGGTCATGATCATCACCGTCGGCGTGGGCTGGCTGCTGACCGTTCAGGGCATCGGACCGGGTATTAAATGGATCTAGACCCTGGGGCTTGGTTGGCGTGTTCACCTTCGTCCTCAGCGGCGGCGTCGATAAAATGAGCGTGGTCATCGGTCCCTTTTTTATTGTCGGTAGTTTCCTCTCCATCCTGCGGCAAACGGGCCGACTCGAAACCGACGTCGAAATCCCCATCCTGGTCATACTCATTGGCGCGCTCCTGCTCGCCGCCCGACTGCCGCAGGTGCCGTTGCCCCGCTGGTTCGACCTTCGGGATAAAACCTCGTGATCGGTTCGTACCTTGCCGGGTAATAGCTTCTCTAACTTTATGCCATGTCAAAGGTTGACGCTGAACGATGTTACATCAAGTTCAAGTCGTTGATTGATCCGCATGTTATCCTCATGAAGAATTAATGCAACCCACGCCTCATTTATTTGACGATGGCATAGTCAATGACCTATACCATCCACATGCCACACAGCAAAGGAACAGATGCAGCCTGTGTCTCAACCAATTCTGAATGAGTTGTAAATTCGACCGCGTAGGGCGTTGTAATGTCAGCGATTGCATCACCGACAAATGAAATGGCGGCTGTGGCCAAGACGCCCAATCGCTTCCGCTTTATCGATGGCCTGCGCGGCTTCGCTTCGATCTGCGTCGTCCTGGCGCATTTGTCTTGGTTTATCAACCAATCCTCCGTGCATGAGTTGTTGCCTGATTTTGATCGCCTCATGAAATACCTTACGGTCGGCGCCTCCCGCTACTTTTTCGTTATCACGGGATTCGTGCTCACGCACCTTTTGATCCGGACCGCGCCGCAATGGCCCCAGTTTCGCTATCTCTTTAGCCGGCGTTTCTTGCGCTTGAGCATCCCCTATTGGGTCTCATTATTCCTGGGGGTGGGTCTTATTTGGCTGGGCAACGTCATTTTCACGGACCGCATGCAAACGCTGCCCACCGTGGAGCAGTTCATCGCCCATCTGTTGTATGTTCAGACCATTTTCAGCACCGAATTTCTAAATGTCGCTAACTGGACGCTTGCCATCGACCTGCAGTTTTTCACTTGCTACACCTTGGGCTGGTTCCTTATTCGTTGGCGCATGAACCAATTGAATGAAGCGCAGCAGCAGCGCTTCCGCTGGATGATGATTATCGCTTCGGTGCCGCTGGCCCTGATCGCCGTCTTCGCCAGCCTCGAAGCGCAAACCATCTCGAACAATTGGTTCATCGTCTTCGTGCACATCCACATCATGGGCATCCTCTGCTACATGAGCCAACGGAATCGCTGGGCTAGCGTGTGCCTGGTCATCATTTGGATCGTTTCGACGACCCATTTCTACTTTCAAGAACGCTATCCGCGCGGCCTGCCCACGGGGTCGATCATGGCTCTGATCTTGTTCCTGGCCGTACACCGCCAGGCGCTGGATCAATGGCTCATCGGACCCGTCTGGCAATGGCTCGGCAAAATCTCCTACAGCTTGTTTCTGACGCACATGCTCGTGTTGCCCCACGTCTGCAACCTGGGCCGGCGCTGGTTCGGCGACACGCCGGCCTTCGCGGCCTGTTGGCTCACCGCCGCGTTCGCCTTGAGCTTCGTGGCCGCCTTTCTTTTCCACCTTGTTGTCGAGCGGCCGGTGGGCGCCTGGGTGCGGAGATGGAAGCGCCCCCCGGTCAGGCCTACAACAGCGCCGCCGACTCTGGATCTCCATCAACCGCAAGCGTCTGATCAATTCGTTCCCGTCAACGCCTATTCGGGCGTGTTGGACACAAAGGTCCAAAAGAACATCTCCCCTTCGGAAAGTGCTTCCGACCACTCAAAGGGCAAAGCAGCGACTGATAGCTGATCGATGTAATCTGGTATCGCTGTTGTGCTGCTCGGCCATGGCAGAGTGCGTTAATGGCGGGTTGTTGCAATTATCAAGTCGACTCGACAGGGTCAGAAGCGCCATCGCTAGGTGGCATGGCTCGGTCACATGCACATGCAATCAGCTCCGAATCCTCGATGATTTTTGCTGATCCATCTCGGTCATGGATGAAGGTCGCTGGTTCACCATCATTGTTCAAGTTTTTACAAAAATGCTTGCTCGGTTAGCGGATTCGATGGGAATGACTTTATCACCTCCAGAGTGTGTGCATGAGGCGATTCAATCGTAATATGAATTATTTGGCATATTACTTTGCATGATCAACGAAGGCTGGCTAGAATGGCCCTGGTTCAATTTTTATTTTTCAATCATAGGGAGTTTGGCGTGAATAAGTCGATCCATTTGGCTTCCTTGATAGCCATTTTCATGTGCGCATCGGTCTGTGCTGACGTCATTGTGCCCAACTACACCGCGGGTGTGGAAGCGGATGGCACCTTTTCCCTCACTTCCACCGCATCGGCAGGCCGCACGTATCAAATGACCATTAGCTCCAGTCAATTATCCAGCGTGATTGGCGAGGAACTCATCGGCATGCAGTTTCGGCTCAATGGCGCTGCCAGTTCGTGGCCTTTGGCCGATGCCAACTATGCCTTTTGGAATATCTTCATCGGCCCGGGCGTCAGTCCGGCATCGATGAGCAATACGTTTGCGGTGAATTTCAGCGGCACGAGCACGCAGGTTCGCAGCGGGGCCCTCTCCTTTACCACGGGCAGTTTCCCGAGCGGCAGTTCACCGAACAACTTCGGTCCGACCCTGACGTTCAACACGCCTTATTTGTACACCGGCGGCGATCTCACGGTTGAAATGCGGTTCGCTCAGCAGACCGGTGCCACCACCCAATCGCCCTTGGACGCGGTGTTGGCATCGGGCGGACCAGGCAATGGCTGGGGCGTGGATTTCGCAGCCCGATGGACGGGGAACGCAGACGGAACCTCGGGATCCAACGGCAACTTCTTGGTGACCAATTTCCTCACCCAATCCGCGGTCCCCGAACCCTCGACGATGATTTTGGCTGGTGCGTCGCTGGCGAGCGTCGTTTTTTGGCAGCGGCGCCGCCGAAGCAGCAAGCCTGCGAAGTCTAATACCGCCAACAGCCTCCCAAACGCGTGACTTAAACCGCACATCAAGCTATTCTAGACCAAGCCCGCCGTTTGCATGACGGCGGGCTTTTTTCATGGATGGGTGGTGCTCAAGGGGCTGCTCTTCACGGCACCGTTGGATATCGTGGCGATGGCTGCAGATGGCCCATGATGCCGTCCCAATGTTCCCGGCAAAAGAAGCCCCGTTCGGTGCCGCTGCGTGGATCCTCATTCGCATGATCTTCGACGCAATCGGGCAAATGCAAGCGTTGCCGCAGGGCAGCCAGATCCAGAAAGCAATTGAAATAAGCCCATTCCCGGCAAAGGTCCGACCAGGCCTGGCCGCGATACGTCTCGGGGATGCCGCGTTGGATGAGTTCAGCTTCAAGCGGCTGCAAATGATCGCACATGGAAATGCGCTCTTTGGATGAACGGTCTGACTGATGCAATACTAGCGCTGCTTTGTTCCATGATCCATTCATCATCGGCCGACTAGTTGCAAACCTTCAACCTAAGAATACTATGGTCGTCCATTCCTGAAAACCATGCATGACCTTGATGTGCATCTTCGGCCACAGAAGAAATCCGTGGACCATGAGGTTGGAAGCGAAAGCTGAAAACGTCGCCGATCGAATTATCGCGATGCAGTGCCGGAGACAGGGGTCGAACCTGCACTCCCTAAACGGGAACTAGGCCCTCAACCTAGCGCGTCTGCCAATTCCGCCACTCCGGCAGGGGGTTACCTCATCATACGGACGCTGCAAAACCGCTTCAAGTTCGGACCCGCCTTAGCCCAGGATTTTCTGAAGCTGTTCGCGGAACATCCCCGCCAGGCGGCGGGCCGACTCGTCATAGGCCTTTGGATCGGCCCACGTGGAACGGGCATCGAGAATGGCGTCCGGCACCTGGGGGCAGCGGCGCGGCACGTCAAAGTGAAAGATCGGGTCGGGCTGATAGGGCACGTCGTTGAGCGCTCCGGCCAGGGCGGCGTCGAGCATGGCCCGGGTGTAAGCGAGTTTCATCCGGGAAGCGCCGCTGGTGGCGGAGCCTCCGGTCCAGCCGGTGTTGACCAGCCAGACCTGCGAGCCATGCTTTTGCAGTTTTTGTTTGAGCAGGTCCGCGTAGCGCTGGGGAGGCAGCGGCATGAAGGGAGCGCCGAAGCAGGTGCTGAAGGTGGCGGTCGGTTCGGTAACGCCCGCTTCGGTCCCCGCCACCTTGGCCGTGTAGCCCAGGAGAAATTGTTGGACGGCTTGCTCGTGGTTGAGCCGGCTGATCGGCGGCAGCACGCCAAAGGCATCGCAGGTGAGAAAAACGACATTGGCGGGATGTCCCGACATGCCGGTGAGATCGCAGTTGTCGATGAACTCCACGGGATAGGTGACGCGAGTATTTTCCGTGACTGAGGCGCTGTCGTAATCGGGGACGCGGGTGGCGGGATCGACGATGACGTTTTCGAGGACCGAGCCAAAGCGGATGGCGTTCCAGATTTGCGGCTCGCCTTCCTGGGAAAGGCGGATCGTCTTGGCGTAGCAGCCGCCTTCAAAATTGAAAATGCCTTGATCGGACCAGCCATGCTCGTCGTCGCCGATCAGTCGGCGGCGCGGGTCAGCCGACAGCGTGGTCTTGCCCGTGCCCGAGAGGCCGAAGAACAGGGCCGCGTCGCCCTGGCTGCCCACATTGGCGGAACAGTGCATGGGAAAGACGTTCTGCTCGGGCAGGATGAAGTTCATGTAGCTGAAGACGGATTTCTTGGTCTCCCCGGCGTACTCGGTGCCGACGATGAGCACTTCGCGCTGGCCAAAATGGACGGCGATGCAGGCTTCCGAACGCGTGCCATCCAGTTCGGGAATCGCCTTGAAGCCGCAGAGGTTGACGAGGGTCATTTGCGGCACGAAGTGGGCCAGTTCCTTGGGCGTCGGCCGGCGGAACAAGGTGTAAGCGAATAGGCTGTGCCAGCATTTCTCGGTGATGATGCGCACGGGCAGTCGAAAGCGCGGATCGGCCCCGGCAAAGCCATCGAAGACGAACAATTCGCGCCCCTGGGCATAGGCCTGGGCGCGGAGCTTGAGGCTGGCGTAGCGATCGGCCTCCAGGGGTTGGTTGATCTTGCTCCAGCCGATGCGCGGATCGATCGCCGGGTCCTTGACGATAAAGCGGTCGCTGGGCGAACGGCCGGTGCGCGGCCCGGTGCTCACCACGAGGGCGCCGTTGGACGCCAGGAAACCTTCGCCCCGGGCCACGGCCATCTCGATAAGCTGCGCGGGCGCCAGGTTCCGCCAAACTGGACCATGCCGCGGAAGTAAAGGAAGCGCGATCGAGGAAGGTTCGGAGGCGTGAGGCCCGCGAGAATGGGCGGACATGCTTGGTTTCCTGAAGGATTAAGGCTCTATGACACGTTCACGGATAAGGCTATTATTGTACGAGACTCTCCTGGCGAGTGACAATGAAAAGTCGCTGCCGAGGTCTCTCTATCCAAGTCAAGGGATGCGCTCATGGCCAGGAAGTTAACGTTTGCCTCTTTTGACGAGGCGCTGGCGGAAGTGGAACGCTTGCAGCGCGAGGGCTGCAAACCTCAAGGTCAATGGACTCTGGCGCAGATTTGCGACCACCTGAGCTACTTCATCGAAGGCACGCTCGATGGCCATCGGTATAAGGTTCCTTGGCTGCTCAAGATGCTGTTGGGTCGATGGGTCCTGAAGCGCATCTTGACGCAAGGGAAAATGAAGCCTGCGTGCCGACGCCGCAGAAGCCGCTGCCCGCACCGAGCATCGACGAAGCGGCCGCCGTGGCGCGGTTCCAGCGCGCGGTGCAGCGATTGCGAGAGCATGAGGGCGCGATGCACGATTCCCCTTTCTTCGGCCATCTGACTTCCGACCAATGGCGGCAACTGCGCCTCTCCCACGCCGCTCACCATTTGGCGTATTTGGAACCGAAGGCCAAAGTACTTTCCTGAGGGATTGAAATAGCGGCTTTACGGCAGCTTCGGCATGGCGAAGTGCTGCTGTTCTTTCGTGCTGAGATCGCGGATGCCAAGTTGTTCCAGATGGCGGGCCAAATCCACCGGCCAAAGCTGGAAGCGATCACCGACAGTCAGCACCATCGCGTCTTCGGCCACAAAGAAGACTTGTTGGGGGGTTTTCAGTTCCGTCGCGATGCGGAAGCGGGGTTGATCGGTGGTCGTTTCCCAAAGAATGAATTCACCATCGACATAGGCGGCCACCCAGCGGCCATCCTCGCTCATCGCGGCGGACCGGATCGGCTGATCGCTGACCTTCACGCTCTTGGTCCATTGCTTGGTTGTCCGGTGGCGCAAGTGCACGAAGCCTTGACTATCCCAAACGGCCAACCATTGTGCCTTGGCGGAAAAGGCCAAGCCTTCCACTCTGGTCTTCTGGCCGCGGCCAACGTCGAAACGAAAACAATCCGCGATGCGCTGTTGTTCCGCGTCCCAAAGCACGATGTCCGCTGCCGGGGCCATGGGCGCGCCTTTGCCTTGGAAGGCGGGCAAGAAGGCTAACCAGCGCCCATCCTCGGAAAAGGCTCCCTCATAAAAACCCACCAGGGTCTCCTGGAGGACCACTCGTGAACGCTCCTTGCCCGTGAAAGCATCATACACGATCAGATCGCTGGGATGGAGTTTCGTCCAGTCGTCCATAGTGGCATTGGCATCCTTGGGAATGACCAAAAGAAAGCTATTGCCGCCCTGGCGTGGAATCAGGTTGCGTTGCCGGGGCTTGAAGATGCCAAGCGAGGCGGGAGAGAACGCGGCCAAGGCTTGCCCGCTGGCTGTGTCCAACAGTTGCACCTGGCTCAGAGACGGACCGGTTAACAGGCGTTTTCCACCCGCGAGCAGATTTTGCCAGGGGAATTGCCAGTGATTGAACGGCTGCGAAGCGGGGCGCGGCGCTTCCTTCAACCCGAACTTATTCGTGTCAAAGTTCCAGAGGCGGTGGCTGGCATCCCACAGGAGCAAGGTGCGACTTGTATCCGTCAAGAGCCATTCGCGGATGGGCATGTGGATCGTCGGCAAGATCCCTTTTTGTTCAAGGTCGACGAGCATGATGTGATTTTCGAGATTGTTCACAGCGGCGGTGCGGCCATTGGGCTGTAAGGCCATGTAGCCAACGTCCAAGTTTGAGGGGCGAGAAAAAAGTTGGCCCGTGGCTGTATCCCAAGCCCAAAGCCGCAGCCGGCCATCCACCGCGGCGGCGATGCGGCCATCGGCGCTGATTTGGGGAAAACCATAGTATTCCTGGGATTCGCCCAGGGATTGGCGAAACGCCAACTCCTTGAGATCCCACACGTGCAAGGGGCCAGTCATCGAGATGCCGCCGCGCTGCGACAGATTCATGCGATAGGCATAGGGCGAAATCAACATGCTCTGGCCATCGCCACTGACGACCATGGTGCAGCCGTTGGGCAAGTGCAGTTGTCCGGGAAAGGGGACTTCGCGTTCGGGTCCATCCTCGACGGGATGAATCAAAACGCCCTTCGGGCTGGGCAAGCAAATCGCTTCATCGTTGGCGGCGAATTGCAGCCAGGTGTAATAGATTTTCGCGCTGACCGGCCGCGTCCACTGCACGTCGCCGGTCGCGGTTTGGAGGAGGAGCAAACGCTGCCCCGCGCGGTGCAGGGCCGCCAAGCGCTGGCCGTCCGAGCTGAGGCTGATGGCGTGCAAATCCGGCTCGCGCGTGGCGTACAGGCGCTTGCCTTCCCAATGGGGCGCGGACCAGAGCCATATTTCATGTTCATGGTTGTCGGGCAGCTTGCCCGCTTGCTGCGGATCGGTCTCAACGAACAGTGCCGCCACGTGCTGGCCATCCCGGCTGGCCGTCAGTGCTTTGACGTGGTAATGCGGCTGCGCATGCGCCCACTTTTTGCGCAAGCGGCCGCTCGGAAAATCGTACCAGTGCGCCTGATGGATTCCCGCCAGCGCGAGCCAATCGCTTTTCGGGCTGACGAGCAACTCGCTGGGCGATGATTCGTCCATTCTCTCAAGGTTGAAGCTGCCTTGAAATCGCCAGGTTTGGGCGTTGTACAAGCCGATGCGCGATAGATCGCTGCTGGGACTTACCAAGTAACGTCCATCCGGGGAGAAGGTGAACCACCAAGTGTTGTGAAAGGTTTGCAGGCCTTGTTGCAGGTCGAACGGCTCAAGGGCCCGGGGCAAGCGCTTCAGCAGGGGAATGTCCTGCAAGGCCGTCATGCAAGTGCTCCGGGTCATGACGTCGTCGTGCAGCCGCAGGGCGGAGCGCACGAGCGGCCCGACGATCTCGGGCTGCTGACCGGCTTTCAGCAAGGCGGTGTTGGCCAGGCGCCAAGCTTCCGAGCGCCGCAGTTCCAGGGTCCGTTGATTAAGCGATTGATCCAGTTGAGCGCGGAGCCCTGCTTCCGCTTGCCGGGCCTCTTCGGCTTTCTTTTTTTCCTCCTCGGCACGTTTCTGTTCCTCGATGGCGTTATCGTAGGCGATTTGCAACCCTTGCGCCAAAACACGGTTGGCGTCGTTGGCTACCGCGGCTTTGTAGGCGTACCAGGCGGTGACCACCTGGCTGGCGATGATGCACCAGAAGGCGATGCTGGCCGCGGTCATGGCCGTCCGATGCCGCCGGGCGAACTTCCGCCAGCGATACCACAGCGACGGCGGGCAGGCATCCACCGGCTCATCGCGCAGGAAATGCTCCACGTCCCGAGCTAACTGCACGGCGGTTTCGTAGCGGCGGGTCCGGTCCTTCTCCAGGCATTTCATGACGATCCAATCCAGGTCGCCCTTGACGAGCCGGGTCAGGCGCGGCGGATCGATGCCGCGCGAAGCGGCGATGGTGGCCAATTCCTCGGTCGTGCTTAGCCGCACGCTAGGACGCTGCGGTTCGTCTTCCTTGATCATGCGCAGAATTTCGACGAAAGCGGCTTCGCGCAGTTGCTTGCGGTTGACCGGCGTGGTGCCGGTGAGCAGTTCGTAGAGCAAGACGCCCAGCGAGTAGACGTCGCTGCGGGTGTCGACCCCCAAGGCGCTCATTTCGGCCTGCTCGGGACTCATGTATTCCAGCGTGCCCACGATCTGGCCATATTGCGTGAACATGGTCTTGTCGGTCAGCCGCTGCTCGACCGCCTTGGCCACGCCGAAGTCGATGACTTTGGGCACAGGCCGGCCGTCGTAGAGCGTGACCAGGACGTTGGACGGCTTGATGTCGCGGTGGATGATGCCCTTCTGATGAGCATGCTGAATCGCCTGACAGACGGGAATGAAAAGCTCGAGCCGCTCTTTGGGCGACAGTTTGTTTTCATCGCAATACCTGGTGATCGGCACGCCGTGCACGAGTTCCATGACGAAGTAGGGCCGGCCCGCCGTCGTCGCGCCCGCGTCCAGCACTTTGGCGATGTTGAGGTGGTCCATCATGGCCAAGGCTTGCCGCTCGGCTTCGAAGCGGGCGATGATCTGGGCCGAGTCCATGCCCGGTTTGATGATCTTAAGGGCGACCCGGCGGCGGACAGGCTGTTCCTGCTCGGCCATCCAGACCGTGCCCATCCCCCCCTCGCCGATTTTTTGCAGCAGCTTGTAGGGACCAATCCGTTCGCCGGCTTTTTCCAAGGGCAGCACCCCTTCGAACGCATCGGTCGGCACCTCCATGACAGCGGCGGGACGATTGAGAAAGCTGCCCGTTTGTTCGTGGGCGGCCAGCAAACGCGCCACGGCTTGCCGCATCTCAGGCCGTTCGTGGCAAGCCTGGTCGAGAAACGCCTCCCGCTGCGCGGGATCGTCGATGGCCAGCGCTTGATGAAACAAGGATTCTTCGTTCATGGCGGCACTCGCAGGGCAAGGTCGATGGCTGTCCATAACATCATGCGCCAACGGGAGCCAGCGAGCATCAGGGAAAATGGATTATTTCTCTCGACAAGCGGCAGCCCCTCTTTGTTTAACCTGCTTGATCGACCGCCAAGGGGACGATCACTTGCTCCCGTGGATGAGGGACTCGGCTTCTTGGAGCAAGCGTCTGGGTTCCGGTTGCTTTTCAGGGAAATAGCCTGCCACCTTTCGCTGGCCAGCCTTCAGCCAGAGCGTCGCTTCTTCCATTCGACCCAAGCGATGCAAGGCCATGGCCATGCCCGCGGCTTCCGCGGCGTCGATCGAGAGAAGCTTCGTCTCCGCGATGTAGAACGGATGGGCGAACAACAATCCCAGTTCCCGACCGAATTGGCGGACGTCTCCCATATCCTGCATGAGGTAACTTTGCCGCAGGCGCGTGCTTTCGAGAAAAGCTTGATAGGCTTCTTGAATTTGTGCCTGGCGCAGGTGCACAAAGGCCAGGCACATGCGGATGTCGGGGTGATGGGGCTGATACGCCGCGGCGGCTTGGGCTTGACGAAGGGCCAGTTCCAAGCCTTTGGGTTTCGCTCCGGGCTGCGACACGGCCGACCAGGCCAAGCGGTGCAGGGTGCTGGTTTGTACTTCGAGGGCATGAATCCAAATGTGGATCATGGCCTGGTGCTCGGCCGGCCAACCTGGCGTCCGTTGAACCTCGGCGATCACCTCGGAACGCAGGCCATACAGTTGGTACAGGGAGTAAATCCAGGCATTGGCATCCTCGGCTGGCCCTAATCGGAGCAGGGCTTGGGCATGCCGTTCCGCTGCGGGCCAATCCTCCAGCAGCGCGGCCCAACGATAACCCAGCCAGTGACCCTCCACGTGCCCCGGTTCGAGTCGTTCCGAGCGTTCCAGATGATAGGTCACGGCATGGGTCAGCTTGGCCTTGGATTCAGCTTGCTCGACATAACGAAAATGCTTCAACAACTCGCTAACATGGGACCGATGCCAGGCAGCCGAGGGGGACGGTGCCTTGAACCGTCCGGGATGTGTCGTCCGCAAGCGGTTGAGTTCTTGATTCATGTTGTCCGCGGGCTGGGGGGCTTCCGCCACGTCGAGCGGCTTGCCGTACTGCAACAGCATGACCCACGTCCGCAAATCTTCCAAGGTGAACTCATCGGTGAAGTCCGATCCAGGGCTAGTGGGGTGTTCACGAAGCGGCGTCAAGGCGATGACGCGCTGCCGGTCCAGCCGCAGTCGCTCTTCACTTTCGAAGGCCAATAAATCCGGGGTGCAAGGCATGGGCGGCGACAGGGGTTGGCCCGTCTCGGCATCCCACAGTCGCGCCAGGTGATCCTCGGTCATGGTGACGATCATGCGTCCCTTGGGGCTGAAGAAGCCAAGGCTTACGGATTGGTCGTGCCGGAGCGGCGGCGAAAGCGGTTGTCCCGTAGCGGCATCCCAAACGCGCAGAGTGTGATCGTGACTCACCGTCACGATTTTCGTGCCATCCTGGTTGAACTGGAGCTTGTAACCGCCCTTGTTGAGAGGCAGTTTTCCCAGTCGTTGACCTGTCTTTTCGTCCCACAGGATCGCGCTGCCATCGTCGCTCAGGCTCGCCATGCGCTTTCCCTGCGAGTCCCTGGCCGTGATGGCGTCATCTTTGGCCGATTCGTGTGGAATGACCGGCGGTGCTCCCAGCGGCAAATCCCAAACGCGCACGGACCGATCATGACTGACCGTGACCACGCGGCGGCCACCGGGGCTGAACGCGGCATGGAATAGCCAGCGGTTGTGACGAAGGGGAGCGAAGATCGGCTGCCCGGTCAGCGAATCCCAGAGGCGGGCGGTATGATC
>JAANMY010000417.1_pt1 | contig 60524 bp, 49 predicted proteins | sample 7279691 | NCBI WGS metagenome assembly JAANMY01 (sample SAMN14094543, study PRJNA606508) | bioreactor metagenome | isolation source: A lab-scale SPAN reactor treating ammonium-rich wastewater day 388 | place: Ireland: Galway | collected 2018-02-07 | reverse complement strand
CCGCACCCGGCGGAGGAACTCGCGGCATCCGACGCCACGATCACCGCGGTGTCGTCGTCGGCGAGTTCGTCGGCGAAGGCCCCGGCGTTGCAGGCCGACACGACGACCACGCGATAGCGGATGCCGGCATCGTCGAACGCGCTGCGCACGCCCGCCGCGCTGATCGGGACGAGTTCGAGCGGCGGCATGCGCACGTCGAGTTCGCCGTTCCGTCGGCTCGGCGCGGCGAGGTAGACCATCGCGATGTCCTCGTCGGGATCCATCGCGGCGGCGAACTCGTCGAGCGTGTCGCGCAGGTGCGTCAGCGAGGCGATCGGATCGGTGAGGAGCGTGCGCCGATCGTTCAGGAGCACGATAGAGCGGCCAGCGGCGCCCCCGCGCTCGTCCATCGCGTGCCGCGCAGCCTCGACGTCGGCGCGGTACGCCGGCTCGTTCGCATCGCCCGCGAAGCCGGCGAAGTAGAGGTCGGTGACGCCCGGCCTGCCGTCCTCGATCGCGTCGAGCGCCTCGTCGAGGATGCGCATCTGCTCGGAGAGCACCGGCTCGGAGGCCGGGCTCGGGTAGCGGGAATCGGGCGCGTCGCGTGCGGGCGGAGCGAACCACGGCTCGAGCGTCATGATCGCCGAGGACAGGAAGATCGGCACGGCCAGCACGACGCCTCCCGCGAGCGCGCGGACCGCGCGCATTCCGCGGCGGTACTCGAGCGCTACGTGGACGATGCGTACGAGGACGACGAGGATCCACGCGAGGACCACGTCGTCGACGACGCCGGTCCATGCATCCGGCACGCCGAGTTCCTGCCACGGCAGGCCGTTCGCGAGCTGCAGGACCGGGAACGCCGAGAGCGCGATGACCGGAATCGCGTGCACGAGCGCGCGGTCGCGGTTCAGGAGCGCGATCAGCGCGGAAGCAAGAATCAGGATGCCGCCGGAGTAGATCTCGTTGCCGAGGCCACGCCACGAGAACGCGGCGCCGTCGCCGTAGCGCATGGCGTCCGCGGCGACATCGACGAGCGCGGAGACGACGAAGAGCGCGAGGAGCTGCCGGAGGTCGATCCGGAACGCCAGGCGACGGACCGGCAGGAACAGCGCGACACGGAGTCCCGCCGCGAGATTGCGGGCGAGCGCGCGCGCGAACGCGCGCATCAGGTCACCGGCTGCGCGTGCGAGGCGACGTAGGAGCGCACCGCGCCGGCGTCGTTGGCGATCACGGTCCGGTACTGCGGGCGCGCCTCGAGGCCGTCGAAGGCGCGCGGACGATCGGGATCGCGCCCGAGCGCCTCGCGGATCGTCGCGGCGAACTTCGCCGGCAGCGCGGTCTCGATGCACAGCAGAGGCACGTCGCGGTCCCGCTGCTCGAGCCCGACCTTGAGGCCGTCGGCGGTGTGCGGGTCGACGACGCGGCCGTAGCGCGCGGCGATGGCGCGAATCGTGGCGACGCGGTCCGCATGCGTGCTCCTGCCCGACACGAACCCGAAATCGGCCATGCCGCGCCAGGCGTCGGTGCCGCCGAGGTCGAACGACCCCTGCCGCGCGAGATCGTCCCACAGTGCGCGCAGGCGACCCGCATCGCGCCCGACGAGGTCGAACACGAAACGCTCGAAGTTCGACGCCTTGCTGATGTCCATCGACGGCGACGACGTCGCGCGCGTCTCGGCCGCGCCGCGCGGCCGGTAGCGGCCGGTGCGGAAGAATTCGTCGAGCACGTCGTTCTCGTTGGTCGCGAGGATGAGCCTTCGCAGCGGCACGCCCATGCGCTTGGCGACGTGCGCGGCCAGGATGTTGCCGAAGTTGCCCGACGGCACCGCGACGTCGACCGGCGCGCCCGGCGCGCTCCGCGCGGCGAGGTAGCCGTGCACGTAGTAGACGACCTGCGCGGCGACGCGCGCCCAGTTGATCGAGTTGACCGCGCCGATCGCGTAACGGCGCTTGAACGCCGCATCGCCGGCGATCGCCTTGACGATGTCCTGGCAGTCGTCGAAGGTGCCGTCGACCGCGAGGTTGTGGATGTTGGCGTCGGCGAGCGAGTACATCTGCGCCTGCTGGAACGGGCTCATGCGGCCGTTCGGCGAGAGCATGTACACCTCGATGCCGCGCCGGCCGCGCATCGCGACCTCGGCCGACGAGCCGGTGTCGCCGGAGGTCGCGCCGAGGATCGTGATCCGGCGCCCCTCGCGCGCGAGCGCGTACTCGAAGAGCTCGCCCAGGAGCTGCATCGCGACGTCCTTGAACGCGAGCGTCGGCCCGTTCGACGCGCACAGGAGGCCCAGTCCGCTCTCCAGCCACTCGACCGGGACGATCGCCTCGCTCCCGAACTTCTCCGGCGCGTAGGCGCGCGCGACGAGCCCCTTCAGGTCCGGCGCCGGAATGTCGCTCGCATAGCGCGAGAGCACGTCGAAGGCGATGTCGCGGTAAGGCGCACCGTGCAGCGCCTCCAGTTCGCCCGGCGCGAACGCGGGGTAGCGCTCGGGCACGGCGAGCCCGCCGTCGGGCGCGAGGCCCTCGAGCAGGATCGCGAGGAACGGCTGCGGCGCGTCGCGCCACGCGCCCCGGGTGGACAGGTACCTCACGCCAGCCTCACGCGAGGTCCTCGAGCCGGATGCGCACCACGCGGCCGCGCACGGTGGCGAGCGCCTCGATCGCGCGGATCGCGTCGACGACGCGCTTCTCGACCGAGCGGTGGGTGAGCAGGATGATGTCGGTCTGCTCCTCGCCCTCGTCGGGCTCCTTCTGGATCATCGCGTCGATCGAGATCTCGCGGTCGGCGAGGATGCGCGTGATGTCGGCCAGCACGCCGGGCTTGTCCTCGACGCGCATCCGCAGGTAATAGCTCGTCTCGACCTCGCCGATCGGCAGCACCGGCACGTCGGAGAGCTGGTCGGGCTGGAACGCGAGGTGCGGCACCCGGTGCTCCGGGTCCGCCGTGTGCATGCGCGTCACGTCGACGAGGTCGGCGATCACCGCGCTCGCGGTCGGCTCCGCGCCGGCACCGGCGCCGTAGTACAGCGTCGCGCCCACCGCGTCGCCCTTCACCAGCACGGCGTTCATCGCGCCCTCGACGTTGGCGATCAGGCGCTTCGCCGGGACGAGCGTCGGGTGGACGCGAAGCTCGTAGCCCTCGCGCTTGCGCCGCGCGATGCCGAGGAGCTTGATCCGGTAGCCCAGTTCCTCGGCGTAGCGGATGTCCTCGCGCGTGAGCTTCGTGATCCCCTCGTGGTAGGCGCCGTCGAAGCGCATCGGTACGCCGAAGGCGATCGCGGCCATGATCGTGAGCTTGTGCGCGGCATCGATGCCCTCGACGTCGAAGGTCGGGTCGGCCTCGGCGTAGCCGCGCTTCTGCGCCTCCGCGAGCACCGATGCGAACGACGCACCGGTCGCGCGCATCGTCGAGAGGATGAAGTTCGACGTGCCGTTGATGATGCCGGCGATCCACTCGATGCGGTTCGCGGTCAGGCCCTCGCGCAGCGCCTTGATGATCGGGATCCCGCCGGCGACCGCGCCCTCGAAGGCGACCATCACGCCCTTCGCGTGCGCGGCGGCGAAGATCTCGTTGCCGTGGAGCGCGAGCAGCGCCTTGTTCGCCGTGACCACGTGCTTGCCGCGCGCGATCGCGTCGAGCACGAGCGTGCGTGCCGGCTCGATGCCGCCGATCGCCTCGACGACGATGTCGACGTCCGGATGCGCGGCGACCTTCGCCGGGTCGTCGGTCAGGCCGACGCCGTCCGCGCCGCGCAGCGCCGCGCGCGCGCGGTCGGGTGTGCGCGTGCCGATCCACGCGACGCGGATCGGGCGTCCCGCCCGGCGCGCGATCTCCTCGCCGTTTCGCGCCAGCACGTCGAACACGCCGCGGCCGACGGTCCCGAATCCCAGCAATCCGACGTGGAGCGCCTTCATGCGGTCAGGCGGCCTGCGACAGGCCGTCGTCGCGGAACATCTGCTTGATGCCGCGGATGGCCTGCCGCGTGCGCGCCTCGTTCTCGATCATCGCGAAGCGCACGTGGCCGTCGCCGAACTCGCCGAAGCCGACGCCGGGCGACACCGACACCTTCGCCTGCGCGAGCAGGCGCTTGGTGAACTCGAGCGAACCCGCGGCGCGGTAGGCCTCGGGGATCTTCGCCCACACGTACATCGACGCCTTCGGGTTGTCGACCATCCATCCGGCTTCGTGCAGGCCCCGCACCAGCACGTCGCGGCGGCGCTGGTAGCGCATCGCGATTTCGGCGACGCAGTCCTGCGGGCCTTCGAGCGCGGCGATCGCGGCCACCTGGATCGGCGTGAACGTGCCGTAGTCGTGGTAGCCCTTGATGCGGCCGAGCGCGTTGACGAGGTCGCGGTTGCCGACCATGAAGCCGACGCGCCAGCCGGCCATGTTGTAGCTCTTCGACATCGTGAAGAACTCGACCGCCACGTCGCGCGCGCCGGGCACCTGCATGATCGACGGCGCCTTCCAGCCGTCGAAGCAGATGTCCGCGTAGGCGAGGTCGTGGACGACCCAGATACCGTATTCGCGGGCGAGCGCGACGATCTTCTCGAAGAAGTCGAGTTCGACGCACTGCGCGGTCGGGTTGGCCGGGAAGTTCAGGATGAGCATCTTGGGTTTCGGAAAGCTCATCCTGATCGTGTGCTCGAGTTCGGCGAAGAAGTCGACGCCCGGCGCGAGCGGGATCTGCCGGATGTCGGCGCCGGCGATGATCGGCCCGTAGATGTGGATCGGGTAGCTCGGGTTGGGGACGAGCACCGTGTCGCCGCGATTCATCGTCGCGAGCACGAGGTGCGCGATGCCCTCCTTCGACCCGATCGTGACGATCGCCTCGCTCTCGGGGTCGAATTCGATGCCCCAGCGCGCCCGGTACCAGTGGCAGATCGCGCGGCGCAGCCGCGGGATGCCCTTGCTCACCGAGTAGCCATGGGTATCGGGCCGTTGCGCGGACTCGACGAGCTTGGCGACGATGTGCGGCGGCGTCGGGCCGTCGGGATTGCCCATGCCGAAGTCGATGATGTCCTCGCCGCGGCGGCGGGCGGCCATCTTGAGTTCGGTGGTGATCGCGAAGACGTAGGGGGGCAGCCGCTCGAGGCGGTCGAAGCGTTTCGGGGGAGGAAGCATGGCGGGCTCTCGCGTAAGCGCCCGGAACCGTCCGAGCGACGCGCCGCCGGTCCCCGGGCGGATCCCGGGGCAGGCGACCGTATAATCGTAGCCAATCCGCGGGTTTACCGCAACGCACCATCGACCGGCACGACCGACGTGAAGCTCTCCCTCGACTCAGGCGCCGGCATCGTCGTCACCGGAGCGGGTCCGGGATGGATCCGGGTCGGCGCGCAGGAAGTGCGCGACAACGTCGTGCTGGCGCCGGACCGCATGGTCCCCGGGTTCGCGCCGCACGGCTTCGACGCGCTCGAAGCCGCCGACCTCGCGGCGTTGCTCGAACACCGACCCGAACTCGTGATCCTCGGCAGCGGCGCCGTGCAGAAGTTCGTCCACCCGCGCACGCTCGTTCCGCTGATCGACGCCCGGGTGGGTGTCGAGACGATGGCGACACCCGCCGCCTGCCGCACGTTCAACATCCTCTCCGGCGAGGGTCGGCGCGTGGTGGCCGCCCTCATCGTCGGGTGAGGCACGTTGAACGTTCGACGTTGGACGTTTGACGTTCAACGTCCAACCATGCGACGCAGTCGCGTAGTCGTCGCGGTGGGGACCGCGCAGACGCTCGCGTGGGCGTCGTCGTACTACCTGCCCGCGGTTCTCGCCGACTCGATCGCATCCACGCTCGCGCTCTCGCGCACCTGGGTGTTCGGCGCGTTCTCGATCGCGCTGGCGTTGACCGGATTCCTCGGCCCGGCGATCGGGCGGCACATCGACGCGACCGGCGGCCGCAAGGTGCTCGCCGCCTCGGCGCTCGTGCTGCCCGCCGGACTCTCGCTGCTCGCGGGGGCGCAAGGCCCGGTGTCGCTCGTGCTCGCGTGGGCGGTGCTCGGCATCGGCATGGCGCTCGGGCTCTACGACACGGCGTTCGCTGCGCTCGCCGCGATGTACGGCCGCGCCGCGCGCTCGCCGATCACCGGCATCACGCTCCTCGCAGGATTCGCGAGCACGCTCGGCTGGCCGGTGTCCGCCTGGCTCGACCACGTGGTCGGCTGGCGCGCGGCCTGCCTCGCGTGGGCCGCGGTTCATCTGGTCGTGACGCTGCCGTGCTACCTCGTTGCCGTGCCGCGGCGCGCGGTCCGCGAACCCGACGACCCCGACGTCGAGGTCGATGCGCCAGCGCACGCGGGAGCGACGCCCCGCCATGCGATGCTGCTCCTGGGCTTCGCGTTCGCCGCTGTCGCGTTCGTGTCGACGTCGATGAGCGCGCACCTGCCGCGCCTGTTGCAGGACACCGGCGCGAGCACCGCGGCGGCGATCGCCGCGGCATCGCTCGTCGGCCCCGCGCAGGTGGCCGCGCGCTTCGCGGAATTCCTGAGCATGCACCGGTGGCAACCGCACCCGGCCGCAGTCGCCCGGGTCGCGGCGAGTCTCAATCCGATCGGCGCAGGTGTGCTGGCGTTCGCCGGGGGCGCCGGGTTCGCGGCGCCGGTCTTCGCGTTGCTGTACGGCGCGGGCAACGGACTCTTGACGATCGCGCGGGGCACGCTGCCCCTCGCGCTGTTCGGTCCCTCGGGCTACGGATTCCGCCAGGGCACGATCGCCGCGGCGGCGCGCGTCGCGCAAGCCTGTGCGCCGGTCGCGTTCGGCCTGCTGCTCGAACAGGCCGGCACGGGTGCAGCGCTCGCGGTTTCGGCCGGGCTGTCGCTAGCCTCGCTCATGGCGTTCATCGCGCTGGGGCGTCCGGCGACGCGGTAGCACCGAGCGTCGCGTCAGCACTGGATCGTGTTGCGGCAGTAGGCCGAGAGTTCGCGCACGACGGTGGTCGCCTCCACCGGGCGACGCCCGCGGCCGCCGTAGTCGATCGCGAGCTTGAACTCGTACTTCGCGAAGAATGCGTCGAACTGCTCGGCGCCGACCGTCCCGGTGGCGGTGAGGTGGTCGGTCGCCGCCTCGTACTCGAGCACGATCGCGGCGAGCGGCTGGGGCGCCGGCCCCGAGACGACGCGTGCGCCTTCGAGCGGATCGTAGACGCTGTGGTCGGCGCAGCAGTGGATGACCGCGCCGCCCGAGGTGGGCGAGCGTTCGCGCTGATAGCGGATGAACGAGACTTCCTTCGTCGGGTAGGCGAGCTTGTGCGCGCAGATCGCCGAGAACGCCACGATCGTGCGATCCGGGCCGACGCCGCCCGACCATTCGTAGCGCGCCCCGTTTTCGCGCCGCAGCGTCGCCGGCGACCGGACGGCCTTCGGCAGGCGCAGCAGGAAGCACGGCGTCGCCGCGTACGGGTACTGGAACACGAAGTTGGTCTCGGCGGCGAGCTTCGTGGCGAGGATCGGGACGCCGTGGATGTCGACCAGGAGCGCCGGCCGGTAGCTCCGGCTCCCGGCCTGCGCTCGGGCCGCGTCCGCAGCGGCCAGTCCCGCCGCACCGGCCATCGCACCGCACACTTCCAGAAATTCGCGTCGCTTCATCGTGGTTCACGCGCAGTTCGGGGAAAATCCACGTCCTTCCGAAGTCGCGGCCCGGGTGTCCGACGAACTTCCGCGAGCATGGCCCCGTGGTACCGGAAAGTTCGGCCGCCGATCGCCGAACCCCACCGTCGCTCGACGCCCACTGCCCGACCCGTTCGCCATCTGGGCCCAAGCTGCGCCTGCGACCGTTCTCGCATCGAAGCGCAGCGCCGGTCAGCCCTCGACCAGTGCCCTGACGTGCTCGGCCGCGCTGCGGCCGAGCGCGGAGAGCGCGTAGCCGCCTTCGAGCGTCGAGACGATGCGGCCCTTCGCATGGCGGCCCGCCACCGCCACGAGTTCCCTCGTCACCCAGCCGTAGTCCGCGTCGACGAACGCGAGCCCCGCGAGCGGATCCTCGCGGTGCGCGTCGAAACCCGCGGACACGAAGATCACCTGCGGCCGGAACGCCTCGAGCGCCGGCAGCCAGCGATCACGCACCGCAGCCCGAAAGCCGTCGCTGCCGGTCCCTTCGGGCAGCGGCACGTTGACCATGTTCGGCGCCGGTTGGTCGACGCCGGAATACGGGTAGAGCGGGTGCTGGAAGATCGACGCCATCAGCACGCGCTCGTCGCCGGCGAACACGTCCTCGGTGCCGTTGCCGTGGTGGACGTCGAAGTCGATGACCGCCACGCGATCGAGCCGGTGGTGGTCGAGCGCGTGCATCGCTCCGACCGCGACGTTGTTGTAGAGGCAGAAACCCATCGCGCGGCGCCGCTCGGCGTGGTGCCCCGGCGGGCGAACCGCGCAGAACGCGGTGCGGCACTCGCCGGACATCACGAGGTCGGTCGCCAGCACCACCGCGCCCGCGGCGTGGCGCGCGGCGCCGAGCGAGTGCGGACACAGCGCGGTGTCGGGGTCGAGGTAGGCGAGGCCGTGGTCGGGGCTCGTGTGCTCGATCTCGGACAGGTAGGCCGCCCCGTGGACCCGAAGCAACTGCTCGCGGGTCACCGCGGGCGCTTCGTAGTGCCGCAGGTACCCGTCGATGCCGGCGGCGATCAGCCGGTCGCCGATCGCGGGGAGCCGGTCGGGACACTCCGGATGGTAGGGCCCCATGTCGTGCAACAGGCAGGACGGATGCGTGATGTAGGCGGTGGGCACGGCGCGGGAAGGCTTGCGATCGTTCGGGGCGCCCGGCGTCGGCGGTTCGCGCGAACCGCGCTCCGGACGGACGGAGTGTAGCGCGCGATCGTCGGGGGTGACGAAGCGGCCCCGGGCGGCTAGAGTGCCCGGAGCCCCGGCCTTGGCCCACCCGATGAGCGTCCGCCCCGCCTCCCAGATCGTTCCCGTCGCGCAGCGCGCGCAGGCGATCCTGCGCGAACTCGCCCGCATCGTCGTCGGCAAGGACGAGATGCTGAAGCTCGCCCTCGCCTGCATGATCGCGCGCGGCCACCTGCTGATCGAGGACATCCCGGGCGTCGGCAAGTCGACGCTCGCGCAGGCCCTCGCCGCGGCGCTGGGGCTCAAGTACGCGCGCATCCAGTTCACGAGCGATCTCCTGCCCGCCGACGTGCTCGGCGTGTCGATCTACGACGAGCGTTCCTCCGCCTTCCGGTTCCATTCCGGGCCGATCTTCCATTCGGTCGTGCTCGCCGACGAGATCAACCGCGCGCCGCCGAAGACGCAGAGCGCGCTGCTCGAGGCGATGGAGGAGCGCCAGGTTTCGATCGACGGCCAGACGCGCCGGCTCCCCGATCCGTTCTTCGTGATCGCGACGCAGAATCCGGTCGAGCAGATCGGCGCCTATCCGCTGCCCGAATCGCAGCTCGACCGCTTCCTGATGGCGCTCGAACTCGGTTACCCGGATCCGGCAGCCGAGCGTGACCTCCTCGCCGGCGGCGACCGCCGCGCGCGGATCGCGGAGTTGCCCGCGCTCGCGGACGCCGCGACGCTCGCGGATTGGCAGCGTGAGGCCAGTGCGATGCACGTCGCGCCCGCGTTGCTCGACTACGTGCAGGCGCTGCTCGCGGCGAGCCGCGGCCATCCCGGCAACGCCCCGACCTCCGACACCGGAGCGCGGCGCGGCCTCTCTCCGCGCGCGGGACTGATGCTCCTCAACGCCGCGCGCGCCTGGGCGCTCGTCGGCGGCCGTCCGATGGTGCTCCCCGAAGACGTGCAGGCGGTGTTCCCGGCGGTCGCCGGGCATCGACTCGCCGGCGGTGCGCGCGCCGGCGCGCTCGTCGCGGCCACGCTGCTGCGCTCCGTACCGCTGCCGTAGCGCAGGCCATGGCGTCGATCGCGGCACAGGCACCCGCGCCCGGAGCGTGGGCGCGCTGGCGCCAGCGCTTCTTGCGTCTCGCTCCGGGCGACGGCGACGAGGTCGTGCTGCGCCATTCGCGCATCTACATCCTGCCCTCGCGCCGCGGGACGACGATGATCGCCACGCTGGCGATCATGCTGCTGACCTCGCTCAACTACGCGCTCTCGCTCGGCTTCGTCGTCACGTTCCTGCTCGCCGGGCTCGTCGCCGCGTCGCTGCTGCACGCGTTCCGCAACCTCGCCGGGGTCGAGATCCGCCCGCTCGCCGCGAGCGAGACCTTCGCCGGCGGACGCATCGCGTACGCGCTCTCGCTCGGCGGCGGAGAGCGCACCCGCGAGGCCCTCGAAGTCCGGGCCATCGACGCCGAACCGGTGGTCGCCGACATTCCGGCCGGCACGACGGTGAACGTGCGCGTCGAACGGCCGGCGCCGCGGCGCGGACGCCATGCGCTCGGGCGCGTGACGCTGTCGTCGACGCAGCCGCTCGGGCTGTGGCGCGCGTGGTCGTACGTGCACTTCCCGCTCGCCGGTGTCGTCTACCCCGCACCCGAACCCGGAGCGCCTCCGCTGCCGCCCGGCGCGCATGGACAGGACCTCTCCGCACCCGGACAGGGCGACGAATCGGAGTTCGCAGGCCTGCGCGAATTCCAGCCCGGCGACCCGCCGCAACGCGTCGCCTGGAAGGCGGTCGCGCGCGGCGCCGGCTGGTACACCAAGGAGTTCGAGGGCTCCGGAGGCGGCGGTCCGGTCGGGCTCGACTGGGCGCAACTGCCGCGCGCCCTCGACGACGAGACGAAGCTCTCGCGCCTCACCGCCTGGATCCTCGCGGCCGAACGCGCGGCGCGTCCGTTCTCGCTTCGCGTGCCCGGCGCGGCGCTCCCGCCGGGGCAGGACCGCGACCACCGCCGCTCGGCGCTCACGATGCTCGCGCTCGCGCGCAGCGGAGACTCGTGGTGAGCGCCAAGCTGCGTCGCGCACGGCGCCGGAACGCTCGAGTGTCGCCCGCGCTCTCGGCGACGCAGATCCGCTGGATCGGCGCGCTGATCGTCTGCGCGCAACTGCCGCAGGCGCCGCATCTGCCGCTTTGGGTCGCCGCGTTCGGGATCGCGCTCTGCGGATTGCGCCTGCTGCTGTTGCGGCGCGACCGCGCGCGCCCCGGCGCCCCGGCGCGCATCCCGTCGTGGACGCTGGTGCTGTTCGCGCTCGCCGCCGCGCTCGCCGTGCGCGCCTCCTACGGCTATCTGCTCGGCCGCGATCCGTCGGTCGCATTCCTGTTCATCCTCGTCGCGATCAAGTTCCTCGAGACGCGCACGGTCCGCGACGGCACGCTGCTCGTCGCGCTCGCCTCGTTCCTGCTCGTCACGCCGTTCTTCGCGAGCCAGTCGCCGCTCGCCGCGTTCGCGGCGCTGCCCGCGCTGCTGGTGCTGGGCGGCACGCTCGACGCGCTCTCGCGTCCGCCGAACGCGTTGCCCCCTCGTCCGCCGGGCGTCGCGCTCGCGCGCACCGGCAAGTTCATCGTGCAGGGCATTCCGATCGCCGCGCTGCTGTTCGTGCTCTTCCCGCGTATCGCGGGCCCGCTGTGGGGCGTGCCGGCCGAAGCGGGCGCGACGACCGGATTGTCGGATTCGATGGAGCCGGGGTCGATCAGCGAGCTGTCGCTCTCCGACGCGGTGGCGTTCCGCGTCGACTTCGACGGCGCGGTTCCGCCGCCCGCGCAGCGCTACTGGCGCGGACCGGTGCTGTCGCGCTTCGATGGACGCGCGTGGACGCTCGTGCCGCGCTCGATGCCGGGCCATCTCACGCCGCCCGGTCCGGGGGGCGTCGCGTACACCGTCACGCTTGAGCCGCACGGCAAACCCTGGCTCTTCGCCCTCGAACTGCCGGCGAGCCTGCCGCGACCGGCCGGCGCCGACGCGGATCCCGGCGGCGACGAAAGCCATGCACTGCTCACGCGCGACCAGCAGCTCGTGGCACGCACGCCGGTGTCGCAGGTCCTCCGCTACCGCCAGCTCTCGATGCTGCGCGACGCGTTCCCGCAGGCCGACGAAGGCGAGGGACAGGAGTACCTGCGCCTGCCGCCGCGGGGCAATCCGCGCACGGTCGAACTCGGGCGTGAACTTCGCGCCGCGAACCCCGATCCGCAAGGAGCCGTCGCCGCGGCGCTCGCCTGGTTTCGCGCGGCGCCGTTCGTCTACACGCTGTCGCCGCCGCCGCTCGACCGCGATCCGGTCGACGCGTTCCTGTTCGACACGCGCCGCGGCTTCTGCGAGCACTTCGCCGGCTCGTTCGTCGTGATGATGCGCGCCGCGGGCGTTCCCGCGCGCGTGGTGACCGGCTACCAGGGCGGCGAGTGGAATCCGCGCGGCGGCTACCTGATCGTGCGGCAGTCCGACGCGCACGCGTGGGCCGAGGTGCTCGTCGACGGCGAATGGCGGCGCGTCGACCCGACGGCGACCGTCGCGCCCTCGCGCATCGAGATGGGCCTCGCGCGCGCGGTCGCCGCCGGCGAACCGGTACCGCTCTTCGCCCGTCTCGACGCCGGCTGGCTCAAGAGCACGCAACTCGCGTTCGATGCGCTCAACCACGCCTGGCGCACCCACGTCGTGGGTTTCAACCGCGACCGCCAGCGCGAACTGTGGCGCGACCTCACGATCGACCGCTACGCCGGCTGGCAGATCGCCGCCATCGCCGGCGTTCTCGGCCTCGCGTGGGCCGCGGTCGCGCTCGCGTTCATCGGACTCTCCCGCACCCGGCGCGAACGCGAGCTGGTGCTGTGGCACGAGGCCTGCACGCGTCTCGAGCGGGCCGGGCTGCCGCGCCAACCGCACGAAGGGCCGATCGCCTTCGCGGCGCGCGCGAGCGCGCGCTGGCCGCAGTTCGCGATCGCGTTCTCGGCGATCGCCGAATCCTACGCCGCGCTACGCTACGGTCCGCCTTCCGCGCGGCCGGGCGAGCGTGAGGCGCTCGTGGCGACGCTGGAGCGGGCGGTCGAGGTGTTGCCGGCGGCCGGCGAACTGCGCGCCGCTACGTAGATCGGAGTCAGAGCCGCCATTCTCGCGTGCAACGGCGCTGCGACTTCGCGATGCTCGTTCGCGCGAGAACCGCGACTCCGACCCCTGCCTACAGCAACGCATCCCGATCGAGCCCCGATGCCGCGAGCCGCGCACGCAACCGGTCGAGCGCCTCGATCTGGATCTGCCGCACGCGCTCGCGCGTGACGCCGAGTTCGCGCGCGAGTTCGTCGAGCGTCGCGACCTCGGCGCCGTTCAGGCCGTAGCGCCGCTCGATCACCCGCCGCTGGCGCTCCGGCAGCCCGGCCAGCCACTCGGCCACCGAGCGTTCGAGCGCGTTGTGGTGGAGCATCAGCTCCGGCTCCATCGCGCCTTCGTCCGGGAGCGCGTCGGCGATGGTGACCGACGGATCACGGTCGAGCGGCGCGTCGAGCGAGAGCACGTGCTCCTGCCATCGCACCAGCCGTGCGATGTCGTCGACCGGACGGTCGATCAGGTGCGCGACGTCCTCGATCGTCGCGTCGCGGCCGTCGGCGGGCGGATGGTTCTCGAGGTAACGCAGCGCGCGCTGCACGACGGAGAGCTCGCGCATCACGTGCGCGGGCAGGCGGATCGTTCGCGCCTGCTGCACGATCGCGCGCTCGATCGCCTGCCGGATCCACCACGTCGCGTAGGTCGAGAAGCGGAACCCGCGCTCCGGGTCGAACTTGTCGAGCGCGTGCATGAGGCCGAGGTTGCCCTCCTCGATCAGGTCGGGCAGCGCGAGTCCCCGGTGCGCGTAGTGGCGTGCGATCGACACGACGAGGCGCAGGTTGCGCTCGATCATCGTCTGCCGCGCGGCGAAGTCGCCGCCGCGCACCGCGCGCGCGAGGGCGAGTTCCTCGTCGGCCGACAGCAGAGGATGCTGGCCGATCTCGTTCAGGTAGAGCTGCGCGACGTCGGCGACGAAGTCGGCGGCGAGGCCGGGCGCGGGCTCGTCGAGCGGCAGCGGCGCGGTCAGCGCGTCGTGCGCGACCGGTTCCGATTCGTGCGCCGCGTCGCCGTCCTCGTCGAGCGGATCGGGCGCGGCGGCGGCCATCGGCGGGCGGGAGCGGCCGGCGTCAGGCGGGCGGCAGGAAACGCAACGGGTCCATCGGCTTGCCCAGGCGCCGGATCTCGAAGTGCAGCTTGACGCGATCGGCGTCCGTCGACCCCATCTCCGCGATCTTCTGACCGCGCGCGACGGCCTGCCCTTCCTTCACGAGGATGTCGGCGTTGTGCGCGTAGGCGGTGAGGTAGGTCGCGTTGTGCTTGATGATGACGAGCTTGCCGTAGCCGCGCAGGCCGCTGCCCGCGTAGACGACCTTGCCCGGCGCGCTCGCGACGACCGGATCGCCCGCGGCGCCTCCGATGTCGATGCCCTTCAGGCTCGCGCTCTCGGAGAACTGCGCGACGACCTTGCCCTTCGCGGGCCACACCCAGTCGAGCCCTTCGTCGTCGCCGGGCGAAGGTCCGGGCGCGGGCGGCGTGGTGGCGGGGACACTCGCGGCCGCCGAAGCAGCCGCGTTCGACGGCGTGGTGCTCGTCTGCGGCGCGCTCGCGATCGTCGTCGGCGGTGGCGCCGGCGGCTTGACAGCCGGCGTATCCGGCGCGGATGCGAGGCGGGCGACGTCGCGCATCGCCTGCTCCGACCACGGCTCCTTGATCGCCTTGGGCGAGGTCTTCGTCAACCGATCCGCGGCGGCCGCGGTCGGCGGCACGGACGCGGACGCCACGGCAGGCGGCACTGGCGCGCCTCCCGACGCCACGCCCGCCGCATCGGATCGAGGCGCGCCGGCCGTGACCGGCGGCACGGTGCGCAACGGTGTCACCGTGGTCCCGGGCGCGCCCGCGTCCGCGCCCGCAGCCATCTGCGGCGGCTCGCTGCCCGGCGCGGTGAGCCGCAGCGCTTGCCCGACGCGAATCACGTTGATGTTCTCGATGCCGTTCCACGCCGCGAGGTCGCGGTAGTCGAGTCCGTGCTCGAGCGCGATCTGGTAGAGCGTGTCGCCGCGCTTGACCGTGTAGGTCGGCGGGCGCCAGTCGGGTTCGCCGGGTTTCGTCGCGGCCGCCGGATGCGGCGGCGGCAGCGGCGCGGTGGACGGTGCGGCGCGCGGCGGAACCGCCGGGCGGTCGACGACGGGAGCGGGCGTGCGCGTCGCGCAGCCTGCGGCGAGCGCGGCGGCCGCGAAGAGCGCGGCGACGCGCGGGATCGAAAGGGTGGTTCGGCTCGTCGTCATCCGGGCGCTCGGGGCGCCCGGCCGCGCGAGCGCGTCAGGCGAGACCCGGCAGCAGTGGCACGAATCTTACCGCATCGAGACGTTGCTCCCTCACGCCGCCCGGCCCCATCTCGATCACGGTCAGGTACTGGACGCCGCGTTCGCCTTCTTCGGGGGATCCGGCGAGCGGAATCACCATGCGCCCACCGGGCTTGAGATAGCGCAGCAGCGCGGTGGGCACGTGCGTCGCCCCCGCGGTGACCACGATCGCATCGACCGACAGGTCCTCGCCCAGGTCGGCGCTCCCGTCGCCGTGCTTGAGCGCGACATTGCCGCATTTGAGTCCCTGCAGGTTGCGCCGGGCTTTCGCGACCAGCGCCCCGATGCGCTCGACCGTCCACACCTTCTTCGCGATGCGCGAGAGGACCGCGGTCTGGTAGCCGCAGCCGGTACCGATCTCGAGCACGCCGTCGAGGTCACGACCGTTCCGCGCGAGTTCGGTCATGCGCGCGACGACCCAGGGCTGCGAGATCGTCTGGCCGTGCCCGATCGGCAGCGGCACGTCGTCGTAGGCGCGGATCGCGAGCGCCTCGTCGACGAAGCGGTGGCGCGGGATCGCGAGCATCGCCGACAACACGACCTCGTCGCGGATGCCCTCCCCGCGCAGCCGCTCGATCAGGCGCGCCTGCGTGCGCGCCGACGTCATCCCGATCCCCTGCTTCTCCATCCTCCCGCCCTCCCCGGCGGTCAGGCAGCGAGCCAGGCGCCCACCTCGTCCATGCGTTCGCGGTTCGTGAGGTCGACCTGCAGCGGCGTGATCGACACCTGCCGCGAATCGACCGCGTGGAAATCGGTGCCTTCGCCCGCATCCGCCGCCGGGCCCGCCGCGCCGACCCAGTAGACGGTCTCGCCGCGCGGACTCGTCATCCGGATCGTGTCCTCCGCCTTGTGCCTCCGGCCGAGCCGCGTGATCCGCGTGCCGCGGACCTCGGCGCGCGGCACGTCGGGTACGTTCACGTTGATGAGCCAGCTTCCCGCCGGCGTGCGCGCATGGCGGCTCACGAGGTCGATCGCGACCTCGCACGCGGTCTCGAAGTGCTTCGCGGTCTTCGACGCGAGGGAGATCGCGATCGACGGAATGCCGAGCAGGAAGCCCTCGGTCGCGGCGGCGACGGTGCCCGAGTAGATCGTGTCGTCGCCCATGTTCGCGCCGAGGTTGATGCCCGAGATCACCATGTCCGGCAGGTGGTCGAGGAGCCCGGTCACCGCGAGGTGCACGCAGTCGGTCGGCGTGCCGTTGACGAACAGGAATCCGTTCGGGGCGCGGCGCACCGACAGCGGGCGGTCGAGCGTGAGCGAATTCGACGCGCCGCTGCGGTCGCGCTCCGGCGCGACGACCGTGATGTCCGCGTGCGGGATGAGGGCGGCGGCGAGCCGCTCGAGCCCGGGCGCGAAATAGCCGTCGTCGTTGGAGAGCAGGATGCGCATGCGGGGCGTCGCGCCGATTATAGCCGGACGGCCCGCCTCCTATAATCGCCCCATCATGAACGGTCGTCGCCCGCTCGTCCTCGCCGCCCTCGCGCTCGCCGCGCTCGCGCTCCTCCCGGTGCTCGCCGTCGTGGTGCGGGGCATCGCGCCGGGGGCGAGCGACACCTGGTCGCACCTCGCCGACACCGTGCTCGCCCGTTACGTCGGGAACACGCTCGCGCTGGTAGTGCTGGTCGGCGCGGGCGTCGCCTTCGGCGGCACGCTGACCGGCTGGGCGCTCGCCCAGTACCGCTTCCCCGGCAGCCGCATGTTCGCGTGGGCGCTGCTGCTGCCGCTCGCGATGCCGACCTACGTGATGGCCTACGCCTACACCGACTTCCTGCAGTACTCGGGGCCGGTGCAGACGACGCTACGCCGGGCGTTCGGGGAGGCGGCGAGCCACGCGTTCCCGGACGTTCGCTCGCTGCCGGGTGCGGCCGCGATGTTCGTCTTCACGCTCTATCCGTACGTCTACCTGCTCGCGCGCACCGCGTTCGCCGAACGTCCTGCGGCCTTCGTCGAGGCGGCGCGAACGCTGGGCCTCGACCGGCGGCGCGCGTTCTGGCGCGTCGAACTGCCGCTCGCGCGTCCGGCGATCGCGGGCGGCGTCGCGCTCGCGCTGATGGAGACGCTGGCGGACTTCGGCACGGTCGCCTACTTCGCGGTCGACACCTTCACCACCGGCATCTACCGCGCGTGGTTCACGCTGGGCGACCGCGCCGCCTCCGCGCAGCTCGCGGCGACGCTGCTCGCGTTCGTCCTCGCGGCGCTCTGGCTCGAGCGCGCGTCTCGCGGCGCGGCGCGCACCTCGAGCGCCCGGGCGCGCGCCGGCGCGCCCGACGCCCGGCCGCGCATCGGCGGTTCGCGCGGCGCCACGCTCGCGGTGCTGTGCAGCGTGCCGCTCGCGGTCGGATTCGTGATTCCGGTGTTGCTGCTCGTGCGCCTCGTGCTCGCCGAGCCCGAGATCCCCGGCATCGAGCGCTTCGTCGACGGCGCGTGGAACAGCGTTCGCGTCGCCGCCATCGCGACCGTCGTCGCGGTGGCCTTCGCGGCGACCGTGTCCTATGCGAACCGGCTCGCGCCCGGCGCCGCCGTGCGAGCGGCGACGCGCGTGCTGACGCTGGGTTATGCGGTCCCGGGCACGGTGCTCGCGGTCGGCGTGCTGCTGCCGCTCTCCACGCTCGACGGCTGGTTCGCCGACGCGATCCGGCGCACGACCGGAGCGCACGCCGGACTCCTGTTGACCGGCACCGTCGTCGCGCTCGTCTACGCCTACCAGGTCCGCTACTTCGCGGTGGCGTGGAACGGCATCGAACCCGCGTTCCAGCGCATCACGCCCGCGATGGACGCTGCCGCGCGGAGCCTCGGCGCCGGCACGATCGGCACCTTCCGCCGCGTGCATGCGCCGCTCCTCGCGCGCAGCGTCGCGGCGACGCTGCTCCTGGTGTTCGTCGACGTGATGAAGGAACTGTCGGCCACGCTCGTGCTGCGGCCGTTCAATTTCGACACGCTGGCGACGCAGGCGTTCTCGCTCGCGAGCGACGAACGTCTCGCTGAGGCTGCGGTGCCGTCGCTCGCGATCGTCGCGGTCGGGCTGCTGCCGATCGTGCTGCTCTCGCGGGCGGCGATGCGGCGGCGGGACTCCCGGCCGTCCGCGGCCGGCGTATCGGCGCCGGGTCAGGGCCTGCAAGCGCTTCCATAGCCGGCGCCGGCAGGGTGGCTTCGCTGCCGCCCCGAAGGTTCGACGTTCACGACCCGGCCACGCCATTTGCGACAGGCGAGGACCGTTGCGGTAGTCTGTCGGACCGTCGTCACGCCGGCACAGTCCCCCTCTTCTTCTGACATCGACAGGAGACGAACCATGCGCCTGGGCAACTTCTCGATCGGTCTCGCCGTCAAGGACATCGGCGCATCCCGCGCCTTCTACGAGAAACTCGGGTTCCGCGCGATCGGCGGCGACCAGGAACAGAACTGGCTGATCCTCCAGAACGAGACCGCGACGATCGGACTCTTCCAGGGGATGTTCGACCGGAACGTGATGACGTTCAATCCCGGTTGGGACCGCAGCGGCGCACGGTTGAACGACTTCGACGATGTTCGCGACATCCAGCGGATCCTCCGCGACCGCGGGCTCGCCCTCGTGTCCGAGGCGGACGCGACGTCGACCGGACCCGCGAGCCTGATGCTGACCGATCCCGACGGGAATCCGATCCTCGTGGACCAGCATGTGCCGAGACCTCGGAGGTGACGCGGGCGACCAGGTGAACCCACGCGGGTTCTCGGTCGAATCGTCATGCAGGCGCTGACCAGGCGTGTGCGCGCGCACGCCACCCATCGGGTCTGCATCGTGCCTGGGCCGGCGATGAAGCTCGGCGCCCTGCTCTTCGTCTGCCTGCTCGCCGGCTGCCAACCCTTCGAGCAGGCGTCCGTCGATCTCCTGACCGAAACCGGGGTCCACCATCGCCTCCTGTCCTGCAGCGGCGGATGGATGTCGCGGATCGCGCGCTGCGACCTGGCGATTGCGCCCGGCGAATTCGATCGACTGGTCGTGGCGCTCGACGTTGCCACGCCGACGCACGACGCGACCCGCGGGAGCCGGGTCGTGCGGCTCGCCGCGGGCGACTCGTTGGACGACCCGAGATTCGCGGCGCTGGCCGAGGTCGCCTTCATGCGCACGCTGTGGACGCCTTCGCGGCACGGATTCGCCGGCGCCTTCCTCGTCTACGACCCGAGTCGGGAAGTCGCCCGTCTGCGGCTGTCCATCGCCTATGGATAGCCTGCCGCGAACGACGCGCGATGGGCGAACCCCCGCCAGCGCGTCGTGGAGCGCCGGCCAGCGGACGGCGCGAGACGATGCCGCGGGCTACCTCCAGCCCACGCGATCGACGATCTTCTGTGCCGCCGGAATGTTCTTCGCGATCGTCGCGATCGACAGGTCGTCGGACTTGAACGGCCCCATCGCCTCGAGCGCGGGGTTCTTCACCTGCACGCTCTTCACCGCCGGCCACTCGTTGTTGCCGTCGGCGAAGTAGCGCTGCGCGTCGTCGCTCGCCAGGTACTCGAGGAACTTCACCGCGTTGTCCTTGTGCGGTGCGTGCTTGAGCACGCCGGCGCCCGCGACGTTGATGTGCGTGCCGTGGCCGGCCTGGTCGGGCCAGACGAGCCAGGTCTTCGACGCGATCTCGCGGTCCTCCGGCTTGGTCGAGCGCAGGATGCGCGCGTAGTAGTACGAGTTGTTGATCGAGATTCCGCACTCGCCGGCCGCGGCACCCTTGATCTGGTCGGTGTCGCCGCCCTTCGGCGCGCGCGCGAAGTTCGCGACCACGCCGCGCGCCCACTCCTCGGCCTTCGCCTCTCCCATGTGCGCGACCATCGCGGCCACCAGCGACAGGTTGTAGGGGTGCGAGCCCGAGCGCACGCAGATCCTGCCCTTGTGCTTCGGATCCGCGAGCGATGCGTAGGTCGATACGTCGGCCGGATTCACCATCGCCTTGTTGTAGACGATGATGCGCGCCCGGCTCGAGAATCCGAACCACTCGTCGTTGGTGCCGCGCATCGACGCGGGCAGGCGCGTATCGAGGATCGACGACTTCACCGGCTGGAACAGCCCCAGTTGCTGCGCGTTGTACAGGCGCGACGCGTCGACGATCAGCAGGATGTCGGCCGGACTGTTCGCCCCTTCCGCCTTGAGGCGCTCGAGCAGTTCGTTCTCGCCGGCCTCGATCCGGTTGACCTTGATGCCGGTGGCCTTGGTGAAGTTCCCGTAGAGCGCTTCGTCGGTCGCGTAGTGCCGCGCCGAGTAGACGTTCACCACCTGTTCCTGGGCGGCGGCGGCGAGGGGGAGCACGGCGGCGAGCGCCGCGGCGAGGAGCACGGGTCGAAGGCGGGGCATGGGAGCCTGCGGACAGGGAATGGACTGGGGTTCACTCTAGCGGCGTCGCGCGCCGATGTCAATAAGAATGCGAACCATTCCTGTTCGTTTCCTGTGTCGCAGCCCAAGTGGCGATATCCCCGGGCGGTCCACCGGCGGATCAGCCGCTGTTCCGCAGGCCCGCGGCGAGCCCGTTGATCGTCAGGTGGATCGCGCGCTTGGTGCGCTCGTCGGTCTGGCCGGCGCGGTAGCGCGTCAAGAGCTCGATCTGCAGGTGGTTCAGCGGATCGAGGTAGGGGACGCGGTTGCGCAGGCTCCGCGCGAGCGTCGGATTGTCGGCGAGCGGGTGGTCCTGGCCGGTGATCTCGGCGAGGACGGCGAGCGTGCGGGAATGCTCGGCGGCGATGCGGCCGAAGATCGCGTCGCGCAGCGCGGCATCGGGCACCAGCGCCGCGTAGCGCGACGCCACCGCGAGATCCGATTTGGCGAGCACCATGCCCATGTTCGACAGCACCGACGCGAAGAACGGCCAGCGCAGATGCATCTCGCGCAGGAGGTCCATCGCGTCGCCGCGCTCGCGCCGCCACGCCTCGATGGCGCTGCCGACGCCGTACCAGCCCGGGAGCATCAGGCGGCATTGGCTCCAGCTGAACACCCAGGGGATCGCGCGCAGGTCCTCGATGCGCGTCGACGCCGTACGCGACGCCGGCCGGCTGCCGATGTTGAGCTCGGCGATCTCGGCGATCGGCGTCGACGCCCGGAAGTACGCGACGAACCCGGGCGTGCCGTACACGAGATCGCGGTACGCCGCGAGCGCGTGCGCGGAGAGTTCGTCGAGCGCGCGGTAGTAGCGTTCGGCGCGGTCGCCGAGCTGCTCCGCGTCGGAGAGCGCGGCCTCGAGCGCCGCGGCGACGAGCGTCTCGAGGTTGCGGCGGCCGAGTTCCGGGTCCGAGTACTTGCTCGCGATGATCTCGCCCTGCTCGGTGAGCCGCAGGCCCGCGTTCGCGCTGCCCTTCGGTTGCGCGAGGATCGCGTCGTACGACGGCCCGCCGCCCCGCCCCACGGTACCGCCGCGCCCGTGGAACAACGCGAGCGTGACGCCCGCCCCCCGGAACGCTTCGACGAGATCGCGCTCCGCGCGGTAGAGCGCCCAGTTCGACGCGAGGTAGCCGCCGTCCTTGCTGCTGTCGGAGTAGCCGAGCATGATCTCCTGGCGGTTTCCGCGGCCCTCGACGATCCGGCGCCACGCGGGCAGCGCGAACGCCTCGCGCATGATCCGGCCGGCGCCCTCGAGGTCGTCGATCGTCTCGAACAGCGGCACGATGTCGAGCGCGCTGCGGCCGTCGCGGACGAGCCCCGCGCCCTTGAGCAGCACCGCGACCTCGAGCAGGTCGGAGACCGACCGGCACTTGGAGATCACGTAGTACGGCACCGCGTCCGCGCCGTAGTCCGTGTGCACCGACGCCGCCGCGTCGACGATCGCGAACTCGCTACGCGCACGCTCCGAGTAGTCGAGGAACGGCGAGCGCAGCGGGCGCGGGTTCGTGAGCTCGGCGGCCAACGCGGCGACGCGCGCCGGCTCGTCGAGCGCTGCGTAATCGGCCACCGCGCCGGCGCGTTCGAGCAGTTCGCCGACGACGACCTCGTGGACGTCCGCGTTCTGCCGGAGGTCGATCGACGCGAGGTGGAAGCCGAACGCGGCCACCGCGTAGCGCAACGGCAGGAGCCGCTCTTCGGCGAGCGCGGACCCGCCGTGCGTGGCGAGCGAGGCGGCGATGGTGGCGAGATCGGCGTCGAACTCCGCGGGCGACGCGTAGGGGGGCCGCTCAACCTGCGGCGCGCGCGCGATCGGGGCATCGGACTTCGCCTTCGCCGTCGCGGCCACGCGCGCGTAGACGCCGATCAGCGCCTGGCGATACGGCTCGTCCTGGCGATGGGGATTCGCGTCGTTCGCCGCACCCGCGAGTTCGAGGAGCGCCGGCGTCGGCCGCACCAGCCGCGACGACAGCGACAGCTCGCTCCCCAGCCGGTGCACCTCGTCGAGGTAGTGCGTGAAGGCGACCGTCGACTGCGCGCGCACGGCTTGCACGAGCGTGCGCGCGGTCACGAACGGATTGCCGTCGCGATCGCCGCCGATCCACGAGCCCATCCGCAGGAACGGCGGCAGCAGGTCCCCGCCGAGCGCCTCGCTGCCGAGGCGCGAGGCGAAGTCCGCGTAGAGCGACGGCAATCCGTCGAGGAACGTGTACCGGTAGTACGCAAGACCGTTCTCGATCTCGTCGACGACCTGCAGGCGCGACAGGCGGAGCATCGCCGTTTGCCACAGCCCGAGCACGCGGCGGGCGAGGCGCCGCTCGACGTCGGCGCGCTCGGGCGCAGTGAGCGCCCGGCGGTCGTGCCGCGACAAGAGTTCGGCGATGCCGCGCTCCGCGTCGAGGATGCTGCGACGCTGCACCTCGGTCGGATGCGCGGTCAGGACCGGCGACAGGCGCGCATGTGCGCACCACCGGGCGATCGCCGCGGCGCCGACGCCCGCGGCGGCGAGCGAGGCGAGCGAAGCCTCCAGGCTGCCGCGTTGCGGCGGCGATCCGGCGAGCGCGTGCATGCGGCGGCGCCGGTTCTGGTGGACGTCCTCGGCGAGGTTCGCGAGCTGCGAGAAGTACGAGAACGCGCGCACGACGTCGAGCACCTGCGGGATCGGCAGGCCGTCGAGGAGCCGCGCGAGTTCGGCGCGGGCCGCTTCCGCCTCTTCGCCCTCCCCGCGCCGGAACCGGACCGCCGCCTGGCGGACGGCCTCGACGCGCGCATAGCCCTCTTCGCCCGTCTGCTGGCGCAAGACCTCGCCGAGGATGCGGCCGAGCAGCCGCGTGTCCTCGCGCAGCGGCCGGTCCTTGTCCGCGTCGTCGTTCGAAGGTGGCGGAGTGCGGACGTCGGGCATCGTCGGAACGGAGCGTGGTTACAATCGCAGTGTATATGACCGTCGAACTCCCCGATTCGCTCCGCGCGGCCGCGCGAACCCTCACCGCGACGCCGCTCGCATCGCTCTTCGAACGCGACCCGCATCGCGTCGAGCGGCTGACGTTCGCGTGGGAAGGCTTCCGCGTCGACCTCGCGAAGGAACGCATCACGCCGGAAGTGCTGGCGGAATGGTGCGCGTTCGCGTCCGACTCGGGCATCGAGCGGTGGATCGCCGCGCTCTTCGCCGGCGAGAGGATCAACGTGACCGAGGCGCGCCCGGTGCTGCATCCGGTGCTGCGCGACCGCGCGTCCGCGCCGCTCGTCGTCGACGGCGTCGACGTGCGCGGCGCGTTTCGCGCCATGCGCGAACAGGTCGCGGCGATCGCGGACGAACTCGCCCGCGGCGTGCGCCGGGGCGCGACCGGCGTGCCGTTCCGCCACGTCGTGCACCTCGGCATCGGCGGATCGGACCTGGGGCCGCGGCTCGTCGTCGACGCGTTGCGGCCATCGCGCCCGCCGGCCGGTGTCGGCGTGTCCTTCGTCGCGAACGTCGATCCGGTCGCGCTCGACCGCGCGCTCGCCGGCCTCGACCCCTCCGCGACGCTCTTCGTCGTCGCGTCGAAGAGCTTCTCGACGCAGGAGACGCTCGCGAACGCAACTGCCGCGAAGGCCTGGCTCGCCGCGTCGCTCCCTCCCGGCGCGGACACGGGCCGGCATTTCCTCGCCGCGACGGCTCGGCCCGACGCAGCCGCGGCGTTCGGCATCGCGCCGCAGGACGTCCTGCCGATGCACGACGGCGTCGGCGGCCGCTTCTCGCTGTGGTCGTCGGTCGGCGTGACGATCGCCGCCGCGCTCGGCAATCGCGCGCACGCGGCGCTTCTCGACGGCGCGCACGCGATGGACCGTCACTTCGCCACGGCGCCGCTCGCGTCGAACCTGCCGGTGATCCTCGCGCTCGCGGGCTTCTGGAACGCCAACGCGCTCGGCTTGCGCCAGCGCGTCGTGGTGCCCTATGCGGAGGCGCTCGCGCTCCTCCCGGCCTACCTGCAGCAACTGTCGCTCGAGAGCAACGGCAAGCGCGTGACGCGCGAGGGCGCGCCGGTCGGCGGCCGAACCGCGCCCGCGCTGTGGGGCGGTGTGGGCACCGACGGCCAGCACGCGTTCTTCCAATGGCTGCACCAGGGGACCGACGTCGTGCCGGTCGAGTTCGTCGTTCCTTCGGTGCCGGCCGAAGGCGACCCGGGACGCCACGCGCTCCTCGTCGCGAACGCGCTCGCCCAGGCCCAGGCGCTCGCGGTCGGACGTTCAGCGGACGAGGTGGCCGCCGATCTGCGAGGACGCGGCGAGCGCATCGACGCCGCCGCGCTCGCCGCGCGCGCGAGTCCGGGTGATCGTCCGTCGACGACGTTGCTGACTCCGCGCCTGGATGCGCATGCGCTCGGCGCGCTGCTCGCGCTCTACGAGCACCGCACCTTCGTCGAAGGCCTGCTGTGGGGCATCAACCCGTTCGACCAGTTCGGCGTCGAACTGGGCAAGATCCTCGCGCAGCCGATCGCCGCGGCGCTCGAGGGCACCGGTGAGCTTTCCGCCGCCACCGATCCTTCGACCCGCGCGCTGGTAGCGCATGTCCGCGCCGCCATGCTCGGCCAGGACCGCGACGCGGATCCTTTCCGTCAGTAGGCGGCCTTGATCGCCTCCGCGAGGCGGATCACCGCGGTCGCGTAGAGGCGGCTGCGGTTGTAGCGGGTCACGACATAGAAGTTGGGGCCGGCGATCCAGGTGCTCGCCCCGCCGTCGGATTCCTCCAGCAGCAGCAAGCCGACCGGTTCGTCGGCCGATCCGACCGGCGTCGCCGGACGCACGCCGTCGGCGGCCCAGGCGTCGAGGCTGCGCCGCTCGCTCAGCCCCCCGTCGAGCTTGCGGAGCACACCGTCGCGCGCGTCGGCGTCGATGGCCGCGGGCACGATCGTGGTCCCGCCCGGCTGCCAGTCGTGGCGCGCGAGATAGTTGGCGACGCTGCCGACGACGTCGGGCCCGCTCTTCCACAGGTCGATGCGCGTGTCGCCGTCGAAATCGACCGCGTAGCGGCGCACGCTGCCGGGCATGAACTGCGGCACGCCCATCGCGCCGGCGAACGACCCCTTCGGCGTGAACGGCGAGAAGTCCTGCTCGCGCGAGAGCAGCAGGAACTCCTTCAGTTCTCCGCGGAAGAACGGCGCACGCCGCGGGTAGTCGAACGCGAGCGTCGCGAGCGCGTCGATCACGCGGAAGCCCCCGAGCAGCCGGCCGTAGTTGGTCTCGATGCCGACGATCGCGACGACGATCTCCGGCGGCACGCCCCACTTCGCCTCGGCGCGCGCGAGCGCGTCGGCGTTCGCGCGCCACCAGAGGACGCCGTCCGAAACGCGCGCGGACGACAGGAACGGCGGCGCGTACTCGAACCACTTCGGCGGCGCGATGATCGGCCTGCTCATCAACGCGACGATGCGCGGCTGGAAGCGCGCGCCGGCGAGCCAGCGCTCGACTCGCGTCCGGTCGAGCCCGGTCTCCGCCGCGATCTCGGCGGCGAACGCGCGAACGTCGTCACGCGGGCCGTAGGCGATTCTGCGCGCGTCCTTCGCGGCTTGCGCGAGGACCGTCGGCGCGGCGAGCGCCAACGCGCACGCGAGGAGGTAACGCAGGACCGGATCCGCGCGACGACGAAGCGGAGATCCCGCGCGAGTCGGACGAGGTCGCACGGCGCGCCGATGGTATCATCGCCGCGCCCGCCGCCCGGTGCTCCGGCGCAGCATGCTGCGTCGACCGGACTTCGCATCGCGCAACCCGATGCTCTATCCGCTGATCCGTCCCGCGCTGTTCGCGCTCGACCCCGAGCGCGCGCACGCCATGACGCTGGCCGCGCTCGATGCGGCCGCGACGACGGGTCTCGCGCGCTGCACGGCGCCGCGCCTGCCGGCCGACCCGATACGGGTGATGGGACTCGACTTCCCCAATCGCGTCGGCCTCGCGGCGGGGCTCGACAAGGACGCCGCGCACCTGCCCGGCCTCGCCTCGCTCGGGTTCGGTTTCCTCGAGGTGGGCACCGTCACGCCGCGTCCGCAGCCGGGCAATCCCCGGCCGCGCATGTTCCGGCTTCCGGAAGCGCAGGCGCTGATCAACCGGCTCGGATTCAACAACGGCGGGGTCGAACGCTACGTGGTGAACGTGCGGGCGTCCGGCTACCGCGGCATCCTCGGCTGCAACATCGGCCGCAATGCCGACACGCCGAACGAGCGCGCGGCCGACGACTACCTCGCCTGCCTCGCGGCGGTCGCGCCGGTGGCGAGCTACGTCACGATCAACGTGAGCTCGCCCAACACGACCGGGCTGCGCGACCTGCAGTCCGAGACCGCGCTCGACGCGTTGCTCGCCCGCCTCACCGCCGCCCGCGACGAGCACGTGCAGAGGCTGGGGCACGCGCTGCCGCTCGCGATCAAGATCGCGCCCGATCTCGACGACGACGCGATCGGCGGCCTCGCGCGCGTGCTGGTCGCGCGGCGCGTCGACGCCGTGATCGCGACCAACACGACGCTCGCCCGCGACGCCGTCTCCGGGATGCCGCACGCCGACGAGCGCGGCGGACTCTCCGGCCGGCCGCTCTTCGATCGCTCGAACGAGGTGCTCCGCACGCTCGCACGAGCGCTCGACGGCGCGCTGCCGATCATCGGCGTCGGCGGGATCTGCTCGGGCGAGGACGCGGCGGCGAAGCTCGCCGCCGGCGCGAGCCTCGTGCAGCTCTACACCGGCCTCGTCTACCGGGGGCCCGCGCTCGTCGGGGAATGCGTGCGCTCGCTCGCCGCGACGTCCAAAAGGGTCAGACTCGATTGAAATTCTGACGGCGACCGACGCGCCACGCGCAATCGATGAGGGACAAACGAGCTGGCGACGTCTTGCTCATCAATCGAGTCTGACCCCTTTGATTGAGCTGGCGACGTCTTGCTCATCAATCGAGTCTGACCCCTTTGATTGCGCCGGCCGCGAAATTGGGGGCTGCGCTACCCGTTTTTCGCGCCGAGCCACCCCGCCGTCGCATGCGCGAGCATCTTCGCGCTCCCTTCCGCGACGGTCTCGCCGCGCTGGTTGGTCGCGACGGCGCGCAGCGTCACGATGCCGCCGCCGTGCGACGGCTTGTCGTCCTTCGCAACGACGGTCCAGGTCGTCGTCACGGTGTCGCCCGGCCGCACCGGCGCGGTGAAGCGCGTCGCGTGTTCGAGCAGCGCGATCGCGGTGCCGTGGAAGATCATGCCGACCGCGCCGCCCATCATGGCGCTCGTCATCACGCCGTGGAGGATGCGCGTGCCGAACCGAGCCTGAGCCGCGTACGCGCCATCGACATGGTGCGGGTTGAAGTCGCCGATGAGGCCGGCGCCGAGCACGAGGTGCGCGTCGGTGACCGTCAGCGATCGTCGGAACGATTCCCCGACCGCGATCTCGTCGTAGTGGCGGCCGCTGCCGTCCATGCCGCTCGCTGCATTCACCCGGTACGCTCCGCCGGAGGATCCAGCGCTTCGTATCGGTGTCCTGCCGCCCGCACGCCGGCGACCAGATGGTCGAGCGCGGCGTCCGCGTCGGTGCGCGGTCCGCGCACGCCGAGTTCGATGCGGCGCCCGCCGCCCGGCAGGAACGCCGGCAGGCTGAAGAGCTTCACGGCCGGAAAGCGCGCGACGTTCTCGTCCATCAGCGGCAGCAACTGGCTCTCGCCGACGTCGTAGACCGCGATCGCGCGCTCGACCGCGCTCTCGCGGCGCAGGTCCGGGTAGCGTGTGTCGAGCACCCAGTCCATCATCGGCCAGGCCATCTGGGGAAATCCGGGAAAGAAATGGTGATCGCGCACCGAGAACGCGGCGACGCCGTTGAACGGATTGGGAATGATGCGCGCACCCGCAGGAAACTCGGCCATCCGCACGCGATGCGGATGGGCTTCGAGCCCGAAGCGCGCCTCGATCTCCGCGACCGCCTCGGGATGGGGCTCGAGCGCGACGCCGAGCGCCGCCGCGACGGCCTGCCGCGTCCGGTCGTCGGGCGTGGCGCCGATGCCGCCGAACGAGAACACGAGTTCGCCGCGCGCGAAGCTCGCGCGGTAGAGCGCGGTGAGTCGAGGGAGGTCGTCTCCCACGAAGCTCGCGTGGTCGATCGCGAGGCCACGTGCGCGCAACGTCGCGATCGCATGGGCGAGATGCTTGTCCTGCCGCTTGCCCGACAGGATCTCGTCGCCGACGATCACGACGCCGATCGCGAGCGATGCCGCTGCGGCGCTCATTGCGCCGCGGGTGGGAGGCGCGTCTCGAGTTGCCCCATGACGTTGGACAGCGCGCGATCGAGCAGCGGCTCGGCCTCGACCGGGCGCGCGCGGTCGGCGCGGAAGCGCTCCGCCAGTTCCTCGGCGGTCATCGACAGCGCCTTCTGGCCCTGGCGGTTGGTGAAGAGGTAGGTGCCGCGCAGCGGGCTCACCCACGCGAGCTTCGCGAACGCGAGGTGGCCGTCGTCGCCCTCGAACTCGATCCACATGCCGCGCTCGAGGCTGCGCGCGATCTCCAGGTACTGGTCGTCGCGGACCTCCGGCTCCTCGACCGGCGGCGCGGGTTCCGCGGGCGCCATCGCCTCGGCGAGCGCCTCGGCCTGCCGGGCCGCGCGCTCGTCGCCGGCGGCCTTCGCCACCTCGGCCTGCGCCTTCGCCGCCTCCGCGACCGCTGCGGTCGGCGATTCGACGTTGGCGAACGTCGGCTTCACCGCGGCCGCGTGCGCCTCGACGAGGTTCGCCATGAACGACTCGCGCGCGTGCGGCGACCAGTCCTGTCCCCGCACGCCGCTCGTCAGGCGCTTCAGGAGCGAGGGCAGGAGCGCGACGAGATGCTTGCGGTCCTCGGCGGTGCGCTTGGGTTGAACGCTCCACACCAGGTCTTCGAGCGTCGCCACCGACGCGCCGAACGCCTCGCTCTGGTCGCCGTCGGTCGCGTAGGCGTGGGCCATCGCGCCCTGCCAGTGCTCGCGCAGGAAGCCCGCGAGGAAGCGCGGCACCGGCGAGGCCTCGATGCGCCGCTCGACCTCGCCGCGCGCGACGTTGGCGGAGATCTCGGCGCGATCCCGGAGGTTGATCTCCTCGGCCGAGGTGTGGATGTTGGCCTCGGCATTGCGCTCCTCCTCGGCGAGGAACGCCTCGAGTTCCGCGCGCTGCTCGTCGAAGACCGCGAGGTCGTCGGAGAAGCCGTCGAGAATCCGGTGGACGATCGCGTCGATCCTGCGGTAGAGCGGATCGTCGTTCCCCATCGCGGGCGACCAGCCCCGTCCGGCTTCCGCCAACGCGTTGACGAGCAGGCGCGACGGATGCGACTTCTTGGCGAAGAAGGCGCCGTCGAGCATCGCCGCCTTGAGCACCGGGATCTGCAGCCGCGCGAGCAGCGCCTTGATGCCGTCGGGCAGATCGCGCGTCTCGAAGATGAAGTCGAACAGCATCGCGACCATCTCGATGGTCATCGATTCGAGCTGGTTCGCCTTGCGTCCGAGCGGCGACTCCTGCAGGTCGCGCAGGACGTTGTGCAGGCCTTCCGGGATGCCGGAGAACTGGACCAGCGCGCCACCGCCCAGGTCGAAGCCGCTCTGCCCCGCCTGCAGGCGCGTAAGCCCCTCGTGCAGCATCTGCGTCGCGATGATCGGCGCGCCGGGAACGTAACCCGACGGCGTCGGCGCCATCGGCGCGAAAGTCACCGGCGGCAAGCCGCCGGACATCGCCATCGGCATTCCGATCTCGGGGAGATCGTCACCCGCCGCCGAAGGGCGCATCGCGGACGCCCCGCCATGCGGCGCCATGCCACCGCCGGCGTGGGGCATCGCGGCCGGCGCACCCCCGGCGGTGCCGAACATCCGCCGGAACAGCGCCATCACGTCGACCTCGGCCGACGGAGAGGATGTCGGGGGATGCGGCGCCTTGCCTTCCGCCGCCGCCCGGCGTGCGTCCGCGCCGGCGGCGCGGTTGATGATCGCGGGACGGATCGACGCCGGGATGACGTGCAGGTTGGCGAGGTGCCGGTTGATGTCGCCGTAGATCGACGCGATGTCGCCGAGCGAGGCCTGGTTCAGTTCCTTCAGGATCTGGAACTTGATGCGGCTCTCGCTCTTCAGTTGCCGCAGGGCGTCCGCGAACGCGTCGACGATCGTCGTCGGCGCGAGCGGATTGTCGGGCGTTTCGAGATCGGGCCGGCCGAGCAGATGCCCGAGCCCGCGGTTCAGGAGCCCCAGTTCCTCGTGACACGCGTTCTCGACGATGCGCGTGATGTTGCCGGTGACGACGGATTCGTCCATCGACGCGGTGTCGACGAGCGTGAGCTTGGTCGGATCGACCGCCGAGTAGTCCGGCTTGGGGGTCTCCCGGTTCGCGATGCGGTCGTCGACGCGCTCGCGCAGGCGCCGCTCGAACTCCGCCATCAGCGTCGGGCGCTCGCTCTTGAGCAGGCCGCGCGCGTCGAGGTAGAGCGTCTGCTCGTCGCGGACGTCGGTGCGCGCCGCGCGATCCATCAGGAGGTCCCCGACGCGGTCGAGCATCGCGGAGAACGCGAGCATCAGGCGATGCACCGCCAGATCCCGGCAATCGCCCAGGATCTTCGACAGCTCGCGCGGCGTTGGACGCCGCGCCGAAGTTTCCGCCGTCGGCACGTTCACGCTGGGTTCCGGTCCCCTGATGACCCGTTCCGCCGGGCCTCGCGCCCGACTGGGCGCGTTCCCGGCCGCGGGCCGAGCGCCGGCATTTCCGCCAAACTACTGCAGGTGCGGACGCCAAGCCACTGTAGCACGGAGGATTTTGAGCTACCAGCGCCAGGGCCGCCGGCTAGCGGCCGCCAAGCGCCGCCCAGGCTTTTTCGACCCGTTTCAGCGACACCGGATACGGGGTCTTGAGCTCCTGGGCGAACAGCGACACCTTGAGTTCCTCCAGAAGCCAGCGAAATTCGTCGAGCGCCGGGTCCACCCTACCGGCCGTCCGGTCCCGGTCGCGTCGCTCGGACCAGCGCCGGACCCAGTCGGCGACCTGCGGCCCGTGGCGCGCCTCGCGGTCCGGCCGTTCCTTCGCCTTGGACCAGCGCCGGCCGATGGCCTCCAGGTAGCGCGGGACGTGCTGAAGCTGGGCCCATCCGGTCGCGACGCAAAACCCCGGTCGGACGAGTTCGTCCCGCTGTGCGCGCAGGTCGGAGGCGAGCCTCGCCAGCGCAGGTGGCGCACCCGCGAGCGTCGTGCCGAGCGCGTGGTACGAGGCGGCGATCGTACCGAGCAGCCGGAACGCCCCGTCGGCGACGGCCGGAAGTCGGGTTCGCGCCCGCTTGACCTGCTCGTCGAACGAACGTGCGTCGCGAGGCAGGGGATCGTCGGCGAGGAACGCGCGGTCGGCGACGAGGTCGAGCAGGTCGGAGAGCAGCCGGTCGGTGGGCACCGCAGGCTTGAGTGCGAGGGCAGCCTGCGCGAACCCCGGCCCGCCCTTCTCGTAGCGGGCCATCGCTTCGCGCAGGGCCAGGCGGATGAGGCGCACGACACCCGCACGCGTCGACGCCTGTGCGGCCTCCCGCGTGTCGGCGAGCGCAAGCGCCACGCTCGTGCCTTCGTCGACGAGCGAGGGGAACGCGACGAGCTTCCCGCCCCGGCGCTCGATGGTCAGTGTGTCGGGCAGATCGCCGAAGTCCCATCGGGTGAGTCCACGCTTGCCGTAGGCAGGTCCGTCGGCGGCGAAACTCGCCTTCGCCGCCTCGCCGAGTCGAGAGCGAAGCTCGGCGAGGTCGCGTCCCGAACCCAGTTCGGCGCCGGAGGCGTCGACGACGACGATGTTCATGGCGAGGTGCGCGGGCAGCACCATGTCGTCCCACACGTCGGGGGCCGGCGACTCGCCCAGTTTTCGTCCGAGCCATCCGCGGATCGCCTCCGGCAGCGAGGTCGCACCGGAGTACGCCTGCTCGAGGAACGCCGTCACCGCCGGCGGCAAAGGGACGAGCCGGTTCCGCAGGCCCTTGGGCAGCGCCTTCAGGTACCAGAGGACCTTCTCGCGCAGCATGCCGGGCACGAGCCAGCCGAGCGCGCCGGGGTCGAGCTGGTTCAACCGCGCGAGCGGCACCGTGAGCGTGAGCCCGTCGAGCGGATGGCCGGGAGAGAAGCGGTACTTGACCGGGTAGTTCGTCCCGGCGAACTCGAGGTGTTCCGGAAAGAGTTCGGCCGTCACGTCGTTCGCGGCGTGACGCATCAGGATCTCGCGCGTCATGAACAGGAGCCGCGGATCGCGCGCCTCGGCGGCCACGCGCCAGCGCTCGAACGCGGCGGTCGTCGACACGTCGGCGGGGACGCGCTCCGCATAGAACGCCGCGAGCGCGTCTTCGTCGACGAGCACGTCCTGGCGGCGCGCCTTGTGCTCGAGATCGGCCACCTCCGCGACGAGCCGGCGGTTGTGCGCGAGGAACGCGCCGCGCGTCGCGAGGTCGCCCGGCACCAGGGCCTCGCGGATGAACACCTCGTGCGCGCGCGAAGGATCGAGCGCCGTGAGCGACACCGGCCGCGAAGCGACGAGCGTCAGTCCCTGGAACGACACCCGCTCGCGCGCGACGACTTCGCCGCGTTTCGCGTCCCACGAGGGATCGAACTGCTCGCGGGTCACACGCTCGCCCGCCGCCGCTTCGATCCACTCCGGCTCGACGCGCGCGGCGCAGCGCGCGTACAGGCGCGTCGTCTCGACGAGTTCCGCCGCGAGGATGAAACGCCCGCCCTTCTTCGCGAGTCCGCTTCCCGGGTGCAGGTGGAAGCGCAGCCCGCGCGGGCCGGAGTAGCTCTCGGCGGGCGCCCGTCGACCCGGCGCCTCGTGCCGCGCCCCGCCGCCGGGCTCGCCGTCGCGCAGTCCGATGTTGGAGAGGAGCCCGGCGAGCAGCGATTCGTGGATCGCCCGGTAGCGGACGGCATCGATGGTGGCCGGAAACTCCGGCTTCCACGTCCAGCCGCCTTCCTCGAGCGTCCGCACGAGTTCGCGGTGGACGTCGCGCCATTCGCGCATCCGCAGGTGGTTGACGAACATCGCGCGGCAGCGTTCGACCTGGCGGCGGTGGGAGAGCTTCTCGTTCGCGAGCGCGTCGAACACCTGCCACAGGTTCACGAGCGACAGGAAGTCCGAGCGCTCGTCGCGGAAGCGCAGATGCGCCTGGTCGGCCGCCTGCGACTTGTCGAGCGGGCGCTCGCGCGGGTCGGGCACGGACAACGCGCTCGCGATCACCAGCGCCTCGGGCAGAGAGCCGCGCGTGCGCGCCTCGAGCACGATGCGTCCGATGCGCGGGTCGAGCGGCAGCTTCGCGAGTTCGCGGCCCACCGCCGTCAGAGCGCGCGTCTCGTCCGCCGCGCCGAGGTCGGAGAGGAGCTGGTAGCCGTCGGCGATCGCGCGGGGGAGCGGCGGCTCGACGAACGGGAACGCGTCGACCGGGCCGAGGTCGAGCGCGGCCATCTGCAGGATCACGCTCGCGAGCGAACTCCGCAGGATCTCGGGCTCCGCGAAGCGCGGCCGCGCATCGTAGTCGTCCTGCGCATACAGGCGCACGCAGATCCCGTCCTGCACGCGGCCGCAGCGGCCGGCGCGCTGGTCGGCGTTCGCGCGCGCGATCTTCTCGATCCGCAGCAGCGTCGTCTTGTTGCGCGGCGCGTAGCGCTTGACGCGCGCGAGCCCGGTGTCGATCACGTAGCGGATGCCCGGCACCGTGAGCGAGGTCTCCGCGACGTTGGTCGCGAGCACGATGCGCCGACCGTTCGACGGCGCGAACGCGCGCTGCTGCTCCTCAGGGGACAGTCGCGCGTAGAGCGGCAGGATCTCGGCCGCCGTGCCCCAGGGCCGGCGGCGCAGGTCGGCGCGCAACAACTCCGCCGTCTCGCGGATCTCGCGCTCGCCGGGCAGGAACGCGAGGATGTCGCCCGGCCCCTCGCGCCACAGGTCGCCCGCGGCGTCGACGATCGCCTCCTCGATGTCGCCCTCATCGTCGGTCGACTCGTCGTCGGGGTCGCCACCGACGGCGCGGTAGCGGACCTCGACCGGATAGAGCCGCCCCGACACTTCGATGACCGGTGCCGGATGGTCGGCGTCCGTGCCGAAATGGCGCGCAAAGCGTTCGGCGTCGAGCGTCGCCGAGGTGATCACGACCTTGAGGTCCGGGCGGCGCGCGAGGAGCTGCTTCAGATAGCCCAGCAGGAAGTCGATGTTGAGGCTGCGCTCGTGCGCCTCGTCGACGATGATCGTGTCGTACGCGAGGAGGCTTCGGTCACCGCGCGTCTCGGCGAGCAGGATGCCGTCGGTCATCAGCTTCACCCACGCGTCGGGCGAGGTCCGGTCGGCGAAGCGCACCTTGTAGCCGACCGCGCCCCCGACGGGCGAGCCGAGTTCCTGCGCGACGCGCGCGGCCACCGCACGCGCTGCGAGCCGCCGGGGCTGCGTGTGGCCGATGAGTCCGCGCTCGCCGCGCCCGGCGGCGATGCAGATCTTCGGAAGCTGGGTCGTCTTGCCCGAGCCGGTCTCGCCGCAGACGATCACGACCGGGTGAGCGCGGATCGCGGCCGCGATGTCCTCGGCGCGCTGCGACACCGGCAGGTCGGGCGGGAACGCGAGCGTCGGACGGGTCGCGACGCGCGCGGCCTTGCGCGCGACGGCGCGCTCCACGTCGGCGGCGAGCTTCCGCCACGTGTCGGCGCCCGCCCGACGCGCCTTGGCCTCACCGATGCGCGCGGCGAGTCGCGCGGCGTCGGCGGCGAACGTGTCGTCGAGCCGCGCGGCGAGCGCGCGGGCGTCGGTGGGGTGGGCGGTCATGGCAGGAAACCGCGGTTCCGGATGCGCGGCGGATCGCGGGGCGCCGGGGCGCGGATTCTACCGTCCTACCGCCGCGCCGGCGGCTCCGTTATGATCCGCCCGTTTCGCCCGGCCCGCACCGGCACCCCGGTCCGCGCCACCCCCCCACCCCGGAGGACGCCATGAACCGCCCCGCCAGGAACGCACCCGTCCCGAAGCTCGCGCTCGCCGCCTGTGTCGCCGCCCTCCTCGCCGTCGGGTCGATGGCCGACGCGAAGACGCTGCGCTGGGCCGGCCGAGGCGATCCGCAGACGATGGACCCGCTCTCGCAGAACGAGAACCTGACCAACAACATCAACGGGCTCATTTACGACACGCTCGTGATGCGCGACAAGGACCTCAAGGTCATTCCCGGCCTCGCGACGTCCTGGGAGCAGTTGAATCCGACGACCTGGCGCTTCAAGCTGCGGCCGGGCGTGAAGTTCCACGACGGCACGCCGTTCACCGCGGACGACGTGGTGTTCTCGATGCAGCGCGCGGCGGAGGACACCTCGCAGATCCGCGCCTACTCGAACGCCGCGGGCAAGCCGCGCAAGATCGACGACCTCACGGTCGAGTTCGTCACCAGCGGCCCGAATCCGATCGAGCTCGAGCATCTCGTCACGCTCTTCATCATGTCGAAGTCGTGGTGCGAGAAGAACAAGTGCATGAAGCCGCTCGATTTCAAGGCGAAGGAGGAGATGATCACCGCGCGCCACGCCAACGGCACCGGCGCCTACACGCTCAGGTCGCGCGAGCCGGACGTCAAGACGGTGCTGGTCCGCAACCCCGACTGGTGGGGCTGGAAGGACAAGCGTTTCGACGGCAACGTCGACGAGGTCGTCTACACGCCGATCGCCAACGACGCGACGCGGCTCGCGGCGCTCGTCGCCGGCAACGTGGACATCGTCAACGACCCGGCGCCGCAGGACGTGCCGAGGCTGCACCAGACGCCGGGCGTCAAGGTCATCGACGGCTTCGAGCAGCGGATCGTGTTCATCGGCATGGACCAGGCGCGCGACGAGTTGCTCTACTCGAGCGTGAAAGGCAAGAACCCGTTCAAGGACAAGCGGGTGCGCGAGGCGCTCTACAAGGCGATCGACATCGACGCGATCCACAAGGCGACGATGCGGGGCCTGTCGAAGCCCTCGGGCGCGATGACGCCCTCGCCGGTCCAGACCACGCCCGAGATCGAGAAGCGCTTCGCCTACGACCCGGCCGCCGCGAAGAAGCTCCTCGCCGACGCGGGCTACGCGAACGGCTTCGAGGTGCAGCTCGACTGCCCGAACAACCGCTACGTGAACGACGAGAAGATCTGCCAGGCGCTCGCCGCGATGTGGACGAAGATCGGCGTGAACACCAAGCTCGCCACGCTGCCGCGCGCGCAATACTTCCCGAAGCTCGAGAAGCTCGACACGAGCCTCTTCATGCTGGGCTGGGGCGGCGCGTCGACCGACGCGATCTTCACGCTGCAGCCGGTGCTGTCGACCTACAACGGCAAGGGCGACGGCGACTTCAACTACGGGCGCTACAGCGATCCCAAGTTCGATGCGATCGTCGCCGAGGTCAAGGTCGAGTTGAATCCGGACAAGCGTCTCGCGCTCATTCGCCGCGCGCTCGAGATCCAGAAGAACGAGATCTACACGCTGCCGCTGCACCGGCAGGTGATCCCCTGGGCCGCGCGCAGCAACGTCGACGTCCCGCATCGCGCCGACAACCAGGTGTGGCCGGTCTGGGCGAAGATGAAGTAGGCGCCGGGCGGTTCCGCGGAAGTCGCCGGGACGCCGGCGATCCGGCCGACCGCGCCGCCCGCGTGGCGGCTCGCGTCGACGGCCGGCGTCGGCTAGCCGGGGCGAATCCTCGGGCGCAGGCGGCGGCGGCCGGCGATGGCGAGCGCGAGCGAGACCATCGCGAGCGCCGCGCCGCCCGACGCAGGCACCGCGAAGGCATCGCGGACCAACGCGAGCACGAGCACCGATTCCTTCTGGATGCCGTAGTCGGCGAGCGTACGGCTGTCCACCAGAAGTTCGCCGGCGTAGTACAACCGCTGCCGGGCGGCCGGAATCCCCTCCTGGTCCTGCACCTTCTGCTTGACGTTCCCGATCGTGTCGTTGCCTTCGACCTCGATCGCGATCGTCGGGCCGTCCGGCGTCTGCACGAAGATCTGCATCGCCTGCGCCCCGGCCGGAAGCGCGAGCGCGAGCCATGCCGCCAGCGCCGACAGGAACCGCCGGACCACGTCAGGCCTTCAGCGCCGCGAGAACCTCGTCGAGCATCTTCTTCGCGTCGCCGAACAGCATCCGGTTGTTGTCCTTGTAGAACAGCGGATTGTCGACGCCGGCGTAGCCCGACGCCATGCTGCGCTTCATGACGACCGAGTGCTTCGCCTTCCAGACCTCGAGCACCGGCATCCCGGCGATCGGACTTGCCGGATCCTCCTGCGCGGCGGGATTCACGATGTCGTTCGCGCCGATCACCATCGCCACGTCGGCGTCGGGGAAGTCCTCGTTCAGCTCGTCCATCTCGAACACGATGTCGTAGGGCACCTTCGCCTCGGCGAGCAGCACGTTCATGTGTCCGGGCATCCGCCCCGCGACCGGGTGGATGCCGAAGCGCACGTTGACGCCGCGCTCGCGCAGCGCCTTGGTGATCTCGTAGACCGTGTGCTGCGCCTGCGCGACCGCCATGCCGTAACCCGGGACGATGATGACTTCCTTCGCTTCCCTCAACAGGTCGGCGGTCTCCACCGCGGAGATCGGGTGCACTTCGCCCGCCGGTTGCGCCGCGCCGTCGCCCTTGGCCGCGGCGCCGCTGTCGGTGCCGAAGCCGCCCGCGATGACGCTGACGAAGTTGCGGTTCATCGCGTTGCACATGATGTACGACAGGATCGCGCCCGACGACCCGACCAGTGCGCCCACGACGATCAGGAGGTCGTTCGACAGCATGAAGCCGGTCGCCGCAGCGGCCCACCCGGAGTAGCTGTTCAGCATCGACACGACGACCGGCATGTCCGCTCCGCCGATCGCCATCACCATGTGGACGCCGAAGAGGAGCGCAATCACCGTCATCACGACCATCGCGGTCGTCGCCGAACCCGCGTCGTGCGAGGCGACGAAGCGCCAGCCGAACCAGACCACGACGACGAGGCCGGCGAGGTTGATCCAGTGGCGCGCGGGCAAGAGCAGGGGCTTGCCGCCGATCTTGCCCGAGAGTTTGCCGAACGCGATCAGCGATCCCGAGAAGGTCACTGCGCCGATCAGCACGCCGACGTACATCTCGATCTCGTGGATCGCGTTCTCGGCGGGCGTGAGCGTCGCCGAGACCGCCGGATCGACGAAGTTCGCATAGCCCACCAGCACCGCCGCGAGCCCGACGAGACTGTGCATCAGCGCGACCAGTTCCGGCATCTGCGTCATCTGGACGATGCGCGCCGCGTAGAGCCCGATGATCGCGCCGACGACCATCGCGCCGGCGATCCACGGCAGCCCGGCCGACGACACTTGCGTGCCGAACACGGTCGCCAGCACGGCGATCGTCATGCCCACCATGCCGTAGAGGTTGCCGCGGCGGGACGTTTCCTGGTTCGACAGGCCGCCGAGGCACAGGATGAAGAGGATCGTCGCGCCGAGGTACGCGACGGTGGCGAGGCTCGTGCTCATGGTCGCGCCGCCCCTACTTGCGGAACATGCCGAGCATGCGCCGCGTCACCGCGAAGCCGCCGAACATGTTGACGGTGGCGAGCGCGATGGCGGCGATCGACAGCCAGCGGATCAGCGCGTCGGGACGCGTCACGCCGGCGGGCAGCGCCGAGAGGTTCGGCGCGATCTGCACCAGCGCACCGATCGCGATGATCGACGACACCGCGTTGGTGACGCTCATCAGCGGCGTGTGCAGCGCCGGCTTCACGTTCCAGACCACCATGTAGCCGACGAAGCAGCCGAGCACGAACACGGTGAAGTGCCCGAGGAACGATGCCGGCGCGTAGCGGCCGATCAGAAGGAACAGGACCGCGCCGACGCCGAACAGCAGCGCCGCCTTGCCGGGCGACATCGGTCCCGACGGCTCGCCGTGGCCTTTCGGCTTCGCGGCGGCGACCGGCGCCGCCGCGGGCTTCGGCGGAGGCGCGGCGGGCAGCCTGGGCGGCGGCGCCGGCCACGTGATCGCGCCATCCTTGACGACGGTCAGGCCGCGGATCGCGTCGTCCTCCATGTCGACGACGACGTTGCCGTCCTTCGCCTTGCACAGCTCCTCGGTGAGCCGCAGCAGGTTGTTCGAGTAGAGCGTCGAGGCCTGCGTCGCGAGGCGGCTCGCGAGATCGGTGTAGCCGATGATCGTCACGCCGTGCTTGACCACCGCCCTGCCGGGCTCGGTGAGCTCGCAGTTGCCGCCCTGCTCCGCCGCCATGTCGACGATGACGCTTCCGGGCCGCATCGAGCGCACCATCTCGGCCGTGATGAGCCGGGGCGCGGGCTTGCCCGGAATCAGCGCGGTCGTGATGATGATGTCGGCGTCGCGCGCCTGTTTCGCGTACATCTCGCGTTGCGCCTGCTGGAAGCCCTCGCTCATGACCTTCGCGTAGCCGCCGCCGCCGCTGCCTTCCTCGACGTAGTCGACCGGCACGAACTCGCCGCCGAGCGACTTGACCTGGTCGGCGACCTCGGCGCGCGTGTCGTTGGCGCGCACGATCGCGCCGAGGTTGGCGGCCGTGCCGACCGCCGCGAGCCCGGCCACGCCGGCGCCGGCGATGAACACCCTGGCCGGCGGGATCTTGCCCGCGGCCGTCACCTGCCCGTTGAAGAACCGGCCGAAGGCGTTGGCCGCCTCGACGACCGCGCGGTAGCCGCTGATGCCAGCCATCGAGGTGAGCGCGTCCATCTTCTGCGCGCGCGAGAGCTGGCGCGGCAGCGCGTCGATGGCGAGCACCGTCGCCTTCTTCGCGGCGAGCTGGGCCATGAGCTCGGGGTTCTGCGCCGGCCAGATGAAGTCGACGAGCATCCCGCCGTCGCGCATCAGCCCGACCTCGGAGGATGTCGGGGGACGCACCTTGAAGACGATGTCCGAGCCGGCCCACAGGGCCGCCGCCGCGGACACGATCTCGGCGCCCGCGGCACGGTAGGCGTCGTCCGCGAAATTGGCGGCATCGCCCGCGCCGGACTCGACGGCGACGCGGAATCCGAGCTTCACGAGCTTCTCGACGACGTCGGGGACGGTTGCGACGCGCTTCTCGCCGGGGAAGACTTCCCGCGGCACTCCGATCTGCAGGGGCATTCCGATGCTCTCCCGGGTTTTCGCGCGCTTCGCGTCCGGCAGCGTGTCACGCGCGGGCGACATACTGCCACAAACCGCCCGACGCCGCCCGCCGGCGACGCGTCAGATCGCTGCGGCGATCGCCTTGCCGGCCTCGACCGTCGAGGCGCGTCCGCCGATGTCGCGCGTGCGCGGCGCTGACGGATCGGAGAGTACGCGCTCGATCGCCGCGACGATCGACGCTCCCGCTTCGCGATGACCGAGGAACTCGAGCATCAGCGCCCCCGACCAGATCTGGCCGATCGGATTGGCGATGCCCTGGCCCGCGATGTCGGGCGCCGAGCCGTGGACCGGCTCGAACAGCGACGGGTGATCGCGTTCCGGGTTGAGGTTCGCGGACGGCGCGATGCCGATCGTGCCGCACACCGCGGGGCCGAGGTCCGACAGGATGTCGCCGAACAGGTTCGAGCCGACGACGACGTCGAACACCTGCGGGCGCTGGACGAAGTGCGCCGACAGGATGTCGATGTGGTACTGGTCGGTCCGGATGTCCGGATACCGCGCCGCCATCGCCCGGAAGCGCTCGTCCCAGTACGGCATCGTGATCGAGATGCCGTTCGACTTCGTCGCCGACGTGAGGTGCTTCGCGTCCCGCGTGCGCGCGAGTTCGAACGCGTAGCGCAGCACGCGGTCGACGCCCTTGCGCGTGAACACCGATTGCTGGAACACGATCTCGCGCTCGGTGCCCTCGAACATCCGCCCGCCCACCGACGAGTACTCGCCCTCGGTGTTCTCGCGCACGACGACGAAGTCGATGTCGCCCGCCTTCCGGTGCGCGAGCGGCGTCGCGATGCCCGGCATCAGCCGGCACGGCCTCAGGTTGACGTACTGGTCGAAGCCGCGCCGGAACGGGATCAGCGAGCCCCACAGCGACACGTGGTCGGGCACCGTGGCGGGCCAGCCGACCGCCCCGTAGTAGATCGCCTCGAAGCCCGAGAGCGTCTCGAACCAGTCCTCCGGCATCATGCGGCCGTGCTTCGCGTAGTAGTCGCAACTCCAGTCGAAGTGCGTGAACGCGAGCGACACGCCGTGCTTCTTCGCCGCGGCCTCGACCGCGCGCAGGCCCTCGGGCATCACTTCCTTGCCGATGCCGTCGCCGGGCATCACCGCGATCCTGTGCGTCGCCATCCGTCCCTCCCTGAGGTCGCGCACATTCTAAGGCCGCAGGAGCCGTCGTTGCGCTGTGCTAGAGTGTCCCTGCGCGCCGGCATCCGCCGGCGTCGTCGCGTTCCGCCTCCGTGACCCCTGCCGCCGCCCGCCGTCGCGCGATCGCGATGATGATCGTCGCCGCGACCTGCTGGTCGTCGGGCGGCTTCCTCGTGCGGCGCCAGTCGCTCGACGACGCCTGGGAGATCGTGTTCTGGCGCAGCACCTTCATGGTGCTGTTCGTCGCCGGCGTCCTCGCCGTCCTCCACGGCCGCAAGACGGGCGCGGCGATTCGCGCGGTCGGCGCACCGGGGCTCGCGTCGGGCGTCTTCCTCGCCTGCACCTTCTTCTTCTTCATCGCGTCGCTGACGCGCACGACGGTCGCCAACACCTTCGTGCTGATGAGCATCGCGCCGTTCGTCGCGGCGATCGCCGGCCGGGTGTTCCTGCGCGAGGCGGTGCCCCCGCGAACCTGGATCGCGATGGCGGTCGCGTTCGCCGGCATCGTCGTGATGTTCGGCGACGCGATCGACTCGGGGCAACTCGTCGGCAACCTGCTCGCGCTCGGCGTGCCCTGCTTCTTCGCGGCGCAGGTCACGGTACTGCGGAAGTACCACGCGAGCGTCGACATGCTGCCGCAGGTGCTGGTCGCGGGCGTCGTCTCGATCGCGGTGGCGGCGCCGCTCGCGTCGCCGTTCACCGCGACGCCCGGCGACCTCGCGGTCCTCGCCGTGATGGGCTCGATCCAGTTGGGCGCCGGCTGTCTGCTCGCCACCGCGGCGTCGCGCCAGCTCACCGCCACCGAACTCGGGCTCCTCGGACTCCTCGAGCCGATCCTCGGCCCGATCTGGGTGTGGGCGCTGATGGGCGAGCATCCGGGCACGACGACGCTCGTCGGCGGCGCGATCGTGCTCGCCGCCGTGATCGCGAACGAGGCGTTCGCCGCCTGGCGCACCCGCAATCGCGAACCGGCCACGGGACTCCCGCCGGTCGGGTGAGCCGATGACGCTCCCCGAGTTCCCGCTCCTCTTCTACCCGGTCGCGATCGCCGGCATCCTCCTGACCGGCATCGCCAAGGGCGGCTTCGGCGGCGGCGCCGCGGGCATCGGCGTGCCGCTGATGTCGATGTTCATCGCGCCGCCGACCGCCGCGGCGATCATGCTGCCGATCCTGTGCGCGATGGACCTCTTCGGCGTCCACGCCTGGCGCGGACGCTGGTCGCGCACGCACCTCGCGGTCCTCGTGCCCGGCGCGCTCGCCGGCATCGCGCTCGGGGGGCTCGCGTTCGGCGCGATGTCGGTGAACGCGATCCGCGTCGTCGTCGGCGCCATCGCGGTCCTGTTCGCGCTCAACCGCTGGTTCCGCCTCTCCGAGCGTCTGGCCGCGCGGCTCGCGCGCGCTACCGCCCCGCCCGGCCGCGTCGCGGGCACGTTCTGGGGCGCGGTGTCGGGCTTCACGAGCACGCTCGCGCACGCGGGCGGGCCGCCGTTCGTGATCTACCTCCTGCCGCACCGGCCGGACAAGACCACGTTCGTCGCGACCTCGGTCGTCTTCTTCCTGATCGTCAACTACGCGAAGCTCGTCCCGTACGCGATGCTCGGGCAGCTCAACGCGGCGAACCTCGCGACCTCGCTCCTGTTCGCCCCGCTCGCACCGATCGGCATCCGGCTCGGGGTCTGGCTGCACCGGCGCTTGCCGGAGGCCGTCTTCTACCAGGTGACCTACGTGCTGCTGTTCGCGAGCGGCGGCAAGCTCCTCCGGGACGCGCTCTCCGCCTGAACGCGCCCGCCGCACGGCCCGGCGCGCTGCGCTATCATCCCTGACCCGTCCACGGAGCCGACCGGATGAAGCAGACCTTCCTCGACTTCGAGCAGCCGATCGCGGAACTGCAGACGAAGATCGACGAGTTGCGCTTCGTGCACGAGGATTCGGCGGTGGACATCGCCGACGAGATCGCGCGGCTCACGCGCAAGAGCCAGCAGCTCACCAAGGACATCTACGCGAAGCTCTCCGCCTGGCAGATCGCGCAGGTCGCGCGCCACCCGCAGCGTCCCTACACGCTCGATTACGTCGCCGGCATGTTCACCGAGTTCCGCGAACTGCACGGCGACCGCAGCTACGCCGACGACGCGGCGATCGTCGGGGGACTCGCGCGCTTCAACGGCCGGCCCTGCGTGGTCATCGGCCACCAGAAGGGCCGCGACACCAAGGAGAAGATCCACCGCAACTTCGGCATGCCGCGCCCCGAGGGCTACCGCAAGGCGCTGCGCCTGATGAAGCTCGCGGAGAAGTTCGGCCTGCCGCTCTTCACCTTCGTCGACACGCCCGGCGCGTACCCGGGCATCGGCGCCGAGGAGCGCGGCCAGTCGGAGGCGATCGGCCGCAACCTGTTCGAGATGGCGGGGCTGCGCACGCCGATCATCGTGACCGTCATCGGCGAGGGCGGCTCCGGCGGCGCGCTCGCGATCGCGGTCGGCGACGTCACGCTGATGCTGCAGTACGCGACCTACTCGGTGATCTCGCCCGAGGGCTGCGCCTCGATCCTGTGGAAGAGCGCCGACCACGCCCCGGAAGCGGCCGAGATCCTCGGGATCACCGCGCCGCGCCTGAAGCAGCTCGGCCTCGTCGACAGGATCGTGAACGAGCCCGTCGGCGGGGCGCATCGCGACCCCGCGGCGATGATCGCGTCGCTCAAGAAGGCGTTGGCCGACGCGCTCAAGTCGCTCTCCGACCTGCCGCTCGACGAACTGGTCGAGCGGCGCGAGGACCGGATCGTCTCCTATGGCAAGTTCAAGGAGCTCAACCCCGGCTGACCGGACGGGCGCGAAGCTGCGCCGCGCCCTCGCCGACTGGGTCGCCTCGCTTCCGGACGGCGACGGACCGATCGCGATCGCGCTCTCCGGCGGTCGCGACTCGATGACGCTCCTCGACGCCGGCGCCCAGGCGCTCGGCGCGGCGGGGCGCCGCGCGATCGCCTTCCATGTGCACCACGGTCTCCAGCCCGGCGCCGACCGCTGGGCGGAAGCCTGCGCGCGCGCCTGCGCGATGCGCGGCATCGCGTTCGCGATGCGCCGCGTCGCCGTCGGCCTGCGGCCGCGCACGAGCCTCGAGGCGGCCGCGCGCGACGCCCGCTACCGGGCGCTCCGCGAACTCGCCCGGGAACACGGTGCGCTCGTCGTCGCGCTCGCCCACCATCAGGACGACCAGGCCGAGACGCTCCTCCTGCAGCTCGGTCGGGGCGCCGGACCCGCGGGACTCGCCGCGATGCCGGCGTCCGCGCGCGACGCGGAGGGCGTCGTCTGGTGCCGTCCGCTGCTCGGGCTGCCGCGCGCGGACATCGATGCGTATGCGACGCTTCGCCGGCTCGACTACGCAGACGATCCGAGCAACGCGGACACGCGGCTGCGCCGCAACGCGGTGCGCGCGCGTGTCGTCCCCGCCTTCGCGGCAGCGCTCCCGGGCTATCCGGCGACGCTCGCGCGGGCCGCCGCCCACCAGGCCGACGCGACCGCATTGCTGGATGCGCTCGCCGCGATCGACGCCCGCACCGCGGGCTACGTGGAAACCGCGGGAACGATCGACGCAGCCGCGCTCGCGTCGCTCGACGCGGCGCGGGCGCGCAACCTGCTCCGCTGGTTCCTGCACGAGCGCGGCCTGCCGCCTCCGCCCGTCGCGCGCCTTGACGCGATGCTCCGGCAACTCGCGCACGCCAGGCAGGACGCCTCGGTCGAGATCCGTCACGCCGGCGCGATCGTCGGCCGCCATCGCGGGCGCGTCGTCGTGCACGCGCCGCCGGCCGGCGCCTTTCTGCTCGACTGGCGCGGCGAGACGACGGTCGCGCTGCCGCACGGCGAACTCGAGTTCCGTGCCGTCATCGGGGCAGGCGTCGACCCGCGCCACGCCGAAGCGGGTCTCGCCATCCGTCCGCGTCACGGCGGCGAGCGCCTGAAGCTCGAACGCGCGGGCGCCCGGCGCACGCTCAAGGCGCTGTTGCGGGAGGCCGAACTGCCGCCCTGGGAGCGCGACGCGCTGCCGCTCGTGGTGGCCGGCGACGCGCTCGTCGCGGTGCCCGGACTGGGCGTCGACATCGCCTGGCGAGCGCCGCCTGGCGCTGCGGGTCTCGTCCCGATCTGGCGGCCGATGCCCGACGCGACCGCAGCGGCCTGACCAGCGGGCGCTCCCCCTCCGGCGCGGGCCGGCAGGCAAGAGGCATCACGCGCCGCGCGAGCGGCGGGGCGCGGCGCGCGGCCGCGGGCCTCGCCGGTCGGCCGGACTCCCACGCCGACCGGTACCCGGGCTAGAATGCGGCAAGCCGCACAAGAGGGGGGGCCAGTCCCGGACCGAACCCGGCTTCCACCGAACAGGAGACCATCCGATGTTTGCTCGCTCCATGCTCGCCGCGGCGCTCGTCGCGACTCTGGCGTTCGCCCTTCCCGCGGGTGCGCAGCCGATCGTCATCAAGTTCAGCCACGTGGTGGCCGAGCACACGCCCAAGGGTCAGGGCGCGCTCAAGTTCAAGGAGTTGGCGGAGAAGAAGCTGCCCGGCAAGGTGCAGGTGCAGGTCTTCCCGAGCTCGCAGCTCTTCGGCGACGCGAAGGAGATGGAGGCGCTGCTCCTGGGCGACGTGCAGCTCATCGCGCCGTCGCTCTCCAAGTTCGACCGCTACACCAAGAAGATCCAGCTCTTCGACCTGCCGTTCCTGTTCGACGACGTCGACGCGGTCGACCGCTTCCAGGCGAGCGCGAAGGGACAGGAACTGCTGACCTCGATGAAGAACCGCGGGCTGGTCGGCCTCGCGTACTGGCACAACGGGATGAAGCAGCTCTCGACCAACCGGGACAAGCTCGAGCGGCCCGAGGACGTCAAGGGTCTCAAGTTCCGCATCCAGGCCTCCGACGTGCTCGAAGCCCAGTTCCGCGCGCTCGGCGCGAACCCGCAGAAGATGGCGTTCTCCGAGGTCTACCAGGCGCTGCAGACCGGCGTGGTCGACGGACAGGAGAACACCTGGTCCAACATCTACTCGCAGAAGTTCCACGAGGTGCAGAAGACCATCGCCGAGACCAACCACGGCGTGATCGACTACATGGTCGTCACCAACGCCAAGTGGTGGGACGGCCTGCCGGCCGACGTGCGCAAGGGACTCTCCGAGGCCATGGCCGAAGCGACCGCCTACGCGAACAAGATGGCGAACGATCTCAACCAGGCCGACCGCCAGCGCATCGCCGACGCCGGCAAGGCGCGCATCCAGAAGCTCACGAAGGACGACGTGGCCGCCTGGCGCAAGGCGATGGAACCGGTCTGGAAGAAGTTCGAAGGCGACATCGGCCGCGACCTGATCGACGCGGCGCTCAAGTCCAACAAGTAGCCCCATCGGGAGCGGGGTCCGCGCCGCGGGCCCCGCCGACGCCATGCGCTGGCTCGAACACCTCGAGGAGGGCCTCGTCGCCTTCCTGATGGCGGCGATGACGCTGGTCACCTTCATGCAGGTGGTCGCGCGCTACGTCTTCAACTACAGCTTCGTCTGGGCGCTGGAACTCACCGGCGTCATGTTCGCGTGGCTGATCTTCGTCGGCATGTCCTACGGCGTCCGGGTCGGCGCCCACATCGGCGTCGACGTGCTGGTCAAGTCGCTGGGCCGGGGCGCGCGGCGCGCGGTCGTCGTCGCCGCCGCGCTGCTGTGCCTCGCCTACGCGCTCATCGTCACCTGGGGCGGCTACCAGTACGTGCGCAAGATGTACGACGTGGGCATCCTGATGCAGGACATCCCGATCCAGCAGTGGATCCCGCGCATCATCCTGCCGCTCGGCTTCGCGATGCTGGCGTTCCGCTTCGCCGAAGTGCTCGTCCGGCTCGCGCGCGGCGGCGAGGCGCACCTCGTCGGCGACGAGGCCGAGGACGCGCTCAAGCTGCGCCAGGACGAGCCCGGAGGGAACGCGCGATGACCACCCTCGCGCTGTTCGTCCTGCTGTTCGCGTTCATGTTCATGGGCATGCCGGTGGCGATCGCGCTCGGCTTGTCCTCGCTCGTGACGATCATGCTGTTCGCGCAGGACTCGCTCGCGTCGCTGTCGCTCAAGCTGTTCGAGACGTCCGAGCACTACACGCTGCTGGCGATCCCGTTCTTCATCCTCGGCGGCGCGTTCATGACCACCGGAGGCGTGGCGAAGCGGATGATCCGCTTCGCGAACGCCTGCATCGGCCACCTGCGCGGCGGGCTGGCGATGGCCTCGGTCATGGCGTGCATGCTCTTCGCCGCGGTGTCCGGCTCGTCGCCGGCGACCGTCGTCGCCGTCGGCTCGATCGTCATCGCGGGCATGGTGCGGGCCGGCTATTCGCAGAACTTCGCGGCGGGGGTGATCTGCAATGCGGGCACGCTCGGCATCCTGATCCCGCCGTCGATCGTCATGGTCGTCTACGGCGCAGCGACCGAAACCTCGGTGGGCAAGCTCTTCATGGCCGGCGTGATCCCCGGGATCCTGCTCGGCCTCCTGCTGATGGTCGCGATCTGGTTTCGCGCGCGCATCATCAAGCTCCCGACGCAGCCGCGCGCGACGCTGCGCGAGGTGCTGACCTCCGGGCGCGATTCGCTGTGGGGCCTGCTGCTGATCGTCATCATCCTGGGCGGCATCTACGGCGGCGTGTTCACGCCGACGGAAGCGGCCGCGGTGGCGGCGGTCTACGCGTTCGTGATCGCGGTGTTCGTCTACCGCGACATCGGGATGCGCAACGTGCCGGAGGTCCTGATCGAGGCCGGCAAGGTCACGGTGATGCTGATGTTCATCGTGGCCAACGCGCTCCTGTTCGCGCACGTGCTGACCACCGAGCGCATCCCGCAGCAGATCGCCGAGATCATCGTCGGCTGGGGCATGTCCGGCTGGCAGTTCCTGGTCGTGGTGAACATCCTGCTGCTGATCGCCGGCATGTTCATGGAGCCGACCGGCATCATCCTGATCCTCGCGCCGATCCTGTTCCCGATCGCGACCCGGCTCGGCATCGATCCGGTCCACCTCGGCATCATCATGGTGGTGAACCTCGAGATCGGCATGGTCACGCCGCCGGTCGGCCTCAACCTGTTCGTCACCGCGGGCATCACGCGAATGTCGATCGGACAGGTCGTGAAGGCGGCGCTGCCGTGGACGCTGTTGCTGCTCGCCTTCCTCGTCGTCGTCACCTACGTGCCGGTGATCACGCTCTTCCTGCCCGACCTGCTGTTCTGAGCCGCCGGGCGCGCCGGACCGATCCGGCGCGCTCCGTCGGCCCCTTCGCGCCCGCACGCCTGTCGTGCCGTTCCCGCCGATCCGGGCAGCCGCGCGAGCGCGCCCCGCGTCGCGGCGCATGCGCCCGGGGGACACCGATGCTACAATATTGAATTTCCTCGGAATAATCCTGTCGGAGCGCCCAGCATGGCCGTCGAACGCACCCTTTCCATCATCAAGCCGGACGCCGTCGCGAAGAACGTCGTCGGTCAGATCTACGCCCGCTTCGAGGGCGCGGGCCTGAAGATCGTCGCCGCCCGCATGGCGCATCTCTCGCGTGCCGAGGCGGAAGGCTTCTACGCCGTGCACCGGGCGCGCCCGTTCTTCAAGGATCTGGTCGAGTTCATGACCTCCGGCCCGGTGATGATCCAGGTGCTCGAAGGCCCCGGCGCGATCGCGAAGAACCGCGACCTGATGGGCGCGACCGATCCGAAGAAGGCGGCGCCCGGCACGATCCGCGCCGATTTCGCGTCGTCGATCGACGCGAACGCCGTGCACGGCTCCGATGCGCCGGAGACCGCGGCGATCGAGATCGCCTATTTCTTCCCGGCATCGCAGGTCTACTCCCGCTGACCGTCACGGCGTCGTGAACCTCCTCGACCTCGACCCGCAAGGCCTGGAGCGCCATTTCGCCGCACGCGGCGAGAAGCCTTTCCGCGCCCGCCAGGTGTCGCGCTGGCTGCACCGGCACCTCGCCGGCGACGTCGCGTCGATGACCGATCTGGCGAAGTCCTTGCGTGCCTCGCTCGCGGCCCACGACAGCATCGAGGGCCCGACGGTGCTCCGAGACACGACGGCCTCCGACGGCACACGCAAGTGGCTGTTCGACGTCGGCGACGGCAACGCGGTCGAGGCGGTGTTCATTCCCGAGGACGACCGCGGCACCCTGTGCGTCTCGTCGCAGGCCGGCTGCGCGATGGATTGCCGGTTCTGCTCCACCGGAGCACAGGGTTTCAACCGCAACCTCGGCGTCGCGGAGATCGTCGGCCAGCTCTGGCACGCGAACCGGGCGCTCCTGTCGGACGCCCCGCCCGCCCCGGGATCGCCGGGCTGGGTGGCGGAACCGCGGCCCGCGTCGGCCTGGCCCTGGGTCGAGGCCGGCCGCGCACCGGTCACCAACGTCGTGATGATGGGCATGGGGGAGCCGCTCGCGAACCTCGACCGCGTGATCCCCGCGCTGCGGCTCTTCCTCGACGACCACGCGTACGGACTCTCGCGCCGGCGCGTGACCGTGTCGACCTCGGGACTCGTGCCGCAGATGGACCGCCTGGCCGCCGAATGCCCGGTCGCGCTCGCGGTGAGCCTGCACGCGCCCGACGACGCGCTGCGCGACCATCTGGTTCCGATCAACCGGAAGCACCCGCTCGCCGAACTGCTGGCCGCGTGCCGCCGCTATCTCGAGGTCGCGCCGCGCGATTTCGTGACCTTCGAGTACGTGATGCTCGACGGCGTGAACGACGCGCCGGCGCAGGCGGACGCGCTCGTCGCGCTCGTGCGCGAGTTGCCCTGCAAGTTCAACCTGATCCCGTTCAATCCGTTCCCGGGAACCGGGTTCCGCGCGAGTCCGCGCGAGCGCATCGTCGCGTTCCAGCGCCGGTTGATGGACGCGGGCCTGGTCACGACGATCCGCAGGACGCGGGGCGACGACATCGACGCGGCCTGCGGCCAGCTCGCCGGCCGCGTGAAGAACCGGGTGATCCGCCCGCTCGCGACGCGAAGCTTCGCGGTCCGCCCCTGACGAACCCGACCCGCCGATGTCTATCCGTTCCGCCGTTCCCGCCGCCGCGCTCGCGGTCCTCGCCCTCGCCGGATGCGACACCTTCTCGTCGAAGAAGGAGACGCAGCCCGCGCCGCAGACGGTCCAGCCGCAGCAGCTTCCTCCGATCAAGCAGGAGGAAGCCACACCGCGCTACAAGTCCGAACTGCGCACCGAACTCGCCGCCGCGTATTTCGAGCGCGGCCAGTACGACGTCGCGCTCGAGGAACTCGCCGAGGCGGTCAAGTTCGACCCGACCTACCCGAAGCTCTACAGCATCTACGGTCTCGTCTACGCCGAACTCGGCGACAACGCGAAGGCCGAGACGAACTTCCGGCGCGCGCTCGACCTCGCGCCGTCGGACTCGGAGATCCGCGGCAACTGGGGCTGGTACCTCTGCACGCACGGCAAGCCGCAGGAGTCGATCGGAGAGTTCGAGGCGGCGTTGCGCAACCCGCTCTACAAGTCGCCCGAGATCGCGCTCATCAACGCCGGCAAGTGCAGCGCGCAAGCCGGCGACGCCGCGGCGGCCGACCGGTACTTCCGGCGCGCGCTCGCCGTCCGCCCCGGCAACCCGATCGCCGCGTACAACCTCGCTCTCCTGTCCTACCGCGCCGGGAGGCTCGACGAGGCGCGTGCGCTGATGCGTTTCGTCATGGCGCAGACCGCCCCGCCTCCGGAGGGGCTCTTCCTCGGCATGTGCGTCGAGCGCAAGCTCGGCGACAAGGCCGCCGAGGATTCCTACGTCACGCAGCTCAAGAACCGCTACCCGAACAGCGCGGAGACGCGCGCCATGGGAGGGAGCTGCGAGTGAACGAACCCGGGCGTCCCGAAGCGGACGAGGCCGCGCCCCCGGCTCCGCCGAGCGCGGGCGCGCTGCTCGCCCAGGCCCGCGGCATCGCGGGGCTCACCGTCGAGGACGTCGCGTCGCAGCTCAAACTCGCGCCGCGCCAGGTCGTCGCGATCGAGCGGGACGACTTCGCGAACCTGCCCGGCCGTACGTTCGTGCGCGGATTCGTGCGCAACTACGCGCGCCTCGTCAAGCTCGACGTCGACGACGTGCTCGCCGCGCTTCCGGGCGACGGTCACGCGCCCGCGCCCGAGCGCACGCTCGCGTCGGCCGCCGGACGGTCGATCGGCGAGATGCCGCGCGAATCGCGCCCGCGTTCGGGCGTGGCGCGTTGGGCGATTCCGCTGCTGCTCGCGGCGATCGTCGGCGTGGCCGCGTTCTACGAGTTCGCGCGCCCGCCGGCGGCCGAGCGCGGAACGGCGACGAAGGCCGAGTCGGCCCTGACGGCTCCCCCTGTCGCCGCGCCCGCCGATCCCGCGCCCGCAATGCGCCCCGACGAACCGGCGACGGCTCCGGCGACCGGCCAGGCGACGGAGTTGCCCAATCCGGTCGCCGGCACCGCGGCCGCGCCCTCGCCCGGCGCGGCCAGTGCGCCCGCGCTCCCCGTCGCGCAGGACGCCGCGGGCGAGCGATCCGCCGCAGCGCGAAGCCAGCTCAGATTCGCCTTCCGGGGCCAATCGTGGATCGAAGTGCGCGACCGCTCCGGCAGCGCCGTGATGTCGATCACCGGATCGGCCGGATCGACGCGCGAACTCGAGGTCGCGCCGCCGGTCGATGTCGTCATCGGCAATGCAGCGGTGGTCGACGCGGCCTGGCGCGGCAGGGCCGTCGACCTCGCGCCGCACACGCGCCAGAACGTCGCGCGCATCCGCCTGGAATAGATCGCCACGAATCCATCGGCCTTCGCGCGCGAGCGGCGGAGGCCACGAGCATGACCCGATGACGACGCCCCACGACACCGCCACCGCACGGCCCAAGACCGCGCCGATCCAGGCCGTCCGCGGCATGAACGACGTGCTGCCGGACGAAGCCGCCCTCTGGCTCGAACTCGAGGACACCGCCCGCCGCGTCTTCGCGCTCCACGGCTACCGGAACCTCCGCGTGCCGATCGTCGAGCCGACGCCGCTCTTCGTGCGCGGCGTGGGCGAGCACACCGACATCGTCGAGAAGGAGATGTACACCTTCGACGACCGGCTCTCCGGCGAGAGCCTCACGCTGCGGCCCGAGGCGACCGCGGGCATCGTGCGCGCGGCGATCGAGCACAACCTGTGCTACGAGCGACCGCAGCGCGTCTGGCTCGCCGGTCCGATGTTCCGCCACGAACGCCCGCAGAAGGGCCGCTACCGCCAGTTCCACCAGTTCGACGTCGAGGCGCTGGGATTCCCGGGGCCGGACGTCGACGCCGAGCAGATCGCGATGCTCGCGCGCCTGTGGCGGGAACTGGGTCTCGCCGACGGGATATCGCTGCAGGTGAACTCGATCGGCGACGCGGCGGAGCGCCGCGCGCACCGCGCCGCGCTGATCGAGCACTTCGAGCGACAAGCCGATCTGCTCGACGCCGACGCGAAGCGCCGCCTGCACGCCAATCCGCTGCGCATCCTCGACAGCAAGACGCCCGCGATGCAGGAGATGATCGCGGGGGCGCCGCGGCTCGTCGACCGCCTCGGCGCGGAGTCGCGCACGCATTTCGACGGACTGCAACGCGCGCTCGACGACGCGGGCATCGCGTTCGAGGTGAACCCGAGGCTCGTGCGCGGGCTCGACTACTACAATCGCACGGTGTTCGAGTGGGTGACCTCCCGCCTGGGCGCGCAGGGGACCGTCGCGGGCGGCGGCCGCTACGACGGGCTCTTCGAGGCGCTGGGCGGCAAGCCGACGCCGGCCTGCGGCTTCGCGATCGGCATCGAGCGCATGATCCTGCTGCTGCAGGAATCGGGACGCACCGGAGCCGACGCCCCCCTCGCCTACGTGGTGCACGCGGGAGACGGCGCGGGAGCACTCGCGCGCGTCGTGGCGGAATCGCTGCGCGACGCCCGCTGCGCCGCCATCGTCAACGCCGGAGGCGGCAGCTTCAAGTCGCAGATGAAACGCGCCGACGCAAGCGGTGCGCGCTATGCCCTCATCGTCGGCGACGACGAAGCGCGCGAGGGCAGGGTCTCGATCAAGCCGCTGCGCGAACCGGGCGAGCAACGCGCCGTGGCCGCGGGCGACATCGTCAACGCACTGGTTCCGGCGCGCCCGCGCGCGGAACGCTGAAGGGGAACGGCATGGCAACCTACGATCTCGAGGAACAGGACACCATCGAGGACCTCAAGGCGTGGTGGACCCGCTGGGGCACGCTCGTCACCTGGATCGCGGTCGCGGTCGCCGTGACGATCGTCGGCGTGCAGGGCTGGCGCTGGTGGCAGACGTCGCGCGCCGACGAGGCGAGCGCGCTCTACCAGGCGGTCGCCGGGGCGACGCGGGGGAGCGGTGACGCGACGAAGGCGAAGGACGCGATGGCGACGCTCGCCGACAAGTACGCGGGTACCGCCTACGCGCCGCGCGCCGCGCTCCTGTACGCGAAACAGTTGTGGAGCACCGGGGACAAAGCCGGGGCGAAGGCGCAGCTGCAGTGGGTGGTCGACCGGGCGAGCGACGACGACCTGAAGGCGGTCGCGCGCTATAGGCTCGCCGAGGTGCTGCTCGACGAGAAGAACGTCGACGAGGCGCTGAAGCTCCTCGACACGAAGCACGCGGACGCCTACGCGGGACTGTACGCGGACCTGCGCGGCGACGCCCTCGCGTCGGCCGGGCGCAACGCCGAGGCACGCGCGGCCTACCAGTCCGCGTTCGCGAAGCTCGACGCGAGGTCGCCCTACCGCGGTTTCGTGCAACTGAAGCTCGACGCGCTGGGCGGCGCGCTGCCGGTGGGGACGGAGGCCGATGCGCTGGCCAAGGCTGCGTCCGCGGCGCCCGCCGCCGCCGAGGCTCCGCCTGCCGCTCCCGCCGCAGCCGGAGCCCCCGCGGCCAAGCCATGACGTCACGTACGACGCGGGCGCTGGCGATCGCGTCCATCGCGGCCGCCGTCGGCGGCTGCGCGACGATCCAGTCGTACATCCCGTCGATCCCGGCGCCCGACTGGACCTGGCTCGTCGGCAGCAGCCGCAAACCCGGCCCGCTGCCCGAACTCTCGCAAAGCGTCACGCCGGTGGTCGCCTGGCAGGCCGGCGTCGGCAAGGCCGTCGCCGGCTTCGCGCCGTTCGTGACTTCAGACGCGGTCTACGCGGCGTCGTCCGACGGCACGATCGCCAAGTTCGACGTCGCCAGCGGCCGCCAGTTCTGGCGCTCGAGCGCCGGACGCACGCTCGCGGCGGGCGTCGGCGCGGGCGACGGGATCGTCGTGGCCGGGACCGACAAGGGCGACGTGCTCGCGTTCGACGACAACGGCAACGCGCTGTGGACCGCGAAGGTCGGCAGCGAGGTGATCGCGCCGCCCCGCGTCGCCGAAGGCGTCGCGCTCGTGTTCTCGGGCGACGGACGCCTCTACGCGCTCTCGACCAAGGACGGCTCGACGCGCTGGGTCTACCAGCGCTCGAACCCGCCGCTGATGGTCCGCAACCAGGCCGGCGCGGCAATCTCGCGCGGCGCCGTGTTCTTCGGCACCGCCGGAGGGCGGCTCGTGGGCCTCGACCTGCGCAGCGGCGCCGTGGGCTGGGAGGCGCTGGTGGCGACACCGAAGGGCGCGACGGAACTCGAGCGCATCGCCGACGTCACGAGCCTGCCGGCGATCGACGAGCGCATGGCCTGCGCGGCCGCGTACCAGGGTCGCACCGCGTGCTTCGAACTCGTCCGGGGCGCGGCCGTGTGGTCGCGCGACATCGGCAGCCTGGGCGGCATCGCGATCGACCGCGAGCGCCTGTACGTGACCGACGACGCCGGCGCGGTGCATGCGCTAGACCGCTCGACCGGCGCATCGCTGTGGAAGCAGGACAAGCTCGCCAAGCGCTTCATCGGCGGCCCGCAGATGGTCGGCGACCAGGTCGGCGTCGTCGACGCCGAAGGCTGGCTGCACCTGCTCTCGCCGGTCAACGGCGCGTACGTGGGCCGCGTGGCGACCGACGGCAGCGCACCGACCTCGCAGCCGGTGGCGATGATCGGCGGCGCGATGTGGCAGTCGGCCGCCGGCGCGCTCGTCGCGATCCGCGTCCGCTGAACCGCGCCGCGTCCGCAGGCATCGCGTCGTGCTCCCGATCATCGCGCTCGTCGGCCGCCCCAACGTCGGCAAGTCGACGCTGTTCAACCGGCTGACGCGCACGCGCGACGCGCTGGTGCACGACGTCCCGGGACTCACGCGCGACCGCAACTACGGCCGGGCCCGCGTGGGCGAACGCGACTTCTACGTCGTCGACACCGGCGGCTTCGAGCCGGTCGCGAAGGAAGGCATCCTGCGCGAGATGGCGCGGCAGGCGGAAGCCGCGATCGCGGAGGCCGACGTCGTCGTGTTCCTCGTCGATGCGCGCGACGGCCTCGTGCCGCAGGACGCGCGCATCGCCGACCTCCTGCGCCGCTCCGGCCGTCCGATCGTGGTCGCGGTGAACAAGAGCGAGGGACTCTCCGCCGCGGGCGCGGTCGCCGAGTTCCACGAACTCGCGCTGGGGGAGCCCGCGCCGATCTCCGCAGCGCACGGCGAAGGCGTGCGCGACCTCGTCGACGCGGCGCTCGCGCTGGCGCCGCCGCCCGGAGAGGTCCCGCCGCACGACGACGACCGCGTGCGCGTGGCGATCGTCGGACGGCCGAACGTCGGCAAGTCGACGCTGGTCAACGCGCTCCTGGGCGAGGAACGCGTGATCGCGTTCGACGAGCCCGGCACGACGCGCGACGCGATCGCGCTCGACTTCGAGCGCGGAGGCAGGCGCTACACGCTCGTCGACACGGCCGGCGTGCGCCGGCGCGGCAAGGTCACCGAGGCGGTCGAGAAGTTCTCGGTGATCAAGACGATGCAGGCGATCGACGAGGCGAACGTCGTGGTGCTGCTGCTCGATGCGGTCGAAGGCGTCGCCGAACAGGACGCCCACCTCGCCGGCCACATCCTCGAGGCCGGCCGCGCGCTCGTCGTCGGCATCAACAAGTGGGACGCGGCCACCGGCGAACGGCGCGAGTTCGTCGAGCGCGAGATCGCGCGCAAGCTCGCGTTCCTCGATTTCGCCGCGCAACTGCCGATCTCGGCACGCGAGGGGCGCGGCCTTCCGGCGCTGATGGCCGCGGTCGACCGGGCCTACGCCGCCGCGATGGCGAAACTCCCGACGCCGCGACTCACGCGCACGCTGCAACTCGCCGTCGAGCGGCAGCAGCCTCCGCGCAGCGGCACCGTGCGCCCGAAGCTCCGCTACGCGCACCAGGGCGGCAGCAATCCGCCGCTGGTGGTGATCCACGGGACCGCGCTCGCACGGGTGCCCGACGCCTACCGGCGCTACCTGGAACATTTCTTCGCCGACGCTTTCCAACTGCGGGGCACCCCGCTTAGGATACAATTCAAGACCGGCGTCAACCCCTACGCGGGCACCGGCGCGCGCCGCTGAACCGGCGTCCCGGATGCCGGGCGAACCGGCCCGGCACGAGGCGCGCCGCGCCGCGAGAACGACACGAACGAAGGGCGGAGAGCGACGATGAGCAACAAGGGGCAAATGCTGCAGGACCCGTTCCTGAACACGCTCCGCAAGGAGCATGTCCAGGTGTCGATCTACCTCGTGAACGGCATCAAACTGCAGGGCCAGATCGAATCGTTCGACCAGTACGTGGTGCTCCTCAAGAACACGGTGACGCAGATGGTGTACAAGCACGCGATCTCCACCGTCGTGCCGTCGCGGCCGGTCGTCATGCCGCACCACGGCCCGGGCGGCGCCGAGGACGCCTGACCGCCGCCTTTCGGCGCCTCGGCGATCGGCCGGACCTCATGCTCGAACGCCCCAGCGGCGGACAACGCGCCGTCATCGTCGGGCTCGCGATCGGAGCCCGGCGCAACGATCCCGATCTCGACGAAATCGCCGCGCTGGCGACCTCCGCGGGCGCGACGATCGTCGGACGCGTCGGTGGCCGGCGCGCCGCCCCCGATCCCGCGCTCTACGCCGGCCGCGGCAAGGTGGACGAGATCGCGCGCGCGCGCGACACGGCAGCGGCCGACCTCGTGATCTTCGACCATGCGCTCTCGGGCGTGCAGCAGCGCAATCTCGAACAGGCGCTCTCCTGCCGCGTCGTCGACCGGACGAGCCTCATCCTCGACATCTTCGCGCAGCGGGCGCGGAGCGCCGAAGGCAAGCTGCAGGTCGAACTCGCGCAACTCGCGCATCTGTCGACGCGGCTGGTCGGCGGCTGGACCCACCTCGAACGGCAGAAGGGCGGCATCGGCCTGCGCGGCCCGGGCGAGACCCAGCTCGAGACTGACCGGCGACTGATCGGCAAGCGCGTGAAGACGTTGAAGGAGCGCCTCGCGAAGGTCACGACGAGTCGTGGCGTGCAGGGCCGCACCCGCCGCCGGGCGCGCGTGCGCGCCGTCGCACTCGTCGGCTACACCAACGCCGGCAAGTCGACGCTGTTCAACCGCCTCGCGCGCGCGAAGGTCTACGCCGCCGACCAGTTGTTCGCGACGCTCGACACCACGCTGCGCCGCATCCACGTTCCGGGCGCGGACGCGATCGTGCTGTCCGACACGGTCGGATTCATCCGCGACCTGCCGCACGACCTCGTCGCGGCGTTCCGCGCCACGCTGTCCGAGGCGGCCCGGGCCGACCTGATCGTCCATGTGATCGACGCCTCGGCGTCCGACCGGGACGCGCAGGCCGAAGCGGTCGAGGAGGTGCTCGCCGACATCGGCGCGGACGCGCTGCCGCGCCTCGCCGTACTGAACAAGATCGACGCGGCCGGCCTCGATCCCGGGGTCGAGCGCGACCCCTGTGGTACGATCCGCACCGTGCGCGCAAGTGCGCTGACGGGGGCGGGTTGCGCGGGGTTCCTCGCCGCGCTGGCCGAGCGGTTCCCGGCGGACGCCGCGCACGCCGACGCCGACGCGGCCGACGCATCGGCCTGATCGCCCAAGGGTCCGCCCCGCGCCGTCTCGACCCGCCGCCGGCCCGTTCGCCGGCGAATTGCACACGATCCACGCGAACCACCAGCATGTCGCTCAACGATCCCCAGTGGGGCAAGCGAGGCGGTAATTCGGGCGGCCCGCCCGATCTGGACGAGATCTGGCGCAAGGTCAACCGGCGCCTCTCGGACCTGTTCGGCCGGCGCGGCACGACGCCCGAACCTTCGCCCGGCGAGCCACGTGCACGTCCTGCGATTCCTCTGTCCGGCGCCGGGCTGCTCGCGGGCCTCGTGCTCGTCGTGTGGGTCGCGAGCGGGTTCTACATCGTCGACGAAGGCCGCCGCGGCGTGGTGACGCGCTTCGGCAAGTACACCGAGACCACGCAGCCGGGCCCGCGCTGGCACCTGCCGTTTCCGGTCGAGGCGGTCGAACTCGTCGACTTCTCGCAGGTCCGCACGATCGAGATCGGCTACCGCAACACGCCGAAGAATCGCGTCGACCGCGAGGCGGTGATGATCACCGACGACGAGAACATCATCGACATCCAGTTCGCGGTCCAGTACAACGTCAAGAACGCCGAGGATTTCGTCTTCCGCAACCGCAAGCCCGAACTGATCGTCGCCTGGGCGGCGGAGTCGGCGATCCGCGAAGTGGCCGCGAAGGTCCAGATGGACTTCGCGCTCTACGAGGGCCGCGAGCAGGTCGCGCGCGACACCGAGCGGCTCCTGCAGGACATGCTCGATCGCTTCCGCACCGGCGTGTTCGTGCAGAAGGTCACGCTGCAGAACGTCCAGCCGCCCGAGAAGGTGCAGGCCGCGTTCGACGACGCGGTGAAGGCGGGCCAGGACCGCGAACGCCTCAAGAACGAGGGCCAGGCCTACGCGAACGACGTGATACCGCGCGCCCGCGGCGCCGCCGCCCGCCTGCTCGAGGAGGCGCAGGGCTACCAGGCTTCGGTCGTGGCGCGCGCCGAGGGCGACGCCTCGCGCTTCCGGCAGATCGTCATCGAGTACCAGAAGGCGCCGGGCGTCACGCGCGAGCGCCTGTACCTCGACATGATGCAATCGGTCCTGGGTCCGACCTCGAAGGTGATGGTCGAGCCCAAGGCGGGCGCCCTGCTCGGGTTGCCGCTCGACAAGCTGATGCAGGCGAGCGGCGCGCCCGCTCCGGCGGCTTCCGACGCTCCCGCCGCGCCAACGCCGCGCGTGACCGTGCCTGCGGACGTCCCGCCGGCGAGCGATGGCCGCGGATCGCGCGATTCGCTGCGCCGCGACCGGGGAGGCTGAAGCGATGAAGTTCACGCTGCCGATCCTCGCCGTCGTCGTCGCCGCGATTCTCGTCGCGTCGCAGTCGCTGTTCACCGTCCACCAGACCCAGTTCGCGATCAAGTTCCAGTTGGGCGAGGTGGTCGAGGTGATCACCGATCCCGGCCTCCACTACAAGGTGCCGCTGGTCCAGAACGTGAAGTACTTCGACCAGCGGAACCTCACGCTCGAGATCCAGGAACCCGACCGCGTCACGACCGCCGAGAAGAAGCCGCTCCTCGTCGAGTTCGTCGTGCTGTGGCGGATCGACGACGTCCGCAAGTTCTACGTCTCGGTGCAGGGAGACGAGGAAGCCGCGCGCCGCCGCCTGACGCAGACCGTGCGTGCGAACCTCGCCGAGGAGTTCAACAAGCGCTCGATGCACGAGGCGATCTCGACCCAGCGCGACCAGATCATGAACACGACGCGCCAGAAGGCCGACAGCGACGCGAAATCGATCGGGGTCGAGATCGTCGACGTCCGCCTGCGCCGCGTCGAGCTGCCGCCCGACGTGCTCGGCCCGGTCTACGC